>Ga0105237_10001950_pt1 | contig 26283 bp, 20 predicted proteins | sample KBSC24metaG_FD_81520 | JGI IMG/M metagenome (GOLD analysis project Ga0105237, IMG submission 81520) | Corn rhizosphere microbial communities from Kellogg Biological Station, Michigan, USA - KBS C2-4 metaG | ecosystem: Host-associated > Plants > Roots > Rhizosphere > Soil | place: Michigan, USA...
CGTTAACCCCGCCTCACCGCCCTGCAAAAAAAACTTCGCCTTCCACCAGTAGAAAATCCCATCCCGGGGTACCTATAGCTATACAGTATGCCAGTATGAAAGATTTCCGGTTGTACGATATCGCGGATTTTGTTATGGACGAGGATTTTATCCGCTGGGTCCAGCGTAAAGATCCTGTGGACAACCTGTTCTGGGAGAACTGGCTGACACAAAACCCCTCCCGCCACCTCATCGTCGCAGAAGCCCGGCAGATCGTCGAATTTGTCCAATTGGAACAACAGCCCATCGCACCGGCCGAAATACGGTCGGAGATCACCCGGGTACTGACGACAATTCAACAAACGAAAAAAAAGGACGAGCCGGAACACCCCCGGGAGCTCCCAACGTCCCCCTTGCGCCCCGCTACCCGGATCCGTCTTGCTATTGTTGCCGCCATCGCAGCAGCAGCGATCCTGGTACTGATCATAACCGGCTTTCCCCGCGTTACACACCACGCCGGCCCGCAGTTGGCACACACCGGATCCCAACCCCTGGCTGATCTTATCGAAAAAAACAACCCCTCCGATAAACCGCTGCCTGTCGATCTGCCGGACGGCAGTATCATTACGCTCTCTCCGGGTAGCCGTTTTGCCTACGACAAAAAATTTAATGCCTCCGCCACGCGCGACGTCTATTTCAGCGGAGAAGCCTTTTTTACTATCGCTAAAAACCCCGCCAGACCTTTCCGGGTGCTCACCGGCGAACTCATTACACGGGTGCTCGGCACTACGTTCACCATTCACAGTTTTGAAAAGGACACGATCGTCCGCATCACCGTACGCACGGGTAAGATCAGCGTCTATCCCCAGTCACAGGCAAAAGACATACCCACGACCAGCCCCGATGGCCTCATCGTCACACCCAATCAGCAACTGGTCTATCACCGCGACGAAAAAAAATTTCAGAAAATACTCATAGCGAAACCTCTTTTCATTGTGTCCGATACGGTGGATCACAGCATGATCTATGAAGATACGCCGGTGGAACAGGTGTTCGATCAGCTGGGCAAATACTACGGCATCAACATTGTTTATGACAACGAGCTGCTACATAAATGCACGGTGACGGCTGATCTAACGAATGAACCGTTCTATCATAAACTGGATCTCATCTGCAGAGCGATTGGGGCGAGCTATGAGATTGTGGATGCGCAGGTAGTGATCCAGACCAATGGCTGTCAGTAAATGTGCCGGAAATGCCAACTGTTATTTTCTTAAACATAAAACCCACTAATCACAGATGAATACAACACCTGGATAACCCCCCATTATTTATTGGGAACTGGGCCGAACCCAGTTCATAAAAAACCGATACTGCCGCGAACAGTACCGGTGTATAATTTCCTGACCGCGCTAACGCGCAGGCAGGAGGCGTTTTGCCAAAACCCGATTGCTTTAACAAAACATTGCAAGCTATGAAAAAAAATGAATTCTTTAACCAGTTAATGTACCGGTTTATGAGAATTGGATTGCTGCCTTTAGTACTCATTAGTTGCATGACCGCCGTAGTGTCCGCAAGCCCTACCAGCGGCCAGGAGGTCCTGGACCGGAAGATCAACCTCATCGCCGAACAGCGGGAGGTCAGGAGCATCCTTTCCGAGATCAGCCGTCTTGCAGCTATAAAATTCGTATACAGCAGCCAACGTATTCCCGCCCATCAAAAGGTTTCGGTCCAGGCACGTGACAAACGGCTCAGCGAAGTACTGGACGTTCTGCTCCAACCCCTTGACATTTTCTATCGCGTGTCCGGCAACCAGATCGTCCTGATGAAAAAAGGCGACGTGGCGGGCGATCTCATCTTCAATAAGGGCGGAGACTCCGGGACACCGGCGGAGCCGCCATCCATGGCTACAGAGATCACCGGTAAAGTAACCAATGAGAACGGCGAACCGCTGGCTGGCGTATCGGTTTTGATCAGGGGTACGGCTAAAGGCACTGCTACCAATGCCAGCGGTAACTTTACCATCGCTGCCAATCCTGGTGAAACGTTGGAATTCTCAATTGTGGGCTACAAGCTCGTCTCGGTAAAAGTCGGCAGCACCACCAGCCTCAACATACAATTACAGTCCGACGCCTCCAAATTGAACGAAATTGTGGTAATCGGTTACGGTACACAAAAACGAAGCACGCTGACCGGTGCCGTCGCTTCTGTGAGCAGCAAGACACTTAATGAATTACCGGTCGCCAGCATCGACCAGGCCTTGCAGGGTAGGGTCTCCGGATTGAACGTTACGAACAACGGTTCACCCGGAACCTCTCCGATAGTGGCGATCCGGGGTATTAGCTCGATCAATTACGCAACGGATCCTCTATATGTGATAGATGGCTTCCCGACAGGCAACCTGGCTAATTTTGACAGCAAGGATGTGGAATCCGTGGAAGTGTTAAAAGACGCCAGCGCCGCCGCCATTTACGGTTCAAGGGCGACCAACGGTGTGATCATCGTAACCACGAAGAAAGGAAGAAGGGATGGACGGGTACAGGTGAACTATGATTCCTATGTGGGTATGCAAAGCCCGTCCAAAAAGATCGACTTGTTGAACACCAATCAATACGTTCAATACGAACGCGCCCTGGACGGCGCCGCGGGCATAGGCGTTCCGCCACGTATGCAGCCTGTTAACTTTAATCAGCCGATCTATGCAGGCGCCAAACAGACCTTTGCCCAGACAAATACAGACTGGCAGGACGCCTATTTCAGGAAGAATGCATTGATCACGCAGCAAAATATTTCCATCAGCGGAGGCAATAGCGTTTCCCGTTTTTACACGTCCGCCGGCTATTTTAAACAGGATGGTATAGCCCAGGGGCTCAGCTATGAAAGAGGTAATTTCCGGATCAATTCGGATCATAAATTTAGCAGGGTCTTCACTTTTGGTGAGAATCTTTTCTTATCCGTCGGTAACCAGCATTATGAAGGCACGGGAGGGAACAGGTCCCCCCTGACCAATGTGGTCAGAATGCAACCCTACCTGCCGGTCTATGATCCGACCAATAAATTGGGAGGATTCATGGGGCCACATAATAGCTTCGACGGCGCCGATCCTACTAACCCCGTGGAGCCGGCCGTCCTGAACCAGTACACCATCAAAACATTGAAGGTACTGGGCACCACCTACCTGGATATAAATTTGACCAATTGGTTAAAATTCAGGTCGACCTTTGGGGTTGATTATATCAATGGATATAATCAGAAATATGTTCCCATTTACAACGATGGAGGAACGATCGCTAATTCTTCCGCCGGCATTAATAATGAGAGACAATTATTTACTACATTATTATTTACTCAACAACTGACGTTCGATAAATCATTCGGCCAGCACCATATAAATGCCACGGCAGTATTCGAACGGCAGGGGCAAAATTACACGGATGAGACGGCGTCGGGCAATCAAAGTACCAATGACACTAAAACCCTCTACGGCGCAACAAATATTGCGGCGAACAGCACCTTTCAGCAAAACCTGATCATCTCTTACGTAGGCCGTGTTACCTATGATTATGCCGGAAAATACCTGATGAGCGCCAGCATAAGAAGAGATGGTTTATCCGTCTGGGCGCCCGGCCACAAATTCGAGAATTTCCCTTCCGCCTCCGTTGGATGGAAGATCGACCAGGAATCCTTCATGCATAGTGCGCGCGCCATATCGGAACTCAAACTAAGGGCCGGGTATGGCCTTACTGGCCTGAATGCTGCAGTAGGTGGTGTCGGCGCGAATGGTACGGCCCTGGGCGATTATCCCTGGGATGTAGGAGTACAGGTCAACCAGGCGCTCTATCCTTTTGGCGGCGGATTGGGCAATGGCCCTGCTTCTTACTACAACCAAATACCCAATCCATTGCTGCACTGGGAGACTACCAAACAATTTAACGTTGGAGCCGATCTCGGGTTATACGATAACAAGCTCACCCTTACCGCGGAATATTTCAGGCGAAAAACAGACAATCTGATCCTGGACGTGCCCACGCCCTCCAGTTTCGGCTTGGGCGGTGCCGGAGTCAACGGGAACGTTGCATCGATGGAGAACAATGGGTTTGAATTACAGGCAGGCTATCATCAGAGAGAGGGCGCCTTTAAATGGGATATTGCCGGCCTGGTAAGCGTTATCCGCAATAAGGTGCTCAGCTTAAATATTGCGAATGCTTCTATCGCCGCAGGCGGAGACGGAGATTTCGGCGGTGGAGCGCCCCTGACTAATACGGTGGCGGGAAGGCCCGTCCAGTCCTTTTATGGGTGGAAAACGGACGGCATCTTCCAAAGCGCAGCCGATGTAGCCAAAGGACCTGTCCAACTCGCCGGAACTGATCCCGCCAAATCCACGGCGGCGGGAGATATACGATTTAAAGACCAGAATGGCGATGGAAAGATCACGGACTCGGACAGGACTTTTCTCGGGAGCTATCTTCCGAAATTCACCTATTCCCTGAACTATTCGGCCACCTACAAAAATTTCGATCTCGCCATTTTCTTCCAGGGAGTACAGGGCAACAAAGTATTTAATGCAGAAAGAGTAATTGTCGAAGGAATGTCAAGATTATTCAATTCAGGTACGGCCGTACTTAACGCCTGGACCCCGTCGAATACAAGAACGGATATTCCCAGGGCCATCAGCGGCGATCCGAATCAGAATGTACGGCCTTCCGATCGATGGGTCGAAGATGGCTCTTATTTAAGAGTAAAGAACCTTATGATCGGGTATACGATACCGGCTTCCGGATTACAATCCCTGACCAAAGGGGCCGTCACTCGTTTCAGAGTGTATATCTCTTCCCAGAATCTCCTCACTTTTACAAAGTATAAAGGTTGGGATCCTGAAGTCGGCACCCGGAGAACAAGCCTGACCAATGGGATAGATTATGGCCAGTACCCTTCTGCCAGGTCTTACCAGGTGGGGGTACAGGTAGGATTTTAATACATTGTCTGATCAATAAAATACTAGTTATGCTATTTGATAAAAAATATTTAGGACTGATAGGCACAGGGATGGCAATAACCATATTGACGGTTATTTCCTGCGAAAAAGACCTGAACAAGACCGATCCCAATGCGCCGGAGGTCCCCGCCTATTTCACTAACAGCGCGGCGATCCTGGCTGCCACCAATTCTGTCTATTCTGCCATGCATAGTCAGCCGCTGGTAGCAAGGGAATGGTTTTTCATCCATGATATGAGAAGCGATCAGGTAGCTTCCGGCGGTGGCCAGTTGGGAGCAGACAGGGCCCAGATCCTTAATGGCGCTTCCGATCCTTCGAACGACATTATCACGCCGCAATGGGCCGCTTTATACACTATGATCCACCGCGCCAATACAGTGCTCGACTTCAGCCCGAATGGAAAAGATAACGCAGCGCTGACAGCCCGGAATGTTGGCGAAGCCAAATTCTTGCGCGCATGGGCCTATAACGAGCTGGTAAGTATGTGGGGCCCCGTTCCGATCTATACTACTACGGTGAAGACCCAGAATGATTTCCAGCCCCGCGCAAAAGAGGCCGATGTTTATAAACAGATCGTCCAGGACCTGCAGGACGCCGCCGCCGCCTTACCCGAAAAATCCGCCTATGGGGGCAGCGATCTGGGTCGCGCTACCAGATCTGCCGCCAACGCCCTGCTCGGCCGGGTTTATATGCAAACAGGGGATTATGCCAGCGCCAAAGCTGCTTTTTTAAAGATACCTACTTCGGGCGCTGACGGGTACTCGCTTACAAACCGATACCTGGACAATTTTGAAGAGGAGACGGAATTTAATAATGAGTCTATTTTCGAAGTCGTTTTTGTGGATAAAGGAGATAATAACTTCAACTGGGGCGGGGACAATGTCGGTGACGGCCCTTCTGCCGATCAAAGCACGGTTCGCAACCAGGAGTATTGCCCGGTTGCCTGGCGCAACCTCATTCCCTCCAATGTTTTTCTCAACGAATTTGAGAATACGGCCACCGGCGCCCCTAAGACAGATCCACGCTTCTCGTTTACCTTTTATCAGACTGGCGATGTGTATAATCAAGGCAAAAGCACACTCACCGATGGAGATCAGAACGGTAACTCATCCGTCGTTAACGGAGTCACGAAAAAGGTCAGCTGGCGGAAATGGATGTTGATGTATAAGGAAAAATCCAGTTTTCATCCAGGCGGCAATAATCAACGTCTCATCCGTTATGCAGAGATCTTACTCGACCTGGCCGAATGCGAGGCCGAGCTGGGCAGCCCTGCAGCTGTTGTAACAGGGTATCTGAATCAGGTAAGGGCAAGACCGGATGTCGCCATGCCGCCTTACCCCACCACCCAGTTCCCCTGCGTCACCAAAAATGATCTCATAAAAGCCATCATGCATGAAAGAAGCGTAGAGTTGGGCATTGAGGAAGTGCGGAATATCGATATCATCCGGTGGAGAAAGAAGGGGTATTTTACAACAGACCCATTGTCCTATTTCAGAGCCAACAGGGATGAATTGTTGCCAATACCGCAAATGGAGATCGATAATAACCCTAAATTAGACGCCGGCGGCATTTCAAAACAAAATCCCGGTTATTGAAAATAGCATATCTTTTTATCCTTTTGTTTTTTTATGCCTCTTGCTCGCAGCAGAAGCAAAAAACACTCTTTAGCAGGATGCCCGCCGAAAGGACGGGCATCCATTTTAACAATCTCATCAAAGAAGACGATTCCACCAGCTCCTTTATTGACGAGTTTGGTTATATGGGAGGCGGCGTGGGCATTGGCGACTTCAACAACGACGGCCTGAAGGATATCTTTTTCACCGGTAACCAAACCAGCTGCCGGTTATACCTCAACAAGGGGAATAACCAATTTGAAGACGTCACGGAAAAGGCCGGGCTCACAAGCCATATCTGGGCCACCGGGGTCAGCATCGTCGACATCAATAACGACGGTTTTGATGATATCTATGTCTGCGTATTCGGTAAGAACCTCCTGCAACGCTCAAAGAATCTGCTATTTGTCAACCAGCGCAACGGTACTTTCCAGGAGAAGGCCGAAGAATACGGACTGGCCACGTCTGACTATTCTACCCAGGCTGTCTTCTTCGACTACGACAAGGACGGCGACCTGGATATGTATCTCACCAACTACCTGCTCAACGGCCCCAATGCCAATACTGTTTTTACCAAAGACCTCAGCGGTCATTCCATTGCAAACGACCGGCTTTTTCGCAACGACGGCGATAGCAAAGGGCTCGGCCATCCTGTCTTCACGGATGTCTCTGCCGCCGCCGGTATCCGGGACTGCGGTTATGGATTGGGGGTAGTGGCCAGCGATCTCAATGGCGACGGTTGGCCTGATCTCTATGTCGCAGACGATTTCGTGTCCGATGACCTGCTCTGGCTGAACAATGGCAACGGCAGTTTTACCGACCGGCTTCCTGCCGCAACCCGCCATACCAGCTATTCCAGCATGGGCGTCGATGCCGCAGACATCAACAACGACGGTCTTCCCGATATTGTCACACTGGATATGCTGCCCGAAACCAATCGGCGCAGGAAACTAGCCTTTTCGTTCATGAACTACGAACGCTATCAACTGGAACGATCATATAACTATCAGCCGCAGTTTATGCGCAATACCCTGCAATTGAACAACGGCAACCTTCCCGGCCCGCCTGCAGCCATCCCCGCTCTCCGCGAAACACGCAACCCCCGCGCGCCCTCGCCCATCCCCGGCGCGCCCCCGGCAATCCCCTTCTTTAGCGAGATCGGCCAGCTTGCCGGCATCTCCGCCACAGACTGGAGCTGGAGTGTACTGCTCGCTGACTTCGACAACGACGGCTGGAAGGACATGCATATTACCAATGGCATCGGCAGGGATTTCATCAACAGCGATTTTCTGGACTTCAGCAGCACCATTCTGGCCAGCGCCGGGACGAAAGAGGAACAACACCACCTCATCCGCGACAAACTCGCCGCCCTCGACCATATCAATCTCCGCAACTATCTTTATCTCAACCACCACGACTATACGTTTACCGATGCTTCCGCCGCTGCCGCGATCGACCTGCCTTCCATGTCCGGCGGCGCTGCCTATGTCGATCTGGACAATGACGGGGACCTCGATCTGGTCGTGAACAACATCGATGCCGAAGCCTTTGTCTTTCTAAATAATACGATGCAGAAAGGACAGCCATCGACCGCACATTACCTGGCCGTTCGTCTCGACGGCGACGGCAAAAACATACATGGTTTCGGGGCGAAGGTCTGGGTGTATGGCGCCGGCGCCCGTCAGCTGCAGGAAGAAAACCCTGTCCGCGGTTATTTTTCATCGGTGGACACCAAACTGATCTTTGGGCTGGGGACACATAACACGGTCGACTCGGTCCGCGTCGAATGGCCCGACGGAAGCCGTCAGACGATAAACAAAACAAAGGCCGACACCCTTCTTGTCCTGCGACAAAAAAATGCTTCCCCCACCGGCCCGCATCCGGCCGCACAAACTCTTATCCCCACTGCCGGCCCGGCCGCGCAACCCCTTTTCTCCGACGCGCGCGACGCCACCGGTCTCCGCTATCGCCACAAGGACAACGTCTATAACGATTTTGCCTACCAGGTTCTCCTGCCCCAGAAATACTCCCAGCTTGGCCCCTTCATCGCCACTGCCGATATCAATATGGACGGGTTGACCGATTTTTATATTGGCGGCGCCTTTAACTACCCCGGACACCTCTTTCTCCAACAGCGCAACGGCTCTTTCCTGCAACGCGATCTGCCCGGCAACACCGGACAACAGGAAGATATGGACTGCGTGTTCTTTGATGCCGACGGCGATGGCGACCCCGACTTATTGGTCAGCAGCGGCGATAGACTGTTCGACGAGAATGCCGGACAGTATGCTCCCCGCCTTTATATCAACGACGGAAAAGGCAATTTCACGAAAGCTGCCGATGCCATCCCTGCATCTGTGCGTACCAGCGCCGGTTGTATCAGCATTGGCGATTTCAACGGCGACGGACAACCAGATGTTTTCATCGGTGGCCGCATCGCCAGACAATTTCCCTTGTCCCCGCAAAGTTTCCTTTTACAGAACGACCACGGCCGTTTCACAGACGTCACGGCCAGGGTATGCCCTGCTGTTAGCCGGGCGGGAATGGTCACCGCGGCCCAATGGCTGGACTTCGACAAAGATGGCCGTATCGACCTCGTCATCACCGGCGAGTGGATGCCCATCCGGTTTTTCAAAAACACCGGCGCCGTACCAACGCACGCCGGCGCCGCCACCAGTCCCCAATTCACCGAAGTCACGACGGCTACAGGTCTCGGAGATATACATGGTCAATGGCGTAGCCTGGCCCTGGCAGACGTCGACGGGGACGGCGACCTCGACCTCGTCGCCGGCAATCTCGGATTGAATTGCGAATATGGAGTCTCGGAAAAGACGCCGATGGAATTGTTCGCCACCGACCTCGACGGCAATGGCAGTATCGACCCTGTCTTTTGTTATTATATCAAAACAGAAGACGGCAGCCGTTTGTCGTTTCCTGCTGTCAGCCGGAAGAAACTGGCTGAGCAGATTCCCTTTGTCAAAAAGAAGTTTTTGTATAACGCCGATTTTGCGCATGCCCGTTTTGAGGACATCTATACTAAACGGCACGGCGACAGCCTGTTACGCCTGATTTGCACAGAAACACGCACCGGCTGGCTGGAAAACAAAGGCGGCGGAAAATTCGCCTTTCATCCCTTGCCGGTGCAGGCCCAGTTTGCTCCGGTCAACGCCATCCTTTGCCGCGATCTCGATGGGGACGGTAAACCCGACTTGCTGCTTGCCGGCAACGAATACCAGGCCGAGGTCATAAGGGGCCGGTATGATGCTTCCTATGGCTGTTTTCTCAAAGGGGATGGTCACGGTGGGTTTGTCTATAGCCCCGGCGCGATAAACGGGCTTGTCTTACAAGGAGATATCAAAAGCCTGGCGGTATTACCCGCCGCATCGGGCGGGCAACTGCTGCTGGCTGCGGCCAACAACGATTCCCTGCAGGTGTTAAAGATCCACCGGCGCTGAAAACGACAAAATAATGTTTTTTTCAAATTTTGGCGCTGCGATACCACGTTTATGCCTATTCCATTGTCAGGAGATAAACCTCCTTTAAAAAGCTGATATGAAACTCTCCAAATCCCTGCTTAGCGCTATTGTTGTCGGCATCGCAGTACAATCTGCCGTTTCCTGCACAAAGACGTCTTTGAAGACCAGCGACAAGACCAAACAGACGGAACAACAAAAAAGTCCCGGTACAGGGCGTCCGATTGAACCTACAACTCCTGTAGGGACAATAGATAGTTGCCCTGCCTGTGGAATGGGTTAGTTTGTACCGGGGCCGGACATTCGAACGGGCGTTCGGCCCCACTTTCTTATCAAACATCACTTTTATCGTGCCGCGCATTTTACCTGCCGTTGCCTGCAACCTGGACACCAACATACTCACCGCCTGTTTGCCCTTGCTGGAAGAGTCACGCGTAGAAGCCATCGAATGGTCCTTTGACGCGTTGTTCAAGGTCAAAAATGTTCCGGACTGGTTCCTGGAACTACTATCCGCGTTTAGTAAAGAAGGCCGACTGATCGGTCATGGCGTATTTTTTTCCCTTTTCTCCGGCAAATGGCTGCCAGAGCAGGACGCCTGGCTGCAACAATTACAGCAGACAACCGCAGCTTTCCGTTTCGACCACATCACCGAACACTTTGGCTTTATGACAGGAAAAGATTTCCATCATGGAGCACCGCTGAACATTCCATATACACCCTCCACTTTAGCCATTGGACAGGACAGGCTCCGGCGGATACAGGACGCCTGCTGTTGCCCTGTAGGCCTGGAAAACCTTGCTTTTTCCTATTGTCTGGAAGAGGTAAAACAACACGGCGAATTCCTGGACGCCCTCCTGACGCCGGTGAATGGTTTTATTATCCTCGACCTGCACAATCTTTATTGTCAGCTACAGAATTTCGATATTCCCTTTTACGAGCTTATTGCCCTTTATCCCCTTGAAAAGGTTCGTGAGATCCATATCTCCGGCGGCAGTTGGGAAGCGTCCCGCGTCCTTCCTGGACGGAAGGTGCGACGCGATACCCATGACGCTGTCGTGCCATCCGAAGTCTTTCGGTTGTTGGACATCGTTATCGACCATTGCCCCAACCTGAAATATGTGGTATTGGAACAACTGGGCAGCGGACTGGCGACGGACGACCGCCAGGCTGCCTTTTACCACGATTTTCTTCGGCTGGAAGCCATGGTGAATGAACGAAATAACGGCCGTTTTTCCGATCCGGTCGACATATCCTTCCTGCCGCCGTTAGGTGACATATCGTATCCACCCGTCGAAGACGAAACGCTCTACCATCAACAACTGGAGTTATCTGCTATCCTCGAGACAGCCGGTTCCTATGGCGAAGCCAGACAAAGGCTCGACCGGTCCTCTCTTGCAAATTCTTTCTGGCAGATCGAAAATTGGGAACCCTATATGATCGAAACCGCGATCAGCATAGCCCGCAAATGGGCTATGCAAAGTCCGTCGCCGTCGCCAAAACCCGCCAATTCTCCATATCCTTTTTCACCGCCGCATCTTTAAGCCCGACCATATTATACGAGTCTTTACCAAGGAATAAATGCACCGGCGGAACACCCGCCGTCGCTTCACCCGCCGTCGCTTCACCTGCCGCCACTTCACCTGCCGTAACCCGACCAGCCGTCGCCCCTCCAGCCGCCGCCCGGATCAATACCGCTGCCGCTTTCTCCGGGTCGCCGGCCTGATGCCCATTGATCTCCGTTTGATGCAGCGTCTGGGAAGCCCGTGCCGCCTCATATGCAGCAATGGGCTGGGCAGGAACAGTCATAGAATCCGGCGCCAGAAAATTCGTCCGGAAATAGCCGGGATACACTGCTGTCGCATAAATACCCAATGGTTGCAATTCTGCTGCCAGCGCTTCCGTCAAACCTGCCACGGCAAACTTGGTAGCACAATAAATGCCCCATCCCGCAAACGCACCATTATAACCGCCTACCGAACCGATGTTAAAGATATGCCCCGAACCCTGCGCCCGTAAATATGGCAATACCTTCCTTATCACATTCAGCACACCAAACACATTGACATCAAAATTGCTCCGGGATTCCTGATCCGACAATTCTTCCAGCGCACCGATCTGGCCATAACCGGCATTGTTGACAACGACGTCAATGGCGTCAAAATGCAGGACCGTTTTTTCAATGCTCTGTTGTACACTGGTCTCATCCAGAAGATCGACCTGTAAAGGAAGAAAGCCGGCCGAAGAAGTACCGACCGCTTTGATCAGACTTTCGCTGCTCCTCGATGTGGCTGCCACTCTATATCCGTCAGCCAATAATTTCCTGACAAGAGCAAGCCCCAATCCTTTCGAGGCGCCCGTTACATACCAGACTTTTTTGTTGTCCATGATCTATATGATTTAGGACACAAAGGTCGGTAAGAGACTGCCCCCGGAAGATATGCGGATCAAATGAAAAGATGCAAAATTCAAACTATTCTGTGGCATCGTTCCTTTATAGATATTCTGCGGCAGCGATCCTTAATTGAACAGCTCCTATTGGACAGCGATCAGCTTATACACTTTTCCGCTGGTGCCGCTTGGACCCTGCTGACCCGAAGTCAGCACATAGATCTCCCCGCTTTGGTCCTGGCCAATGCTTTTTATGTACGCACCCACATTGGTCGGAAAGCTCTTTAACTTTAGCTCGCTATAGGTCCAGGTCCCTGAGGTAGATCCATCCCCCACATATAGTTTGGCATTGGCATTGCCATCCTGGGAGAAGATGGCAAAGATATAACGGCCTGTGTAGGAGGACAGCAGACTGCCACGATATACATTCCCGCCAACGATGGTCACAGCTACGCCGCCACCTTTGGGATTGGCCGTATTCACCAGTTCGATTATCGGGTCGATCAGCGGTTTACCCGCCGAGTCGGTCGAAGGGCAGCTGGAACGTTCCTGTTTGTCGTCGTCGGTGCTGAAACAATGCGTTCCTTCTTTTACGTTCCAGCCGTAATTGCCTCCCTTTATCACCAGGTCGATCTCTTCATATAAAGATTGACCTGCATCGCCAGCAAACAACTGATGCGTTCCCCCCATGTCAAAGGAAAAACGATAGGGATTCCGGAATCCATAGGCATAGATCTCCTGTTTGGCGCTGGTGCCGGCAAAGGGATTATCGCCGGGAATAGCATAGGGACTGCCGCTGTTGACGTCGATACGCAGGATATTGCCAAGGAGGTTGGCGTAGATATCCTGACCATTGCCGCCGGCATTGACGGTGTACCAGTCTGTTACATGACCGGGACCGATATCGTCCGCATTCCCGCCATCACCAATGGAAATATAAAGAAAACCATCTGCACCGAAGGCGATGGTCCCCCCATTGTGATTAGACTGGGGGTGATCTGCCTCCAGGATCACTTTTTCCGTGCCAGGGTCAGCCGTATTGGCGCCTGGGGTAACCGTGAACTCCGATATACGGGTCAGGCTGTTCCATGAAGACCCGGGTTGAGGTCCCCCTGCACGGGGAGGGGCCGTATAGAACAAATAAAACTTCCCGTTATTCTTAAAATCCGGATGAAAGGCCAGTCCCAGCAGACCGCGTTCGTCATAACCCGGATCAAGACTTACCATCTTGCCGGACACGTCGATAAAAGGGGTGGCGGCCTTCGTGCCATCCGCCTGGACGATCCATATCTTCCCCACCTGGTCCACGACAAATAACCGCTTGCTTCCATCGGGCGGCTCGGCAAGCGCTACAGGAGAGACCAGGCCGTCGGTAATTTGTTGTAGATCGGGGGTACTATTGGCGGGAGGATTATGGTGATCCTTTTTACAGCCGTTGATGATCAGGATGATCAACAGGAGAAGCCTCAAAGGCCCAGGGAAGAATTTTATCTTGCCCGTTTTCATACGCATCGTTTTTGAAATGAATGAATTGAGTTGCGGGACTAACCGGCCCTTGCCCGTATATCACCGAACTTCGCTAAATTTCAGTTTAAATAGCCAGTTATGAAACCGATCCTTTTCGCTCTTTTATCTTTCGCCTTCTTGTTCAACGCCAAAGCCCAGGGTGCCGGTCAGTCCGCCTCACAGGGTACAGGTCAATCCGCCACACAGGCTCCAGGACAGCCCTCGCCGGCCCGCGCGACTCCGGACATACTTCCCACATCCCAGGGGCCCCTTACCATTCAACCCCTTGTGCACGCCAGCCTGGTCCTTTCTACAGCCAGTATGACCATCTATGCCGATCCCACCGGCGGCGCTGCCAATTACACAGCAATAAAAGCGCCCGATATGATCCTTATCACCGATATTCACGGGGACCATTTCGATATTAAGACGATCACCGCCGTCCAAACAGCCACCACTTCGCTGGTTGTCCCCAAGGCCGTGGCCGATCTGCTGCCCGATTCCCTACGTCCAAGGGCCATTATCCTCAACAACGGCGACAAGATCAGCCGGTCCGGCATCTCCATTACCGCTATACCTATGTATAATCTACCCGAAAATGCCCAGTCCCGGCATACGAAGGGTAGGGGAAATGGTTATGTGCTTGGCATCGGCGGTAAAAACCTCTATATCTCCGGCGACACCCAGGGCATTCCCGAAATGCGCTCGCTCAAAGACATCGACGTTGCCTTCGTCTGTATGAACCTGCCTTACACCATGGATCCCACCGAAGCTGCTGACGCCGTCCTCGCCTTCAAACCCAAAATCGTTTATCCCTACCACTACCGCGGCCAGGGCGGCCCCAGCGACGTCAATGGATTTAAGAACATGGTCGAAGCCCGCAACAAAAACATCGAGGTCCGCCTCCGCAACTGGTATCCATCCAAATAATATGCCTGCTGCTATCAATATCAAACGCATCTACGAGCCGCCTTCCAAAGAAGATGGCTACCGCGTGCTGGTTGACCGCCTCTGGCCCCGTGGAATGAAAAAAGAAACTGCGGCTCTCGACGAATGGGCAAAGGATCTTGCTCCCTCACCCGACCTGCGCAAATGGTTCTGCCACGACCCCCGGCTATGGCCCACCTTTCAAAAACATTATAAAGAAGAACTAAAAACCAGCGAGGCCGTAAAAACATTTGTAAAGACACATGCCGGAAAAAAAGTAATAACCCTGTTATATGCCACAAAGAGCGAAGAATATAATCATGCACTTATTCTGCAGCAATATCTAACCTCCCGCTTCAAAACCGCTAAATAAGCTTCAGCACCATTTTTAACCCTCCCTCAGGCCCTCCCGCAGGCCCTCGGACAGATAAAAAAAGGGCGTATAGAAATACGCCCCGGTCTAACGATTGCTTGCCATATGAAAACGATCACAGCAAAACTGCAGAACTACGCTTCGCTATGTGGAGGTCGTGGACGGATTCGAACCGCCGTCGAAGGTTTTGCAGACCCGTGCCTAACCACTCGGCCACGCGACCTGATTGATACAGCAATATTACAATTTAAATATTAGTCCACAAAATTAGTAGACTAATATTTAAAATTTTTATTTATCCCGCCCGTCATAACGCCCTGGTATCACCGCCCATTATATCCCTTCCCGCCGGATCACCTTAAGCAAAATTGCAATGATGGCAATGACAAGCAATACATGAATGATCCCACCCGCATGATAGCCAAAATAGCCGATTGCCCAGGCAAGGACCAGAATAACAGCAACAAGGTAGAGGAGACTTCCCATAGTAATGTTTTTTATAACTATGAAAGGACAAATTACCTGCCAGCACCTAAAGCCTTTTAAAAAGGCTTTTCTGGGGAAACTTCAGGTCAGTTTTCCCCAAATTTCAATTCAAAAATGCCTGATATCCCCTTTCGGGGATCAGGCCTTTATGTTGCAGCCCATTCTATCGCCTGGTCCAGATCGGCAATCGGAAACCCCTTATATTCTCCCGGGACAAAATGCCCGGCAACATCGGTAATTTTCCTGACTCCCTCCTGGTCGGAGACGATGGCGACTTTGCGCCAATGTACGCAGGCCCGCTTCAAGTATTCGCCGATAAACAACATACGGTGAACTGGCCTCCCTATGCCGGTGGCATCCTGGTCATTGGCGGAGTGATCTTACTGGCTGGCTCCGGACGTAAATCCTAATAAACATTTAATTCATACCGCTGTTCATACAACGGTTTGCCAAAAGCATTGGATGGGATTTCTTCCTTCAGCTGGAACCCATACCGTTTGTACAACGAGATAGCGGTCTCCTGTTCGCGGGTCGTCCAGAGATAGGTGCTCCGGTAGCCTGCGTGTTTCAACTGCTCCATGTACAGCCCCATCAGTTTCTTGCCCAGGCCGATACCCCGGAATTCCGGCAGCAGCAGGAAATAACGCAATTGCGCAACCGCAATGTCCCGGTGCATCAACGCGAGAAACCCAACTATCCGTGGCGCCATAAGCCGATGCTCCGGCCATAACGCCTGCCCCCCATGCTCGCAGATCCATACCCGGTCCTTACCGGGATCATACTGTTTATAAAATTCGGCTAACCCCTGGGCGACATAGGCTTCAAAACTAACGCCAAAGCCACATTCAGCCTTATACAAAAGGCCATGAAGATAAGTGATGACTCCGATGTCGCCGGTAACTAACTCCGTGCGGATAACAATATCGTTCAGATCGACTCGTTTTGACATCTTATTTTTCTTTTGCAGCTTGCGCCTTCAACAGAATAGTCATTATGGCATCCATATGCCGGCCCAGTTCTTCGCCATCGGTCTCTGACAATGCACTAAGCAGTTGTTTCAACTGCTCGTCGGAGGCCCGGTCCAACTTTTCAAACGCTGCCCGGCCTTTATCTGTAAGATAGATATGCATCAACCGTCCATCGGCTTCGGACCGTTTGCGGACGATGAGTTTTTGCCTAACGAACTGATCCAGTATACGAGAAAGGTAACCTTTGTCGATACCCAGGCTGTCAATGATGCCCGATGCCTGAATGCCTTCCCGATGACTTAATTCGTACAATATCCGGGCTTCCGGCAGACTGAAAACGCTGTTGAGAATATGACGGTCCAATAACCCGATGATGCCCGTATAGTAGCGGTTAAAGGCACGTATCCCGGCAATGGTCTTTTGCTGCATCCCATAAATGTAAAGAGAATAGTTGACAAAATCAACTATTCTCTTTTGCCCTATAAAGAACCTGCCGTTAAGCCCCTGCGTACGCCGCGGCAAACTGTCTGGCAAAATCCTCCAGTTTGACAGTTCCCAATTTGACAGGATGCTTCCTATAGTCTGCAAACATATCCCCGGTGCGTATCGCTCTACCCATTTCCGCATAGTTGCTGGCCACTTCTTCGGAAAGACCTGCCTGTTGCATGCCTTTGATGGCATCTTCATCGCCGAATTCGACATAGGGCAGGGCGGGTATGCCGACCGCAGCACCGAGGATAGCCGTTACTTCACGGGAATTTCTTTCATCGCTCACGATGTAACGGAAAGATTTTCCGGTGAACGACAGCCCAAGCAACTCTTCCGCAGCGGCTGCGGCGATATCGGCCGGATCCGCCAGGGCCAACGGGGCTTTGTCGCCATAGTTATTGCCATAGAACCCGCCATGCCTTATCATTTCGATCGCAGCAAAGAAGTTATTGAAGAAATACCCCGGCCGCAGATGCTTCACGTCGACCCCCGCCAGCCTGTTGAACTCCTCCTCGACAAAATGTAAACCCGATACCGGCCCACAGCCTGCGGACATATGCGCACCTATGCTGCTGAGATTGACCACTTTCCTTACTCCGGCCGCCTTTACCGCTTCAGCCTGGATCTTACCCATACGGTGGATATATTCTTTCCACTCGCTGGCGTCGAATTTTGGCGGTACCATCGTATAGACAGCGTCGGCGCCGCTAAATGTATTGGTCAAAAAATCGATATCTCCAATATCCCCAATAGCAGGGCTGGCGCCTGCAGCGACGATAGCAGCCTTTCTTTCCGGATTACTGCTGACAACGGTTACTTTTTTGCCTGCGGCGACTAACTGGCTGACCAGCGGCCGGTTGATATTGCCCAAGGCTCCGATAAGTACATATTTCATGATTGTTGATTTGAAAACAAAAATATACCTTTACTGTGATTTTGTATGGTACTGTCCCTAAAGTAAGTACCATGCGCCTAAAAATAAGTGGCTATGACACCGGTAAAAGAAAACTCGACCAACCAGGCTAACAAGCAAATGATGGAGGAGGCCTGTCCTGTCAACTATACCCTGGAAAAGATCGGCGGAAGATGGAAACCCAAGATACTCTACCACCTTCAGTCAACCACTCTGCGCTATGGCCAGCTCCGGAGATGTATCCCCGGCATCACCGAAAAAATGCTGGTCCAGCAGTTGCGTGAGCTGGAGACCGATGGACTGGTTCACCGTGAAACGAAACCGGTCGTTCCCCCGCATGTTGAATACAGCCTCACCGCGTTAGGCGAAAGCCTGTCCCCCCTGCTGAACGAAATGGCGCTCTGGGGACTGAAAAACGCTAAACGATAAGTCCCCCATTCTCCCTTTTTTCGTATATTAGTAGTCCGCTAAAATTAATTCCTTAAAGACCCTCCGTTTACCCGGTCCGCACACCTGTCCCCCTTACTCTGACAATTATCATTTAATTGTCGTGTATGCACTGGAATCATCATAAATTGATCGTCGGCTGGACGGCCGCCATGGTCTTTCTTTCCTCCAATTCAGGCAGGCAGATCGAAAGATTGCCCGATGCAACACGTTCACTGGCCCCAATGCACACGCTGGCCGCGGCGCACACCCTCGCCCCAACGCACACGACCTATAACATTTATCTCACTTTTGATGACGGCCCCTCTTCCGGCAGCCGGCTGGTGAACGAGCTTTCTGAAAAAGACAGCCTGCCGGTCAATGTCTTTCTCATCGGCCGCAATGTTTGCGGCACGGACAAAAACCGCCAGGTTTTCCGGGAATACCAGGCCAATCCCCTGGTAGAGATCGGTAATCACAGTTACACACACGCAGAAAGACAGTATAAAAAATATTTCGGTCGACCGGCAGAAGTACTTGCTGATTTCGATCGCACCCGGGACAGCCTGCATCTGACCAACGGGTTTAGCCGGCTGCCGGGCCGCAATTTCTTCCGGCTGGACCTTCTGGCCCGCGACGATCTTAGCAATGGAAAGGCTGCCGCTGATACCCTGGCAGCCCGGGGATATTACATCTTCGGCTGGGACCTGGAATGGCGTCGGCAGCCCGCAAAAGGCATCGATGTGCACACCGGAAAAGAAATGCTGGATATTGTCGCCGCTCAGTTGGAGAAACACAAGACCTTTCTGCCCGGCCGGTTGATCATTTTACTGCACGACTCGGAACTCACAGATGAACATTTTAAAAACGAATTGGAAGAATTTATCCGGCTGGCCCGCACAGATGGATTCCGCTTCGAACACCTCAGCCAATATACTACCGGTCTTTGATAAATATATCTTATTTTCATTTTCCGGTCATTCCCGCCGGCCTCCTGTTTTGAAAGAAAGATATTACTCTTTAGACGTCTTCAGAGGTGCCACCGTCGCTTTTATGATCCTTGTAAACAACCAGGCAGGGACTTCTTATGCTCCACTTGAGCATGCCCCCTGGCATGGCCTTACCCCGACGGACCTGGTATTCCCCTTTTTTCTGTTTGCGGTAGGCAATGCCCTGTCATTTGTCATGCCCCGTTTCCACACACAAGACCGTTCTGACGTTGTGCAAAAGATCATCCGGCGATCGGTGCTCATCTTCGGCATCGGGTTTTTATTGAACTGGTTCCCTTTTCTGCGATGGGACCACGACTCTCTGGTCCTTAAAGGCTGGACATGGGTGAATGAGCAAGGCGTCCTTTCAGGTGTGCGCGTCATGAGCGTGCTTGGCCGGATCGCGCTCTGTTACCTGTTCGGCGCGTTATTGGTTTATTTCGCCGGAATACGGGGATCTCTGTACATAAGCATCGGGCTGTTGCTCGGTTACTGGCTGCTGTGTTATACCCTGGGCGCACCCCATGACCCCTATAGCCTGTCCGGGTATTTTGGTACGGCCATCGACAAAACTCTTTTTGGTTCGGAACACCTTTATCATGGGGAAGGGGTGGCTTTCGACCCGGAAGGCATACCCAGCACAATGGCCGCCATAACTCAGGTCGTTTTTGGTTATTTCACCGGCCGGTATATTCAGCTGAAAGGAAAAAATGATACGATGCTTCGTACCCTGCTCCTGGCCGGTCTTGCCTTGCTGGCACTAGGGTATGCCTGGAGCCTTGTCTTCCCGCTGAATAAAAAAATATGGACCAGCAGTTTCGTGCTGGTCTCCACCGGTTATGCCATCCTGCTGCTGGCGATCCTGATCTTTGTCATCGAATTCAAACACCTTACAGGGTGGGGGAGCAGGTTTTTTGACGTGTTTGGCAAAAACCCCTTATTTATCTTTGTACTTAGCGGAGCCTTCCCGAGACTGCTTAGCCTCATAAGGATCCCGAACCCCACAGACAATACACCTGCTTACCTCTCTCCCCTGAGCTGGTTTTATAAACTGGTCTGTCTACCCTTTACCGCAGGTAATGGAAAAAACGCATCTCTTCTATACGCGCTCGTATTGGTCTTCCTGTACTGGGCCATTGGTTATATGCTTGATAAAAGAAAAATCTATATTCGTGTCTGACACCACATCCGCCGTACCGCCTCCACCGCGCCAGAAAAGAGAAACGATTTTTTCTGTTTTCGATCCATCCCGACGTCATCTTATGACCGCCATCATCATCGGCGCTAATATCCTCGTTTTTATCGCGATGGTTATTTCCGGAGTGAATATTTTAGGCCCGGGTTCAGAAACGCTCCTAAAATGGGGCGCCGATTTTCGCCCTTCCGTTTTGGAGGGCCAGTGGTGGCGCCTGCTGACCTGCTGTTTTCTCCACATCGGGATCATTCATTTGCTGGTCAATATGTACGCCCTGCTCTACATCGGCGTGCTGCTGGAACCCTTTCTGGGCCGGCTGAAATTTACCCTGGCCTATTTTCTTACTGGTATTTTGTCCAGCCTGTCCAGTATTGTCTGGAATGAAGCTACCGTCAGCGCAGGAGCGTCCGGCGCTATTTTTGGCGTATACGGCCTGTTTTTAGCCCTGCTTACCACACAACTCATTCATCCTGCCGTACGCAAACCCATGCTGAAAAGCATGGTGTGGTTTGTCATATTGAATCTCAGCATCGGCTTTTCAGGTCTCGTAGATAATGCCGGACACGTAGGGGGGCTGGTGAGCGGTCTTTTAATGGGATATGCCTATTACCCTTCTCTTAAAAATCCCTGGGCCAGCCGTCTGAAATATGTAGTAACCATTCTGCCCGCGATGGCTGTTCTCATCATAACTTTTTTCACGATCCGCGTGTTGCCCAACAACATCGGGATTTATGAACAGCAGATGAAAGTATTTGCTTCCCGGGACTCGCTGGCCATCGATGCGATCGCACGATGTAAAGACTATCCGAAAGGCCAGCAGCGGGATTCCCTTAAAGCAAAAGGAATAAACTATTGGGAACAGAATATACAGCTGGTTTCGGACATTGATAAGCACCGACTGCCCGCCGCCTTTCATGAAAGAAACATAAAATTGATCCTTTATTGCAGAACACGGATATCCTACGCCGTACTGGCCGTCAAAGCGCTGGACGAGAACACCCCGGTATACAATGACAAGATAGAAGAGACCACCCGGCAGCTTAACGCACTTGTGAAAGAGTTGGAGGAATAGGTAAACATAGTATCTTGCTGTAATGAAATACCCGCTGATCCTGTTGATACTGGCCGTCTCGCTTTCTGTCCATGCTCAAAAAGAAGCTAAGCCCGACTCTGTCGAAAATTGCATAACCAATTGGCAGAAAGGCGAAACCCGGACCTACACGATCGTTCATGAAAAAAAGAGCGGTCAGCAGCACCAGGTCCAACAGATCACCCGCTTCGCCTATGAAGCAAAAGTTTGGGTCGTGGATGCTTCAGACACGGATTACACGATCAGATGGGTTTTTCACATCTTGCCCAACGCCAATAAGGAACCGCAGGGACAGGGCGATTCACTTTCCTTTTTCGAAGGCATGCAAATGATCTTTCGCATCTCCGAAATGGGCAGCTTTATTGAGCTGGTCAACTGGGAAGAAGTGCGGAACAGCTACTCCGTATTGATAGAGGGCGCCAACGACTTTTTTAAAACAAGGTCAGCAGTAGAATCCGCGCTCATCAAAGAGATCCGGCTATTCCAGCTGCCCTATGGATATAAATATAGCACCACAAAGGTCAACGCCAATACACATCTCTCCAATCCTTATGGCGGAAGCCCCTTGCCTGCCATCCAGAGCTACCAGGTCACTAAGGTCGATCCGTTACAGGATCAGTACACCCTTGTCCTCCACCAGCACATCGACAAAGAGAATCTGAACAGCTGGCTGGATGCCTGGCTCAAAAAAATGAAAATACAGGACGAAAAAGAAAGACAACAAAAGAGAGCGCAATTGACAGCCCTGGAATTGACCGATCACAGCGAATACCGCTTCATCCGGTCCAGCGGCTGGATCAAACATCTTTCCTACGAACGAAAGGCCGTCGCGGATGGCTTGACTCAATCCGATTCTTATACTATCGACCTAAAAGATTAAAAAAAATCCCTTTTTTTTGTCACGCTTTTTTTCCCGACTGTGTCTAATTGGAGAAATCTTTAAAAAAAACATCAAATGCAACAAAGAATCTCCTTTCAGGAAATACCCAAAGGCTTTCTTGATGGTCTCATGAAGACAAGTATGTTTATTGGCAATTCAGGCCTCGACCACAAACTGCTTCATCTGCTGGAATACCGTGTATCCCAGATCAATGGCTGCGCCTTTTGTCTGGATATGCATCACAAGGACTCCATCCATCAGGGGGACACCGAACAACGCCTGCACGGCCTGCCAGCCTGGCGCGAAAGCCCTTGGTACTCGGATGCAGAAAGGGCTGCTTTACAATTTGCAGAGGCGCTGACCCATTGCGAAACAGATGACGCCACTTATGAAGACCACCTGAAAGAATACCCGCACATCCTTTTCCCATATGCCTACAACATCCTCGGCTCTGCCGAGGATGCCCGGGATGTGATACAGGACGTCCTCACGAAATTCTACACGGATGCCCGGGAGGACATTGCCAACGAAAAGGCCTGGCTGGTAAAGAGCGTCATCAACCATGCGATCAATACAAAGACCCGCCGGCGGCGGACCGTCCAGCCGGAAGTCTGGCTCCCCGAGCCCGTCGCTACGGAATCCGCTGATGCTAATATCTATCTGAAAGACATCCTTTCCTATTCCCTGCTGGTGCTGCTGGAAAAGCTCAACGCCAAAGAACGCGCCATCTTCATCCTGAAAGAAAGCTTCGATTATCCGCACGATGAGATCGCAAATATTCTCTCCATCACGGAAGAACATTCCCGCAAACTGCTCAGCCGCGCCAGATCAAAGCTTTTCAAACCCGGCGGTACAGCGGAGGTCAGTATCCGCGACGAACGCGCGGTAAAGATCACGGAGATCAACCATCAGCCAGCCTTTCTTTTTTACAACCGCGACCAGCTCATCTCCTGCCAGGTCTTCGATGTCTCGCCCGTCGATGGGCGGATACTGCAGATCAATTCCGTAGTGGACCCGGAGAAGCTGAAAAATATTATTGTCCGCCTATAGCATCCCTGGTGAAAGCATTATTGACGATCCTCCATATCCCCAGCGGATTAGCGCTCTTCAGTTCTGCCGGCAGCATCTCCTCCATGAAATTTTGGAAACATACCGGCCGCACCCAGCGCTTGATGGCCGATGAACCGACAGAAGTGAAACGTCCATCTGTTGTCGCCGGCCAGGGACCGCCATGCACCATGCTGGCGTTGACCTCGACACCGGTGGGAACATTATTCAGGATGACCCTGCCGGCCAGGGTCTGCTGTAGCTCGATGACATCGGTATGAGCATTGACATCGGCGGCCGTAGCCATGATGGTCGTTGTCAGCTGCCCTTTAAAACTTTTCAACGCGGCGGTCAGTTGTTTTTTATCCTCGCAGACCACGCACAGGGAATAGGGACCAAAGACCTCTTCGGTCAAATGAGGGTTTTGCAGGAATAGCTCCGCCGGCACCGAAGCCACCAATGGTTTGGCCTCCATCGCGCCCGCAGCCTTTGCCGCCTGCCCGATCACCGTCAATCCTTCCTGGCGCAGCATATTCGCCAATCCCTCGCCATATGCTTCATGGATGCCTTTATGCAGCATCTTCTGGGGCTCTATCGCCGCGATCTCCGTCGCCAGCAGGGAAAGGAAGTGCTCCAGCGCAGGGCTCCTGACGGCCAGCAATACACCAGGATTAGTGCAGAACTGTCCCATACCCAATGTGATGGAGGCGGCATAAGCCCTGGCCAGGGCCGCACCATTCTTTTCCAGCGTATCCGGGAAGAAAACGACGGGATTGATGCTGCTCATCTCCGCAAAAACAGGAATGGGTATCTCCCGTTGCTGGGCTGCGTCGAGAAGGGCCTTGCCTCCGGAGAACGAACCGGTAAAACCTACCCCCCTGGTATGAGGATGTTTCACTAACGCTGTCCCCACCGAGCGGCCGGAGCCAAGCAGGTGTTGTACCGTATAGGGCGGCATGCCGGTGCTTTCCATTGCTTTTTTGATGGCAGTGAAGACGAGTTCAGAAGTCCCGGCATGCGCAGAATGGCCTTTTACCACCACCGTACTACCGGATGCCAGGGCGCTGACAGTATCACCTCCTGCAGTGGAGAAGGCAAAAGGAAAATTGCTTGCGCCAAAAACGACGACCGGTCCTACAGGCACCAGCATCTTCCGCGTATCCGGCTTGGGGGGCACGCGATTGGGATCTTCAGTGTCGATAGCGGCTTCTACCCAGCTGCCTTCCCGGATGAGGGCAGCAAATAATTTGGCCTGACCAATGGTACGGTTGATCTCCCCGTTGAGCCGGGCGGCCGGAAGATTGGTCTCCTGGTGAGCGATAGCCACCAGTTCTTCCCGTATCTTATCGATTTCGGCCCCGATGGTTTCCAGGAAAAGAGCGCGGCCTTCGGCGGGGATCCGTTTATATCCCATGAAAGCGGCCTGCGCATTCTCCATGATAGTATGAACCAGTTCGACATTTTTATCAGCTGTTACGGCAACGGGCGAAGCGATAGACATATAAAAAGGTTTTTGCAAAACTATTCCTTTCCCGTTCACTTCGCTACATCGATCTTAACCTTCTTATTCTTTAATTTCTCATTTTTTATCAACTGTAAGGTATTCGGCACATTTGTCTTGCGGATAGCGACGAACGCCAAAAAGTCTTTTACTTCGATAAGCCCGATATCCTCTTTTTTAAGCTGCCCTTTATTCGTAAAAAACCCCACAATGTCCACCTTATTCACCTTGTCTTTTTTGCCCGCAGAAATAAACAATGTGGTCCATTTCGGTTTGGGTGGCAACACCGCTTTCTCTGGTAGCTCGACAGGAGTGAGAGGGGCCGTAATATAAGAAGGTACCTCTTCGTCCGGAGACAGGATGAGAACCGCTGTCCCGCTGGCTTCCATACGGGCGGTGCGGCCGTTGCGATGGATGAATGCCTCCTCCGTCAGCGGCAGATGATAATGCACGATATACCGGATATTGGGCACGTCCAGACCCCTCGCGGCAAGATCGGTCGTGACCAGTACGTCGGAACTTCCATTACGAAATTTGGCCAGGGCGCTATCCCGTTCGGGCTGCTCCAGGGCGCCATGATAAAAGACATTCGTTATGCCTTTGTCCCTCAGCAACGCACTCACCCGGTCGACGGATTCGCGGTGATTGCAAAATACGACCGTACTCCGGCCGCCGACACGGCAGATGTATCGGAATAAGGTTTCTATCTTGTCTTTATCCTGGCTTAACACCAGCTGAAGCTCGAGACGGCCCGATTTTTCACCCGTAAGGAAGTCCAGGGTCTGTGCGCTTTGCAAGCCGACAAAGACAGGAACCTCTACCGCCGCCGTTGCCGAGGTAAGAATTCGTTTCTGCAGATGCTTCAGGGAGCCGATGACAAAACTCATCTCTTCCTGGAAACCCAGTTCCAGCGACTTGTCAAACTCATCCAGCACGAGCGTATGTATGCCCCCGGTATGAATATTATTCCGGCGTATATGATCGGCCAGCCGGCCCGGTGTTCCGATGATGAGGGCGGGGGCTTCTTTCAGATTGTTTTCTTCC
>Ga0105237_10001951_pt1 | contig 26275 bp, 33 predicted proteins | sample KBSC24metaG_FD_81520 | JGI IMG/M metagenome (GOLD analysis project Ga0105237, IMG submission 81520) | Corn rhizosphere microbial communities from Kellogg Biological Station, Michigan, USA - KBS C2-4 metaG | ecosystem: Host-associated > Plants > Roots > Rhizosphere > Soil | place: Michigan, USA...
CGAAGTTAAGATTTTGGGTGCTTACGATGTTGTAAAATTTTGGCTATCAATTTTAAACAACATCTAATTTTCTTAAAGACAAGGGGTTGTTGGCCGCGAATTCGCGTTGGGGGTAATAGGATTGCCCAAAATGGGGATTTAGGCTCTTCAAAAGCCGGAAGAATGCGTTACCACCTGAATTGGAAGGGCCTGAAGATTAAGAACGTAAAAAATTTGGCAGATTTTCCGTAGGACTATATCTTTGCACTCCTTTCACGGAAAATTCCGGTAAAGGCTACTGAGATAGACGCCGCGTTGGTCAATCGGTTAAGACGCCTCCCTTTCACGGAGGAATGAGGGGTTCGATTCCCCTACGCGGTACGAATTAAACGGTCTGAAAATCAGACCGTTTTCTTTTTTAGTAAATTACAGTCACCAAAACAGTGACCAAAATTTGGCTAAAAAACTCAATTGGAAACCACCAAAACTTTACAAAGGCAAACGCTGGTGGGTCGAATATCAGTTCCGAATCCCCGAGGAACTGCGGCATCGTTATAAGGGTGCCAAATGGACAGGCTTCCGTGTTTTTGAAGACATCAACCGATATAAGACGGATGAATACGCCCAGCTTCTGATCAAGGCGGTGACCTTCGCTTTGCAGAATGGATTTAGTCCTTTTGAGTACGAGAAAAAGGAGTTTGTCGAGTTCAAACAGGACAGTAAGCAAACGCCCGCTAAGGTGTGGTCCTGCGTCCAGGCGTTTAATTATTTCAATCAGGAATGGGCACAAAGGGGCTTGGAAGAGGCTACCTTGAACAAATTGAAACGAGCCATCGAGGCAATGACGGAGTGGCTGAGCAAGGCCAACCGGCAGCATGATCCCGTCCAAACCATCACCCGCGATGATGTCAAGACAGCTTTGAGGACGGCCAGTGATGCCAATTCATGGAGCAATCGCACCTTTAATAATAACCTTTCCGCCCTTGCCACCGTCTTTATCTTTCTGGAAAGCGAAAAGATCATCAAAGACATCCCGACGAAGGGCATTCCGAAGAAAAAATCTGTTTCCAAAAAGCATCGGTATTACGACCCCGAGCAGTTTGAGCGGGTCCGCAAGGTCATGAAGGAGGACGATCCGTTGACCTATTTTGCCACCAAGCTGATCTATTATCTCTGTATCCGGGCCGAGAAGGAGTTGAAGCATTTTAAGGTCGGCAATATCTTTTTGGACCGAAAACAGGTTTTGATACAGGCGGAGGAGGCCAAGACGGATGCCGACCGATTTATCCCCATCCCCGACGAATTGATGGAGGAATTGACCTATATCCGGAACCACTACCCTCCCCAATATTATGTCGTCGGTAAGGGGAACAAGATCAAATTTGTCCGGGATAATACCCCGTCATCGAAGCCTTTTCCCAATAACATGATCTCTGCACGTTTCGCCAAGATTAGAGCCAAGGCCAAAGTTACGTCAGATCATACGCCTTATAGCTTTAAGCACACCCGTGTGATCCATCTGAAGCAGGACGGCGCACAGGATGCCGACATCATGCAAGTGACCGGCCATACCTCCTATCAGGCATATGCAGAGTATCTTCGTGATCTAGGCATGGATGGGAACCCCGAGGCGATCAACAAAAGAACCCGAAAATTTTAATTACCTAAAATTGTCTTATGAATATCGAACTCAGAGGTGAAGTATTAAAAAGCGCTCTATTATTAGAGGACGGCGTAAAAAAACTGGTTTTGCTGTATCTAGGAATAGATAAAGAAAAAACCAAAGCCGTAGGCTACAAAAGCGGAACATTGTCCTACAAAAGTCTTATTGACTTGCTATTCGATATTGATGTTTTGACAAAGGAAGAGTTCGAAACACTTCTTTTTTTAGTACAGATAAGAAACCAATTCATGCACAACATTGATTGTGACACATTCGAAAAAGCAATTAATAACCTGGCAGGGAATACTAAAAAACGTCTCTTAGAATTTAATAAAGTTCCGTGTGAACGTTTGGAGGACCAGCTATATTATTCATTTAAAGGATTGACGATAGCTTGTCTTGAAATTATTCAAGACAAGCGTGCTAGAAAGCAAAAGGATATAGACGAAAAGACTCGATATGTCGTAAGTGTTTTGAGCTTCATCGTAGAATACAGTAAGACGGTCGATGAACAATTAGAAACCCTAATGAATTCCACCAATTCTGATTTTGCTGAACTAGCCAAGATTGATCCTGCATGTGAAGCTATTATCGCGAATTCTAAATTAGATGTCCTTCGTGCTTATACTGAAATTCGAAAGAAATATGATGAGAAAAGCAATGAGATCGGTACAAAATCCGTAGACATAACCGTTCCAATGATATTTGGTCGCCTTTATAATGCTGATCAGTCAATTTAAATGCCTTTTGTCCAACCGCCGAAAATATTGTGGTTTTTTAGATTAGATGCAACCTGCTGTATTAGTTTGCAAGGGTTTAGCAATAACAAATGAAGCCCAGCATGTAGCTGGGCCTTTTCACTTTTGGGAAACGATAGCCTAATAAGTATACGCCTGACACACTATCCGGGCGGGCTGGTTGCCGGGATTGGGGCTGGCATCCTTAATGGCATGGATAATGGCGTTGATCTTGTTGATGGTTTTCATACGATCCCACGCATAGGCAGGCCGATCATCATAGTTAAAGAAATCCGCCCAGACTTCCGATTTAGCGGTAAAGGTAGCAGTCATATCTTTTACCCCGTGAGTGTCCCCGACATCGGCGCTGTCGTAAAACCTGATGGTGATACTGTTAGGCAAATGCGTTTTTTTAAACAGGAGCTGAACGGTCGTGTCGGCAAAGGGCGCATCCTGGTCGAGCACCATTGTCGTATCGAGGCTCATGGTGCAATTCTCCCCGGCCAGATACATGTCAGCCACTTTGGCGAATTTAAAATGATAGGTCTTCCCGTCAGACCCGATGATCTGAAAAATCCCATTCGGAATGGCTGGTTCCATGTCAATGTAGCTGATGTCAAGGGATTTCACTGTCCCGGTGATATGCGCGGGAAGTTGATAATTGTCGAATTTTTTACCTGATTTCGAGCATCCGCAGGTTGCCAAAATGCTGGCAACACCGATCATAAAGTGTCTCATAATAAATGTATTTAGGTGTAAGTGAATGCGTTAAAAAACCTCCCCAGGTGCGCGGGAGGTTTCTAATCAACGGCCCTAACCACTGAATCCAATATCCGGCTATAAAGGTCGGTAAAATTTCATTTGCTCGTGTATATATCAACGTTAGTATATGAGTGACTTTTAGCCGTTTAGTGATTTTTACTGCTCTTAAAAATCACCGTGCTACAATCAGTTGCATGAACCCTTTTTCTAAATCCCACTCAAAAATAATTCTTGGTTTACCCATGAGTGATGCGCCAGCATTCAATCCCATGGCAAAATCAATCTGTTATTACCGTGTCTCAACACCTCGCCAAGGCAAAAGCAGGCTGGGCCTGGAAGTGCAAAATCATGACGTAGCGAATTTGTTTCGGGTCTCCGGCGGGGAGATTGTCAAAGAGTTCTATGAGGTGGAAAGTGGCTCAGGTCTGAACAGGCCAAAGCTGATGCAGGCCATTCGGCTATGCAAAAAGTACGGCTACCAGCTCGTCATTGCCAAAATCGACCGACTGGCTCGAAATGCATGTCTCGTGGCCAACTTGATCTCGCAAGGTATCCGGATCGTTGCCGCTGATAAGCCCAATGCCAGCCATCTTGACCTCCTGGAAGATGCCATTCGGGCTGAACGGGAATTAATCGCCAATCGCAAACGCACAAAAGACGCTCTACAGGAGGCCAAGCGGCGCGGCGTGGAATTAGGGACACATGGAAAGGTCTTAGCCAAGATCAATAAAGAACTGGCTGATCAACGGGCAATGCAGTTGAAACAAGAGGTTGAGAATTGCAAGGCGCAAGGCATGAGCGAGATCAAGATCATGAACTATTTCAACACCCGGAAAATCCGCCCGGCAAGGGGCAAACGGTGGCATCCGGCAACGATCCATAGCCTGTGCAAAAGAATAGAAGGACTGGCGCAATATTCCGTGGAAAACCCGATACAACCAAGTTTTTCATCTTAAATTTTTATCCCTATGCAGACCATCAATAAATGGGTGCCCTGTGATGGCATGACGACTTTGACAGTCCAAGAAATGGATGACCCTATCAGTGTCTTTAAAAGTTTTTGCGGGGATGTATCCTTGCTTGCGATAAAGCAACTGTTTTCGACGATGATTGATCTCTGTGCGGTGGCCGAGGATGTTTGCGCACCCAAGACAAGGACGCGGCAAGACCTGTTTACCTTTTCGAAACGCATGACGAAACTATTGGAGGCGGTTTATTTGATCGCCAGACGGGATGAAGCTATTCCCGTAGAGACAAAAAATGAACCGGATACCCAAAGGTTTCGTCACATCCGGGTGTATCGGACGAGGGGATCAGGGAAACAGCCACTTATGACATTTTGCGGCAAGTGGCTGTATGAGGCAGGGTTTCATATTGGCGACGAAATACAGATCGCCATTGAAGCAGGACGGCTCACGCTCACCGTCAGTCGGCAATGGAGCCGCGCCCGGCAGGAATGGCGGGTACGGGCATAGTCGGGGCCTGTGCCGCTCCTTATGAACACGACCATGCAATTGACCGGGAAATCTGTCCTGATCCGTGCCCCGCTGGACGCCTGTACATCGTCCGGTATTGAGCGAAGGGCGGAGAGTACCGGCAATTGTTGTTTATACACTCACCATTAAACCTATTATTTTATGGAAGATTTTCTTACCAAATTGGATATGATCGTTCCGCTGCCACAGCCTTGTAAAGAATTTTTGCGAAAACATCTTTATTACGAAGAATACGAAGAAAAAGAAATACTTCTAAAGCCGGGTGAAATCAGTAACACGATGGCATTTATCGATTACGGCTTCCTGCAAGGCTACGGACCGACCCATTGGGGAATGACGGTGTTCCGCTACGCTGGCAAGGGCGATCTCTATATTTCTCCAATGAGCTACTTTCAACAATTGCCAGCCGTTGAATATACACAAGCCCTGGATGATACTGCGCTCTATGAGTTGAGTTTTAATGACATGGATTTTGCCCTTAAGGAATATGAAGAGTTTCGGAACCTGTTTACGGCCATGCTTTTCAAAAGCTCCTTTCGGGAGTCGACTTTGAAAATCATGGGAACCTACGACCAGGAAGAAAAATATCAATGGCTGATAGACAATTACTATCACGTTGCCGCCGAGCATCGGATGCATATTGCCAAATCCATTGGGCTGGATGCGAAGGGGATGGCAGCATTAAAGCGATACAATCGCAAACATGAATGATCTTTCTCTCACCATTAAACTTTTCCTATGCTTGATCTTATCGATGAATTTATTGCCATCATCCCGCTGACGGATGAAGCGAAAATGCTCATTTTACGTCATCTGAAAGAGCGCCATTTCAGCAAAAATCATTATCTCTTAGAAGCCGGGCAGGTTTGCCGCCAGTTGTATTTTATCAAGTCCGGCACCGTCTATGGATATTTCAGATACCGGGGCGAACCACGCTCGATGCGCTTTTCCAAGGAAAAAGATATATGCTTTGTCCCGGAAAGCTTCTTGCAGCAGATCCCGTCAAAAGAAGCTCTACAAGCGCTGTCGGAGACTTTCGTTTATTCCCTGTCCTATGACGCAATACAGGAGATTAGCCGGACATTCCCCAAGATGCGTGATATTCTTCAGCACTATTTTCTAAAGGACTATGCCGAAGCCAATAGCTGCCTGTATATGTTCCGGTCATTAGATGGTCGTCATCGGTATAAATGGATGGCGGAGCATGACCCAACCCTGGTGAATACCTTCCCGCTAAGCAAAACATCGTCTTATATCGGCCTGTCGCCTACCAGTGTTGGGCGATTTATCCGTCAGGAAACAGGTCGTTCCGTTATTCAGTTCAAAAAACAGTCTAAGAACTGAGTGCTCACCTCTCAAATCCTTCGCCTATGCGTCTATATATCCGGCTGCTTTATGTGGTCTTGTCCGCCCTATGGAGAAAGAAAGATAGGCCGTTTTCCGGTGAATCCGTCTTGGCCTTTACCGTCATGCCCTGGGATTGCGTCGTGCAGTATATGGGCAATGACCGCTATCATGCCTTTATGGACCTTGGCCGGATCGACCTGATGATCCGGCTGGGGGCTTGGGATAGCGTCATACGCAACAGGTTACAGCCGTTTGTGCTGTCCGTGCATATTCGTCATCAACAACGGCTAAGGCGGTTCCAGAAATTCGTATTACGGACCCGGCTGGTTCATACGGATAGTCGGTTTTTCCTGATGGAACATATCTTTCAGAACGGGACACAAATCATGGCAACAGCGTTGTCAAAGAATGGCCTGACCTGTCATGACAGGATTGTGGCTACAGGGCCGATTCTGAAACATACGAGCTGGCAACTCGGATCGTATGAGGCGCAGCATGTTTTTACCATAGATGACATTGGTGCATTGCTATTGCATTTACGCCGAAGAATTAAATAAACTGCATATGGATAAAAAAACCGAGCAAGCAATCCAAAGGGATATTAGCGAGATAAAAAAGGAAATGACAGAAATTAAAAATACCCTGACACTGATCAATACACAGCTATTCCATAGTTTTCGGGAGTATAAGAAAATAGACGCAGGGGTGAGTTTCTTAACAGAACAAGCCATACTCAAAATCAACCATATCAAAGCTATGGTGGAGATTTTGAAAGACTGCTAAGGGTAGCAAGACCGCCAATAAGCGGTCTTAGCATTTTTTCTCGATTATTTTCTGTGTCGGAACACCGGATCGTCCTTATTCGGAATTGGACATACACTATCAATGTAATCCGAATATCGCTGCATCATTTCGGTTCTCTGGGGTAGAAACTTTGCTCGATCATACGCCCGATCCACATTGCTTTTTGGTACGTGTGCAAGCTGGCGATCTGCAACCTCATGAGAATATGCCAATTTTTCCTTTATTAGACCGAGGGCAAGGGACCGGAATCCGTGACCACACATCTTTCCTTTATACCCCATTCGCTTTAGCAAGACATTAATCGCCATATTACTCATGGGTTTGCGAGGATTCGATTTGCTGACGAACACGTATTCCCGGTGGCCGTTCTTCTCTTTTAGCTCTTTGAATGCGGCAAGAGCCTGATGGGATAGTGGCACCATATGTTCTAAGCCCATCTTCATCCGCTTTCCTGGAATGATCCACATGGCTTTTTCGAAGTTAATCTCCGGCCATTTGGCTGCGATGAGTTCATTGGTCCTGACAAAGGTCAACATTAAGAGATAGGTAGCCAGGAAGGTTTGCCGGGACGCACGGCCTGTATTGCCCATTAAATCCCTTAGAAACTCTGGGAATTCGTCTACCGCGATTGAAGCAAAGTGACCGCGTTTGTACTTCTTTAAGGCACATTCCAGACCATAGGTGGGGTCGCTTTCAGCGCGACCCGTGGCTATGGAATACTTAAAAATCTGACTCACGGTACGCTTCATTCGTCGCTGCATGTCTGGCGAGGGAATTTGCTGCAAACAGTGTAGCACCATAAGCGGCTTAATCGACTTTACCGGGAAAGCACCCAGTAAGGGGAATATATACTTCTCCATCCGGTAACGCGTCAGCTGCGCGTATTTAGGGGTCCAATCACCTGCCTGCTTGTCCAGCCATTCCAGGGCTATTTTCCTGAAATCCTGATTTTGTGCATAGGCATTGGTAAGGTGCTGTTCCATCCTTTTCAGAACAGGATCAAAACCGTCCCGCAATAGCTCTTTACACTCCAGCCGTTTTGCTCTTGCCTCGACTAAGGGAATTTCCGGATAAACACCCAGGGCGATCCGCTTTTCTTTATCACGGAGACGATATTTCAGTCGCCAGTATTTAGCGCCGGTCGGCTGGACCTGAAGGTATAATCCGCCGGTATCATAAAGCTTATAGGATTTGTCGCGTGGTTTAGCGGTACGGCATTGCATGTCGGAAAGGGCCATTGATTCTTCTCCTTATGGCAGAAAGAACCGATAAAGAGAGGTTTCATGGGAAGGAATCTGGTTCCCCCATTTGTGCCCCCACTTTCAGTTCATGTGGGATAAAATCGGATAGGCTGTAGAAATATAACGCTAAAGCGATAATAGGAGAAAACCCTGCAAAACATTGAATATTTCGCAGGGTGATAACCAAAAATAATTTCTGGTAATTCTCTTCGAGGTTGCCTCTGGAGGCACGAGCCGCCATCCATATTCTCGCCTTATATTATTGAATTATAAAACTATTTTCTATCCGATATTTTCTTGGTTCCCCCATTTGTGCCCCATTAGGCGCGCAATAGGCAGAACCATACCAATTATATCATCCTAGCCGCTCCAATTCAACGCAATTGCAGCTCAAACGTTATTTGTCATTAACGTAATCAAGATTTTTGCTTTTAACCTGGGGTATCAGTTATAAATCTTCTTCCATAGGAATTACATCCTATGGTATGCTTTTATTCATAGGAGGATTCGGATGATAGAAACTCATCAATCAGACCACAAGACCGCAGCACATCCACGAGACCCCGAGGATGATGTTTTACTAGATACTGTCGCAGCCGCTGAATTTCTTGGCGGCGAAAGGCCGCTTAATCCCGGCACGTTAGCCGTGTGGCGTTGTATTGGGCGATACAATATTCCGTATGAAAAAATAGGTCGTGCGGTCCGATATCGCAAGTCTGACTTGCGGCGCTTCCGCACTGAATGGCGGCAACATCCAAATATCCGCAGTTGACCGCTTACTGGCTTTATGATGCATCCATTCATTGCAGAGAGGATTTAATGACGTGCGAAGACAGCACCAAATATTTTTTAACAACTATTGAGGAATTAAATGATGACAGCTTATTTGATTTTTTGGCCGATAAAGGTATCCCAGCCAGTACCGCCCGGAAATACCTGCAACAAGTCAGGCTTTACAATCGGGATGCCCGCAAGCATTTTCGGACCGTTGGCATGTTGAACGAGGACGAAGGATTTGAATTGAGGTCATCGGTGCTCTCTGATCACATCATGAGCGAACGAGATGTTTCCTTTATTCGAGGGCTCCAGCTTGTGCCTCCGTGCGTGCACGTCTTTCTCGATATGATGGACTACCTCTTGGTCGTGTCTCGTCAACCAGAGGAAGCCTTTATGGGAGATGCCATTGTCCTGCACTCGCTCGACTTGCTGCACAAGGTGCCGCCGTATGTCTATCAGTACGGCTATGATTACCTGTATTCATGGATGCCCAACACCAATGAGGGAATGATGGCGCGTACTCGTTTGACCGCCATCTGCGCGTCGGAGCCAGGTCTACGGCACCGGCCCCAGAATACGCTTTATGCGGACCATAAAACGGTCAATGCAGCCTTCTACCGGCAGCCGGGACCTATTCGGTTCTTTTAATCCGACCGTCATGCATCCCTGATCCGGTTGAATGGATTGGGCCAGGGATCATGCCGGAAGCACTCCCTTATCCAACAACAATTTTCGCCTCCCCTTTGGGGATTCCCCGCCCTGCCAAAATTCTCGCCGGAACGGTCGTTTGATCTTCCGGCTGTGGGATCCCCGTGTCCATCACCGAACAGGAGAACGATCCATGACCGCCGCACAGACGAACCATAAAGCGACCACCAGCCGCCGCGACCTTCACCAGCAAGTCACTGATACTATTATCCAGCAACTGGAAAGCGGTGTGGTGCCGTGGCACCAGCCCTGGAATACCCCGGAAGCCGCATTCGGTCTGCCAAACAACTATACCACCGGCAATTACTACCGGGGCGTCAACATCATGCTGTTGTGGACATCAACGGCCAAGAACCAGTTTTGCACAAATGAATGGGGCAGCTTCAAACAATGGAATGAGAAGAAACAGACAATCCGCCGTGGCGAACGAGGAACGATGATTGTCTATTACGATACGATGGAAAAAGAAGTTGATGGTGAAATCCAAAAAATCCCATTTCTCAAATCCTCCATTGTCTTCAATCGCTGCCAACTGGCGAGCTTTACCGCAGCTGACATCAAGGAAGGCCCCAAAAGTGATCTCGTTCAACGCATCAAAGCTGTCGATGAATTTATCGGCAATACGGGCGTCGAAGTCGATCACCATGTCGGCAAAGCCTGTTTTACATTGCCTGCCGATAAAATATTTATGCCGTATCCTGAATTTTTCATCGAGACGCCCGCCTGTACGGCCACGGAAGGATATTATTCCACCTTGCTCCATGAGCTGACCCACTGGACAGGAGGACCCAAACGCCTCAACCGCAAATACGGCAAGGAGCAGGGTGATAAAGACTATGCAACGGAAGAGCTGGTAGGCGAGTTGGGAAATGCGTTTCTTTGCGCCGGGTTTGAAATCTCCGTTTTACAGTCGGGCGATCATGCCAATTACATCGCCCATTGGCTGAAAGTCTTGAAAGACAATAAGCAGTGTATTTTCACTGCCGCCAGCCAAGCGTCCAAAGCCGTTGACTATTTGCACCAGCTGCAACCGAAAGGCTGATGGATCAATGTTTGTCTTTTCACAACCGGAAATTCGTCAGCTTTTTCGGAACAGTCAACCGGATCAAACCGGGAAAGATCATACCCCCGTGGCGAAGCTCTTTTTGCCACGGACGGGTTGCATTTGGCTGGTGACGGAAGTTGACCTGGATAACCCCGCACGGACATTGGCACTATATGACCTTCGCCAAGGCCTCATCATCTATGACTATATGGACTTAGGTGAGATAACGACCATCAGGAATATCGAAGGCCAGCGCGTAATGCGTGATCCATACTTTACCGCCCGTTATCCCATCAGCACTTACCTTAATGCGGCCTTCGCATTGGGCTATATTACCGAGGCGGAAATGACCTTGCGCCATTACGCCGCACCGAAACCGCAGGGGCCATCTTGATCCATAATTATCCTTAGAAAAAACCCATATATTCCTTTTATATTATAAGCATTTTTGCTTATCTTAATTATATAATAGGATAAGGTTTTAATGGCTATGGAACTGGCTAGTTAGCAGCCCGACAAGCGATTGCCGGGTTTTTTATTTCTCAACGGTGGCCTCAATGACAAAATAGTCGCCCTCACTGGCTATACCGACATAGCGCGGGTTGATAATGGAGATGCTATGCGGTTCATTCCCCTCAAAACGTTTGACCAGTGCCCGCAAATTATATCCTTTCAGCACCAGCCGCTTTGCCATGAATTCCAGCGTGAAGACATTGAGGTCCTCGCTATCGTCGAGATCGGCATCATGCAAGTAATGGTAGTAAAAGAAACGGACACGGCCAGACTCCCATAAAAGCCAGAGCTTTTTGGGTGGACCATGTATCTCATAATCAGCAATGGGAGAAGACGGGACTTTAACAGTCGGATCGCCATCTTTTAATTGCCGGATAAGTGGATCAAATGGCGGGTTTTGGGGCATTATTCCTCATGCGTGGATTAGCAGTAGATGAGCTTGGTTTTGAAGGTGTCGGCGGATAATCGTGCGGTCTATGCCGGACAATGCTTTTTGCAAATGGATGGCGGGGCTTTGCTTTGCCCACGAGTTCCAGGGCGGATTGCCTGTCGCCCAGCTCACCGACATGATCCAGCAGTTCTTTTTTGTCATCGGTAAAAAGATGGGCCATGTCCCGGCCACGCGACACCGAGACATAGAACTGTTTTAAATTGGCCGCTGGAAAACTGGCCGCAGGCTGGGCAATAAACACTTCATCGACCGTCTGGCCTTGTGAGCCATGGGACGTAATGCAATGCGCGTAGGCGAGGTGGCCGTAATTGGGTGGAAGCGTATAAGAGGCTTTCCCGGCAAAGCTGGTGGTAAGAATGCGGCCCTGCCTGTCAAAACCGTCTACCGTTAAAAGCTGGCCATTATTCAGGCGCTTTTCCCGTTCATCGTAGCCATTCCGGGTGACTCGGATTTTATCCCCCTTAGCCAGCGGAATTTCTGTTTTCTGATACACCTCGAAATCATCGGACTGTTCCAGCGACAATTGCACCGTTTGCGCTTTATCGTCGGACAGGATCAATGCAGATCCCGCCGCCGACATGACCGTCCATCGGCTTCCGCGTTTGATGTTATCCCGCCCACGGCTGAATTGCAGCACATGACCGGGAAGGTAATTCCGGGTGTCAGATTTCTGGGCCTCAGTCATCGAGAGATTGACCAGCGACAGCACAGTCGTTTCCTGTTTGCCTAACAATCCGGAATCCCGCAGCTTTTCCCGGATGGTTTTTGTCACGTCATGACCGGCTGCATGGGTTGGACAGATGACCAGCGCCGTCTTTTTCTTCTTTAAGGCCGCGACATAGCCGTCAGCAAGGTCATCATACAGGGTATCGGCGGCCAGCTCATGAATGGCCCCCATAAACTCCAGCCTGACAAACCCGGTTTTTACGTCCCCCTGTGACAACGCATAGACCGCCTCTTTAAAATCGCGGCGTTTCTGGCGATAGATGGTACTAATCTGGGCTGGTACAAGACCCGCCACCGTGGACAGGATGCGCAAGGCATCCCCGCGTTCTACGGCGCTGTGCTGTGAAGGATCACCGAGTAGGACAAGGCGGCAATTATGCTTGTGTGCCAGTTCCAGCAAGGCCAGCGCCTTTTTGACACTGAGCAATCCGGCCTCGTCACAGATCAGGACGCCGTTTTTCAGGTTCGCTTGCAGATCAGGGGAGATGAGCAATTGATCCACAGTTTCCGCATCCGCAAAACCTTCCTGCCGCAATACGCCACGCGAGGCATTGGAGGTTGGCGCGACCATTGTCACGGTAATACCGGTTTTTTTTATCAACTGGACCACTTCGGTGGTCATGGTCGTTTTGCCGACACCCGCCTTGCCGGTGACAAGGACCACCTGGTCGGGTGTTGTCAGGACATGGGTTGCTGCCGTTACCTGCTGGCCTTCCAGTGACAGCGGCGGAGGGGAAGCATAAAGCGGCGGCAGCTTGCCCTTGCAATTCATTGCCAGCGTCACTAGCCGCCGTTCTTCGGCCAATACTTCTTTTGTGGTACAGAGGATTTTCCCACCGTCATTCACTTGAATCAGGCGCTTGTCCTGATAGAACCGTTCAGTGATTTCCTTAATGGTCGGGCCGTCCTTGCCGAGGGCGTGGCGGTAAGCAGACTCCAGCAATCGGCGGTCATGAACCACGGAAGCCCGCTCGAATATATCCAGCAGCGCCATATCGACGCAATCCTGCGCCGTCACCGGGTCCTGTTTCCGGTCCTTGACATAGCGAATGGCTTTATCGCCGGTGCCTTTCTCCGTCAGGCCGAGGGCATGGATTTGTCGCCGCCATTCTTTTTTCAGTTCGGCCATGCTCAGACCCTTTTGTTTCTTGGCGCGGGTCTTTGCCCCGGCCTGATCTTTTTTCTTGGCATCGGTGATATTGTTGTCGCGGATATAGCGGCCTATGGCGTCCGTTCTCTTGGAAAACAGATCAATAACATTCTGTGGTATATTTTCGACCTCAAAAGCCGTCCGGGTCCGGCGAATGCCATAGCCCAGAGAAGTGAGATTTTGCGCCAGCCGAAGATGAAACCGGGCCTGATAATACGGCATATCCCGCTTGATGTCGCGGAACTGCACCGCCTTGAATTTATCCGAAACCGGATCATGCGACACGTTCATCGTCATGCAATGGGCGTGGAGGTGCATGTCCGGGGCTAAACCATCTTCGGGTGGCCTTGCTGTGAAATGTATGAACTCAGCCCAGACCAGCCCGTCCGATGGCCGGTCGTGATCCTGGCCTTTATCCCGGACCCGAACTTTCGCATCAGCCTCGATGTCGCACATGGTGTCGTAGACAGACTTACGAAAGGCATTGACGATATGATCGTCGTCAACAAGTGCGGACAAAACTGACAGCGACTTCGGGCAATGAAAATTTATGTCATAGCCAATGGTTCGGTTGTCCACCTTGCGGGAGGTCAGCAGCTGGCCCGTCTCAGGGTTGATGTTTTCGCAAAGAAGATCGTAAACCATCTTTGTCACGGGCCCTGCAATGCCCAGACGTTCCGCGACACGCCCATAAAAGCGTCCGGCCACCTCTTGGTCATTGATAAAATAGTCACCCTGCGACAGCGCGTCGTTGTGATATTCCTTCGCCTGCGCCGCTGACTGGCATTGAATCATGCGGATCATAGCCTTTTCTAGCGCAACCCGGATGTTGAATTGGTGAAATCCTTCTTCGTTAATTAAGGAGTATTACAAATAAGAATTATCCTGTATATTTGGGCTTTGACACCTAAACCCAACCTATAGAAATGGCGATTGTACGTCCACGTCTAAACGACTTCCACAATGTCCCATTACGACAGGAGGACATTGATTTCGCTATCCCTTTCCTCGATTCCGATATACCGCTATATGTTGATCCATTTTTGCTTTGGAAGAGTCCTTCAATGCAAGACAATGCGCTACATACATCGGTCGTTACATCCTTTAATCATCTTGGCAAGATGTTTTCGAAAGGCAATGAAACAGACGCTATAAAAACTCTTATCAATCTAACTGAGTGCGACGAAGTTGGCTTAGGAAATTCAGGAACAAGAACAGGAAAAAGAATTGGTGAGAAAACTGCAGTTGAAATACTATCATTATTTAAAAATATCCCAAGAATTAGCCAAGACGGCTTTCAGCACTTTGAAGAAATTCAATTGCTGATAGATAATGTTTCAAAGGATAGAATTAGCGATATAACTTGCTGCATAATAAAGTCCTGGTTAGTAGATTTCACTATTCAGCAGTGCGATAGAATAGGCATCCCTAGAAATGCAGTTAATCTTGATTTGTACGACTATAAAAAACAAAAATTTATTAACGAGCCTGTTCCCCTGCCGATAAACCCCGTGAGTGGCGTCCCGCTATTACTGACGCCCAAAAGGTGGCTACGATATGTTCCTTGGATTAATTACGACGACTATTTCGACAATTATTACATTAGGGATATTGAGAAAGAGTATGATGGGAAAAAAAATAGAATTGAAGTTCTCGATTATAATAGAAAAAACTACGATTTAGTAAATAAGTATACTGAACTGAAAGAGAAGGTTACAACTGATTGTAAGAACGACCCCTTATTCACTCAAATTCCTGTACTCTCAGCCAAAAAGAAGTGCGAAGCAATATTGAGTCTTCCTACAGGGAAAACTGATAATGCAGACAAAAAATATGAAGACTTAATGGTTCAGATACTCGCATCCATGCTATATCCGCATTTAGATTTCGCGCAAGAGCAAAGTCGAATTGATTCAGGTTCTCAAATAAGGGACTTAATTTTCTATAACAATAGAGAATATGAGTTTCTAAGGGATATCTATGATACATATGACTGTCGGCAAATCGTATTTGAGCTTAAAAATGTTGCAGAGCTCGAAAGAAACCATATAAATCAGTTAAATCGATATCTAACTGAACAGTTCGGTAAATTTGGTATAATCTTTACCCGCAAAAAGCCACCTAAAAACATATATCAAAATACAATTGATTTGTGGTCAGGCCAAAGGCGTTGCATTTTGGTATTCGATGATAGTGATTTGCAATTAATGACCGATGTTTACGAGAGCAAGCAGCGCCTGCCGATTGAGGTTTTAAAAAGGAAATACGTTGAATTCATGAGAAATTGTCCATCATAATTAATCTACAGGAAAAGACTCACTATGACAGAAGCAGAAATCAGCAATTTTGAAAAAGTTCAGGCTCAATTGGAAAGCCTGCACGATGAGATTGGGAACTTATCAAAAAAATCTCAAAATGATGCTTTGAATACATTTAAATTGAAATTTGTAAACAAAACAATTTCAGAAGCCAATTTAATTTTAGGCAATCAATACAAACCATTCGACGATTTTCAACAATTTGACGAAAATGACATCCCTTCAAATAGTGATGCAACAATGATACTTGGCCAATACCTTAATTGCTTGGAAAAATTAAGGTCCGATAATATCGTCCAGGAAATGGCAAGGTGGTATTGGCGTGCAGGTAATACGACAACATCTATAAGAACTTCGCCACCAAAAAAGATAGCTGAAAAATGAACAAGAAAGCAAACGATCCTCAAGGTCTAATAACTAAGGCAGATGCAGCCCAATACCAAATGCTATACCCTATACTTGATTCGGTATTTGATGAAATAAGAGAGTTATCAAAGAAAAAGCAAGATGGTGTGCTGAATGAAGTAAAAGTAAAAATGACAAATAGGATATTATCCAAAGTAAAGACCCTTTTAGCTAATGATCCAACAAATGAATTTCTTGACCTACTCGATATCGAAAATCTGCCTACCAACAGTGATGCAGTACTAATAATAGCTCAATTTAGAGCGGCAATGCATCAATATAGGGGTAAACACTATGGGTACGTGCGTGATAAAGGTGAAATTTGGAAAACGAGCGATTGAGTCGCATTTTTCGTCAGACATCTTCCCTATTCATAGGTACTGTTAATAGCTTAAAAATCGTGAAATTTTACCGAGGGTAATATGCTTATTTAGGTATGGGTTTGGTGTAACTGGTATAACTCCATGACAAAGGAAAATAGATCGAATATAGTCTGGGATTTCCTTACTATATAAACCTAGTTCGGAATAATATAACCTACTATCCGATGTTTTCCTCATCACAATTATTTTCATCTCCATTGCGCCACTATTTCCTTTAACTGTAAGCTTATGCCCAACACATATTTCGGGCCTAAAACTTTTCTCTTTATAGGAGATATTTATAATTTCAAAATTATCTGTCGGCTTTTTCAAATAAATGTCAGATTGCATTGTTATAGACCTGTGCAAAAAGTCAAATTCACAATGATTTAATTCGTTATCTCTTTTACCCTTTTGTTTAAATTCACCTACACATTTGAAGCCGTATGATGTGTCTATTCTAGGAAGATTCTTATTCCCAAATAAGATAGTCTTCTTTATTATTTTATTACCCTTCTTTTCATACATTTCCCAAACACTATTGAAAAAATGACTTCGCAAATATTGCAAAATCGGAGAAGGAGCATACCCGTTACGACCGCGTATAGATTTTTCAATCTCAAGTCGAGCTTCTACAAGACTCTTTAAAACGATGTATTGATTAATTTCTTCTTTATAAGGATGAGAAAAGGTTTCTTGAGTCCCTTCATAATAATCATACACTATGTTTAACGCATCAATAAATTCTACGTCATCGATCTTTTTTTGAGAGTTCTTATTATCTTCTGAAATATTTTTTTCTTCTTTGGTTTGACTTAAAAGTTGATATTCTCTGTAAACCTTACCCTTGTAATATGCCGAAGGCTTTTCGTTTAGTTTTTTTGTATCTTCTATGAATTCATTAAAATATTTAGAAACAAATTTCAGCCATTCTTCTCTCGCTTCTTTTTCGTACTGCTCGTTCTTCTCAAATATCTTTGGTTTCTTATTTTCCAAATACAATAATGCTTTATAGAAGGACATCGCATCAATTTCAGTTTCAGGACGATGATTTAGTTCGCTATTCTTTCTAAAAAAGTACTCAGCATTTATTGTCGTTATTCCTTTGAAAAGACTGACTGCTATCACTTCATTAGCTGCTTTTTTAAACCAAATGTTCCTGGAATAATTGGTTTTAGCATTGTCAGGCTTTTTGCCGGACCATTCTTTTTTTACGAACGCATCGCATAGCTTCTCGTAAAATTTATGAAAGACGATTGGAATTACTTGCATATAACCTATAGTTAATACGCGCATACGGGATATACGTCAAATTATCTAATATTTCGCGTACGCGTCATACATGAAAATACAAAAAAATCCGTATGCGGAGGTATGCTTACGTACATTGATTAACAACATCATGGTTGTAAGTTTGTCTTGTTCTTTGAAACAGCAGATTTGGAATTGACGATAACAATTTGTTGAATAGCATCCGAAAACGCCGTCTTCTGTTCAACTAATTTTTCCAACTTACGCGTAACATGAATACCAGTATTAGGATATGATCCGCCATCTTCTAATTCGGTTTCAAGTACAAGGTATAATCCTTTAATTAAATCAGATGTGAAATCAAGATATCCCTTTGGCCATTCGCTATCATTCGATCTGATAAAATCTGCAATTGGTGAGGCGTGGAAGCCAATTTGCTCTTGATAATATTTTTCAAGTTCACGGCGAACGAAAGACGGGCTATTTGGGGCGTAGGTATCATTGACTAATTGTCTATTCAATATTGGTGTTATCCGTTTGCGAAACTCGAATATGGCGCTTACATATCCTTCGACCCGTTTTTGACCATGTTTTATAATATAATCGCCAAGACTTTTAATGTTCAGCTCGGCATCACTCTTAGCAAGTTGGGAACCATATCTGAGAAATTCTTCAACCTTAAGCATCATGAGTCTCAATTGGTCAAATACAAATTATCCGAAGACTTTTCTCATAGCACTAAAAATATATTCTGTCAAACAGACGCACTTGTTCACAAAAATCCTTGGCCGTGGCCCAATGAATATCTCAAGTAAATTCAATCACATAACTATTATAAACAAAGGTTTATGCAGAAATATCCCATCTGGCACACAACCGCCGAGCGCTATGTTGCCTATATTAATATTATCGGTCTGAAGACCTTCACTGATGCAGCCAACCATCAGGAACTATTGAATTCTATGGCGGAGCTGCGAGACATGCTTGCAGATATTGACCGGATTACCACCTTTCTTGATCAACCGGCTAAAGAAAATGATCGCCGGTCTGCACTCGTTAAAACAGCTTTATTGGCAGATACCGTCCTTCTGGTCAGCCGGGATATGGAGGACGATGCGGTTGGTCATTTTATCGGATCGGCGATGCGCATGCAGATGTACCTACTTCAAAACGGGATTGCCGTTCGTGGCGGTATGGCTTCGGGCCTGTTTACTTTTGATCCCGCTGCCCTTTCATTTTCTGGTCTGCCGTTGTCAGAAGCCATCGCTACCAGCAAGACGATTGAATTTTTCGGGATTGCAGAACGCGCGGCGGATCAATCTGTCAATGGAGTGGAGCAATTGCGCCGGATACCAGAGGAACATGTTCCGCTGCAATACCCGTGTTACGTGCCGACATCTAACGGCTCTGTTGTCATGTTGGTTCTGAATATAACGCTTGGCGCAAAGGAAATTGAGGATATCCGGTATGTTCACCAGAACCTTTTACACCATCCCGGCAAATACATTTCACCATCCTTTTATAAAAATACCGTGACACTTTTTGAAAAGGCTTATGCCTTCACCTATCCCGGCAGATCAGCATAACGCATAGCGGGAAGGTACCCCTCTAAAACCGCCTCAAAAGGCGGAGGGGTATTCTATTGCCCGGATTTTTCCAAACGGATTTATTTCATAACAATAAAATTAAACAACATGGCAAACTCAACCGATGTTCATTTAGACAGAGCCCTTAAAAATGTGGGGCTCACGCCGACCGGATCGAATACCTATTCTGATAACGCCGGAAGGACCGTCCATACGGATGACAATTTTTTCAAAGAGAATGGCAAAGGCTGGAAAATGCATGTTCCAGGGCAGAAGATAAAGTAACGCCAATCTCTCGCCGGGCGGGTTGATCGCCGCCCGGTTCTGTTCTCTGTTTCAGCGCTGAAATATTTTAATCCAACCCTTTTGAATACTAAAAAATCATTTTTCAAAACAATTCAATCTATTTCAACCATGGAACAAAACAATTCCAAGAGGTTCTTCGGCGTCTCGACTGCCGAAGTGATCGACCTGCTTCGGCCTGCGGGCAACCCCGAAGGAGTCACCAAAGCCATCTTTATTTTCGTAGGCCTGCTGCTGACCCCCATTACATTATTCGGCAGCCTCATTTTTTATAAAAAAGGCTGGAAAAAATTCATGGAACCTCAGAATGAATTCCCCCGCCTGAACAATCTATCACCCATTATGCGCTTCGGTATGATCATTGGTCCGTTCATCGCATGGGCCATTCTTTATCTTACCACGCAAATTATGGTCCGAATGATCCTGTGGATTGGCGGAGATGTAGTCAGATACAACCCTAATTTTGTGCTGCTGTACCTTGGAGCAAACGTCATATTCACGGTCGTCGTCCTGTTGTGGTTTAGCAAATGGAGAGGAGGCATTTATAAATACTTGTCTGAAATCCGTAGGTTTGGCACAGCCCGTTTCGCTACACTAAAAGAGCTATTGCCGTATCGCTATCGCAATGGATTTTATATCGGTATCGGACTTTTCTATCGCAAGGCCGGACACCTGCTGACTGTAGCGGGCACACGCGCCGGGAAAGGGGTCAATCTGATCCTTTACAACCTTCTGATGCCCGGATTGTTCAAAGGCTCATGGGTGATCATCGATCCCAAAGCAGAAAATGCGATCATCAGCGGGCGCATACAAAAACTTTTTGGCCGGAAAGTTTTTTATCTCAATCCCTTCAATATGTTTGAATTGATGAGCACGGGTTACAACCCGCTCGATATGTTGAGCAATGACATCAATCTGGCGGACGATGTCAGAATGTTTGCGGAAGCGATTGTCCCAGAAGCAAACGGCGAACAGAAACATTTCCAGGATCGCGCGCGATCGTTCATCGCAACGTTTTTATTGCACCTGATGTCGTCAGCACCAAAAGAAGATCGACATTTAGAAACCTTGTGGAAGTGGCTCAGAAGCGATGCTGCGGAGTGGAATATGCTGCTGGCATCAATGATCCTGAATGACGACCCCATAGTTGGTGAAATCGTCAAAAGGGGCGCAAACGAAATCATTTCGATGCAGACCAATTCTGACAGAGAGTTTGGCAGTGTGATGTCAAACGTTTTTGAGGCAACAAATTTTATTCAGTCACCGACTTTACGGGAATCCTTAAAAGGAAAGGACGGATTCAATGCCACAGATTTAACAAACGGTAATGTCACTGTTTATCTTTGCATTCCGTTTGACAAGCTCAAAAGTCACAACGCATGGACGAAATTAGTCATCATCTCCATGTTGCGCGCTGTCATCCGCAAGCCGAATAAAGATGTCTGCTTCCTGATCGACGAAGCCAACGCCTTCGGGTATCATTCGGAAATCGAAACGGCTATGGGCGGCTATGCGGGTTTTGGTGTGCATATCTGGTCGATCTTTCAGGACCTGTCCCAAATTCAAGGCACCTACGGCAATAAATGGCAAACCTTTATTCAGAATTCATCCGTGCGTCATTTCTTCAATATCTCCGATAACTTTTCAGCGGAGTATCTGGAAAAGATGTTTGGGACAACTTCGATCCCGACTTATAATGACAAAGGCGAAATCTCCGGAGCCACCGCCCGTCCTCTGGTCACTATGGATGAAGTAAGACGCGAATCCGGCGACATTATCTACACAGTTATCGACCAATTACCGGTCGCCCAGGTGCCAAAATATCCGTATTACAAAGCCAACCTTGATGCCGATCCCAACCCGTATTACAAGCCCGAGCCGCCGAAAGAAGATGAAGACTTGAGCTGGCAAAGGAATATCAGAGGTAAGGAGTTCGAGTATCAGCCTTCAGCTTAGCTGGCGTTGCGCAATGGACATAGCCTGTCCGGTTATCATCCGGACAGGCAGCCATTGCGAGGGATTTTGCAATCCCTCGACCCCATGCAATTAGTGTAACAGTAAATGCAAAACAGTGGCACGGCCTGAGAAGAAATTAGAAACAAAAAGAAACCTTCGGTTTGATCTTCGCCTGACGTCTGAAGAACAAAAGCGTTTGTTTCAGGCAGCAGCCGCACGAGGTTTGACGGTTTCAGATTATATCCGTCTGACAGTTTTAGAGAGTAAACCCGTGCTGAAACAAGCCGACTCCAGGCGCGACGCCCTGATCAAAGGATTGGGCGAGTTAGGCAAAGTCGGATCGAATATCAACCAAATCGCCCGGCACATGAATACGAACCGTAAAGCCGGGCAGATCCCGTCTGTTTCGCCTGATATCATTTCGGGTGCCCTGTATGGCGTGCAGACCTTGTCCAATCATCTCCTGAAACTTTTATCAGGTGGTGATTAGAGGCGGCATCCGGGGCGGGGGAAAAGCCCTCGCGGACTATTTGCTGGCGAAAAAAGATAACGATTTGGTCCGGGTGTTCGATGTACGGGGAACATCACAGCCTAATGACGTAAAAAAGTCTTTGGTTGAAATGTCCCTCATGGTTGAACTCAGCCGAAGGACAAAACGGGGACTTTATCACGGTATCATCAATCCGGACCCGGAGGCCAGCCGCCAGATGACCGCTGCTGATTGGCACCGGGCGGCAGATATCCTAGAGACAGAACTAAAATTGAGTGGTCAAAAGCGAGTGATGATCCTGCATGAAAAGAAAGGCCGTCTTCACATGCATTGTGCATGGGATCGATGGGATTTCGATAAAAATCGCGTCATACCCCATAAGAACAACTACTACGCGCAGGACAGGGCACGTAAGCAGATGGAATTGGAATTCGGCCATAAGCGGACGCCAGATATCAATATAGAGAAGCGAGAACTGCGCAAGCTGGCAACCCAACTATGGCAGCGTCACCCAGACGGGAAGGATTTTGTCCGGGCATTGGAAGAACAGGGATATACAGTCTGCCGGAGCAATGGCCGCCGCCCTCTTGTTGTGGTCAATCGGCACGGCCTGTCTTTCGACCTGGTTCGCCCGATCAAAGGGGCCAATACCGAAGACGTTCAGAACCGACTCAAAGGGATACATCTGCCGATAGATAAAAAGATTATGGAGCGCATCGGACAGGAACGGAAACAGCGATACAAGCCCGATAAAAAACAAATGGTCATCGACGCTCTGCAAGAAAACTTACGCCAAAAGGAGCAAAACGGACGGCAAAAAGGGAGGGGACGGTAAACACAATTTTTAAACGTTTAAAAAATTATTGTATGACTTACGATGAAATAATTGAGAACTGCACGAAAGAATATACCGAGCATCTTCATGGTGTAAAGAAAAGTCTCGAAACGCTTAGAAAGGACAAGGAGATGGCACTTGGTGGGCAGCCCGAAGAAAATGCCACGGAGTATGCGAAAGACAAAATCCAGCGCGATAAAAAATCTTGGCAAAGCGAATGGGGAATATATGGCAGTCGCGTTAAGGGGCTTGTCGAAAAGCACCAGAGGCAGGTTTATGATGCTGTCAATCAGAAAGAGCTTGCCAATGATTTGGCCGCTCAATCTGAGCAAGCAAAGGAAAAAAGCAAACAAAACGGCAGAGGCCGCTAACAAACACTTCTAAAATTATTTTATATGAAATGGGAACAACTCGTTAAAAGTCAGGCGAAGGATTATAAAGCCTATTTGATAGGCTATAAGAAAAGCCTCGAACAATTAAACGCTGACCGCCGCATGCTCTTGGGCAACTTCACAGAAGGGACAGCGCCGGAGAACATCTTAAGTAAGATCAATCGCGATTATGAGGCGTGGCAAAAAGAATGGGGATTGAACGGCCAGCAGTTCAAAGCCATGCGTCTGGCACATCAAAAGGAGATCACCGCATTTTTTCAGGATACTATTCCAAAATAATACCGCCATGTTACCAGATCAATTAGAGGCCCTTCAGGAAAAGGAACTTATTGACTTCTGGAGCCTGAGAGCGGGTTGCCTCGCTCAATTGCAAAACGATCATATGATCATCCTGCGTGACTGTCTCAATCTTGGTGATGAAGGATACAATGCATTGCTAAAGGTCCTCGCAAGACAGAAAGAGAAATTGGAGGATGAGTTTGTGGAGCGTTACGGTCAACTGCAAAGGATACATGAAATGGAATGGCGGTTGGTCAAGGATATCCAGGCAAGGTGGGATGCCTTCGTAAAAGGCAAGCCATTTAAACCATAATCAAAAAATTATTCATATGACGTGGGAAGAGCTATTGCAATCACAGCAGCAAGAGTTAGAAACGCTGCGTGTAAAGTGGAAAGATAAACTCAATCAATTGAGAGCCGAGCATAAGGAAATTTTCGATCATACCAGTTTTACCAGCGGCAAAGCATCCCAGTTTCTTTTACGGGCAGTAAAAAGTGAACTGGATGCCTGCTTGCGAGATGCCAATAGGGAACGAGAAGATTTACAATATGCGCATGATGTCGCACAGGAGGACTATTTGAAAACAGTTGGTGCAGAACAAAGCTTCGCGCAATTATTTCAAAAACCAAAAGAGAGAGACCGCGGGCGCTGATTAAAAAGGCAGGTCCGGGTCGTTGTACAAGACAATAGGATTAATGTTCAGCATCCGGGCCAGCCATTTTAACGTCACTTTACGCATATAGGGGTCTTTCATATCCGCCAGCAGATAACGACACAGGGTTAATTCCATGCTCACATATTCCGGGTCATTGCGATTGCGCTTCCAATAAGCCGAAACATAATGATCAATCAGGTATCGTGCTGCGGACATATACGGAAGACATTCCGCCTCATTCAAGTATCGCGTCCTGGCCGCGACATTATCATTGGTGGAGAGCTGAACATTCATTAATTCATAGTATATCTAAAATTATTGGTCATGTCTAATCAAAATATGATGAACCTGTTAAAGCGACAGGAGGAACAACGGAAGGATTTGGCTGCGGGTGTCTATGAGGCTTGGCAAGAAATCCGGCAAGCTGAAGCGCGCGTAGTATCCCTCTTGGGTGCGCCAGACAATATTCCAACCGTATTGAAGGAAAAATTGGCAAAGACGCGGGAGTCTTTTTTTGAGGAATGGGGCAGCGAGGGGCGACTTGCCGCACTCATGGCCGAGCGTCATGCAAAGGAAAGAGAAGACGTGATTAAACAGGAAAATCAAACTTGGAACAGGAATCGTCAACATGATCGAGGAAGGTAGTTAGAGGCGATAAACTGCAAGAAATTATATCATGGCGTTAAAAGTTGTGCATATTAACCGTGACGAAATTGCATCCGATGCAGAAGCAAGAGAGTTTTGGGAGACAGTCTTAAAACCCAAATGGGAGAAATGGGCACGGCATCGAGGGGCCAAACTAAGGGCTGAATTACGCGGATTGCCCCCGCCCTCAGACAATGATCTGTAATATTCTTCAATAATGAAAAGAGCCGGAACCTTTCAGCGTTTTGTGGTGGTGTCTGACATTGAAATCCCCCGTCTGTAAAGCCACCATGTATTTTCTGCCACTAAATCAGATTTTTCTTTATGTAATGGTCCCACTCCCGCATTCAAACCAGGTAGACCTGCCGGTATGGTTGAACCCGATAACAGGAGGCCAACAGTCTTACCAATAATTATCTGCACTTGTACTACTACACTATTATGAGTGTCTTTTACATCAACTTCTTCGGTCGGTTCTCCGAAAGCTGGATACTTCACTAAAACATCCCCCTTTTTTACTTTGTTTATATTCCTAACCGTTACCTTTTCAAACATAAAAGTTCAATTTGAATAATTAAGCTACGAAAAAAATCAATATTCAGCCCAGTCAAGTTTCAGACTGACACATTATCCGTTCCGGCTTTATTTTTTCGGTTCTGGCAAAGCCCGTAACTTCGTATGCATCGGAAACAGTGACCAGAACAGTGACCAAAATAGTCACCAAAAATCATCAAAAACGCAAAAGCTACGAATATAATTACCTGATAATCAAAATATGAAGAAAACAGACCTCGCGTCAGGCGAATTCGATTCCCCTACGCGGTACAACTATAGCTTTTTTCGCCCTGGCTTTTCGCCGGGGCTTTTTTATTCCTATAAATCAAGATTTTGCAAAGGCGACTTGAATATTTAGGTGTTCGGAGATTTGCACGTAAAAAATCGAGGCCAAGCATACACTGCAAAACAGCGCCTCAATTCCATTATTTTTAATTTAGTACAGGGGGCCGCCTTTTAAAATAGGCGTTGCGAACTCATTCAATCTATTATCAATCTCAGCAAGGTACTCACCTCCTTCTTTTAAGATATGCTTTACAATCAATGTTGCTGTTCTACTGAATCAAATCTTCCACTGGAACATTCCACCATTCATAAGCATAGTCACTGGGAACATCCTTAGGCCGGCGGAAAAGAAATAGTACGTTTGCGTCAAACTCTTTACCACGGAAAAGCAGGGAGCGCGGGATAACCCAGGAAACGTAAAATTTCCCAAACTGACGTTAGAAGATCAAAAGCGGATACGGGCCGCCCGATACACGCATATATTCTACTACTAATGGGATTGGGGATCGTCTAAGATAAAGCGTTTCTTCCTCTGGCGGTGCTTGCTCTAGCTCGAAG
>Ga0105237_10001953_pt1 | contig 26248 bp, 22 predicted proteins | sample KBSC24metaG_FD_81520 | JGI IMG/M metagenome (GOLD analysis project Ga0105237, IMG submission 81520) | Corn rhizosphere microbial communities from Kellogg Biological Station, Michigan, USA - KBS C2-4 metaG | ecosystem: Host-associated > Plants > Roots > Rhizosphere > Soil | place: Michigan, USA...
CAAGCGTTCACAAGTACGCAGGGCTGGGACCCTCGTAGTTGCAGAAGCCGAGCAAGAACCGCAAGCTCAAGCAACTTGTTGCCGATCCGGGTCTTGACGTCGCGACGAAAGTCGCCCTTTTTTCTTCCTCAATACACGCCGTCCAGCTCGAAGACTTCGGAAAAGAAAGTGGTCGGCATGCTTGCCCCCTCTGCAGGTGATGGGACCTAAAATGGAGGTACTAGTTTAGGGTGCAGCGCGCTGGAGAAGCCTTTCCAAGCCGTCCCATTGCGATTTCACGGAAGCAAAGTCTCTCGGGTCGCAAAGACCCAATTCTTCCAAGCGGTAGGACATCTTGCCGAAGTTGCAGGCAGCACAGGCGACAACTAGATTGCTTAGGTCGTTTGTTCCACCGCGGGAATGCGGAACAACATGATCGTACTGCGCCCATAGGGCCTGGAAACCTGCATGCTGCGACGAATTCGTAGTGCCCCAAGTTACGGCAGAGGGGTATAGCGCTGCGGCTCTTTTACGCACCTCGGGACGAATGACTGGAAGGCCGCAATAGCGGCAATGAAAACCGTCCCTTTCGTGCAGTTCTTTGATCTGGGCAGATGTCGGCATACGCGACTTCTGGGCGTCCATTGCTGTAGGCACGGCAGTCTTGGCTACCTTCACGTAGGCGCTCTTCTTACCCCAAATCGATTCAAGCCAGGCACGAGCGGCTGGATCATTGGACAGTCTGAAAAGCTGTTCCGCGACATCTGAGTAACCGCGAAGGTGTGCCGACACAGCCGCGTCGAGATAGCGCGCCACATCAAAAAGCTCCGCAACAGGACTGCGGAAGCAGCGCTTCGCAAGTGGCTCCAATATAGTTTGAAACCCGCTCTCGACAATAACATCCACCGCGCGCTCCTTTTCGTGACCAGGCAAGTACTATTGCGGCGACCCCCGCACAAATTGAGTGGCGAAAGTTAGCTGCCAACCTGCACAAGACAGAACATTGTGCTCCCTGTTATCGGCAACCAAGTTGCGGTATAGGAGCCGGCGATATGCACTACGCGATCTTTCGCACCGGTGGGCTTTGTGATCTTGCCGGTGATCGGAGCTCCGTTGCGAAATAGCCCATAGATGCCATTGCTGTTCCCCGAATAAAAGTGTCGATGCTCGGCAACGGCGAGGAAATATGCGGACTGAAAGCCTGCGGAGACGAGCTGCTCAAGGAACGCAATGTCCTTGCAGAAGCTAAACATTGATTCTGGAACTTGCCCGTTCCTCGGGTACTTCAATTCGATCGCACTGAGTTGCGCGCCTGATCGTCTGGAGGTCACCGCGATATCGATTTCTCTTTTCTCTAGACCTGACTTCGCCAGTTTGAAATGGGAAACGTTGCGCTCGAATTGGACCTTGCAACCTTTTAGGTTGTTTCGCAAATAGATGCCAAGCTCGTGCTGCAGACTGAACTCGTTGTATATCTCTATTGCGCCTGTACCAATGGCCTTTGCAAATTCCCTGATATGCCGGTTGAGCTTCATCTGTCTTCCGTTCGCTGGTACGCGCCCCTGGGATCAGAAAACCCGCTTTAGCGCGACGCATGCATCGATATCTCGCTAGCCGGTCCTGAGCCGATAGCCGCCAGGAATTCGGCGCGTAGGTCCTGAGTTGCATAAGCCTGCTTCGCGGCGACCTGCAACAGCGGCAGGCTGATGGCTCGGCACACGTCGACCAGAAACTGATCTCGCGCTTGTACTCGTCGGGAGGAGTGAGACTTGTCGTTAAGTTCAACGGCACAGAGAACCGCGAGGTCGCTTGCTCGACACACCACAAAGTCAAAGTGCTTGGCTGCAACGCGATTGAGCGCGCCTTGGCGAGCTGACGTGTTCAATCCAGACTTCACTGCAGCAATGTCAGCCACGCGTATCTTGCCGAAGACCCGGTTATCAGCACCCACGGCTTGGTCCAGGACGCCAAGGAATGATCGCTCTGCTGCAGAGAAGAGTACACTTGCTCGCTGATACGGCAAGCCAATGGAGCCAGTGCCGCTTTGCTTGTTCTTGAGCGCGACAAGGGCAACCGATACTACCAGTACGATGACAACGATCAGCCCCAGTGACATTGAAATTGCGCCTTTGTTGAATACTAGCAATCAGCGATCCAAACTCGTACGCGGTACGGAACCGCGCTGTCATTGTTTCTCAATACCGACAGTTTCTCCAACGATCCACTCGTGATCGTGTTCCACAATCTTCAGATGAAATAGTCGGTCAATTTTCGCTGACTCGACGCTCAACTTACCCGCTTTAGGGTCCCTCGCCACTACAACGAAGCCTGTGATCGGTAATCCTGCCTCGATCGCCTCATCTAGGTTGCGCCGCTGTTCGCTCCAGCCAGCGGAGCCGCCCTTCCAAGTTTTCCCCCACAATGTGTACTTCTTTCCTGAGAATTCGTGCTGCCAAAGCGTACAGACGAGACTTGACTTGTCGCGAGTGAATGCCGACCAGCTGTAGCGGATATTGGTCGGTACCGCATCAAAATGTTCAAATGCCTTGGTCAACGTTGCCACGTCTTCTCCTTGCGTTGCCTGACAACTCGTCACCGGTACGTTAGGGTGTTACCGAGACATGTCACGATCGCGTTGAGCAAATAGTTATGCGTCATTTGATGCGTGGTGCGATAGCGGATTTCGACCCTCGTCATCCGCCCATTGCCGGAGGGCTGCGATGTGCTCCTTGAACGCGTCTATCAATATCCTTAGTTCTTCAAGCTCTCGCAAGATTCGCAGATTCTGGACATCTAGAATCGCAATCAGGTTGTTGCAGCTGGAAACCGAATTGTGATCGAACCCCGACAATTCTTTGTGAATCAGGTTATTTCGCTCGGTGACCAGCGCGGCAAGCGTCCGCCTCCGTTCCTTGCTGGTTGAGGCATCAACTTCGACTCGAAAGGACGTCGAAAGCCAAATCGTCGAGCAGTCCAGTGGGGGAGAAGGCCCCGATTCTGTGCCATATACGCTCTCGAAAAATGCTTTGGCTAGACTTCCCATTGGCTGTCTTCGAAGTCGAGCCTTCTTCTTTTCGTGATCTGCAACGATTTCTTGCGGAGCGCCCTGGACGTCGCTGATTGCGATCAGGTACTTGAGACAAGCTTCAACCTTCTGGAAGTTGACTACGTTGCGCCCGATCTTTCGTAACGCGTCGTTGCGCAGTATTTCAATATCAGCCGAGTGATTCATGACGCACTGGCTATCGTGGCGACGCAGTGAGTTAACATTTGTACGCTTTTGCGCTTACATAGGGGCTGAAGCCTCCCGTGATGCTGTTCCAGACCACGTGGGTCGCCCCGAGCTTGGCAGCATTATCTCTCGCTTCGCTCTTTGCATTCTCCATTCCAGCAGATGCCGCCAGGTTTCCCCAACCTGACGAACCTTGAACTTCTCCGAGGTATTTGCACGAGGCAACCAATTGCGCGTCGGCTTCTTGTACGCGTGCTGCAGCCGCAGACGGCGCGACCGCACATCCGCTAAACACGCCGGTAGTCGCGACGACGACTGCCCCCACCAGGTACAGGTATCCGCGGAGTCCGCTCGCACGCGGTGAAGCGCTATCTCTGCCTGCTACGTTCATTGCGCGCTCCTTCTTGCGGTGGGACAAGCAATCCGCAGCTTCTTACGGTTGAAGCCCGCATCCTCTGAAAGCGTGTTGTATCCGGAAGGGCACAACTCGTTAGCCTGCTGGTAGCAAATGTGCCAGCCTGTGCTTGCACCGCAAGCGACAAGATACTCGGCTGATCCGTCAGGACGCTTGATTTCTTGCGATGTCGCGCACGCGGAGATCGCAAACGAAAGAGCGATCAGAAACAGAAGCCTCATCACATCCTTCCCCTGATACGAACAGACCTGTAGCCATCTTCGAACCGGCTTGGAAAAACGTCAAGCTTGCTGTCGTGCGCTAGATTTCCGATGAGGTCGACGGCCAGACAATGTACGTACGGCGACTTGGCGATGTATGGTTGGGTGATTGATAGCGCGCGGCCGAGTCCCGTGCATCGCCCAGCGACCCGCCCACATTCGCGGATTTCCAACCAACGAGGGTCAAAGGAGGGACGCAGGCGACCACCGTTTCGGCACCCATTTACAGTCACTCCCGATCCGATCCACTTCGGATGGGTCCATTCCGGGCGCTCCCGCTTGTGCCGCAGTCGCCCGCGTGAGGCAGAAGAGGCCAATTCCGCGCTCTTCGCATATAATGCACGCCCTACCCGACGCGCCCACCTCTGCGGCCGTCAAATCACACTAGCCGGTGTGGCGGAATTGGTAGACGCGCTGGACTCAAAATCCAGTTCTGGCAACAGAGTGTGGGTTCGATTCCCTCCACCGGCACCAATGGTCCGACAGGCAGCGAATGCGGTCGAGCGACTGGACCGGTCTGCAGGAGAGGCCGTCGAAGCTTCAGGTAAGCCTAAGGCACCTGGGAAACGCGCGAGGGCCGCATGAGCACCGCTACGTGCGCGTTGAGTTGATCCGATGATCGTCGTGGTAGCGTGGTTGGCGGTCGACATGAAGTTGAGCGACGATCCCCAAGCTGACCTCTGCGGGAGTCGATCATGCACAAGGTGGTTACCTACACTCGCAATGAACTGTTCGCAAAGGTGTGGTCAACACCGATGTTGCAGCTTGCCAAAGAGATTGGTGTTTCAGACGTTGCCATAGGCAAGGCTTGTCGGCGAGCGGGCATTCCCCTCCCCGGCCGCGGCTATTGGGCCAAGGACGCGAAGGTGCGAAGGAGCCCCGAATTGCCCGCGATCGCGGATGGCCGCCACGAGAGGATAAGTTTTCAAGTGCTCGACGTGGCCTTGATCTCGCCGCTGAAAACAAAGAGTCCCGCAGTGCCGAAAGCGCAACGGGAATCGATCAAAGTCCCACAGGCGCTGCGAAGCCCGCATCCACTGGTCGCCGGCACCCTGGAAGCGAGCAAGAAGCAAAATGTTGATCACGGGAGACTGGTCCTCGGGTCCAAAGCATTGGACGTTCGCGTTTCCCCTGGATCGATCGGTCGTGCCCTTCGACTCATGAATGCGTTGATCGGCGCCTCCGAGAAGGAGGGCCACGAATGGGCAATCTCCAAGGAGGGGAAGACGATCATCACCTGCCAAGGAGAGTCGATGAGGGTGGAGTTAAAGGAGCGAATCGTAAGGAGGGAAAAACTCCCGACACCAACGCCGGCTCCGAAACGGCGAGCCAGATGGGAGCCCTATGTGCCTTCGTGGCCTACTGTCGAATGGACTCCCACGACCCACCTCACGTTCCATATAGACACCTACATTTCATCTGGCACTCAACGCACATGGCAAGACACCAAGCGCAAGACCCTTGAAGACAAGCTCTCCGACATATTGGCAGGACTTCCGCTGATCGCCGCTGGAATCAAGATCGTTCGCGAAGAGCGTGAAGCATGGAACCGAGCGTACGAGGAGAAGGAACGCAAAGCGGCGGACCACGCAAGGATGCTGGAGGCGTTGAGACTCGCAAGAGGGCGCCTCGTCGGTGCGATGCAATCCTGGGAACAGGCGTCGCGAATCCGACTGTTTTGTGAGGCGATCGAAAATCAATCAGCCGGACTGCCGGCTGATGAAGCGCAGGACGTGGAAAAGTGGGTCGCATGGATTCGGCTGCAAGCGGATCAGCTCGATCCGCTCAAGCAAGGTCTATTAACTTTGCGGCCTTGGTCAGTCAAGGTGCCCGACCATTTCACGGGCTATAGTTCATGGGAAAAGGGACCGGAGGATTGGTGGAGTGACAGTGTCAACGGGTAGTATCAGGTGACCGCAGTGCTCACAGGACTGGGCCGGTTGCTCCGACGTAAGACAAGGCGAGCGGGAATCTCGGATCCGCCTTATTGGTCGTCACTTGCGTTGATCGCGCTGCTCCTGCAATGGACGCTGTCGGCGGGCGCAGTTTTCCCTGGTTCACGTCCTAGGCAAGGACTAGCATAGCCACGCTGCCGGCCTGCTTTGGACGTTTTGGTTGTTGATCACCGGATGGATCCATTCCGAGCGCTCCCCGCTTGTGCGGCAGGTGTCCGCGAAAGCGCACGGCCTTCTTGATCGGGGCCTGACTGCACTGCGGACGAAGGGACAGTACCGAGACCTTGCGGTCAATTCGTTTCGTTTCGAACCGATTAGGGCTGGCCTGACCGTCGACCACTGGATTCACTATATGACCCAGACACATGACTACATTTCGTCGTCGGCTTGGTAACAGTGATCGGCATAGGCGCGCTGGCCTAAGCGAGCCGGTTCCGTCTAGGTGTACCCAGTGGACCAAAACCCTATCATAGCGATCAGCACTCACCAGAGGCAATCTAGCGAGCCGAACCAATGGACACTGTCCGAGTTAAGATTTGCTATCGACCGCTCCGCATATGTTGGGCAATTGCGGCGGGCGACTTTGCCGGGTTTCGCAGGGCAGCAAAACTATCTCACGCATTGTGGGGGGGACGATTCAATCCGATTGTCATCGTCGATCCGGTTGAGGATGCAGAACAGATCGTCGAACTGTTTCGCGCGGACGTAATCATCCCCATCGGTGCTTCTGACGCAGTTAACGCCTTTCCAAAGCGGTTCCCACATCTGATCAGTCCGTTTTACGGTAATGATCTATTTACTGGCACAACCCAGACTGAAACGCGAGCAAACGTGCTGGACATTCACAATGCGTTGGCCACGGTTCGCGACACTCCCGAGTGGAAAGTGATTCAGGAGAAAGGACTGCGACTCTACACTTGGGACGAGAACGACCCATTGTCCGATGTATTCCTTATGCATCTTGGCGCGTACCCTGATGCGGAGGACACGCGAGCCGACTATCGCGAATTGGTAATGAGGTTGGGGGAGGGGTCAGAGCAACAGATAGACCCACATGCGCCGGTTCCAGACGAGATCTTTGAGCATCCAAGTGCCTCCTACTTATCCCGTCACGGGTTGCAGAGACATTACGGCATTCATGCTCGTCGAGACCATCCTGGGTTCTACTTGGGCGATGCAGCAAACCTGGAAGACTTAGTAGGTTGCTGGAACCTGCGCGCAACCGACGCTTCCGTTTTTTTTATCGATCGAAATCATCTTTCGCGTTATCAACAGCTGATCCCTGCCTGGAAGAAGAAGGTCAAGGAGTTGCTGGCCTACCGGCGCCCTGAGCCTGCCAGCAGCATCGCTATTTGGGCGCGGCGCGACACCATGTCCGTTGATCTGAACGCGCATGTCGCCGAACTGCAGGCGATTTTCGGGGCAGAGCCGTTCGCGCTTTGTGGCATTGATGCGCATCTATGGAATGGGCTTAATCTGCAGGCGCCGATGATGATTCTTGGCGAATGCGCCCAACTCGGCGTTCTCACAGATGAGACGGGCAAGTTTAAATTGTCTTTTGCGCTTAGCGACAAGCCCTTTTGTGGAGACACCTGGTTTCATACTCAGCATTTGGTCGCGTCTGTATCTTTCATCGGCGGACTATTCGGTGATGATCTCCACACACTCAACCCACCCTACATTCCAGAGTTGAACGAGTTCTACGCACGAACAATTCATTTCCAGTACAACAAGCTGCGCATCGAGCCTGAGAGCATCGGACTCGTTATCGACGCCGCCGACTCGGATGAATTCGTCTATGCGCTGTCGGTCGCAGATCTGTTTGAACGGATATTTCGTCTCGCAGGCTACTCCGCACGACCGAGTTCTGGCGGCCTTATTTCGCGGCAGATCATCACTCAAATGGACGGGCTCCGCGGTGCGGCTGTATTCAAGATTCCGGGGGTCCGCAGGTTGCTTAAGACCTACGGCCCTACGGACCCGTTCACTCAAAAGGCAGCAGTCCAGTTGATCGGGAGTAGAGATCCCGATAATCCAACTGCGAACTTCAGTGACTTCGAAGGCCTGTATATCGAGGCCCGTCCCCATGGGACGAAGCTCAAGCCTAGCGACGTTTTCGCCTATCTTGTTGAGAAAGGGTTGTTTCGGATGGGGTCGCTGCTGACCTGCCCGCATTGCCGGATGGCAAGTTGGATTGCACTGGACGTCCTCAAGCAGCGCGTTATTTGCGAAATGTGTGGCCGCGAATTCAACGCCACGCGGCAACTCGTGACCGGCCCTTGCTACTATCGTCGGTCGGGTGTACTCGGTGCCGAAAGGAATGCCCAAGGCTCCGTGCCGGTGATTCTCGTGTTGCAGCAGTTGCAAATTAATTTCAGCCATGGACTCCGCAACAATATGTATACAACGTCGTTGGACCTTGTGCCTGAGAGCAGTACTGATCTGCCGGAATGTGAGGTGGATTTTGTATGGCTTGTGGCCGGCGACTACCCGAAGAAGACTACAGTTATTTTGGGCGAGAGTAAGGATCGCGGTCGCAACAGAAATGGCGAGGATGGTGGGACAATTGATCTGAGCGACGTAAGCAATTTGAAGGCTGTGGCGGACGCATTACCTGCCAAACGCTTCGACACGTTCGTGCTTTTGGCGAAATTGTGCTCATTTACTCCAGAAGAAATTGATGCCGCCAAAAACATTGGCGCTCCGTACCATGACCGCGCCATTCTGCTTACCGACCGTGAGCTAGAGCCTTGGCATATCTATGAGCGAACAAAAACTCAGTTCAAAATCGACGACTACGCCGGGTCGGCAGAAGCCCTCGCTGGAGCTACAGCTGCAATTTACTTCACTCGACCAACCGAGCCGTCGGTTCAACCGCCAGAGGCCGATCAAAGTGTCAGAACGTAGTAAATGGTGGTTGGATCGCGATGGGACTCGGATGCACCACACTTAGCAAGAAGGCCATTGCTGGGGGCTCCAACCTGCGCCTGTGCTGATAGCTGACTGTACCCCGATGCTTTCGCTGCCGCCTTGACGAGCTCGAGAGCTTGTGTTGCCACGCCATGCCGTCGGAATGTCGAACCGACAGCAATCATGAGTTCGCGATCGATCGTCACCATGACGATGCCGGCGGGAACGTTATTAACCAGGATTGCTCGAACGATTGCGCCGGCGTTCTCATTCGCCTCAAAAACCTCGGGAGGAATTCCTGCCGTCAGCTCAGTTACAGCTGCAGAGGTCATGGCGGCTCGCAGGGGCGCGAGGGTGACAGTTTCCATACGCCAATCATAAACGTCGGCATGCCTTATGGGAAAACTAGCCATTTCCGCCAGCGGGCAACCTGAGCGGCCGACCGCGCTAGGGTGTAGTGGGTTGCTTCAACAACCAGTCGTCTGCAAACGTGAACAGGCGCCGCTTCTCCATTCCAACCCTGAGAAGCAACTCTCGCCGTGGTTGGACCGTCGCCGCGGTGGACCCCATCATTTTTCCGAATTCCGTTTCATTCGCGCCAGCGGAGAGCAGGACGTTGACGAGGCCGTTGAACAGCCAGTGCCACTGAGAAGACACATCGCACTTGGCAACGTGCTTGTAAGCATCCATGCCTTGGACGAAAAAGGCCATCATCCTTTCGTTTGCCTTCGGGTGCGTCTTGGTCTTGTCATGCGGGTTGAGTTCTTCCAGTGCGAAGAACAAGCCGCCAAATAGAAGGCCGATGTCCCAGAATACCTCGTCGATGTCATCGGTCCGGTAAAAATCCTGGTAAATCCGCTTTTCAAGATGACTGTGAAGCGATGCGAAATACAGGCGAGCGGCAAACACGTCGGCGTCGAACTCCATCGCCTGGGTGAGTTCGGGATCCTGCTCTGCGGCGTGCTGGCCTTCGGTCCACTCCAACACGCGGCCGCTCAAGTGGCCGCAGAAGAAATGGCCGAACTCATGCATCATGACCCAGTCGAGCCACCGCATCACGACCCACTGCGAAAAATCTTCTTCGCCGCGATTCGAGAACAACCGCAATTTCGCGCGGATGGGCTCTCCGGTGAGCAGCCACTGAGAGACCTGGTCGAGCCAGCGCAAGATGCCCAGCGAAAACCAGACCTGTGCTTGTAGGCCACTCCGTACGATTCTGGCTTGAACGAGGTCGGGGGTTGGGTTGAAGCGAAACTCGACCCAAGGTTTTGGTCCGTTCCATTTCGCTCGCTTTTCGAGGTCGCGGGAGAATTTCTCGACTCTTCTTTGAATGAAACCCCGCAAGGCTTCCCAGTGTTCGGGCGTACGGTCGTCCCATTTATTCATTGGCGTACGAATCCACCGGACAGGCCTGCCATGTCCGGTCGGTACCCTCCGAGTAGCAATAGATCCGCCCCTTCCGGCGGCAACGGCTATACGCGTGCGAGGTCGGCAGCGTTGACGAACTATGGCTTACGCCATCTGTCGCGGTTGCCGCGGTCGGTATGGCGCACGCGCTCGACCAGAATCGCTGCCTCGCGGTCGAGTTGGCGAGCGCGCTCAATTGCTTCTCCCTGGGTGGGCGCTACGGCGCTGGCGCGGTCGGAGTTGGGTTTGCGCACGGCGTAGTCGCCTTGCGTACGTTGCTCAATGAACAGTTTGCTCATGGGAATGAGACCTCGCGACGGCAGATGCCGTCCTAGACTCCCTGTGGCCTTGCTCGAAAATATCAAGGTCCAAGATTGCCGGACGGTCTTGAAAAGGCAGCGACAGATCAAGGGGTGAACACCCTATTTTCCCCCGCGGCTCAGGCCGTGCCTCGCTCGCCTGCTCACTCAAGTTCGGAGAGGTTGCGCAACAGCCTGGTTGCCCCGGCGCCGGCGCTTGCTTTCGGCGTCCCGTACCGGTTGGGCGCATGTGGCCTTGGCGTTCGGGGCATGCGTATCCTGACCCAAGATCGAGCAGGTTGGTATCGGAGGTTTGCGTCGAGATGTGTAGGAAATTTCGGACAGCGCTACGGGAACGTCAGCCCAGTACCGTTCGGGAGGCGCAGCAAACGGCTATTTGACGCTCGGCGCTGATTCACGCAGCTCCTGCAATGGGCGCTGTTGCCAAGCACAGTTCCCCCTGGTTCACGTCCTAGGCAAGGACTAGCGTAGCCACGCTGCCGGTCTGCTTTGGACGTTTTGGTTTTGATCACCGGATGGGTCCATTCCGAGCGTTCCCGCTTGTGCGGCAGGCGCAGAAGAAGCCTCGGTCTTGATTTTCGTGTAGCGTTTTGGCTTCTGCAGCTTGTGCTCCACTACCTGGATGTAGCCGGGCGAACTCCAGTATCAGTCGATTGTTATCCGATGCCGCAGGGCCGCATCGACACAGTCTGAGGTTGGCCCGACAATCCAATCGTGTGACCAACCCGCAAGAATCCTATTGATCTGCTCTGGCGTCACAGCCCATGGCTTCGAGGAATTGCGGCCCACCAGTGCCAGGCTGTGAGACAGAGGCGCAATCAAGAATGCGTCCGGATCGCGAAGGCAGGCTGGCGGCGCGTTCAAGCATTCGGGAACTCCCCAACCAACCGGTCTGTCACCGAGAATAAAGTATGATTTCGGAGGCGGCTTCAAGGTGAACCAGCGAAGCCGTGGAAACCATCGAGCTTGAAAGTAGTGGGCTTGAATGTGCACGCCTTCGAGGAAATTTGCCCGTTCCGTTGGATCGGGGAACCAACCAGCGTCAAGCAGCGGAGCGGTATCCTCGTTCTCCAGTATGGTTCTTTGTCCTTGCTCTGGGTGCAGCAGACGTACGGCCCGGTGCCGCACAGCGGCATTCGCAAGGCCCTCTGGGGGCGACTCAACCATTCGCTCTTTGGTTGACGTGTATCGCTCCGCCCATCGGATTTCAAGTCGCTGCATTGGCAGCGATCTGGAAGCTGCCCATGCTAGATAGCGCATCAGTTCCGGCGGTAGATCACCACTGCATTTGCCATTACGAAGGGCGCGCAATGCAAACGCCGCCGGGCTCTCCACTTCGTTTGCGAGAAAAGACTCAACTCTTGCTTCGGGATTGTCGAATGCGCCTGGACCCGCAAAGAGGTTTGCGGACGTGGCGACATTTTTTGGCGATCGGCGCATGACTGACCCGTCCGCGATCGTTCCGATCCAGAGCCAAGGATTTGGTGTATTGACCGAGTTCGGATCGCAGAACTCGCTAAGATGAAAGCGCGAAACATAGTGATCTTTTGACATCGCTTGTTGGATCCGGTGCGGACATAGAGTCTAGCAGCGGATCGCGAGCACGTAGTCCACGGACAGACTTTGACCGTACAGGGAGTAAGTGACCTGCAAAAAGTTTCAAGGTGACGCAATCCGAGTGCGGGAACCACTTTTCGGCCTCCCCAGAGCCGCCGCTTACCAGCGTTGCCTTCGGGTCCGGATGCGAACAGATGATGCTGCGCTCGCGCCGCTCACATCAAGCGCTGGGATACTTGAGCAATATTCTTAGCTGAGTCGTAGCCGTACTTCGGAATCTCATGTCTTGAGACGCCTCTTTATCAAGCTATTGCCCCGTCTGTGCCCGTTATGGGCTTGGCGGCGCGGATGACCTCAGACAAGCCCTGAGGAAATACTGATGAACGCTGTAGCGAAACATCCGTTGGGAACGACCGCTCGAACTGGCGAACATTGCCCTGAGAGCGGACTTTGGCGGCCCGGGAACAATCCGACGACCGCGCCAATCGCCAAGCACAACGTCATGCCTCCGTACAACGGTCAGGCTGTGACGTGGACGCTCGTGCAGTACGGTTGAGATTCAAGGGCTGAAACACTCCTAGTGGAAATACCACGGGGCGACGAGAGTCGCCCTTTTTTCCTTTTCAATACAGGCTTGTGTCGAACCGATAAGACCCCGGTCTGACTATCGATCACTGGGTCCATTACATGACCAAGACGCTGGACTACATTTCGTTGTCGGCTTGGCGAGCCTATCGGTTGGGGGAGCGCAATGAAGCGCGAATCCTGGAAATGCCCCCCGTAGGCACAATTTGCGGGGAATCTACCTTCGAATATACCCCGGATGTGGGTCGGCTTGCGGCTACAATGTGGTAAGGGCTAGGGGAGCGATTCAGTCCTCTGAACGTATCGAGGAACTGCCTCCTGTCGACGCGCGTGTCTCGCCAGAGACGGGAGTCGATCGCCGCAGGCTTCGGAGTTATACCTAGAAATGAGAGATGCTCCAAAGCGTGGACAGCGCCTACGTCTTGACGGCGAGTTAGTTGCTGTTGAGACGGCAACTGCGACAGAAACTGGCGTCGACCTGATAATCCGCAGACCCGACGGCTCGCTGTCGGACAGGACGGTCACGTGGGAGCAACTCAGTACTGCCCCTGTCCCTGAGAACGACGGCCAAGGTCGATCCCCACAAGCGTTAGCCGGGCTGTGGGGTCGATGGATGCAGTACGCGTCGCCCAGGCTAAGGTCTGCAGCTCTTGCCACTCGCCCCCTGCGTCCCTTCGCTCATCAGGACGAGGCGGTCTTCGACCACATGCTCCCGCAGCCGCGATTGCGCTTCCTTCTAGCGGACGAGCCGGGAACAGGGAAGACCATTATGACCGGCATGTACCTTGTCGAGGGGCGCCGCCGAGGATTGATTCCAGGACCTTCCCTTATAGTCGTGCCTGCCCACCTCGTGCAGAAGTGGCAAGAAGAACTTGAAGATTTTTTCGGAATTCGTGCAAGCCGTCTCAGTCAAGAAGTCGGACGCGACCCAAAGGATTTAGACCCCCGGGTAGAGGTGTGGATCGCCAGCCTGGATCTCTTCACCCATAACACGGACGTACGACGGAAAGCTGCGGGCCAACGCACGTCGTGGTCGTTGTGCGTATTCGATGAGGCCCATCGTCTGACGCCGACTTCCCGGTATTTGGCCGCCGCGCAAGATTTGGCTGGCCGGTCCCACCATTTGTTATTGCTCACGGCCACGCCACATCGGGGAAAGGAGTACTACTTCCGTGGGCTATGCAATCTCCTCGATCCGATGCTTTATCCATGGGAAGCGGGAAGTGAGGACTATGACGCGAGACTAAAACCGAGTCGTCTTTCTTTTCTCCGTCGAATGAAAGAAGAGCTGCGAAACCAGGACGGCACCCCGCTCTTTCCTGCGCGCTTTGCTGAAACCGTACCAGTGTCCCTCCTGGAAGCCGAGCTTGCCGCCTATCGGTCTGTGATGGAGTACGCACAGACATGGTACGGCGACAACGCGACTCTGGCGCTTTCGATCTATGGCAAGCGCGCTGCATCTTGTCTAGTTGCGGCTGAAGCAACTTTGCGTAGGCGCCTAGATATACTTTCCGGTGCAGCGGCAAAGCGAGGCCTCGGCCAACTTCCGGAGGCTTTAGCGGAAGGCCTACGTGGTGAACGCTCGCTATCGGACGGCTTCGAGGACCCGGACGACCTTGCGCGCGCTGAGGATGTCGTAGTCGGCTCGATGACGAAAGATAAAGCAGGTGAAATTGGAGCGATTCAGGTCGTACTTGCTCAGGTGCGAGCGGTAATAGCTCGCGGCGGTGATCCGTCCAAATGGTTCGTCGCCGAAAGCCTTGCCGCGCGACACGGCATCCGTCCTGGCAACGGCCAACTGCTCGTCTTTACGGAATTCGCGGACACAGCAAGATGGCTTGCGTCAATGTTTGCGAACGATGGCTACACGGTGGAGACACTTGAAGGAGCCGTTGACCACAAGTCCAGGCACGAACTTCAGCGCCGATTCTTGAGTGGCGACTTTCAGGTTCTAGTCTCTACCGATGCGGGAGGCGAAGGAATCAACCTCCAGAGCGCCCATGTCATGATCGATTGGGACATTCCCTGGTCGTTGGTCCGCTTAGAGCAACGCATGGGCCGGCTCCACCGAATCGGTCAGAAAAATGACGTATATATCTACCATTTAGTGGCACCCCAAACGCGCGAAGGTCGAGTGCAAGAGGTCATGCTTGGAAATCTCGAAGCTGCGGCGGAGAGCCTAGGTGGTCGCATTTTCGACCTTCTCGATGCAACCGTTGCGCGAAGCGCTCCGGGGTTCGACTTTGCTAGAGCCCTTGCGACCGCTCAGGCAGAACCTGGGGCGCAGATTGCCATTCCTGATGTCACAACTCTTAAGAAAGCGTGTGAGGCGCTCGCAAACGAGGACAAGCACCTTCGTACGCGCGTCGATCAAGCGGCTGCCGCCGCCCGCTTCCGCGCGGATCGTCTCGAGGCGATCAATCCGATCATCGTTGACGGATTTGTCGACGCATTAGCGCGTGCACAAGATTGGACGGTAGGGCCAGGCCCGGCGCAGGGTATCCGAAGACTGCAGGCTATTGGCAAACTTCCAACCATTCTCGGAGGGCAAACCAACCAGTATGTGGCTTCAGATGGTGGTGCTATCCAGCAAGCACGAGCAGATGGCGCCGCCGATCTCGACAATGTCATCGTGCTCGGCCCAACCGAGGAGGCATTTGTCGCGCTCATCGACCTGGCTGTTGAGACTGGTCGACCAGAGCTGCTGCGCGGTTGCAGGCTAATCGACACAGGCTCGCTGACAGAATATCTATTGCTTGTCTACGAGGCAGAAGTCCGGATGCACGACGGTGTCCGTCAAGTTGCTCGTCCAGCGCCCGTGCTGATTCGCTGGTCCGGCGCGGGTGCGTTTGAAGTTTCCTGGGAATCGCTGATGAGTTTAAGAAGTGCCGTTGGACCGGCTGGCTCAAAGCCGACTCCGGCTCAATTGATGGACGGCGAAACCGAGGCGCGCGGTGCACTGCATCGAGAAGCCGAACGCCAAAAAGCCGAGCGCCTGGGTTGGGTCGGCAAAGCTCGAAGCCAACTCAGCGAGCTTGAGGATCGATTTCTTGCGGAGATTGCGGAGCGTCCCAAAGCAGAGCGACAAGCGCGCCTAGCAGTGTTCAAAGCAGTGAAGAATGACCGCGTAGCGCAGCTGGCCGAACTCGAAGATGTGCAACCAACAGCTAACCGGCTTGTCGGCTGGGCAAATGTAGGGGCTGGGATAACGCGTGATCAGCTTGGCTACGATCCAACTGCGGAAAAGTCTGCGATAGCGAGAGTTATCGCAGAGCTAGAAGCCCTAGACTATGTAGTCGATGATCGTCAAACGGCGAAGATAGGCTACGACCTTCTGGCGCGGCACAGGAACAGTGGTGAACAACGCTGCGTTGAGGTGAAGGGCTTTACTGGTCGGATGGGCGCTGTATGGCTGGAGCAAAATGAATGGGCCCAAGCCCTGCAGCGAGGGGACGACTATTGGCTTTACGTTGTTGATGATTGTGCGAGTGCGCCGGTGGTGAGAGTCCGCGCCAGAAACCCCGGGGCGCAATTCGGACAGGGAGTGGGCACTATTCAAAGATTTCAAATCAAGTTGTCTGACCTAAATCGCCACGCCGAGAACGTATGACGGTCGATATCGGCACTCGGATGATCGACCGTTGGTTTCCCGTATCCGCAGTTGATGAGGCGTGCGGTACACCGACCGGCTCGGGACGCGTCGAAAAGGCAATCTTCACGTGGTTTGCTTCGCGTCCGATCGCCCAAGCCCGAGCGGCAGTCCTCACGTCTCTGTTGCCCGACGCGCCGGAGCTCAAGTCCCTCATTGATCTTGCCGTTCGCCGCGGCGACCGGGACGCCATGGGAAAGCTTGTCGATTGCGTCGTAAAGACATACGGCGGGCAGGCTCCCGTTGTCCTGGATATGTTCTCCGGGCGGGGCATCATCCCGCTGGAGGCTGGGCGAGCGGGGGCCAATTCTATTGGTATTGATCTTTCCCCTGTCGCGACGCTTGCTGGGAGGCTCCTCGCTGACTACCCCGCGCGTGACTGGTCAGCCGAGCCCGCCATACCCTTTAGGACGCGTGGGGATACGGGCCTAGACTTGGGCCCAGATGTGAGCGGACGACTTGTCTTCGACGTCACATCCGTTCTTGCCGAGATCGGCCGTCGTGTGGCCGTCGCCATGGAACCGCACTATCCACGCAACGCGCGAGGCGAATTTCCCTGGGGTTATGTGTGGGCAGTGACAATGCCATGCGATGGCTGCAAACGGCGGTTCCCTTTACTCGGCTCGTTGGTTCTCCGGTACCCTTACAACAAAGGTTCGGACGCGGGCCAATCCCTTAAGCTTGTCACCTCCGGAGATACTTGGCTGGTAGAAGTAGTCGACGGCCCTCCAGTTCAGGAACCATCCTACTCATCGAGTATAAAAGCGGATGGAAAGAAGAAGAAGGGCAAGGCAGCTCGCTGCCCGTTCTGCGGACATATTCACGGACTAGAAACGGTCAAGGCTAAAGGAGAGGCGCAACAGTTCGAAGATGCGCTGATAGCAGTTGCGGATACCAGTGCATCCGAAAAGCGATATTTTCGTACGCCGACCGTTGCCGAAAGAAAAGCCGTACAGAAGATCATTCTTCCTGCAGATTCTCACGGCCCTTACTCCAGCGTACCGGACGAAGCAATTCCTCCCGGAAACGTACATACGGTGATGGCTAGCGGCTACGGGTACCGTACTTTCGGGCAGCTGATGTGCGATCGTCAAACGCTGAGTTTCGTTACTACGGTTAACGTCATTCGCGCAATAACGCGAGAATTACTAGGCGTTGGCGTCTCTTCGGAATATGCACGGGTGCTCGCCAGTTATTCGGCATCCGTACTTTGCAAACGACTCAGACGCAGCACACGAGGCGTGAGGGTTCTACAGCACGGAGCTTCTGACGGAAGTCGACGCAGCTACGAGCAAGCATCCGACCTGTTCTCGAACGAAGCAGTCGTGACGTTTCAATTCGACTTCTTCGAGGCAGGTCCGGGCAATGGGGCTGGCTCGTGGTCCTCAGTGTCAAATTCCGCCGTTCAAGCCATCGCCAAGGTATTGAGAGATAGGCCGGCGGGCAGAGTGCGGCTTACGAATGCCTCTGCTACGGCCCTGCCATTACGTGACGGCTCCGTAGACGTAGTCATTACGGACCCCCCGTACTACGACATGATCGAGTACGCTGACGTGTCGGATCTCCTCCATGTCTGGCTAAAGCGGGTGTTGTTTGATATCGAGCCTGACCTTTTCGGGCCAGACGTCCAGCAGCGAGACGGCTTGCAGGACAAGAATCAGGAAATTATCGTACGACGCGTTCATGAACCGAACCGCGTGAAACATGACACGCAGTTTTATGAGGCCATGCTTGCGCAATCATTCCGGGAAGCGCGACGGGTACTTAAGGAAAACGGACACCTCGTTATTGTATTTGGACACTCGGATCCAGATGCGTGGCGAAGGTTGCTCGGCGCGCTGCAGACAGCCGGTTTTGTTGTGACCTCCGCTTGGCCATCGCGCACCGAGTCTGCTAACACAGGCGTTGCCTCGATTAAGGTGACTGTTTCGATTGGGTGCCGTGTCGCCCCGGTTAGCCGTTCGGTTGGCTTGGCGTCTGAGGTGGATCTTGAAGTGGTAGAAGCTGTCATGGAACGCGTTCGTCAGTGGGACGCAGATGGCTTGGCCCTCGAGGACCAATTGATGGCGTCATATGGACCGGCAATGGAAGTATTTGGCCGCTACTGTCGCGTGATAAACCCGGACGGTGCAGACGCCGATCTCGACAGGTACCTGACCATCGCTCGCCGCGCGGTGCGTGATGCGATGCGCCTTCGAGTGGACGAACTCCCTCTCGAAACGTTTGATGCGGTGACACGATTTGCCATCTTTTGGCTTCGCGCGAAGGGTCGAGCAGAAGTTCCCAAAGGCGAGGCGCGGTTCTTCGCTCAGGCAGACGAACTTCATTTGTCAGAACTACGAGAGCGCATTCTCGAAGAATCTAAAGCCGGGTTTCGACTGCGCCTCGACGATCCCGGTCCATTGACGACTGACTCGTCGGTGTTTGAGGTGGTTAGGGCCATGGTTCACGGATGGGAAGAAGGTGGTACAGAGGCCGTGGCGGAGGCGATCAGTCGCTCTGGACGGGAACCGGGTGACCAACATCTATGGGCGGTAGTGGGTGACTTGGCGAGCCATCTCCCACCCTCCGACGCGACTTCAAAGGCCCTTGCGGGAATCAGACGAACGTCCGCCACGATTTCAACACTCGTGGGTAATGTCCGCGAAGCATCAGTAGCTAGACAGCGCGTTCAGCGCTCTTTGTTCGACGATTTGGGGGAGTAGTTCGATGGCAAATCTGACGAACTGGACGGAAATCCTGACACTGCGGCCAGAAGTCGTAGCGTCCGATGGCGGCGTCGGAGAACTCCAGATGAGCCTCCACAAGGCAGTTTATCAAACTGTCGACGTTCCATATCGTGATGTCGGCTACTACGCCGACATCACGCAGCCGACCCCGAATATGGTGGGTTTCTTCTCGCGCATCGCGCGTCGTCTTGCAGACGCTGGAGAGGCCATCGCGCTGTACCACCTCGATCAAGGGATGGGCGGAGGCAAGTCGCACGCATTGGTTGGTCTGTACCACATGGCGGTCAATCCAAAAGCGTTCTTCGCCACCGATCTAGGAAAACAGGTGCTTGCAGAGGCGCGTTCTGGCGGCACCAAGGTCGAACTGCGCAACGCGCGCGTCGTAACGCTTACTGCGGATCATTTCTCTCCAGGTCGCAAGACAGAACTGTTCGGGCCTGCCGTCAATCTTTTCGAGCGCTTTTTGTGGGCGCTATTTGCGGGCGATCGAAAACAATACGACGCGTACGTGGTTAGGGGAAGCAACAAGGCGACATTGCAGGCAGCGCTGGCCTCTATTGAAAGGCCAGTACTCATCTTGTTGGACGAACTCATGGACTACGCAATGGAGCTCTCCAACGCCGGTTATGTAGAAACCATGCCTGGCGAGCAAGCGTTCCTAAATGCGCTCATGGATGCGTGCGATGACGTGCCAGCCGTCGCATTTGTCGTAGTCATGATCCGATCAGAACTGGACCCCGAAGGCTACACACCGCTTGCCGACAGTTTTCGTGAGTACATCGCCCGTCGGCTGAACCGAAATGGCACCACGGTGGCAGTCACAGAAACTGGCGATTTTGCTGCGATTATCCGGCGGCGGATATTCGACCATGTGAAAGCAAAGCTTCCTGTTGTCCAGTTGGCTAAGTGCTACCAAAAGACCGTGGAGACGGATCCAGCATGGGGCCAGCAGGTCCTTGATCGACTCGGTGCCGGACGGGGCCTCGCGTCACTCGCGGATCGGATTGGTGAAAGCTACCCTTTCCATCCAGATCTAATGGACCTTGTCCAGAATGAGTGGGGGAAGGCCCAGGGGTTCCAGCGGGTTCGATCTACCGTAGCAATCTTTGCTCTCGCAGCGCTGCATTGGACTCGGGTCGGACAAGACAGGGCGTGGGTGCCGCCCCTAATCGGCATCGGGGACCTCCCGGTCGGTGGTCTGAAAGGAACAGGCAGTGTGCCGCAGGCTCGATGTCTCGACGCGCTACTGAACTCAGGTCTGCTTCTCGGCAACGATCGTGCAATCCAGGGCTACCGCGCTGTCGCCACGACAGATATTTCATCTGCCGATGGCACGACCGGCCGAGCAGTCTCAATCGATCGAAAGCTCGCCGATGCGAAGATTCATACGGAGCAGCCGACGCCTGCTGTCCGGATGGCGACCGCTCTGTTCAACTACAGCCTGGTGAGCCGCGGACAGGGCCGACGCGGCGCTACAAAGGCCGAGCTCATGGCCGCGCTCATGCTTCCCGCCAATGGGAGCGCAAGCAGTTTTTCTGCTGTGGAGGAAGTTTTTGGCGCGCTTACGGGCGATGAAGGCCTCGGTGCGCTAGAGGTAATAAAACCAGGTGCGTCTTCGGAACGTTATTGGCTGACAATTAAACAAACGCTTCGAATGTTTTTTAACTCTGCGAAGACGCAGATCCCGGAGGCAGATACGCTGTCGCTGATATGGGAGAGCACACAGAGTCTCGCAACAAAAGGACAATTTGAGGAACTTCATTTTGTCCACCGGCCCACTGCACACCAGTCGCTACGCGACGTAGCGAGTGGTATCGACAGCCAAGCCAATCGACTTGTCATCCTCGATCCGCGCACATGGACGCTGCTTAACGGTGACGATGGAAGATCGCGCGTCGATATTTGCCGCATTTTCGGACTTGGCGAGGACCCGCTGGTAGTCGATAACGCGGCGAGCTGCGTAATAGCGGCCGCGAACACGTATCAACGCAGATACGCGATTCAAGCGGCTCAAGAGGTCCTTACATGGCGGCTAGTCGCCGCCCAAGTTGTCGAAGAAGGCGAGCGCGCGGACGTTCAACGCAAGCTGGCGGAAGCGGAGTCCAAGCTGAAAGATAAAGTCCGTGGCGCTTATCGTCACTTCATGTACCTTACTAGGAAGAATCAACAACTAGACGCCGTCTTCGCACGCTTTGACGAAGACAAGCAGACGTCCATTAGTGGGAATGACGTCTGGGGCGCTTTGGTGGAGAAAAATCGCGCCGTGGGTGAATACTTTGATGCAGCTGAGAAGCGCAAAAAACGCGCCGTGCTCTCAGAAGTATTCGTGGCGATACTTCTTGAGGGTTTCGACCGTCATCTAACCCTGAAAGATGTCGTCTCTTCCTTTTACAAGGATCCCCGGTTTCCCCTCGTGCCGACCCTGGATGAAATTCGTCAGGTTGTGTTCGATTTGCTGCAGGCCACGAACCACGCTGGACCTGACACAGGCGGCTGGGAGCTTGTTGGTTCAGACGGGTTGCCTCTGCACGTTCAAGGACCCAAGCAACTGGCTATTAGCTCGGTCCTTCAACAGCTGCGGCGAAGGCGAGCAAGCGACACTGCGCCGATCACTAGCGCCCAGGGTGAGCGACTGGTCCTCACAACTCCAGGTGTGGTTGATGTGGCGCGAGAAGGAGCGGCGAGGACCGCCGACGAGACGCCAGCCAGCGCAACGCCAGTTGGTGGCACCAAGTCGAGCTCCTATTGTTGGTACAAGATTGAAATCACGAATCGCTCGATAACCGATGAAGCGAAGCGTGAAGCGATCCGAGCGCTCCTGGTGTGGCTAGCGGCGAGATTGGATGATGACAATCTTCGCCACCAACTCTTTAGTCTCAAGTATGAGCTGATGGCAGCCAATGACTCGGCGTTAGCCGCTGATCTTAAGTCTCGAGCGCTGGCCATCCAGGCGAATAAAGTGTCTGTCGAGGAGGAGCTATAGCCAATCTTTTGCATTCGCGGAGATTCGCGCGACTCTAGGTTGCGCAACAGTTGGTTGCCCCGGCGCCGGCGCTTGCTTTCGACGTCCCGTACCGGTTGGGCGCATGTGGCCTTGGCGTCCGGGGCATACGTAGTTTGGCCGAGCGTTCTGCAACGCGGTATCGGAACTTTGCGCCGAGATGTGTAGGAATTCTCCTACCGGTACTGTTCCTACTGCCTGCCTTATCGGAATGTTAGCCCGCCGACTTTCCAGTAAACGAAGCATATGGCAAGAAGCATCGCAACGATCTGCAAAGCCTTGGCTGCCCAGAGGATTCGCTCGCGACGAGTCATGTGCCCGCAGACCTCGCAGTATTCGTCACGCTTGAGCAGCAAGTGGGCGCAGTGTTCACAGGCGATGCTCCGATACCTTGGCATAGGTCGCTCCTATTGCTCTAGGTAGCCTCCTGTTGGGTCGTCTCACAACGTGAGACGCGTGCCGAAAATGTGACCCCCGCGTCTTTGACTCCCATTCACTGCGGTGTTATCGCAATGGCTACACAGCATCCACACATACCGCGATGAGCTGGTGCTGCGCAGTGAGCGCGGCGGGGACCTAGGACGCAGTCGATCATCAACTGGTTCTGCGCGGTCCGCGCGAAAATGGAACAGGCGGGCGCCAGCAGTCGCAGCGGACGCCGGCACTTCGTCACTACGGCTGTGAGAACGATCGGCGACGTCGGCGGTGCGCTTCGCGACGTGCAAGAGCTAGCAGGTCATCGCGCGCGGCTTGCTCGTGCGTCTATCCCAGCTTTGTGAGCTTTTGTAGCTTTTCTCGCGTCCTAGTTGCCGACATTTTCCGGGGCAGAATTTCAGTCATTCCGCTGTATTGACCTAAGCCGTCACCCGAAACCTTCCCACCGCTAATCTCGTGAAATACCAATTGAGCAATGGCTTGACCTGGATAAAGAGCTACTGGCGATTCACCTAGATTTCTAATCTCAAGGGTCAAGCTGCCAGCGAAACCTGGTTGAATGCCAACTGCCGTCGCGACGATCAATCCTATCCGTCCCCATGTGGATCGACTGAGCACATAGCCCATTATGTCCTGAGGCAGACGAATGTATTCCAACGTTGCAGCCAGAATGAATTGATGTGGGTGAATTACTAGTCTTTTTCCAAGCGGTACGTATTCTCGACGATATAGCGTCTGAAAACTTGCGGGCTGATGTTGATCGAGACCTACGCCAAACTCATCGATAGCGCCGTGAGAAGAAGGCGCGGCGAACGCAAATTCAAATCCCAATCGAATGTCAATCGATGCCTGATCGTCCCGGAGCTGCTCGCCTGGTTCCAGCAGAGGGCTGATGACCAATCGTTTCGCAAGATCATCAGTTGCCAGACGATCCCTAATCAGTTTTCCAGAGAGCGCGCTCATAAGTTTGTTCGTTAAGTGCTTAGACGGTTTCCCATGTTCTACGAACCTCTGAAAGCTCAACTGATTTCAGTAGTAGCGAATGAAGGCATTCGAGCTTCTTGGTATTGAGAGGGTCTGGACCCTCGATCTTCACCCGAAGGTCCGAAAGCTTCGTCAATAGGGCGCACCATCCGACGTTAATGATGCATGTAAACGTTGTCGCCTTCCTTTCTTTCAACGTTATTCCAGATTCGATAGGTGGGATAGCGCTGAGTAGTGCTTGCAGATGGGTGTTTAAGTCTGCGTCAAACTGCCCTGGCGTATAGATGGAACTTGGGTAATTTGCCTTAAGAAAACTTTCTACATGTTCGTAGATGGCGGATATAGTAGATGGCAGTGCCTCGTTCATCTCCGTGAGCACAGCGGCAAGTTCGGAATCCTTCGTATTCTGCACAACCTGAACGAACAGTTGATCTGCAGGAGGTGGAGCTTTAATTGTTGAGCTCACAAACTCTGTCGAGAGTACTTGCCCGGTATGTTTGTAAAAGAGATCCGAAAAAGACGTTGATCCCATTGACATGCGATCAAATAACGTCTGGCGACGCAAGGCTGCCGCGGGGTGTGTCTGGGTAAGCCCGTCCCCTCCAACAATCGCGAGCAACTCGGATAGAGAAAAAAAAGCTGCTGGCCCTGCAATAAAAAAACAGAATGCATCTGCAGTAAGTTCTGCCGTCCAACTTAGAAAGACCTCTTGCCCCTTTTTGAGTACGCTTGGTGTTAAAGGGGACATGTTCAACCGGGAACTGATCCGGTTGACTAGGTCGGTTGAGAAAGAAGCAAACTTCGTCTGGTCCCACACTATCTTCTCTGCAAGAGCATGACCTAGTTCATGCGCTACGATAGCGAAGTGAGGAATGATGCCGAACGCCTTACTTGGCACCGTGACCCTCAACAACGGCCAAGTAATCTCGTTTATTGCGAGGGAAAGCGATTGCGTTGGATTTCGAATGCCCTTGAAAGTACCTTGATCGAAAGGTCTCAACTCATAGTTGATAACAAGTTCCGCGCGGAAAAACGTTGAGTTGTCAATTCCTAGATCATCAAACCAGCGTTGAAGTGGCGCGACAATGCAATAAGGCAATTCGTCTAACCCTGCTCCCCCCATGAGATTGAGGAGCTGGTAGGCCAAGTGTGCGATTTGGCTGGCGTCATTAACGAGTGAGAGAGTTTCTGCTGCGCTCTTCCCCGGTTGCTGAGATTCAGCAATATAGGCTGCGGCCGTGTCCAACAAGCCGGTGATTAGCGCAAGCCATTTGCGCGGACCGGCGTGGTCACCTGGAAAACTTTCTTGCGCCCGAGCATACGTCTGCGCATGAAGACGATCCACAGCAAATTGGATCGATCTACGCGTCCGATCGATAGCCGCTTCTGCCGGATTAGACAGAGAGGCTGATCTCCTCTGGCTGGAACGGAACCATGCGAGGACCAGTCCTCTCAATGCTCGCCAACAGTTCCGTAAGGAGCGCAAGAGCATTCTTCTGCTCCTCTTGGCTAATTTGAGCGTTCATTGAGAGTTTCTCAAACGCCTGCGTTGCGGCGGCAATTTGAGTATCGTCGAGCGCTCTTCCTATTTGTCGTTCCATGAATGAGAAGCTCTCAAAAGCGTCTTCTGCTTTGATACCCATGCATAGAGCTTGGCCGTGCGAAAGTTGCTGATATCCGCGTGATGCATCGCCGAAGAGCTTAGCCAAGCCTACGACAACGTAATTCCTGCGCGCAGCATCAAGAGGTGCGGACGTCAGGACTGATACGCCATCTTCTATGATGTGCCTAAAGGCCACTCCCGAGGGCTTAGAGAAAATATTCGTCTTCATAGGCGGCTCCTCTATAGACACAGATCTCAAACCTAAACTCAACAATCAGGCAATCCGTTCTGAACGAAACTTTGTAGCGCGGAGCGATTGTTTCGCATGAGCCTTCTTTCGCCGATCCTGAAGCGCTTCTGCACGTTTCCTCAGATCCGCAACTTCCAGAACGAAGCAAAATGCCATCTGGCCTCCGGCTGTTAAATCTATAGGAGGTAAGTGCGGCTCTGATAAGTAAGGCGTACCTCCTCGTATCACTATGCGCTTGTCTGTGAAGGCAATCGCAGACTGAACATGCAGCTTGTCACGAAGGGTCGTTAATGACCTACGCATGTTGAGCACAGATACATCGGCATCTAGAAGCTGTTTGATCGAGCGCGCTACTAGCACGTCTGTAAATCCAAACATCCGCCGTTGCCCATAGCCCCGCCTATTGGAACTACTGGGACTTAACAAACCGTGCCGGCAAAGGTAGTCCACCATGTGTTTGCTAAGCCCAGTCAAACCAGCAAGCTCGCCTGATAAGAACGAGTCTACTACCGAGCTAGATCTTTTGGCAGCCATAATACAAGTATAGAGCATAGCTCAATACTCGTCATTTTCTTTAAGGATAAAGCATGCTTAGCGCCATTCTGCGAGTTCCGAGGTTCAACCGATGGCGCCGCTGCTCATTAGACAGAATTTCCGTGAACAATGCGGGTAGAAAACTGGGTAGAAGCGCGACGTATTAATAAACAAAATATTTATATTCATATAGTTAGATATCCTATTCCGTGTGAATTCCTGGCAGAGCGAAATACCTCTGTGCCCTTTTCGTGCCCGTTCTGGCGCCATCCGATTGCTCGGCCTCGCTTGTTGTCCGGAAGGCTTACAAAATAAGTACTTTATTTCTATATCATATTAGCAGGTGGTGCCGACCGGCGGCGGCAATCTCGAGCGCGCGGCGTGCTTGCAGCTGGCCGCGCACGTCGGCCAGGTCCGGCGCGGCCGTGTCCTCGACTCCAGGC
>Ga0105237_10001954_pt1 | contig 26242 bp, 15 predicted proteins | sample KBSC24metaG_FD_81520 | JGI IMG/M metagenome (GOLD analysis project Ga0105237, IMG submission 81520) | Corn rhizosphere microbial communities from Kellogg Biological Station, Michigan, USA - KBS C2-4 metaG | ecosystem: Host-associated > Plants > Roots > Rhizosphere > Soil | place: Michigan, USA...
AAGGAGTGGTTGCCCCACTGGGTCTCGCTTCTTTTCACCCAGTCATTCTCGCTTACATACCGGTCCCAGGGAGTAATGAATTTTGTATTGTAGATGGAGGAATTGCGGGGCAGGTCTTCATAGACCCCCGCCACTTTATAGCTCTGTTTATTATCGGCCTTGATGACCTGGCCCATGGCCGGTGCATTACCAAAAAGAGATGTTGCCACGGAGTGGGTGAGGAGGATGGACGAGGGGTCCTTCAGCGCATCCCGGCTGCCTTCCAGCATCTTCAGCGTAAACATCTCCGGGAAGGCTGGCTGTACCGACATACCCTCCACTCCCAGTTTCTTATCACCCACCGCCAGGATATGATTGAAATTCCAGGAAGCCATGCTCACGTATCGGAAGTCGGAACCATACTTCGTGCTCAGCTCCTTACCCAGCGGGACCGCCACGGCATCCCCGGTGCCCGTATGCCCGTTAAAGGTCTGGGTGGTCATAATACGGGCCAGACGTTCGTGACTCGTATGGTAGTGATCATAGGTCACCTCATCCCAGATCCATAGGCCGATGAGAAGTGCGACGGCAATGCCGATGGAAAGACCAAAGGTGTTGATCAGCGAATACCACTTGCTCCGGAGGAGATTGCGCCAGGCAACGAGGATATAGTTCTTGAGCATGGGCTGTATTTCTCTCAAATACACGATAAAGACGCGAATGTTGCATGGCGCCCACAAGGCCCGTCGCCCCCAATGGTCAACCCCAATGCCGGTCAGATCCCCAATGGTCAATCCCCACCAATAAAAAAGCCGCCTGATACGGGCGGCCTTTCGTCGTTATTCTCCTTCGAGAACATTACCCTCCTTCTTGGGTTTTTTCCATTGTTTTGGCACAGCCCCATCCATCTTTACGATGCGAGGCGTAAACTTCCCCACTACGTCGATGAGCTGCCGCTGGGACTGCATCACCGTCTCGATGTCCTTGTACGCCTGTGGCGACTCGTCCACTCCCCCACCCAGGAGCTTTACTCCATGCTGCAGCAGGGTCTTCTTCAACAGGTCCTGCGTCAATGTGTTCAAGGCAGCCGTACGACTCATCCTTCTGCCGGCGCCATGACTGGCGGAATATAAAGATGCCTCCTGCCCCTTACCTTTTACGATAAATCCCGGTGCAGTCATCGACCCGGGAATAATACCCAGCACATCCTTCCCGGCAGGGGTCGCCCCTTTCCGGTGGACAATAACCTCCCGGCTTTCATGTATTTCCTTCCAGGCAAAATTGTGATGGTTTTCCACTCGTTTCAGTGGCTGCCGACCCAACTGCCGCGCTATCTTATCATGGATGACCTCATGACAGGCCGAGGCATAGTCGCCCGCCAGATTCATGGCCAGCCAGTATTCTATTCCTTCTTCTTCGGTAAGGTCCAGCCATGCCAGGTTCACCGCCTCGCCGGGGAGCCGTCTTTTCTCTTTGGCGATCTTTGTATAATGCGCGGCGATATTGGCGCCCAACGCCCGGCTTCCGGAATGAGACAACAGGCCAAGATATTCACCTGGCTCGAGACCCAGTATGGCATCCTTCTCCGTGATCTCTACCTTGCCGAATTCGACAAAGTGATTACCAGACCCCGAAGAACCCAGCTGCCGGGCTGCACGCCCCTGCAACGCTTTCAGGATAGGTATCTCATCGAACTCCTTCCGGTCCAATACCTTGTGCGGAGTGCTCTGGTCGAACTGTCTTCCACTGCCAAACAGCGTGGCCTCATTCAGCTCGCGTGTAAAATAATGATCCCGTTGTGTCAACTCCTTTGGGTCGATGTCGAACACCGACAGACACATCCGGCAGCCGATGTCCACTCCTACTCCATAAGGGATGACAGCATTCTCCGTAGCCAGTACACCGCCGATAGGAAGTCCATACCCGGCGTGCGCATCCGGCATCAGGGCGCCTGCCACGGCGATAGGCAATTTTGCCGCCTGGTACATTTGATGGGTCGCCCCTTCTTCGATCTGGTCCCCGCCAAAAATATTGAACGGGATCCCCGTATTATTCAGGGATATCTCCGCCCCTAGTATCTCCTCCTTTGGTATCAGCTGCTGGGCTATCAGGCCCAACACCGCATCATTGGCATATTCTACGGGGGAGGCCAGTATTTGCTTCAATAAATTCATCACATCCTCCTGTTCTGTAAACTTGTAATTCTTTTCCATGATATTCATGGCAATGCTGATCACGGGACCCTCGGGGTAGCCGATGGTCCGCAGATCCTTTCCTCTTAATTTTAACTTTCCCATTTTATTTCTTTAAGGGCGGCGACCCGAAGGTCACCGCCCATTATTTATTTAGGAGACGTGAACAGCTGCCGCAGCTGGTCGATCAGGACACCATTGCCGTTGACACTGATGCTGCTGACCTTTTCTGCGATCTTCTCCACGTATTCCATTTCCTTCAGCCGGAACAACATGGGGTTGTCTTCCATGAGTTTGGCCGTGTTCAACAGGTTACGGGTGCTGGCCGTTTCTTCCCTACGCAGGATAATATTGGCTTGCGCCTTCTTTTCCGCCACCAGTACCTGGTTCATGATATCCTTTACATCTCCGGGAAGAACGATATCACGTATACCAAAACCGGCAACTTGTATACCCAGGGCATCTGCCATGGTCTGCACCCTCTCAAGGACAGACGCTAATGTCTGTCCTTCGGCCAACGGCCCCCTGGTCCGTTCATGCAGGGCCGTCTCTTTCTTTTCCAGCAACTCGTCAAAGCTCAACCCGCCGATATATTCACGAAGGGCCAGCTGGAAAGCCACGTATAGCTGTTTTTCGTATTCCTTGTTCTGCAGCAGCGCCTTTTCTATATCCGTTATCCTGTACTGCGCCCAGGCATTGACACGAAGGGCGGCCTTATCCCGGGTAAGTATTTCCTGACCGTTGATCTCCAGCTGCAATTGACGGGTGTCGATCTTACCAACGTTGATCGTGATGTTGTTCTTCCACCAGTAATATACGCCGCTTTCCAGTGTCTTTACATACTTGCCATCGACAAAGAGCAAACCCTTTTCGTAGCTTTCTATCGTATAGGTCCGGACATAAGGAGCCACTACCTTGCTCAGGAGCGTAACCTTGTCCAGGTCTTCCGTGATCTCGATCTTGCTGATATCCACCCGGACAAATCCGTATACGATGATGCCTTTCCAGTATGCGTAGCGGCCGGGTCCGAGCGCCTGCTTCAACAGGCCATTCTCATACAGGAGCACCAGCTCGTTGTCCTTTACCTCCACCACATGCAGCCGTTCCGTCAGCTCGCTGTCCTTCAAAAGGATATTCAGCTCACAAAGAGGAGTAAACTGCATGGTTAGTTGATATACTTCCACCTTCTGGGCAGGCCATATCCAATAGCTACCCTCCTTCAACATACGCACATAAGTGCCATTTTTGTACAACAGACCTATCTGATAGGCGTTGATCATTACCTTTTTCATCGTTTTAAGGTTTATTTGTTAGTCGTTTTGTTATATATCCCTCCGGCAATGGCCGGGCGGTTTTTAATAAAAGCCAGGCGATATTCCCCATCCCGCATGCGCGGAACCAGCCTTGGATACAGTTCGTCCTTTCTCTTTCCGGGAACGGTCTTGGCGAGCGCTGCCGGTGACGGAAAAGGTCTTGCTGTCTCTTACAGCGGGCTGCAGGCTCATGCCGGATTGCAATAGATAGTCAGTCCTGCCAGACCTTCTCAGTCTGACCAGGCCGTACCGGCCTGACGAACCTCCTACCCACAGCCGGCGAATAGACCTGGCTTTCTTACTGGTCACCATTTTTTAGGCAGAGGTGTACTGCCTCATTTTCCCCTACATCCGAAATGTAGTGCTCTATCCACTTGAGCTATCCGCGTGACAGGCGGTATGGGAGTCGAACCCATTCTGATGGCGGTCTATCCCAAATTGCATACAGGATACAGGGAGTTACTACACCTGTACTGCCGGGCATTCTTGAAACCCTTACAATTCGGTGATATACCGAGTTTTCCCGTGAGGGAGTTTTTTCAAATAACTTTTAACAACATTTAGTTGACAATACAAGGTTAGAACGCATGTGTGCAATCTATTTGCACAGTTAAATATTTTTCCCTTTTTTTGTAAAAAATCTTCCCAATGCCCGTCAACCGCAATGCCCTCATCCGTTATCGCACTATTGATAAGTGCCTGCAAAACCGCCGCCGCAAGTGGACGATCGAAGACCTTATCGAAGCCTGTAACGAAGCCCTGTATGAATTCGAGGGTATCCGCCGCGGCGTAAGTCTCCGGACCATCCGCCTTGACCTAAATGCCATGCGCAGCGACAAGCTGGGTTATAATGCTCCCATCATCGTACGCGACAGGAAATATTACAGTTACGAGGACCCTTCCTATTCTATCACCAACATTCCCCTCAGTTCCCAGGACCTGGGTGTGCTGCAGGAAGTGTCGCATCTGCTGCAACAATTCAAAGGCTTTAGCCATCTGACAGGCATGTCCGAAATGATCAATCGTCTCGAAGATCAGATACACAGCGAACAATCCCAGTCCCCGCTTGTCATCGACTTTGAAAAGAATGATCTGCTCACCGGTATGCAATGGCTGGATATCCTTTATAAAGCCGTTATTTCCTCCACCACCGTCCGGCTGACCTACCAGTCCTTCAAAGCCCGTCAGCCCAGCGACCTGGTATTTTATCCCTATCTCCTCAAAGAGTATCGCAACCGCTGGTTTGTCCTTGGCATGCTAAAGACAGGACGCGATATCATCACCTTTGCGCTCGATCGTATCCAGGATATAGTCATGCTGCCGGAAGAAGCTTTTCGCCGGCAAAAAGACTTTGATCCGCATACGTATTTTCATCCCATCATAGGCGTCACCCGCAACATAGGCGAGTCGCCCGCTGACATCGTCTTCTGGGCCAATCACTATCACGCACCTTACATCCGGACAAAACCCATTCATCACACCCAAAAGGTCATTGAGACCGTACCAACCGGCGTGCATTTCAGCATCCGGGTGATCCCCAACTTCGAGCTGGAGCGGGAGCTGATGGGATTTGGGGAGGGATTAAAGGTCCTCCCCCCTCCCCGCCTCGTACGGTCCATGCGGAAAAGGGTAGGGCTCATGCATGAATTGTATCATACTTCAGCTCATCCAGGATCCGAGTGATGGATTTGTTTTTTAACCTATTGAACCACCTTATTCGCGCAGCTGGAGCTGGCAAATGCCTCGGGCTTGGCCCGGAAAGAAAATCCCATTCCCAGAATATACCCCATCGCCTCTTTCAACGCATCGTTGCTCTTAAAGCCGGGATTGGTGTTGATATCCGCATGCACCTCCATATCCACTCCATACAAAGTGAACAGCCGGCTCAACGGGTACGCCACTTCGATACTCCTGGCTACCTCCTTCAACATCCTCTCCTTGACACTCATCCTCTGCCGGGATATCTCGCTGTTGACATACATAAACCCACCCTTTCCTTTCCGTATAAAGACGATGACGGTGGCAAACTCCGTCTCAGCGCCCTTCACCTGGCTGTCGGTACCGATACAGACCTTTAACGCATGACCTGCTTCTTTTTCTCTGACCAGGGCCGCCCTGATCTCATCGACTATATCCCTTTCTACCAGGGATTTGTCAAGCCGCCTCCACTGTTGTATTTTTTCCATAACATCCATTTTAATTTTTCATCATGCTGGTCCTGAACCCGATGATCTCCACCCGGCCCTCCAGATGGTCCTTTTCATGAGGATTGGTTATCTCTGCAATAGTCATAGGTTTGCCGATTTCTGTATCGAAACCCAGATGCCTGCTCAAACGCTGCGCCTTGTCGATGCCGAGCTTGCCGAACTCATATTTTGCGATCAGCCGGCCCTTTCGCATCAGCGCGCTGTCCACCAGTGATAACGAACTATTGAAAGTGCATATCAGCTGGATATTCAGACAGTCCGCCAGCAGCCCGTCGGAAATATTCAACAGGTTGGCAACAGAAGACCCGGCCTGTTGACGCCTGTCCATGATCACGTTCTCCGCATCCTCGATGACAAGCACCGTATTGGGGTTGTCCATCAATAGCTGGATAAAATCCGGGCTGGTCAGGCTTCCGGCTACAGACGGAGATAAAAACAATACCCGCTTCCTGACCTTGCCGATCAGATGCCGCAAGTAGGTCGTCTTCCCCGATCCGGGAATACCATGCAGCAGCACGATCCCTTTATCATTGTTTTTATTTAGCCTTTGACGGATCACGGCGTCTATCTCTTTAAAGTCGTCCTCATAGTACAGGTCAAGATCCAGCTTGGTCCGTTTGATCTCCATCGTCTTTAGGGATAAGTCACCATTTTGAGACACGACCAGATTCATCTCCAACGGTCGCCGCTTGGTCCTTTCCTTGAAATGGCCCACTATTTTAACCACCTCGTCGATAAATGTATCCATCGTCCCATCATGTATGATCTCGCAGTACCCCGTACCGAATTCAACGATGCAGTTGCTCTTCATCACCACGAATGTGGTAGAGAACCGAAAAGCCTTTTCCTTTCTATTGAACCACCTGTATTGATAGGTCTGCTCCATCTCATCCTTGAATTGCCCGATGAAAGCCTTGTACGCCTTCTCTCCGTCGATGTTTCCAATGTGATTGACACTGGGTAACGCTTTGAATAAATGCTGATACAGGGGCTTCCCATCCATAAGGTAGCTGTCAAACAATGCATTGGCATTGATGATAGCTGAAAATTGTTGATTGTCCATAAATTAATATTCAAAATAGTTCCCAAAAAACTCTGCGGATGAAGAAAGACTCGAACTTTCAACCATCGGCCTAACAAGCCGCCGCTCTGCCATTGAGCTATTCATACATGTTGGTCAGGACGGACTCGAACCGACAATCGGGTGCGTATAAGGCACCTGCTCTCACCATTGAGCTACTGACCATAAACCATTTACACCTGGTTGTCCCCGGGACTCGAACCCTGTACTCCTCATTCACAGTGAGGCACTTTACCAGTTAAGCTAGAGACAACATCTGTTAGCCCGCACAGCACAAAAAAACCCGGTCATCGTTGACCGGGTTCCACCATTTTTCAAGATCCGCATCACACAGATCTCCATGATATCTTTCCCGGTCGTCGCAGACATATCTCTCCCATTCGGGTACTAAACCAATTTTTATTGGCCTGGTATCCGTCGCAAGAACAGCTATATCGTTGTGTCCTTTGGTTGAGCATAGAATGAAACACAGTCACCAAACAAAAAACCCCGCAATTTCTTGCGGGGTTCGTTATAGTGTTTTAATTCTAAATAGATTATATACAAAATAAGCCCCGCACAGCCATAGGATGTAGCCCTTTCAGACTATTACCTACCTTTGATATGATAAATGTGCGTTGCATCCTTTTAAGATTTTTTTAACAGTGCAAAGATGCAACATTTTCTCTGATACCTCCAACTTTTTAGAAAGATATTTTTTCGAAAGCAACTTCCATCCGACGACAGACATGAGGGAACTCCTTTTTCTCAATCCATAAAAAAGCATGTATGCTTATGAGACGTCTGTTCATCATCCCCGTTGTACTGCTCTGCCAGGGCCTGCTCTGTAGCGGAGTCGCCCCCGAATTTATCAACCCCACGGGTACCTATACCCTCGTCGGTACTATCAGAAGACACCATGTCCTCGGTCACTCAGGGGAGATAAGAGTAGAATTACTGGACAGCGGCAGGATCGCCATCTCCTGCTATATCAATAAAGGATATCCTAATTACGAGTCGGGGTCATTGATAGATACAATACCCTATGATGAGAATGTTGCCCGCTATCATCCCTCCTGTGATTCCACCTGTACCCTCATCTTCCATTTCTATCCCAAGACGGTCGAGCTCCTCGGCCTGTACGACGATCCTCATTCCGCGTGCGGTTTTACCACGGGTGTTATGGCAGCCGCTATCTTTGAAAAGACTTCTACGGACAGGCCGGTGATCCAGGACCTCTCCGCACATGGCGTCGTCCATTAAGGCAGGGTCGGCCGAAGATTTGAACAATTGGTAGTTTTGTTTGTAATTCACCGACAAACACATAACCACCATGCACAATCAATCCCTCATCGTAAAAATGGGGCTGCTCTCCTGGGAAGGCCAGCTCAAAAGAGCCACCAGCCTGTTGAATACGCTCACCGATGAACAACTGTCACAGGAGATTGCTCCCGGCCGTAACACCGGCGCTTATCTCATAGGACACCTCATCGCCGTACACGACGGCATCGTTCCCCTGTTTGGCTTAGGAGAAAAACTTCACCCCGAGCTCGAAGAGATCTATATCACCAGCCCGGACAAGTCAGGTAAGAAAACTCTTTCTACCGCTCAATTGAGGGAATACTGGAAAGAAGTACATGCACACCTGGAACAACGCCTGGCCAGCCTGACTGAGGAACAATGGTTCCAGCGCCATATGTCCGTCTCCGAAGAAGATTTCCAGAAAGAGCCGCACCGCAATAGATTGAACGTACTCATCGGCCGGTCAGTCCATATCTCCTATCACCTGGGTCAATTGATATTGTTGAAAAGCTAATTCGAAAAGCTCCGGGCAGTCGGATCTGTTTCCATACTTTGCATAATATAAACCATCAGAATTATATTTGTGCAAACTTGCCCCCTCATGCTACGCAATCTGATCTGGCTGTTCTCATTTCTGCTGGTAACGCACCTGGCTGCCGCACAGCAAAAGCCTAATGTCATCTACATTTATGCCGATGATCTGGGTTATGGCGATCTAAGCTGTTATGGAGCGACAAAAATACATACGCCCAATCTCGATAAACTGGCGGCTTCCGGTATCCGGTTTACCAACGGACATTGCACTTCAGGCACCTGTACACCATCCCGCTATGCGGTCATGACAGGGCAATATCCCTGGCGCAAACGCGGCACCGGAATTCTCCCGGGCGATGCGGCGCTCATTGTGCTCATAGACAGGATCACCTTACCAAAAGTATTCAGGCAGGCCGGGTATTCCACCGCCATCGTAGGAAAATGGCACCTGGGTCTGGGAGACAGCCTGGCAAAAAATTGGAATGGAGAGATAAAACCCGGTCCCAACGAGGTCGGATTTGACTACTCATTTATTTTCCCGGCCACTGCCGACAGAGTCCCGACCATCTTTTTAGAAAATCACAAGGTGATAGCCGCCGATCCCAATGACCCGATTGCTGTGGATTACAAAAAGAAGATTGGCAACGACCCTACAGGAGCGGAACATCCTGAGCTATTAAAGATGATGTCTTCGAATGGGCACAACAATACTATTGTGAACGGCATCGGCCGCATTGGCTATATGTCGGGCGGACACCGCGCCCGCTGGGTGGATGAAGAACTGTCGTCCACTTTTATGTTCAAGGCGTTTCAATTCATCGACGATCACCGCAAGTCTCCTTTTTTTCTCTACCTCGCACTAACGGAGCCGCACGTACCCAGAATGCCGGCCACAAGGTTCAAGGGAGCCAGTGGCCTGGGCTATAGGGGTGATGACATATTGCAGTTGGACTGGACCGTTGGACAATTGATGGAATACCTGGAGCTCAAAGGATTGACAAAAAACACCATTGTCATATTTTCCAGCGACAACGGACCCGTGCTTGACGACGGCTATCAGGACGGCGCCGTAACGATGTTGAACGGTCATACCCCGGCAGGCCCCATGCGAGGGGGAAAATACAGCGCTTTGGAAGGAGGGACCCGCATCCCGTTTATTGTCTCCTGGCCTGATCACATTAGCCCAAAAGTATCGGATGCCCTGGTATGCCAGATAGATATATTGGCATCATTCGCGCATCTGTTAGGACAGCAGATCCCCGCTGGAGAAGCCCCCGATAGTGAAGATCACCTGCAAACATTTTTTGGAAAAAGTGACACCGGACGTCATGTTTTGGTGGAACAAGGCTTGACCGACCCCACAGCCATCCTTCAAGGCTACTGGAAATATATCCGTCCCCATCCCGGAGCCGCCGTGATGACAGCAGTAGGAATAGAGACCGGGAATGCCTCCTATCCACAGTTGTACAACTTAAAGGACGACATAGGAGAAAAAAGCAACCTGGCAGCCCAATATCCCGAAAAAGTAAAAGAGCTGGACAAATTGCTGGAGGAAATTACACACAAATAACGCGCCCCGCCGAAGGTTACGCGCCCCGCCGAAGGTTAGACGCCCCGCCGAAGACTGACAGGCCCAGACCCGGGTTGACACCGATTGTCGAAGGTCGGGCGGTTCGTCAAAGATCAGGTCAATGCCCTATTTTTAAAGCGCTGTCGGTATAAAGCGCAGCCCCCTCCTTATTACCCATCGCCCTATAGGCGGCAGCAATATTATTCAACAACGCAGGCGTCACACCTTCCTTACGGGCAGTCTGCTGCAACTGAATAATTTCTTGAGTATACTGTTTCACCGGCGCGAGGTTCAGACCGCCGGAATTATTGCGTATCGCATAATCCAAAAAAGGCAGCGCCTCCACAGGACGATCCATCTTCAGATACAGCACAAAAATGCTGCGCGCCTTGTCAAAAGAGGGGGAGATAGTAAAAGAGCGCCGGAAGTAGAAGACAGCATTTTCATTGTCCCCGAGCTGCCCATAGATATTGGCAGCCCTGTCATAAAGGGCAGCCTCCGTAGGATGCTCGAGCACAAGGGCTTCTACTACTCTGGCAGCATGTACCCAGTCCTTCACACCCGCATAATAATTATAGAGCGTGTCCATGGCATCCTCCCATTTCAATTGTTCAAACACGATCCCATATGCCAGCCGGCCCTGCAACGAGGTGGTATCAGGTGCGTAAGCACCGGCATTAGCTGAATCGGCCGCCCCGGAAGAAGTAGCAGGCCGCCCCGTCCCAGGAGAGGTCTTCGTCCCCGCCTCCGAAGTCGCCTGGCTAAAAGGCCAGCTCCCTTTCAGCCTCCCGATCTTATAGGCCCCCGTCAGGGAATCCATTTCCAACACCGGCATCGTAGCCAGCAGCCGGTCGAGCCCCATTTCCACAGGATGGGCGGAATTGTCCCGCCCGCCAGCACCCGCCCCCCCAAACATACCCGCCGCCTTCATAGCCCTGTAAAACGCATCCGATAACAACGCATATCCATGTATGTTGGGATGCACATGCTCCAGCAACAGCTCATTTCCGATGATCCCATACTCTGAACGCGCCTCGAATGCCGATCGCGTATCCACCAGATGCACACTCTTATACCGTGCCGCCAGGTCGGGAATAATACTATTGATCAGAGAAGGAGCCCTAAACCGTAGCGCATCCAGCTCCTCCGCCCGCGAGAACCACGCCTTTGCCTGACCGGGATCACCCTGTCTCAAAGACAATCGTCCTAAATAGTAATTACACTGCGCATACATGCTGTCCGCCGCCTCGGCCTCTTTGAAATATCGGTTGGCGCCGCCCCAGTCGCCCGCCTCATAGGCAGCCTTGCCCTGCGAATAGTTCCCGGAGAAATTGCGATAATGAACACTGTCCGCCGATACACTGATAAATGGCATGAGATCCTTCTCATTCGATACAAGATTGCTGACAAATACGGGGATATGCCGCTCATCCAGCAACTGCAACGTCTCCATCATATTGTCCCTGAACTGATCGATGCCGCGCTGATAAAGTTTCGACCCATAAGGTATCTGCTCATCGGCCACCATTACCTCCATACGGGTCCGGAGACTGCCCGCCTTGTGACCTCGGAACAGCGACGCAATATATTCATACGTATTGGTCAGCCATTGCACGATCCGCAGCTTGCGCAATACCAGAAGAATATCTACAATGTGACGATTACCTCCGATGTTGTCGGTGGAACCCACTCCCAATGCCCCATAATATTCGTTATGTCCCGTATAGATCAGGACGGCATCAGGCTGATAGTCCACTACCTCGCGCGCAAAACCCAGCACCGTGTAAGAATTGACAGCCGTCAACGCGATATTGATCACATCGAAATTCCTGTCGGGGTAGTCGTGCATCAGCCGGTATTGAAGCCATCGGTGGAAACTTCCATTGTGGAAGTACGGATACCCGATAGTGGTAGACTCGCCCAGCACAAAGATCCGCATCGTCCCCGCATCCTTCTCCTTCCTGAAAGGCTCGACATTCCCCGTCGTGGCATTTGCCTGATTAGTAAAATATTTTTTCGAGGCGGCAGGATTCAATATAAGATAGTCCTTATCGGCCGGGTCGTCGATAAAAAGACGCAGGTCATTCCCATAGCCAAACACACGAAGACAAACTTCGATGACGAATAATAACACAAACGGCATCAGGATACTGATCCATTTGAACATACGCGTCCTGCCAGGGCTGCGCGTAGGGGAATTTCTTTTTGTTCTTTTCATTTTCTTTCCGGCATGGTGAAGCTTAATGGTTTCTCTCCTCTCAACATCCGCGCCGCCTCCCCTGTCAGCCAGAGATAGGTGTCGGATGGTTTATGATCCATATCGATGAATTGCACATTCCTGCCCACAGGCGGATTGTCCGAGGCTTTAAAGATAGCCGTACCCTCATTCACCTCGTCGAACATCGCCACATACAACATTTTGGCCCCCGCCTTTATCGCAGTCGACAACATCTGCCAGTAGAATCGACCACCCTGACGGGGAATAGACCCCACGGGTTTTATATCATCCGGGAACTCATGGACACTGAGATTATGCCAGCTGAATCCGGGATATACACAGGGTACATAATCCACATGGTTCTGATCGCACCACTGCATGTCGCCAAGCATTACGTCCCGGTATCTATCCATATCATTGTGCAGGAGAGGCGAGAAACGTTGCACCGTCCAGGGCAGCACCATATCAGCCTGCCGGATAAGATCATGCAGATAGCTGTCATGCACACAATCCGCATTGAGCTCTCTCCAAAAGGTCGGCACCCCCAACATCACCGAACAGCCGCCGTACACTGGATCATGCTGTAAAAAATCGATCAGCCGCGACAATCCAATGTTACGAATATCATATGGCCTGTCCGGAAAACCCACGCCCCAGATCACCACTACAGGCTTGCCTCGGTGATGCAGATAGGTCTTCTCCCCCTTCTGGTTGGTCACACGGATCGAATCCACCAGGTATTTCCAGTCGTCGATGATGGAAGAACAATCCTCTCCATGCCCATGCAGCCCAGACAGATCATACATGACAGCAATAGCCCTGCGGTATTTGGAAGCCGCCTCCAGCGCATGTTGCAGTATGATCACCGATTCCTTTTTACGCGTCCCTCCACCGGCCTCACCCACCCGTCGGGTCTCTCCAAAAAACCGCTGCATAAACACCCCATCTATCCCATACTGCTGCATCCATGAGAAATGCAGATCAGTAGTGCTTTGATCCAGCGAGCTGAAAAATCTGGCCTTCTTCCCATCCGCCAGTGCCAAAGGCGTCTCATATGTCTTCTCATATTCGCTCACATCCGGCCAAAGGTCGATGCCGGAATGATCCTGGTCGCCATAGGCATAGCGCCCGGCCGAACTGCCATCCCCCGCCGCACGAAACCAGCCCTGATATCCGGCCATCACCAGCCCATTGTAAGTAGGATATAATGTCGCAGCGCTGTGCCGTGCGGTAGATTGTCCAATACCGGCCAAAGACAGCAAAAGGAATAGTATAACTGGAAAAAAGGTCTTCATAAGGTAGATTTATTTTTTTACTTCCAGACTGTCTGTCAGACGGATATCATTGGACGAACTGCCCACCATAATTTTAAAGGCTCCCGGCTCGACCACCCGGCGCATCTCCCTGTTCCAGAGGGACAGATGCTCAGGCCCCAGGACAAAGGTCACGACCTTGTCTTCTCCCGGCCGCAACGTCACACGACCAAACCCCTTCAAGGCCCGCTCCGGCGTCGTCACACTTCCAACCTCATCCCGTACATATAACTGCACGACCTCCGTACCCTCGACAGACCCCGTGTTCCGGACATTGACACTCACCCGCGCGCTCCCTCCCGTAGCAATAGCCACCGGACTGACCGAAAGACCGGAATATTCAAAACGCGTATAACTAAGACCGTGACCAAAAGGAAACAAGGGGGTATCCGACTCATCTACATAATGATGTCCCGAAGTAGGTTTATGATCATAGTAAAAAGGTATCTGTCCCACACTACGGGGAAAGGTCATCGGCAGCTTGCCCGAAGGATTGACATTCCCCAGCAGTACATCGGCAATAGCCAGACCACTCTTTTCCCCGCCAAACCATGTTTCCACAATGGCCGGCATATTGGCCGCGACCCAGTTGATCGTCAGAGGACGTCCATTCGACAGCACCACGGCAACAGGTTTCCCCGTACGCTTCAGTGCCTGCACCAGCTCCATCTGTTGCTCACTGAGATCCAGCCCCGCCCTGTCCTTGCCTTCTCCCACAATGCTGTTCTCCTCACCCAGCACGACAATGGTAGCCTCCGCCTGACGGGCAGCCTCTACCGCCTGATCCAACAAACGCACAGCCACGGTGTCCATAGCAACCGCCTCTCTGTGAAGCCTGGCGCCAGCAGGGTCAGGAACATAACCGGCCTCATACTGAATGGACACCGTCGACCCCGCACGCTGCCGCAAACCATCCAAAATAGAGAGGGCCTTGCTCTGCTCATTGGAATAGCCACCCAGATAGGTGCTTACAGCCAGCGGTCCGACGACAGCCAGCGAATGAATATTTTTAAAAGGCAGAACACCCCCATCGTTCTTCAACAAACAAATACTCTCCTGTGCAGCCTGTAAAGACAATTGCTGATGCGCATCGCTATGAAAGACACGCCCCGCCAAAGTAGTATCCACATAAGGATGATCGAAGAGTCCTAAAAGGAACTTTACCCGCAGCACATCCCCAACGGACCTGTCGAGTGTTGCCATGGGCAGCGCGCCTGTACTGACGGCCTTCTTCATCGCCTTTATAAATTCGGGATGAGGGAAATCGTAGAACTGCATATTCAACCCCGCCCGCTCCGTTTGTGCCAGCGCGTCAGCCATATCCGCCGCCACCCGGTGATTTTCCAGGCTCATTTTGATGGCGCCCAGGTCGGAAAGGACAAAACCCTTAAACCCCCACTCCTTACGAAGGACATCCGTCAACAGCCATTTGTTATCTACGCAGGGAATACCGTCTATCTCGCTATAGGCCGCCATCATGGAAAGAGCGCCCCCCTCCCTGACCGCCTTCTCGAACACATAGAGATACCTGCTGCGTGCTTCCCGCTCCCCAATGTTGACAGGAGCCGTATTGCTGCCCGCCTCCGGGATCCCATGTACGGAAAAATGTTTGGGTTCTGCCACAACCGCGTCCGGGCGGCTGACATCACCTCCCTGCATGCCTTTGACCATCGCCACACCATTCAGCGCCGCGAGATAAGGGTCTTCTCCATAAGTTTCTTCCACCCGCCCCCAGCGGGGGTCATTGGGTAGGCAAAGCACAGGCCCCAGGATCATATCCACCCCATGAGCTCTTGTTTCCGTAGCGATGGCCCGGCCGATACGATACGTCAGGCTCGTATCCCAGGCGGAAGCCAGCTGCAGCGGTATGGGAAATGAAGTGCTGCCGAGTCCGCTGTAGCCGTGCAAACCCTCCTCGATAAAAAGGACAGGTATCCCCAGACGGGTCTTTTCCATCGCATAATGTTGTATCTGGTTGGCAATCTCCGGCCGGATAGGGTATAGATCGTGTACGGAGCCGGCCCCCATCGTCCCCAGGCTGGTAATGACCTTCTCCTCCGACCATGATTCAGCCTCATGTCCACCCATATTGGCCACCTCCTTACCCCAATACATGTCCAATTGACGTATCTTTTCCTCCAGGGTCATTTTGGACAACAGGTCGGCCACTCTTTTATCGACAGGAAGATGGGGATCTTTATATGGGTAAGTTGGTGGTGTTTGGGGAGTAAATGACAGGATCAGCAGGACGCCAAAAAGCAGCAATCTATTCTTGTTCATATCGCAATTAACGGTTTGGAGATTAACCAGGCACTTAATAAACCATTAATTCGCCCCCACGGAGATTATTTTTAACTGGAGTGGTCACGAGCACGGCCAGGTCATCACATCCTGGTAGGATCAGGTCAGGTCATCACATCCTGGCAGGACCAGGCCAGTTCATCGCGCCCGGCTGGTTAGGCCCCGGTTAAGCAATAATGTCCTGGAAGGTCTTCCCAAAGTCAGTCCCATAGATATCCTTATACTCCTTTAGGAACTTCTGGTAGGAATTATTGGCCAGCGTATGACGCCGCAGCTGGATAAGACTTTTACATTTATAGGTAAGAGCATCCTCGTTGAGGGGGTCGAAGCAGAAGATGCAATTGGCGATCTCGATGACAAACTCCGGATCACTGGCCAAAAGGTTATTCTTTATATATTCCAGACACCGGTCGATCACGGCATTGGAAACCTCGGATTTTATATCATCCAGCCAATTGTACTCCGTCTGTGCCAAAAAGGACCCCCTTTTTATAACATTTACCAGGGGACGTATATCCGCCCGGGCACCATCCGAAGTATTTTGCAATATAGAGACATACTTCTTATAGTCAACATATACATCCTCCTCGGGTGTCTGGAACTGCCAATACCCGGACTCCTTATTGATGACGGTGTTGCCTACCTTCTCCAAAATGGCCTTTAACTTCGCCAGGTTGACAGATCGATTGTTCTTCGCATCCTTTTCCGACTTGTCATGCCAGAGTAATTCATTGAGCCCTTCCGAGGAAATACCCCTGCCATTCCGAATGGTATAGGTAAGAATGATGAGGAACAACTCCTTAAGCAGGGGCGTGAACAGCCGGGTAATATCACCACCCTCCTTGTCGAATACCTGGAACGCGCCGAACAGATATACACCCGGATAGATATTTTTCTCCAATGGCTCGCTGGCAACAGAAGACCCGGCGACAGACTCAGCCGGCGCGCCCTCACGTGCGGTAAAAGGGATCGCCCCTGTAACAGGTACAGTCCCCGCGGCAGGCGCAGCCTTTCTACGTCTGCGCATCACCCAATAAGCGCCCCCTCCCACTACAAGCAGCGGCAGAATAACATACCAATAGTTTATATGACCATCCGCTACAGGCGCCGCCTGCGCAGCCTCCGCCTTTTCCGGCGGAAAATTCAGCGTATATATTTTTACCTGTGTAACTTTCTCCTTTGTCTCCTCCTTTGAATACAACAATGTCACAGCTATCAGCTTATTGCTGATGGGTGAATAATAAAGATCTGCATAGGACTGCACATCATGGAAGCTATAGGGAATAGCGTCCCCTTCCGGAACATAGGCCGAATCCGTAAACGAACCTTCTACCAGCTGAAGATTGGAATTATAACTGTCATTGGCATAGATGAGCCCATACCATGCATCGGGCTTGGGTCCTATCACCAGATTGTTGGCGAAGGTGAACGGTGTGCTCTGGGTCTTTAGCGTATACAGCTTCTTGAAAGAGCTGCCCTTTACATCGTAGCGATACAGATCATAATAATTACGCGGGTCCAGCATCTGGTCGCCTGTCTGACTCCCATAGCCGCCGGCGATATAGGCGTATTTTCCATCTGTCGATACTCCCAGGGCAGACAGATAGCGCGGAGGAAAGTAGTCACCCCTGGTTTGTATGCTATCCCACTTATGGGTTGTAAGATCATAACGTATTACCCTGTTCTTGTATCTCAGCTGTCCATAACCCCCGATCATATACAAAGAGGAGTCGACAGGCGAAATGAACTTGTTGGCGTGCCAGAACTCCGTGATGAACGAATAAGGCATGGAGATATCCCAACCATGACGCGCAAAATCAAATGTCATTAACAGCTTCTTATCCACGAATATATCATACAGCTTGTCGCGAAAAGTATCATACAACGTTTGATGACCTAATATAAACTCCTGGTGACGGCTGGATATATAGTCCGTATTGTGCTGATCCATCTTCAGCGAACAGATAGCCAGACTGTCCGAGCCGGCTACATAGATATTGTCATGCTTCGCATCATAGGTGACGGCGCCATAGCCATTCACCGTGAAGGAACTGATCAGCTCCCATTTCTGATACTTGGGCTTGATCCACACCGGGTTCTTGATCTTACCTGCCCGCTGCCCCACCTTATCATAGGCCAGATCACCCGAGGTCTCATCCAATGGCCAGAAATATTTTAAGCTGCCTTTCTCGGATATTTTTATATCCCGGATACGCATGGGAGGTATATCCCTCGTCTTGAACTTCTGATAGTCGTTGGCGCCCCAGAGGATCTTAAAACAGTTGTCGATGCCCGCAGGCAGGGGACTGCTGCCGATATTTTTTCCATTTACCGCAAACTGCAGACTATGATCTTCCAGATTGCATTTGAAGACAAACTGGTTCCATTCTTTATGTAATTGAATGCTGTCCACGGAAAAGCTGATACCCGAAAAAGTTTCTCCGATGATGACCTTGAATAGACGCAGCGGTTGATTATAGATGAGGTCGATATTCTGTCCGCCCGTGGAGATCAGACGAACGATATAGCCAAAATAAATGCTCCGGCCCGGGATCAGCCGCATGTCGAAACTGAGGTCAAACCCTTTTTTGAAGCATAGCGAATCGTCCGGGGAAAGGTCGAGGCTGGTCCTTTTTTCCTGGACAACCTCATGGCTGTTGAACATCAAACCATAAGATTGGGCAAAAGCGCTAATCGTTGAGAATAGAGAAATTATGATGCTATAGATATACCTCATAAGCTGAGCGTAAAAATAGCTCATTTTCCTGTACTGTCGTCACCTGAATGCCAGATCGCCCGGATCGTTTCTTCATCACCCAAGCCATCCGGCGTCGCCGCACTGGGGTTATTGGCATAATACCAGTTCTTCTTCTCCAGTGGAGATCGTCGCGTGCGGCTTCCGGGCATTTCCAAATGTCCGTTGGGATCTGTTTTGCGGACCCAGTCATCCGCATAGTGAAGCCACTGATTGCGATACACAGCCGGCTGATGCGCCAGCCAGGATATCTCATCATAACCCCATATCCATACGAAACCTCCTTTGCTCGCATTGGGCTGACTGGGATGATCACTGACGCCATAGTTGTCAAACTCTACCAGATAGGGCAGGTGCTCACATTGCCACCCGCTGGGAGTAACGCCGCCCTTGCTGCGAAGATAAAGACCATCGGAAAAACCCAGCTCCAGCCTGGCTTCCTCGGGCTTATCAGGGATCTCCTTGATCCGGAGAGGGAAGGCATGGAAATCCAGCAGAAGACTATCGCCTCTTTTCAAACCTCCACCGGGCACATGCGCATCACAGAGCAATATATGACGACGGGCGTGCTGTGATCCATAGCCGCGCGCCATGGCAAATACCGACGCCCACCAGGCAAGATCCTTGTCATTCCCATTCATCAGCTCCACCTGCCCATAGTGGATGGCCTCAAAACCCAGATCGATATAGCTGGCCGCGAGATAGTAGAACCACAGCCGGGTCTCCACCCGGCTGACATCAGGCACAGAGGCACCTTTACCCCATTGATCACGACGCCGGCCATCCGTATAAAGCATGTCCTCATATCGGAAATTTCTTTTTTCCACCGGCATATTCAAGGCCCTGAAAGCCCAGTCCGGCACGGGCACTTGCTCCACCTTACTGGTCACGATCTCGAAGATACATGCTTCCAGTATCCGGTCCGGATCGTCCTTCAATACTTCAGGCACCTGCTGACGGGCCCTTTCAAAATTGCTCAATAGCCTGTCCTCTCCGCCCCAAAGACAGATACTGCGCCCGATGAACTTGGCGCCCACATTGTTCAACATTCGGATATTGTCGTGCAGATCGCCCCTGCCATTGAGAAGCCCTTCCATAGTGATGGCGCGGGAAAGATAATTCTCCAGCACAGGCCGCGATATGACATGGTCGAAATGATAATCAGGGACACCCAGTGAGAGGTGCACCAAAAGCGCTATTGTGAGAACTACTAATCGCATATGTATATACGTTTATACAACTGACCTACGGTCTGTCTCCCCCTACGCCCCACGTCTTATTAGGCTTCGGCCCCATGAACAGCTCCAGCGTTCCTCCATCCACCAGCTGCTGATGCGTGAACCAGGGCGTCGCCAGCATCTTTCCATTTATTCGGGCGGATTGGATAAATTTATTCACAGCCGAACTGCCATGAGCAAGTATCGTGAACTGTTTCCCGGATGGCAGATCGATCGTTACCTTACTGAATACAGGACTCGCAATGGTATACTCCGGTCGCCCGGGCGTCATTGGATAAAAACCCATGGAAGAAAAGACGACAAATGCGGACATACCTCCTCCATCCTCATCCCCCGGAATGCCGAATATATCATCCCGGAACCACGCATCCAGCAGAAACCGCACCCTGCTCTGCGTCTTCCAGGGCGAGCCCGTAAAATTATACAGATACGGGATATGGAAGCTGGGCTCATTACCCATCGAATACTGACCCGTAAGAGCCGTAGCATCCGGGAACTTATACCAGAAATCATACCGGCTCCGGTCAAGTCCCTCTCTGAACAGCTGATCCAGCCTGTCTTCAAAAACTTTCCTGCCACCCATCAACCCGATCAACCCCGGAATATTCTCCTGCACCTGCCATAAATATGTCCACCCATTGTTCTCATCGTAGTAATCCCTTCCACCGGGGCCCCCATCAAACTTAGGGTCGATATCGATCCAATGCCCCTCTGCATCCCTGGGCAAAAAGAATCGTTTGCTGCTGTCCCAAAGGTTGCGGAAATTCAAGGCCCGTGAAGCAAACAAATGCTGATCATCCTTCTTACCCAACTCGCCCGCCAGTTCAGACAATGCCCAGTCGTCATAGCTCGCGCCCAGCGTCACCGCAACAGCCTGCCGTTTTTCGAATGGATGCACATCTGCTACGGTCTCTTTCTCTCCCGGATGCAGGGCGGGGAAATATCCTTTCTCATGATAAAAATCGTCCAACGCCGTCTTGGGGCCATTGCGCCAGGGCAGCAGCGTAGCGTCAGTAGAATTCTTTCGCATGCCCTCATACGCTTTTTCTATATCGAAATGACGCAGCCCCTTCCTATAGGCATCCAGGAGAATGACAGAAGAATGAAATCCATTCATACAGGCATGATCTCCAAAAAGCACGGGGAAAGTGGGCATCCACCCACTCTGTTCGTACATGCGTACATATGACTGCAGCATATCTTCCTCGCGGGCAGGCTCCAGTATCATACGCAACGGATGCAGCGCCAGGTAGGTGTCCCAGGACCAGTCATCCACATAAAAGGGACGCGTCTCCTTATGTATCTTATTATCGAAGCCGCTATAGTAGCTCCCGTCCTCGGTGATATCCACCATCCTTTCATAACACCGGTACAGCGCCGTGTAAAAGGCGCGCTTTTGCGCTTCCGTGCCGCCCGTCACTTTTATCTTTGACAGCGCATCCGTCCATTGTTTTTCTCCGACAGAAGACAACTGCTCAAAGCTCCGGCCCTTTATCTCTTCATCAAACGTCTTCCTCGCCTGCTCCGGACTTAGATAGCTGATGGCATACCTGAACTCTACCGTGCGCGCAGAAGAAGAAGAAGGAAAAGAGATAGTAGCCTTCCGCCCCTGCACAGCAGTAGTTCCGGGCACGCTGAACACCCCATACATATACACTTTTATGTCTCCGTGGTATGTCTCCACACCCGTGATCTCCCGGGCGGAAGGAAACTGCCACCCCGGGTCCCCCTCATTGTAGGGCGAAAGGAGCAATGCGGCATCCGCGCCCGCGGGAAACTGTACGCGAAAGCACCCCACGCGCCGGCCCGGCGTAAACTCGACACCCATATTGTCGTCGATCAGCCAGGTGGAATAATACCAGGGCCGGTTGACCTCCAGATTGTGATCATAGGTGAGCCGCCCGTCCCAGGCCTGATCGCTGACTCCATGAACAGATGGTTTTAAGGCAAACACCTGCCCCAGCCGGTGCGAAACGATCGTCAGGGGGAAGTCGGTTATCTGATCATCCATAAAATCCTTCCGCGTGGGCGTGAATCGGATGAGCTGGTTCGGCAGCTGCACCGTGGGACGTGTAGGCTCCAGCAGCTGCCCCACATTGCCGATAGTAGGATTTACATAGGAAGCATTGGATCTTATAACGGGGATGGAATCGCCGGCCATTATTCGTTGCACAAAGCCACAAAACAGAATGCCGGCCAATAAATATATTTTCATCATGCGAAATTTAAAAAAGCCCATGCGCCTGCGCGCATGGGCATACGATGTTCTGTTAGCTAGTAGCCCGGATTTTGTGCCCATTCCGGCTCGAGTACGAGATCGTTGAATGGTATCGGAGCAAGATATCTCTTCTGAAGTTCTGCAGGATTGCCCAGCACCGCGGCTGGAATGGGGTTCTCGGAAGCATCCCTGTTGGCAGCCACCTGTGGCAGCAGCTGCAGACGCACAATGTCGAACCAGCGCACGCCGAACTCTCCGGCAAACTCATACGCCCTTTCGAAGACCACCGAGTCGCGGAAGGCCGTGCCGGTGAGGCCCGTTACAAGATTCGGCAGACCCGCTCTCTGTCTCACGAGATTGATCGCCGCATACGCATCCGACGAAGGCGACCCGCTGGCCATAGTAGAGGCTTCAGCAAAATCCAGCAGCACCATGGGGTATCGGATAATGTCCAGCGCCTTACCCGTGCTGGGATTCATGGAGATGATGGAAGTATCCGTCTCCGTTACGCCGTCGCCATTGAGCCCCGACCTGAACTTCTTATAGTAAGGGTGACGGGCGTGTGTGGAAGGATCGTCCCAATTCACGATGGTATACGTCTTCTTATCCGAATTGAGATGCTTGATCCTCGTATAGAACGTGGCATTCGTACGGGTGCACGCGGGCGCATTCTTAAAGAAATTGATCTCGGGATAGTAGTCATCCCATCCGCCGTTGCCCGACAGCGACGATTCGTCCAGAGGCACACAGGAGTTGCCATAGCCGCGCTGCGGCAGGTTGCCCGCCACATTGTATTGAAGGGCGAATATGGATTCCGGTGTGTTATTCGTGGAGAATACCTTGTCGTATGGCGTGCTGAGGTTGAAAGGACCATTCTGGATCACGGAGTCCGCTTCCGTAGCAGCCTGCGCATAATACGAGGTCTGACCCAGCGGCCAGCCCGCCATCGTCAGATATACGTCAGCAAGCAGGGACCTCGCAGCCCAATGAGTCGCTTTGCCGGGTTGACCAGACCAGCTGCCTGGCAGCATAGCCTTGGCATTCTTGAGGTCCGACACGATAAGATCATACACCTTGCTCACCGAATCACGGGGAGGATGTGAATTGGGGTTGACAGGAGTAGTGACGATAGGCAATGGCCCAAAGGTTCTTACGAGATAATAATAACCCATGGCCCGCAGGAAGTAACATTGTCCCGCCACCTGTGTCTTTTCCTGATCAGGCGCCTGCGTTGCCTTACTATAGTTCGCTAAAAGATTATTGGCCTGGTAGATGCCCTTCCAGGCATTGTATACCGCCAGACTTCCATTCTGGCTGGTACCGCTGAGCTTGTCGAACTCACGCATATCCTGCTTGTTCAGACCAGGGTCTGTCGTCAGATCGTCCGCACCGAAATAAGTGGTCATCTTACTGGTAAAACCAAAAGTACCATCGTACGCATATTGCTCATAGACACCTACCAGCGATGCTTCCAGGTCCGAAGTTGTATTATAATAGCTGGAGGCAGTGATATTTCCCTTAGGGTCCTCATCCAGCTTCTGGCACCCGGCAAACGTCAGCGAGCCGAGCAGTGCACAGGGGATCAAATATTTTGTGATCATTATGATGATGATTTATGATGATCGAATGATTTGTTTAAAGTTTAAAAACCAACCCTCAATCCCAGTGTATAGGTACGGGGATTAGGCACTACGCCCGTCTCGAGCCCCTGAGCGATCGCAGGATGCGCCCCGAAATTGGCATTCGTGACTTCCGGGTCGAAACCCGGGTAGCTGGTGATGGTGAATATATTTTGTCCGCTGACATACACTTCCAGATTGTGGATCTTCGCCCTGCTCAGCATCGCTGTCGGTACACGGTAGCCGAGTGAAAGATTCTTCAGCTTGATATAGCTGGCATCGTATACATAGCGGCTGCTGTTGATGTAGTTGTTGGCAGACCCGCCGAAATGCGGGATATCCGTCTCATGCTGGGATGTCCATACATTGAGGATGTCCACATTCGTCGCGTTCCTGGCATCGCCAAGCCCTCCGAATGTATAGGGGAAAGTGCCCGAATAGATCTGATTGCCGTGCGTACCCTGGAACATAAAGCTGAGGTTCCAGTTGCCATAGCTCAGATCGTTGATCCAGCCGAAGGAGTATTTTGGCGTACCGTTGCCGATGACCATAAGGTCCGCGGCATTAAAGGAATTGTCCTTGTTGACATCGACATACCTCGAATCTCCCGGCGATTGTTTGTATAAGGCAGCTGTCGCTGCATCCTTTGTCTTCCAGGTGCCTAAAAACTTATATCCATAGAAGTTCCCCAATGGACGTCCTACGACGAGGATGGCTTCGCTGTTCTGCGCAGAGCCGATATTGCCCTCCACGATGCTGTCCAGGCCTCCCAGGCTCAACACCTTGTTCCGGTTGAATGACAGGGTGAAATTGGTGCTCCATGTGAATTCGTGATTCGACACAGGAGTACCGCCCAGGGCCAGTTCGATACCTCTATTTTCCAGGCTGCCGATGTTATTGGGATAGGATCCGCCGCCATTCCATCCTGGGTTCGGTTGGGAATACAGCAGGTTGGTGATCTTTTTATAATAAGCATCTACCGAGAAGGTGATCCTGCCCTGAAGGAATGCGACATCCAGACCCGCATCGGTAGTGGCATCGTTCTCCCACTTGAGGGTCTTTGTTACCGGCGAACCCAGGGGAGTGCCCACAGACAGCGTGCTGCCGTCATAGAAATAACCTACGTTGCCATAAGGCCCCTGTGCTCCGGACGTGATCCTGGCAATGGTGGCATAGGCTCCGACAGCCTGGTTGCCCGCTACGCCATAACCCGCACGCAGCTTAAGACTGGAAATCCAGGTGACGGGCTCCATGAACTTCTCCTTGCTGATGAGCCAGCCGGCGGCTACAGAAGGGAAGGTGGAATATTTCTTCGTAAGATGCGACGAGCCGTCTGAACGAACGCTGGCCGTCAACATATACTTGTCCTTATAAGAATAGTTTAAACGGCCCATATAGGATTGCAGGATATCTTTCCAGTAGTCCGAAGTGGTCTTCTGCGAGGCGCCCACACCTAAATTATAATAGCCGTTGCCATAGGTGGACAGATTTGTGGCAGTAGCCTGGACACCCGTATGCTCATCCACCTGCTGCTCGTAAAGGGCGGTCAGGGTGATAGCATGATCGCCAAATCGGTTGGTATAGGTAAGGAAGTTACTGTTCTGCCAGTTGTAATACTTGCTGGCGTTGATGGCCGCATAGTCCGAGTTTACAGCGCCCTGGGAAGTCTCGTGACCATAGAGCTTCTGTTCAAAACCCGGGCTGGTCTCGTACGTATTGTTGGTAGTGAAAGTAAGTCCTTTCAATATTTTATAGGTCAATACGCCCGTGCCGATCACCGTCGTGCCGCTGTTGTCATCCAGGCCGTTGGTCAGCTGGGCCACCGGGTTCACCTGGTCCGATCCCAAAGGAGACTTCAGGATGAACTTTCCGCTGGCGTCACGCACCGTTGTCGTCGGGTCCCACTGATACGCCTGTGCAAAAGGGTCCGTGATATCACCCGCAAAGTTATTGTTCCGGCTGCTGGGCAGCAGGGTGTAAACATTGAACTTCAGGTCCAGGCGGTCGTTGACCTTGACATCCACATTTGCCCGCAAGGTAGTCTTCTTATAATAGGTGTTGATAAGCAGTCCCGGCTGATCCAGATGATTAAAAGAAAACAGGTACCGCACCGACGAGGAGCCGCCGGATACGCTGAGCTGATAATTTTGTATCCAGGGCTTTTGCGTGATGGCATCCTGCCAGTCCGTGACATTCGGATGCGCCTTCAGATTGTCCAGTTGGGACTGGTCGAATGCAGCGCCCGATCCCAGGCTCGCGTTTTGGGCATTGGTCGCCGTGGCGAACTGGTAGGCGTTCATCAGCTTGAGCTTTTTGGGAAGCTCCGCCTTGCTGAACCAGGGGTTGAAATTGATGGTGGCCTTTCCTTCCCTGCCTGTTTTGGTAGTGATAAGGACCACACCGTTCGAACCTCTCGAACCATA
>Ga0105237_10001955_pt1 | contig 26238 bp, 17 predicted proteins | sample KBSC24metaG_FD_81520 | JGI IMG/M metagenome (GOLD analysis project Ga0105237, IMG submission 81520) | Corn rhizosphere microbial communities from Kellogg Biological Station, Michigan, USA - KBS C2-4 metaG | ecosystem: Host-associated > Plants > Roots > Rhizosphere > Soil | place: Michigan, USA...
TGGAACAGAACACGATACCAAATAAAACACCTAAGTACAAAACAAGGGTAACAATAAGATGTGCAATAAAAAAAATTACAAAAAAAACTAATAACATCGTCATAAAAATGCCGTTTACTACTTTATAAAACAAAATGAATTTGTTAATTATTTACGTTTTAATTTTCACTTTCTTTAAAACCTATCATTATTATTATTATACATATTAATAATAAAAAACATGCAACTATAAATTAATGAGTAGTAAAACCAAAAAATGTATCATATAAAATAGTCAATTTATCTTCAAAAGAACCCACTTTCCAAATGGATTTTTTAACAACCTTGAAATAATAAATATTATTAAAATTATTACGTTCTTCGACAGATAAATTGAGAAAATATTCGTACCTAACCCAAAGTGCCCATAAAAACATGCCTTTAACATGTTTTTTATAAGTAATAACCTTATTAATATTATTAAATAATTCGTAATTTTTTGATAATTGACGAGCATTTAAATAATAATAAGTTTCATAAAAATTAGAATTAAGTCCCCTTTTAATCATCTTAAAAAACTCCTTATAATCAAAAATATGAAAATAAAAATCTAATTGTAATTCATAAATTAAATCAAAATCCCTTAAATAATCCCAATTATGTTTTAACTCAAAAGGATTTTTAAAAATAAATTTAGAATAATCTGTCTTATAAATAAAATCACCATAATTTTTAACTGTCCCAAAAATTTTTTTATTTCTAAAAGTAAAACAGTCTGCCGTTGAAAAATAAATTAAATCTAAATAGTAATAATCTACAGTTTATTTTAGCTATCTAAAATTCCATTATCCTTTTTATTTATAGGCGACACCACCACAATTGTAATTTCCGTTGTTTATCATAGGTAACTTCCTTCCAAGCCGGCTACCTATGATAACAATAATATATCTTGCAAGGTATAATTTTTTAAAAATTAAAAATATGATAAAAAATAAACCAGCCCCGTAACATCTGCAAAAACTCTAAAATAAGGATTGAAGTGATATAAATACATAAATGCAAAATGATAAAAAAATACCAACACAATTATAAAATAAACATAACACTCCTCAAATCCAAATACAGAATAAAGTACATAGAAAAAAATACAACTAGCTAATAAAATATACATAACAATTAACCATCCATCATGCGTAATCATAAGGCCACTAAATATGAAAAAAGGCAGGATAACATTATAATTATATATTATACATAGTAAAAGCGAAATACTTTGTACTCTAAACATTCCGAAAATAATATCAAAAATAATACCATAACTAAGACTACTAATAATAATAATAATATCAAACATAATAAATAGAATTTTTAACAAAACTGCTATACTTATAACTAAAATCGCTGGTATATTTACAATTAAGGTAAACATTAAATTAATTATAAATATAATTAAATTAATTATAAATATAATTAAAAATAATAAGAATCTTTTAATTCGTTTCATTTTTTTATAAATAAAAATAAAAACATTATTTTTAAACAAAGCTGCTCTAATTATTTTTATTATTTTTTCAATTCGTTTAATTATTTTATAAAGAAAAACAAGAATATTAATCGTAATAGGCTTAGTTTTTAACAAAACTTTTAACAAAACTCTTAACAAAGCTGCTATAATTATAAGCAAAAGTCCTACTATTTTTCCAATGAGATTAACTATTATTTTCATAATTAGTTTAATTAGTTCATAAAGAAAAATACTAGTTTCTAATAAAGCTGCTCTAATTATTTCAATTAATTTTTCAATTAGTTTAATTAGTTCATAAAAAAAAATACTATTTTCTAATAAAGCTGCTCTAATTATTTCAATTAACTTTTCAATTAATTTCATTAGTTTTTCAATTAATTTCATTAATTTTTCAATTAGTTTCATTATTAGCTGAATAAAATTATAAAAGCTATCATCAATGCAAACAAAGCTATAGCTTCTGTTAGTGCAAAACCTAACATTGCTAAAGAAAATAATTGATCCTTTAAAGAAGGGTTTCTTGCAACTGCTATAATTAAAGCACCAAAAATTAAACCAATTCCAACTGCAGAACCAGCAACTCCTATGGTTGCTAAACCTGAACCAACAAGCTTTGCTGATGAAACAAATTCCAATGTATAAATCACAATTAAATTTGCATAACAATATAGTCTAAATATCAAATTAATAAAATAAATTACTAGTAATTAAATATAATGAGCTGGAAGAGGGAATCGAACCCACATGATTTCATTTTGCAGATGAATACAATTACCAAATTGTTATTCCTTAAAAATGACCCAGAAGCTGACTGTGAGAATTGAACTCACATCTGTGAAACATGAGTTCACTATTTTACCAATTAAACTAAGTCAATTTTTCTCTCGACAACAGGATTCGAACCTATAATCTTCCGTTCCCAAAACGGACACGTTGCCATTACGCCATGTCGATGGAGGTAATCGGACTTGAACCGATATCTTTAAAATGCAAATTTAATATTCTACCAATTAAACTATACCCCAACTATTTTTTTAACAATACATCCATTAAAAGTGTTAAATAATCTTCCCAATTACCCTCTAATTTAATACATTTTTTAATTTCTTTAAGTTTATTTAAATTTCGCTTATTTTTTGATTTTTTCATTTCTTCCTCATAAAGAATCCACCGTGACCAAACAAACATTTCCGAAACTATTTTATAATTTTCCTTGATTTCCCATTTCTCAAATACCTTTTTTTTATACAACCTTTTCCTAAGCATTTTATCTTCATAATCACATGCTTCGTAAAACCTAAGCCAAAACTTTTCCTTACTAGGAAACAATTCTTCTAACAATTCCAGAGCATAATCATCAGCAGTTTTAGGTGTAAAAGGATCCTGATTTGTATCATAATAATCAGATTCTTTTTCTTGCATAACTAATCCAGAATCCCATAAATTTAAACGTGGTTTAAATCTCTTTTTAAAATAGTTAAAATAATATTTAATTTTTCCTTGATTCATAATTAGTCTATTACTAAAATAAAAATCTCGAATCTGCCCTATCTTAACTACATTGAAATATTCATCATATGTTTTAAAACTTAAATAAAAATCTACTTTCAAAAAAGGCAACATAAAAAAAAACATTCCCCCGTTCATCCACATACGTTTAATATGACAAACAGATAAACCAATTTTTCTATATTCAGTTTGTTGCCTTAACATTTCACGAAATTTTGTAGAACCAAATATTTTCTTATCATTAAAAACAAAAAAACTAGATTTCCTTAAAGAAACCATTTTTCTAACCCTAACAATAGGCCAATATGATGGTAGAAAATATAACCAACAAAAAATAAAATATAAAAAAATTAACTGCAAAAACCTAAAAAATAATAAGAAATAATTATTTAAGAAATTATTTAAAAAAATATATCTAAAAGGAAAATTCTCTAACGAAATTTTTTGAAACAAATAATATGAAAACTTATTCTTAACAAATTTTTCTAATAAAAAAAGCAAACTTTTAGAAAAAAATAAACATAACATAAAATTAATTAAAAATAAATTATTTATTTTTTTTACTAAAGGATATTCACTAAATTTAATAAACAAAAATTTAAACTTTTTTAGGAAAATTGACTTATAATTATTTATTTTAAAATCGAATCTAATATTTTCAAAACTACTTATACTATTAAAAAAACACAATAATTGAAAAATAAATTTAAAAATCTTACTATAATTATTCCCAAAAATAGTGTAAGTATAAAAATTAAATGAAGATAAACCAAAACTTAATAAACGTTTTTTTAGAAACTCAAAAATTAAAGGATAATGTAAAGTATCTTTAATAGAAAAAAAAGAAAAGGAGGGTAATTTATTAAATAAAAACCGTAAATCATAAAAATATAACATAAGTCTTCTAAATTGAACAGTTTGATAATTTGAAATATAATGAACCTTTGAATTATTTCCATATATCTTATTCCTTATAAATTTTATAAAAAATAAAAAACGCTTTAACATACTTAAATTAGTTAAAGTACCGGGAAACCAAGAATCCGATATAAAAGAAAATTTCATTTTTCTAAAAAAATTTTTAAAAATATTATTTAAATTATCATCAAGTAATAAAAATAAAAATCTAAAATTAAAATTATCCGTCATTAAAGAATGTTGAATAAATAAACCACTTTTTAATATATTAATAAACTTTTGTTTATCAAAAAGAAAAACATTTAAAGCTTTTAAAGGATATATATTGCGTCTATATAAATTTTTAAGATAAGTACTTTTTAAATTTATAAAATTTAAAAACCATTTAATATTCGATGACTTATAAAGCTTATAATCAATAAATCTAGAATAAACTTTACGAAATTTAAGTAAATCAAAATGCATAACTTTACGAATAATATTTAAACGCTTAACTTTATTATTAAAATTAAAAAACCAAAAAAAAATCAAATAAAATAACAAAAACCTGAAAAGCAACATAAATATTTTATAAACTAACAAAAAATCTACTAAAATAAATTTTGCATGTACTGGGATTTGAACCCAGAACCAATTGATTAAAAGTCAACTGCTCTGCCAATTGAGCTATACATTAACGAACGAGATTGGAATCGAACCAATATTTTATGGTTAACAGCCATACACTTTACCTTTAAGTTACTCGAATTGATGGAGGTAGGATTCGAACCTACGAACATTATAACATGAATGAGTTTACAGCCCATCGCCTTTAACCACTCAGCAACTCCCTTTTCCTCACTAATGGACTTGAACCATTACTTGAAAATTCAAAATGGATTTTAAGTCCATCGCGTCTACCAATTCCGCCAAGTGAAATACATCTGATAGGATTTGAACCTATAACTTTGCCATCATGAGTGGCATATTTTGCCAGTTAAACTACAGATTATTATATAACACCGAAGATAGGATTTGAACCTATATCTATAATTTTGGAGATCATTATTTTCCCTTTAAACTACTTCAATAATTATATAAAGCCTAAAAATATGGATTCTGATAAACTAAAAAATCAAAAATACAAAAACCAATTTATATTAAAAATTTCAAAAAGGCAACATAAAAATAGGTACAAAAAACATAATGATATAGACACTTCAAAGAAAAATTGAAAATAAACTACTTTAAAAAATTTATTTAGTCCTGCTACACTTTTTTCTTCCACCTCTTCTACTTAAAACACACAAAGACATAAATCTCTATAACACCAATAAAACAAACTACTTCAACACTTCTTTCCTGCTTTTTTTTCTTTTATAATACAGAACGTCAAATCTTTCAGACCTACATTTTGATTTTTCCTTTTATTTTTCCTAAAGAAAACAAAAATATCAAAAAAGAAGAAAATTTTTGTACTTTTTTAAAAATATTTTTTAAATGACCGCACTAAGAATTGCACTTAGGACCCCTGGTTTTTCAGACCAGTGCTCTACTAGCTGAGCTATACGAAAACACCGAAAAAGGGATTTGAACCCTCATCTTTTGGTTCGACAAACCAATGCTTTACCTATTAAGCTATTTCATAAAAACCGCAGGGGGCAGGAGTTGAACCCGCACCTTCGAATAATGAACCCGACAAACTACCTGTTATTATACCCCTTATGTTTTCTATTGGATTCGAACCAATAACTTCGACTTAGAAGGACGACGTTTTTCCAATTAAACTAAGAAACTCAATTTACTTAATCTGAAACCCAAGGGTGGGATTCGAACCCACGGTACGTACATACGTACTATAGTTTAGCAAACTATTGCCTTAAACCTCTCAGCCACCTTAATGTCGCCTATGAGATTTGAACTCATATTGTTACAGTGAAAGTGTAATGTCCTACCAATTAGACGAAGGCTATAATAAACCATTAATATTTATATAAAATATTTTACATAAATACCTCATATAAAAGAAATAAAAAAATTTAATTCGACAAACATCTTTAATGCGATTTTTTTATTCCTCAAAATATTAATGGGTTCGAGATGGAAGGACTCGAACCCTCATATATGACATCAAAAATCACCGTTTTACCAATTAAACTACATCACTATAAAAATACTCCAGCAACAGGTTCCCCTACCACTACCGTGTTACGACTTTGCGCTGATCATAAAAGCCAATTTCGACAAAGTATTTGTAACAAATATTAATAATAATTTATTAATTTAGAAAAAAATTCTTTTTCTAAAATACGTAAAAACTAAACAATATTTAAACCCCCAACTTCCACTGGTGATTACTCCCTTCGCGTGACGGGCGGTGTGTACAGAGATTAGTAACATATTCACCATACTAAACTACAATATGATTACTAATGATTACTTCTTCATGTATTCGAGTTGCAGATTACAATCCGGACCTCCATAAAATTTATCAAAAAAGCTTTGCTCTTAATTAAAATTCGCATCTTTTCGTATAAAAACCTTTGTCGCATGTAGTTAGCCCTGCAGATGAAGGCCATACTGACTTGAAGTCATCCTATTCTTAATAAGACTCGCTTATAAACAACTTTCTATAAAAAAATAAAAACTAGGGTTGCGTTCGTTAAAAAACTTAACAAAACATCTCTGAACACGAACTGACAACAGCCATGCAGCACTTGTGTTTAGCCCACCAACAAAGGAATAAGCGCTTTGAAAGTAAAATAAACACATCAACATCTACAACTAACATACAACTATGGTAAGGTTGACGTTGTATACCGCATTGAAAGGCATACGCCACCATCTGTATAATCTCCCGCCAATTTCTTTAGATCTGAACCTTGCGGTCATACTCCAGGTGGTAAATTTGCGCGTTAGCTATGACCTAGAAAAATTCTCAAGTCTAAATCTACATAATTGACTGCGTAGACTACTCGGGTGTCTAATCCGATTTGATACCTACGCCCACATACCTCAACGTCAATTAATTATTAGAAATTGCTTTCGCCTTTTTGATAGTCTCAGCTATATCGTTTGATTTCACCCATACATAACCGTTTCTAAATCTATCTAATTAATTCAAGTAAAAAAGTTTTATTTGTATTGCTAAACTTTTAATATTTTTTATACAAATAACTTAAGAAACCGTCTACATATCCTAACACCGATTCACGTAGAATAACACTTGCTCCCGCCGTTTTACCGCGACTGCTGGCACGACGTTAGTCGGAGCTTTGTTCCTAATAAAGCATTATTCAAATTAAAAACTTACTTTGTATTTTACAATACAGATGATTTAACATCCTCGTTTATAAAACAAACGTTTTACGGACTATGCCCGTTCTTTCGCAACCGAGCTTTGCTGGATCAAGCTTTCGCTCATTGTCCAATATTCTTGACTGCTGCCTTTAACAAGGACGGGCCTTATTTCAATCCCGCTGTGGTGGACGCTCCTACTTAAAGACCCACTAAGTAATCAAAGTCTTGGGAAGCCATTACTCACCCCAACCAACTAATTCTCGAATCAACTAATTTATTATCGATATAAATCTTAATTTAAAAAGTATTTTATACTTATATAATAGTATAGTAAAATCCTACTCCTCACCTGTTCACCACATTATAATAATAGAAAATTCTATAAAAAATGTTTGATTCGCATGTCTAAAACATACCCTAACAGCGTTCACTCTGAGCTAGAATCAAACTCCATAAATAATACGATATATTAATTAAAAAAAAAAAAGACACTTAATAATAAATAAACCATAAACCCAAGGGTGGGATTCGAACCCACGGTGTTTTTTAACACTACTGTTTTCAAGACAGTTGCCTTAAACCTCTCAGCCACCTTAAAATTAAACTAAAAAATAGAAGAATAATAGCTAATATTCATTATCACCCCTCACGAAATTTTTATTATACGCTATATTGTTCATAAAATTTTATAAACAATTTGTTTAATCTTAACAATTCTAAAAACTATTTTGAATTATTCTTCTTGTTTAATATCAATTCAACAATTATAATTTAATACATAGCTATATAGCACTTTATAAAAATTACTAAAATACCATTGGTATTTACTTTCCAGTCCTCTCGTACTAAGAAAATAAAATTCTCAAGTTTACATTTACGACAGATAGGAACCAAACTGTCTTACGACGTTTTGAACCCAACTCACGTACCACTTTATCCGGAGAACAACCGCACCCTTAATATCTTCTACAACATTAGGAAGTGATGAGTCGACATCGAGGTGCCAAACAATCCCATCGATAGGAACTCTAAAGGACTATCAGCCTGTTATCCCTAGCGTACCTTTTAACCGTTAAGCAATAACCTTTCCATACAGCATTATTGGATCACTATATCCGACTTTCATCCCTGCTTAATCAGTAAGATTTCACAGTCAGGTAACTCTTTAACTATTACACTTTATTGAAAACCTTTGAATACTCTCCGTTGCATTTTAGGAGGTCACCGCCCCAGTCAAACTACCATAATCTAAAGCTCTAAGAAATTGTTTCTTAAAAGTAACGTATATACAACACGGATAATATTCCACTGACGTTTACGTAATCAACCGGAATTGAGACATTAAAAACTATTATCTATACTCGGCTATTGCATATAAAAAACCATAGAGATCGTGCAGTAAAGGTGCTAGGGTCTTTTCGTCTAATCGTAAAAAGATCGCATCTACACGATCATTTCAATTTCACTGGGAATATAATTGAGACAGTTGGACAATCGTTAATCTATTCAGCGAGGCACAAATTAAATGTCAACTGATTACGCTACCTTTGGACCGTCATAGTTACAGCCGCCGTTTACTTGTAGAGTTTCAATTTGAAGCAAAAACCTCTCCTTTTATTTTTGTATACAACTAGCACCGGGCAAGTCTCAAACCCTATACATAAAAATTTTTAGCAGAGTCCTGTGTTTTTGTTAAACAGTCGTCATCCCAAATTCAATGCTACCTCACACAATAAAAATTATGTACATGGCACTTCTTCTCTCTAATATTAAGAAGCACTTTTGCCGAGTTCCTTAATTATATTTCACCCAAATACCTTAATAAAATCCTATCAATTCACCAGTGGCGGTTTACAGTACGGTCTTTAAATAATTTATATTTTAAAATTATTTTTAATTAAAAATAAATTCAAGTTTTTAATTAAATATTAATTAATAAAATTAAATAAAAATAAAATTAAAAATAAATAACAACATTCATGAAATTTTATTAATAATATGATTTAGATTTAATTTTATTATTAATTAACGATTTATTTTCCAGTCAATCTTAAAAGGTTAAAAAATATAAATTTTATACTCATCAATCATTCTAAGAGGCCGACTAACTTTATGAAATTCATTTTAACATAAAAAACCTTAAATTTTCGGTAATAATGTTTCTTTACATTATTAAAAGTTACTAATGCCAGCATATTTTATTCTAAAAACTCAAAATAAATTCACATTTATTCTTCAAAATTATATAGAAAATTCTACTACCATTTTAAATTTAAAATTCTTAGTTTTGGTATTTAATATATTTTTCATAAATTTACGGAAAAAAATTGATTATGAAAAGAGAGCTTTAACGCACTCCTTGAAGGAAAAACGCTGTCAATCCAACCAACTTTTCAATATATAAGCAACTTTAAACCTAGAAAAAAATTAAAATTTAAAAACCTTAACTAAAAAGCTGAGCTGTTCCTCTTTCAACAATATGATCTTTGCACCACATGTTCGAATATGAAAATAAAAAATAAATTAATTAAAGTTTATCCGGTTTTGGTAATTTCTTCGCAGAAGCCCGCATCGCAATACTTTACATAACTTATTAAAAATCACTCTATACTTAAATATATTTCGTAGAAAACCAGCTATCTCTAAATTTGATTGGCCTTTCACCCCTAATTACAATTTATCCCAGTCTTTTGCAACAGACACGAGTTCAGCCTTGTATACTTAATCATAATTAGATCATTTAGTTTCGGGTCTAATAATATAAACTATTATATTGATTTCGCTAAGTCTATAAAACTTGCTTATACTATTAAGTCGCTGGCCCATGATACAAAAGGTAAATTATAACATTAAAAATTGCTTTAATTTTTTTTCTTTAACCAGTTTCAAATTCTTTTCACTTTTTTCAATAATTTTTCATCTTTCCCTCACGGTACTTTTTCACTATCGATTTATTGCAACGTTTAAATTTAGAAGATGGGACTCCTTTCTTCTGAAATAGGATCTCTACTCCATACTTTTAATATCTAAAAAATTAATATAAAGGACTTTAACCTTTCGAGTTCTTTATTCCAAAAGATTTTATTAATTTTATTTAAATTAGATTTTATTAATCTAATTTAAACTTTTATTTAATTTAATTTCGCTCACCGCTACTTTTAAAATCTCTGTTGATTTTTACATTCATATTACTAAGATGGTTCAATTCATATGATATTAACTTTATTATAAAATTAATTTCTCTAAGGAAACTTATATATCATAAGAAACTTCAATATAAATTTCAAAAAAACGTCCTTAAAATTGCAATAATCTAGATATCCACTAATTAAGTTAAAAAATTTATTTAGTCCTGCTACACTTTTTTCTTCTACCTTTTCCACTTTTAACACATAAAATGACAAAAATCTAAAACAACTTGTAAAATAAGCATAACTATCCTCAACATCAAATTCTAATACAGAATAAAGCACATAGAAAAAATACTACTAGCTAATAAAACAAATATAGCATCTAACCATTCAGACTTACTACAAGAGCTGCCGTCTAAGAAGAAAGGTTGATAAAACTACTTTCATTGGAAGAATATGTACTAGAATTTTACTTAAAACCCTTATTAGTTTTTAAAAGAAGTCAACCATGATACTACTTAAAAAATACTCTACGTACGATTTTTAATGCCATTAAAAATATTGCTATCATAGGCAGCCGGCTTGGAAGGAAGTTACCTATGATAAACAACAGAAATTACAATTGTACCAAATAAAACTAAATTTAACTTCTTCAACAATTCTTTCTTGCTTTTTTTTCTTTTATAATACAGAACGTCAAATCTTTCAGACCTACATTTTGATTTTTACTTTTTTTTTTTCCTAGAGAAAACAAAAACCATCAAAAAAGAAGAAAATTTTTGTACTTTTTCGAAAAATATTAAAACAAAAAGTCGCTTTTTAATAAATGATGAAAATGATAAAAAATAAGCCAGCCCAGTAACATCTGCAAAAACTCTAAAATAAGGATTGAAGTGATATAAATACATACATAAAAAATGACAAAAAATTGTACTCGCAACTATAAAATAAGCATAACTATCCTCAACATCAAATTCTAATACAGAATAAAGCACATAGAAAAAAATACAACTAGCTAATAAAAAAAGCATGGCATCTAGCCATTCGGACTTACTATAAGAGCTGCCGTCTAAGAAAAAAGGTTGATAAAACTTATAAATATAAACTGAAATTAATTTAACTGAAATAATATATACTTTGTGTTTTATAAGAAAAATACCAAAATTATTAATTATAGAAATAATTTGAACATTGTACCTTTTAAGTAAAATACTGAAAACTAATTGAATTTTAAGAAAAAGTCTCTTTAAGGTTCCAAAGAAGTTAAACAAGAAATTAATTAATACAAAAATCCTACCAGTTTATTTTAATGCATCAAAAATATTGCTATCATAGGCAGCCGGCTTGGAAGGAAGTTACCTATGATAAACAACAGAAATTACAATTATATCCAATGAAACTAAATTTAACTTCTTCATTAAAATTTGCAAAAACGTATTATCATTAAAAAAATATCCTTCTATTTAATCTGCAAAAAATTTTAATTAAAAATTTTAATAAATTTTTAAAAGGATTAAAAACCAAATAATTAAATAAATAATTTTTTTTTAATACCTCAAAACAAGGCCATAGTTTACTAATTAATAAACATTTATTTATATTAAAATCAAAAAAACTTGAATAATTAAAATTTCGAAAAGTTAAAAGTAACCTATTTCCTATAAAACCTGTGCGATATAAGAAACTAGGAAAAATATTCAAAAAATATGTTAAACTAGATGAAAATCTATCTCCTCTAGAAAAAATCCGACGTAAAAAATAATCATTGGAAACATTACCAATAACAAATCTAAAAAAATCAGAAACCCATAGATCACAAGCTCTAGTAGGCAAAACTCGACAAACCCTGCCTTTATCAAAATCTATCCTAAAAAAAACACCCAAATTTTCAAAAATAGGATTTGCTAAAGAAGAATATAATTCCCAAGGTCTTTGAGTAAAAGAATACGGACGTGACGTTAAAGCACCCATGAATAAATTAAAATTAAAAACCTACCGATATAAATAACTTGTTATAAATTTTTTAAAAACAAGAATCGTTATAATTTTTTATTAAGTACATAATTAAAGTTGCTCGGTTTTTCTAAATTAATAATTGAAACTAATAAAATAAATGCAAAGGCTGACTCTCCAGCTATTATTAACAACAAAATTAAAGCATATATTTGACCCATAAGATCATCATAAAATATAGATGTGAAAAGAAATACCATATTCGAAGAAAATAATAGCATTTCTATTGATATTAACCAAAGTAAAATATTAAATCTAACACTTAAGAACCCTAAAACGGCAACAGCAAAATTTGCTATAAAAAAAATTACAAAAAAATCTAATAACATCGTCATAAAAATAAATTTGCTACTTTATAAGACAGAATGAAATTGTTAATTATTTACGTTTTAATTTTCACTTTCTTTAAAACCTATCATTATTATTATTATACATATTAATAATAAAAAACATGCAACTATAATTATTAAAAAATCTGAAACAAACAAGTAACCTATAACTTGCAACGGATTCTCCAAATATAAATCAGAAAAATCATTAGTGGCAGGACAACTATAAATTAACGGGGCAGTAAAGCCATAAAAATTCCCAAAAAAATATAATATAAAAAAAAATGAAATAAATAAAAATAAGAAAAATCCCGAAACCAGAAAATTATCAAAGCTAATTGAAAAATTAAATAATGACTTTATATCAATCAACATAATTAAAAATATAAAAAAAATAGTAATTGCACCTATATATACAATTACAAATATAATTCCATAAAAACTTAAATCGAAATAACATAACAAAAGTACATTCAGAATTATATAAAAATTAAAGTAAATAAGGGACAAAACTGTACTCAAAGAAGTAAATATTAATATGCTTATTAAAAGCGCTAGACTCAAAATAAAAATAAACGGTAACATCTGAAAAAAATTATATATATATAATTTTATTAATGTTATTATAATAAAAAACTACTTATAAAAGGCAAAACTAAAACCTTAATCCTTTAATTGACTTAAAGTAATTATAATACAAATAAAAATAAAAAAAATTAAATTAAGGAAAAAAATTCCAAAATATAAGAAATAAAATGCGGTAAATGTCAATAAAAAAATACCTATAAAAATTACAAAAACCAATTTATATATTGAATTCATTGTGTTATTTACAAAAATATAAAAATTATTTTCATAAAAATATCTTATTATAGTTAAATATTCTATAAATTCAAAAAATCCCCTATCTAATAATTTGAAAAAAATAGAATATGAATTAAATAAAACAAACCAAAAAGATAATGATTTATATAAACCATCCCAACCAAAACTTTTAATTTCCATAGAAAAAATCCGAAAGAAAGATAAAGACTTCAAATATATTTCAAAAATATAAAAAAAGTATAAACCCCAAAACAACATAATTAATGGTATATATTGAAAAATATTATGCAAAAATTCCATTTCAAACAAACCATTAAAACTTATTGATACAGAATTTTGCCATAAATTTGTACCCAAACCAATAAAACTATCCTCTAAAATATAACCAATAACTATAGAAAAAATAAATAAAAATAAAATACAAAAAAAACTCTTCAGTTCCGTTTCCTTAACAGAAGTTGCGAAACGTATTTGAGGTTTTTCAACAAAAATAAAATAAATTAAACGAAAAGAATAAAAACTTGTTAAGCTTAATGAAAAAAAAATTAATAAAAACATGCTAAACATATAAAAATTATTAAAATTAAAAGAACACATTAAAATAACCTCTTTTGAATAATAACTTGACAAAAAAAAAATTCCATTTAATGTTAAAGTACCTATAAACATAATTACAAATGTAATAGGCATTTTATAACGTAAATTACCCATATATCTAATATCCTGTTCGCCTATAAAAGCATGAACAATACAACCTGCACATAAAAATAATAAAGATTTAAAAAAAGCATGAGTTATAAGATGAAAAACACTTCCAACATAATTAAATGTACCACAAGCGAAAAGCATAAAACCCAATTGACTACAAGTAGAATAAGCAATTACTTTCTTAATATCATATTGTAAAATACCTAAAAAACTCGATAATAATACAGTTATAGCACCTATAAAGCAAATTAAAACAGAAATAAAAGGATAAATCTCAAACAATTTAGACGTCCTAATAATTAAATAAATACCAGCAACAACCATTGTTGAAGAATGAATCAAAGCAGAAACTGGGGTAGGTCCTTCCATCGCTGCAGGTAACCACATATGTAAACCTATTTGCGCTGATTTACCAATAACGCCAAGTAATAGAAACAAAAGACCAAAATGTAAAAAATAAATCTTATATCCAAAAAAAGTATAAAAATTTAAGTCATAAACTAAGTGCGAAATGTTAAAAATTATTTCAAAATCCCAGGTAAAAAATACAAAATATAAAAAAATAATTCCAACCATAAGTCCAAAATCACCTATTCTATTTAAAATTATCGCTTGCAAAGCTGATCTATTTGCTGCAATTCGTCCGAACCAAAAATTAATTAACAAATAGCTACTTATGCCAACCCCTTCCCAACCTAATAAAAATTGAAGGAAATTATTAGAAAGTATAAGGATAAACATAAAAGTTGAAAAAAATGTTAATTTTATCATAAATCTATTAAGATGTGGGTCTTCAGACATGTACCAAGTCGAATAAACTTGTACAATTAAGGAAATAAAACAGACAACCCACAAAACTAATACTGAAAGACTATCGAATAGAAAACCCCAATCAACACAAATTTCCCCAAAATCAAACCAAGAACCAAATATTAATTCGCAACTTGTAGAAAAAAAGACTATTTCAATTACAAAAAAAGTATTTAGAATTAAACAAATAAATAAACTAGATATAGTTAAAAAAGAAATGCCGCTTGATCCTAAAAAACGCCCCAAGAAAAATGTACATAAAATTGTAATTATAGGAAAATATAAAAAAAGAATATAAATTAATTAAAAATCATGTTAATAACTACTTTAATATTGATTGAAAATTAATATTTACGATCAAATAATTCATGTGTTTTATCTAAATAATCTGTACGCCAAGGATCTGGAAAAAACTCAAAATATCTAAAATTATAAGTGTCAGGGTCATAAGTGTTAGGTTTCCAAGTAAAAGGAGGAAAATTTCTATTTAAAAAATTTTCGGTTATTTCTATATAACAAGAATATAATAATTTAAAAGTAACATTATAATTATTACATTGGAAATTTTTTAAATTAACCCTGCTATATTTTGACTTTAAAGTTTTTTTTAAAATTGCTCTAACTAAGCGCATAAATCTTCGTCTTTCAAGCATACCTATTGGTCGGTCTCTTAAATCATCCATTATTATACTATAATCTCGCGCTATATAATATTCCGAATAATCATAAGCAGATATACAAACCCTTTTAAAATGTTTTCGCAACTTTAAAATATACTTAAACTCACATTTCAATAGAATGAAGACAACAAACCAAGAATCTAATATAATATCAAAAGTTTGTCGTCTAGTTTTTTCAAATCTTAAAATAATTAAATAATTAAGTAAACATAAAATAGCATCCCTAAAACAATATAATTCAAAACCTTTTAATTCTTTCTTACGAAATGCTATTTCAGCTTTTAATAAATTGAAAGTAATTGTAAACATTTGATCCCCTTCATACTGAGTTGTACAAACTAAATGATAATGATGACTTTGTTCACTTAGTGTCCTAGGACGCTTTTTTAAATCTTCCTCTAGGTATTCGTATCTATCAGGTTCAAAATATTGCAAACATGGCCATTCATATGCTTCCTCCTTCGATAGAATTACACGACCACAAAACATAATATCAGGACGCGAGAAAATCCAAACAAAATAAAAAATTAAAAATAGCATCCATTTTAAAACCCTGGGAAATAAATATAGTAAATAAATAAATAAATAAATAATAAACTTAACAAAAAGCCATAATATATGAGGTATTATAGTTAAAAAAGTTTTTTCTAAAAAAACAATAATTTTAGCTTTAAAAATTCTTTTATATTTGAAAAACAGTTTTGATTTTATTAAAAATCCTTTAAAATAAACTATTTTACCAGGATCTTCCTTAATTTTATAAAATTTCCTTTGATATTTTAAATAAATTCTATAACACCTTGGAAAAAGAACCCTTAAATAAGCAAAACCCAAAAGATATATATTTAAAAAAAAACTAAAAAGTAGATTTTTAAAATCAATAGATAATAAATAAAAAATTTCTTTTAAAGTGTTTTTTTGGTATAAAAAATAATCTTTAAAATGCATACTTGAAATTTCATTCGGTATTTTAATTTTTATGCTTTCAAAAAATATATCAAAACGTATTAAATAAAAAAAAAATTTTTTTCTGATCTTTTTAAATAATCTGTATATATAAATTTTCAAATTAATAACTACGGAAAAAACTAATATAAAAAATAAAAAAATGATAATTATTAATAAAGTTCTAATTGTCATTATTTCTAAGAATGTCTTTTGTTTGTTCTAGAAATCTACTATATTTTAAAGTTACTTTAGTAAAAGCAATAAAATCTAAGAAAATTATAAAATGCCATATAAAATATGCTGGAATTAACGCTATGATAAAGAAAACCGCATCATCATAGAAAATAAGAATATCAAATTGTGGCATTGAAGACAAACAATAGTGCTACTTTAAAAGTTTTTAGAAAAATATTATGAAAGTAAATACAAAACACGATAGGTATCTAAAAAAGTAAAATTAAAAATAACTCTCCAATCATATAACCAAGAATAAACAATTAACCAAATGAAATCAACAAAATGCCAATACCAAGCTGAAACTTCCAAGAAAACAAATGCTTGTGGTATTTGTAAAGACGATGTTATAGAAAAATTAATATAATAAATAAAAGCCAGAAAAATAAAACATAAACCCAAAAAAACATGAAAGCCATGAAGACCTGTTATCATAAAGAAAATTGCACCTGAAATGCCATCTGTAATTCCAAAAACTAATTCATGGTACTCTTTTAGCTGAGATAGTATAAATAAAGAACCTAAAACTATAGTTAAAACAATATTATAAACTAAACTCTGTTCATTACGTAAAAAAACCGAAATAATTGCAATATTAATTGTACCTGAAGAGGTTAATAATAACACAGTTAAAGGTAAAGCCACAGAAATTGAAGATAAGATTGGAATATTTGCACCAGGCCAAATAATACCAAAGAATTCCGGAATTGTCCAAATAGAATTATAAAAATAAAGAAAAAAGAAAGAAAAAAAAAACATAACTTCAGAAATTATAAATAAAAAAAAACCAATTCTAACATTTGTTGATTCTCCGACAGCATTATTAAAGACATTTCCATAAACATGATTATTCCATTCTTGTTTATATTCTAATAACCAAATAATAAAACTTAAAAGTAATGTTAAAAAAGCAATAAATGTGCAATTATCTCCAAAAAATATTGAACTCTCAAACATCTCAATAAATCCTGATAACAAAATTAAAAGGTTAAAACTTACTAAAACAGGTAATAAACTGTCTTTCAATAAATAAAAAGAATGAAAACGTCTAGCTTCCATTTAAAAATTTAATTAAAACTACTTTAAGTTTTTATTATAAATAAAAATTAAATTTTTTAGTTAATAGATAAATAAAAACTTAAAAACAATAACTTTTCTAAAAAAATATTTGGAAAAAGACCAGTTATTAATGTAATAAAAATAAAAACAAAAATAATAAAAAATTCGTATCTTATTATATCATAATACGAAATAATATTTTCTTTAATAACTCCATTAAAAAGATGATCATAAAACCAAATACAATAAATAGTTCCTATAATTAAAAAAATACTTAAAAAAAAAAAAAATACTAACGTTTTTTCAAAAAGTCCTATTAAAACAAATAATTCTCCAATAAAACTTAGAAAACCCGGGAAACTAGAGTTAGCCAGCAAAAAAACAAAAAAAAAAAAGCTCATAAGAGGCATGATCTTACATAAACCACCAAAATAAAGTAAATTTCTAGTATTAAATCTGTCATATATAAAACCTGCAAGGAAAAATAAACCTCCACTAATAAAACCATGACTAATAGATAATAAAATACATCCGCAAATTCCATAAGCACCTGATAAAAAAAGTCCTATGAGAGAAATATTCATATGAACAACGGATGAATATGCTATAATTTTTTTAATGTCGATTTGTCGCAAACAAACTATTGAAGACCAGAAGACAGAAGGGATACAAATTAAAACAATTAAGGGCTCCATATATAAACAAATTAGAGGAAAAAAGTTGAATAAAATGCGTATAAAACCATAAAAACTAACTTTTAAAAGTAAACTAGCTAAAATAACACTTCCAACTGTAGGGGCTTCAACATGAGCTTCTGGTAACCAAATATGTGCTGGAATTATTGGTACTTTGATAGATAAACCAAAGAAAAAACAAAACCATAAAAATATTTGATAATTCCATTTTAAATCTAAATTTGATAAAATCCTAAAATCTGTTGTACCTGTTAAGGAAAAGATTATTATAATTCCTAATAATAATAAAATAGAACCAAATAATGTATAAAAAACAAACATGGAAGCGGCATGATTTCGACGTCGTCTATAACCGAAAATATTAATTATAAAAAAAAATGGCAAAATAAGCATTTCAAAAAAAATGAAAAACCAAATTAAGTCAACAGATAGAAAAAGCCCAAATAAAGCATATTCGATAATAAATAATAAAAATATAAATTCTTTATATAAAATAAAAGTATTTTTGAAATTATATAAAAAACAAAAAGGCATTATAAAAGAAACTAAAATTATAAAAAAAATTGAAAGATTATCAATACCTAAAATCAGATAAATTAAATCATAAAATAAAGATATTTCATAAACAAATTGGTAATTAATAGAAAAAGGGAACATTAGTAAAAAATAAGTAAAACTTAATAAAAAAAACCAAATACTTATAATTAAACTAAACATATTTGTAAAAAATCTATTAAAAAACAAAATTACGAAAGATAAAAAAATACTTGAAAAAATAATTGATTATATTATTAACAATCTACAATTTACATAATCTGAAAAATATTATAATTATTTATAATATTTTTCAGAATCGGTTGGGAATAGTTTATCTAACAAAAAGTTAAACTCATCTTCTGCATATATTAAGTTATATTTTGATTCACCAAAATACCATGCATTCCACATTGCATCGTCTTTATCAGTAAGTGATGTTGCATCTTTATATTCATCTATAATATCACAATTATTTAATATAAGTTTAAGGTAATCCTTTTTTTGGCGAGTAAGGTAAGACAGATCAAAAGAATGAAGACTTAAAAAATCCTTTCCTAAATTAAAAAATAAGTTAAATGCTTCTTTTTTTAAATAATAATCCACACGATAATAAACAATGAAAGAATTCAAAACTTCCGTCAACGGCAAAAAGGCCAAAAAGGCAATAAAAAATAGTGAAGTAAATAAACGACTTGCAAAAATCCAAAAATCATCCAAAGATTTACTTCCTGCCCATCCTAAAATGATAAAAACCGTTATTATTATTTGAAAAATATAATTAAAAAATAATTTAAGATCCCCTGATTTTATCATAGGATTTGTTAAAAATGGTAATGAAAATAATAACATAAAAAAACCAGCTAAAAGTAAAACCCCACCTCCACGACTATTAATAGAACGCAAAATAGTATACATAGGCAGAAAATACCATTCTGGAACCATTTTTTTCGGTGTGAAATTAACATCAGCGATAAGAGCATTGACTGGATTTCCTAAAAAAGTCGGTAAATAAAATATGAAAAATAAAAATAATGCGAAAAAACAATAAATAACTAATAAATCCTTAATAGAATAAAAAATATGTAAAATAATATTATCTTGAGAATTAAAACCCATTGGATTATTGGAACCTTCTTCATGTAAAAAAATCAAATGAATAAACATTACTATTAGGATTATGAAAGGAAATAAAAAATGTAAAGTATAAAATCGACGTAACGTTATTGTTGTAATATTTTCGCCCCCCCATATAATAGTTAATAAAAATTGACCAAAGATAGGAATAGTCGAAATTAAACCACTTATAACAGTAGCTCCCCAGTAACTCATTTGACCCCATGGCAAAACATAACCAAAAAATGCGGTTGCCACTAATAAAATATAAACTATAAGTCCGGATAGCCATATTTTATATCGTGGTGCTAAATATGACCCATAAAATATATTTTTTCCCATGTGCAAATATACTGCTAAGAAAAACAAAGAAGCCCCATTTAAATGAAAATAACGCAATAACCATCCAAAAGGTACTTCTCTCATAATCATCCTCAAACTATCAAAAGCTAAATTAACATCTGCTATATAATGCATTGTCAATAATAATCCAGTTATGAGTTGTATGATAAGAAAAAAACCAGAAAGAAAACCAAAACACCATGCGACATTTAGATTGATTGGCGTGGGATAGACCCTCAAGGACTGGTAAAGCAAATTTACCTTTGAAAAACGTAAGTACCTATCTAAAAAAGGGGACATATTCCTTTAAAAAACAAAAGACCATTTCTTCTCTACTTTTTTTCGAAAATTTTTCATTTTTCCCTCACGGTGCTTTTTCACTATCGATTTATTGCAACGTTTAAATTTAGAAGATGGGACTCCTTTCTTCTGAAATAGGATCTCTACTCCATACTTTTAATATTTAAAAAATTAACATAAAGGACTTTAACCTTTCGAGTTCTTTATTCCAAAAGATTTTATTAATCTAATTTAAACTTTTATTTAATTTAATTTCGCTCACCGCTGCTTTTAAAATCTCTGTTGATTTTTACATTCATATTACTAAGATGGTTCAATTCATATGATATTAGCTTTATTATAAAATTAATTTCTCTAAGGAAACTTATATATCATAAGAAACTTCAATATAAATTTCGAAAAACGTCCTTAAAATTGCAAAATCTAGATATCCACTAATTAAAGTGTGTAAATACATTTAAAATTATTGTTCCAAAAAAGACCTTTCAACATAACAACAAATTTTCACGGAATCGAAAATAATTTTAACTTATAAACTTATAAATGTGGCTAAAAATAAACTACCAACATAAATTATATGACAACCCGTAAATAAAAACCAGAAATTCCATGTTACAAAAATAACTATGATTAAAACACGCATATTAGTGAAATTTAACTCGCCATTTTTCGCCTCAGGAATACTAGCTGGAGTTCCAGAAAACATTAAATTAATGAATTTTATATAATAAAACATTGTAATTAAAGTATATATAATTATAAAAATTGCAATTAAGTAATTTCCTGTTTTCCACAAATCAATAATTAAAAAAAGTTTTCCTAAAAAACCAGGGAATGGTGGTAATCCAGCTAAGCTAAAAATTGCCATTATAAAACAAGACGCAAAATAGAAATTAATTGTACCTATGCTTTTTAAATCGTGTATAAAGATAATTTTAGCATCTTTTTTACGGTCCTCTAAAATCATTAAAAAAAAAAAAATAAAAGCCATAGTTATACAATAAATAATTAAGTAATTTATAATAACAGCATTTAACTTAAGGGACGGAAATGGTAAAACCAAAGTAAGAAATCCTGTCTGAATGACACTGCTGTAACCCAAAACTCCACGAATCATATTTTCTCTAATTGCCAAAAAAGTGCAGATTAAAATACTTAATAAACTTACAATAATTATAATATAACTGTAAAAAAGGACTAAAAAATTCAAACTTGAGAATAAAATATAAAAATAAACACTTTTTGCTAAAATAGTAGTTGCAAAAAGACCGGAAATTGGTGCTGTACGAAATATAGCCGGGATCCAGAAAAAAAAAGGAAATAAACCTAATTTAAATAAGAAACCTATTAAAATTAAGAAGGAACCTGTTAGAAAATAAAAACTATTTTTTAAATAGTATAAACACTCATATAAGTATCCAATATCTAAAGTTCCGCAACTTACATATATAAGGGCACAGCCCATTGCCATAAAACCAGAAATTAAACTCGACAATAAAAAGTAATGAAGGACTTGTTTATAATTAATAACATCCCTTATATTTAAACTTAAAAGTGCAAAAATAAGGATATTTTGTATTTCTAAACAAACAAAAATGCAAAATAAATTTAAGTTTATTATAATACAAAAATTTATAAATAAAAAAATAAAAATAAGAGATGGATATAAAGAAAAAACTGGTTTTTTACGCCTGTATATTTCTTTTAATAAAACTAGCCAAAATATTGTAATACCTGTTAATAATATTTTTAAAAAGTTAGTTGCCGGCGCTTGGTAAAAAAATCCTGAAATAAAAGATGTTTCTATATTTAAATTTTTAATAAGATAAATAATAAAAAAAAATAAATATGATAATGAAATATTAAGTTGAATCTGTAATCGTTTTCTAGGTCCCCATTCGGAATTAAAAAAATCTAATAATAAATCAACAATAATTATGAAAAAAAATCCTATTATTAAAATTACTTCAGACAGAAAGGAATTAAAAAATAATATTAATTGTTCCGGCGTAAAAGTCAAAATAAAACTAAAAATTATAACGACTACTCTTATTAATTAAACAAAATATTAATAAAATCTAAATTTCATGTAGGATTAGACTTTTTCTTAAATTAATAGTATAAACTATTAAATTATTTAATAAATAATGATTAAAGAAAAAAATATTATAACTAATATAAAATATTAAATTGAAATTTATAATATTTTTTTTTAAAGAAACAAGCTGTTTGTAAATATGAAGAGTTCCTATTAAATTATAATTTAATAATTCAATTAAGAAATTTTGAAGTAAACTTGTGTTATTGTGGAAATTACTAAAAATAAATTTCCTATTATAATAAACAATAAAAGAAAGCCAAACAAAACCCCATATAAAAATAAATTCTTCATCAAATAATGCAAAAATAATCGGTTGCTAATAAATAAATCTACTTCAAGTATCTAACCAAGGATTAATTAATTCCATATTTCTAAATTCTTGTACTAGGGATAATTCCATGAAGACAAGTCGTTTATGTAATTCATTATATCTTACTTCAATAAAGCCAGTGATAGGGAAGTCTTTCCTTAATGGATAACCAAAAAAACCGTAATCAGTTAAAATTCGCCTTAGATCTGGATGGGAATTAAATACAATACCAAATAAATCCCAAATCTCACGTTCTAACCAATTAACAGAATTATAAAAATTATTCAAACTTGAAGTCACAGTATTTTTCAAAGTATAGTTTATTAAAAAACGAATATTAAATTTAAAACTTAATAAAGTTAATATAAAGGTAAAACGGTTATTTAAACTAGATGAAGCTATTTCATCAATGCAAGTAAATTCCATTAAAGAATAAAATTGACAAAAAGTATGCTTTTTAATAAAAATAATAAATTGTAACACCATTTTGTGTTCCAAATAAAAAAAAACATCTTGATTATCAATTATAACTTTTGTGAAAAAACCCGGGACAATATCAAGAAAATATCTAATAATATTTAATTTAACTTTGTATTATTATTTGTTTTTACTACGTACAATTAAAAAATAGTCATATGCAAGGCTATGTTTCGGAAAACGATGATATTCTTCTCCACCATCCTCATACCCATAGTGTATTTCTTTTTCTATAAAACCTTTAATAAGGGGTTTTATATAACCAAGTTTATAATAAAATGTATTAATATCATAAGGATCAATAATAATATCTGTATATGTTTTATATAAGAAATATAAAACACCTATTATAGTAAAAAAAGAACCAAATGATGCCATACTATTAAAAAAAACAAAACTATCCGGGTAATCTGGTATACGTCTTGGCATTCCAGCTAAACCCAAGAAATGCATTGGAAAAAATGTTATATTAACACCGATAAATAATAAAACAAAAATAACACCACTTGAATTAAATCTGTAAAAACGATTTGTAATCTTACGAATCCAATAAAAATAACCCGCGAAAAAGGCAAAAACCGCTCCCATGGATAAGACATAGTGAAAATGAGCAACAACATAATATGTATCATGAAATGAAATATCAATAATAGCATTTGCCAAAACGATACCTGTTAAACCACCTATTGTAAATAAAATTATAAAACCAATTGCAAATAGTAATGGTGTAGTTAATTTCAAAATACCACACCAAAGACTTGCTAACCAACTAAAAATTTTCACTCCTGTAGGAACTGCAATAACGACGGTAGCTGCTGTAAAATAAGCTCTTGTATCGACATCCATACCAACAGTAAACATGTGATGACCCCAAACAATAAAACCTAGGACTCCTATGGAAATCATTGCATAAACCATGGCAATATAACCAAAAATTTCTTTATTAGAATAGGCCCTTATAACATGACTTATAATACCAAACCCTGGTAAAATTAAAATATAAACTTCTGGATGACCAAAAAACCAAAATAGGTGTTGAAATAAAATAGGATCTCCTCCAGCAGTCGGATCGAAAAAACCGGTTCCAAATTGTCGGTCAACTAATAACATCGTAATAGCACCAGCAAGGACTGGAAGAGAAAGTAAAAGTAATATGGAAGTAACTAAAACAGACCAAGCAAATAAAGGTAAACGTGAGAAAGTATAAGCTGGTATGCGCATATTTATAATAGTAACAAGCATATTAATTGAACCTAAAATAGAAGAAATACCAGCAAGATGTAAGCTAAAAATTGCCCAATCAACAGCATTTGTAGAATGATTTATTTCATCAGATAGTGGAGGATATAAAGTCCATCCAGTACCAGCCCCGACATCAAAAAACATAGAAATAAAAAGTGCTATGAAAGAGCTAAATAATAACCAAAAACTTAAATTATTTAGTCTAGGAAAAGCCATATCTGGAGCACCTATTACTAAAGGTAGAAAATAATTACCAAAACCACCAATAACTGCGGGCATTACCATGAAAAAAATCATTATAAGACCATGTGCTGTTATAACAACATTATAAAGGTGAAAATTACCTGCAAAAATTTGATTACCAGGATAAGCTAATTCAAATCGAATTAATGCGGAAAGAGTTGTTCCTAAAATACCAGAAAAACCTGCAAAAATTAAGTATAATAAACCGATTTTTTTATGGTCTGTTGTCCCCAAATAATTATTGAAAATATAAATAAAATAAGAAAAATGTTTGTTAAATAAACCTGTTATTTTTCTTAAATAAATATTAGAAGGATAAGATATTCTAGAAAAATATAGTATTAATTTGAATTTTATAACATAATAACGAAAAGCAAAATTTTTAATCCAAAAAGATTTTAATGATGTTATAAATTTTTCAAAAAATAAATTGAAACGCTTCAAAAATTCCAAGAAAATTAGAAAAAAAATTAAGAAACTACTTATTAAAAAATTCCAAAATACTAAATTATTTTTTTTTGTTTTTTTTCGGGAAATCTTCATCTTTTTTTTGGCCAAACCATTTTTCCCACCAAGGAACAAACTTCCCCGCTTCAATAAATTTACGACGGTACGGGTGTTCCCAATAAGTTTTGTTTCTTTTTTTTGACAGTGGAATAACAGGTAATGGTGGCTTATCGTCAGGCTTATTGGGATCTTTTTTGTCTTTTCCAGTAAAAACAATATACATTCCATAATACCAAATAATACCAAATAATATAAGAATAATTAAAAGCAAACCCTCGTTAGACAAAAAAAAAATTATCTTAATAGGAAACGTGGTAATAATCTTACAAAAAAGATCAAGAGAAAAAAGATCAAGAAAAAAAAGAAAAAGAAAAAAAAAAAAAAAAAAAAAAAAATAAAAAAAAAAAATTAAAAAAAAAAAAAA
>Ga0105237_10001956_pt1 | contig 26233 bp, 17 predicted proteins | sample KBSC24metaG_FD_81520 | JGI IMG/M metagenome (GOLD analysis project Ga0105237, IMG submission 81520) | Corn rhizosphere microbial communities from Kellogg Biological Station, Michigan, USA - KBS C2-4 metaG | ecosystem: Host-associated > Plants > Roots > Rhizosphere > Soil | place: Michigan, USA...
TGCGATCCGTCAGAATGATGAGGCGGCAGCCGGCGAGTTGTCTAGCGATGATCGATCATTTGCGATCAACGCAGCATCGAACTCCGCCGATCGGGGAACCGGACTTTGAAAGTCAACTAACGAGAATATGAAACAAAACCGCGAACCAAAATTTCACCCAGCCTTCGACAAAATCTCCCGCACTTTTGCAGAAGGAGGCTTTTATCCCGACTGGCGGCTCCGCCAGGTTGAACGATCGTTAAATGCGCTAAGGCTGGGACCAGACTATCCCGAAAGGGCCTACCTCTTACAAGAAATCGACGAGGAGCAGGACCCCTTCGTCCTCAACTTCCTCGCCCTGCGCCGCGATGGCGTCGAGGGTGTGCCGAGTTCATATGTTTGGGCGTGGCAGCGGTATCTGGAGAACGACGAAAAAGGACTCGGCTCCATGATCAAAGCGCTGGCCTTCGCGCAATGCCCGACCGAGCAGATCGCCAACTGGCTCCAAGTCCCACAGGAAAATATCGAGGTATTTCTCGCCCTTTTTTGGGAAATTAGAGAAGGACTAAAATTCCCCGCATTTCGCTCGAGCATCGTATTCCCGTTCATGGATACAGATCCCGCAAATCAACCGGTGCAGCGGGAGAGATTATTGCTGCTGGCGGCATGGCTTGACGGCTTTGACGGCTTGCGCATGGTGCTGACGGGCGAGGTAGGGCTCAGCGCTCAGGAAATACAGCTCGTCCGGCAGCGCCTGCGAGAGGGTGTGCTTACGCAGAAAAGCGGGCAATTGATCGCGATCAAGATAGGCTCCCATACGAACCCTTTCACGAGAGAGCCATATCTTCAAAGACTTCGGAGGATCCAAGGTTTGCCGCCGTCGGTCGAGCCGGCCAGGGAGCTTCTCTTCGAGTCTGTCATGCAAGCTCTGGCAAGGGGCATGGCCTTGAGCGAGTTTGTGTAGCCGCACCAACGCACGGTGCCGTGGCCGGTCACGTGGCGCCCGCTGAAGCGCCCCGCCATCCGAGCCGGTTCGCGGGTGGTCGCCGCCTGCATCCAGACCGGCGCTCACGCCGTCAACGGCAACGGATATGAAATCCGTTAACTCCGCGCCCCGAAGGCTGGCGCAGAAGCCACCAGGCTGCCACTGGCAATGCGAGTGACCATGCCGACCCCGGCGTGCATTTCGATATCGATTTCGCGCCTGCTGTTATAATCATTAGAATGACCTGCGAGAGACATGAGAAAGATCGCCGGAACGCTCGGCGCCAGGCGAAAAGGCGGCGGGCAGGAATGCTCCGGGCGCTGGCCCTTGGGGTCGGGGACGGCGCCGAGTTTGCCGGAGAATTGATCACCGGGGAAGAGGGCCTCGACCTCGTGGCGGGCCACTTGAACCGTTCTCGACGGATTGCTGACCGAATCATGCGAGCCTGCCGACTTGCGCGATCGTTGTCCGCCTCGCCAGCGACCACCGCGGGAAAACAGCTTCGCCGCCCTCGCCGGACCTTACGTGCGAACAATCGTGGCAAGGTTCTCCCCGGTCTTTTGCCGCGCCAGGCGGTCGTGGCGGAGACCGTGCCGCTCGAGGACGCCGTTCGAGATCTGCGAAGCTTTGGGCAGTCAATGTCGCGTCACGCAGCCCTGGACTTCATCACTCGTGTCGCAGGTTTGCCGGTCGAAGTGGCCGCGAGAGTTCTGCAAACCCGCGGGCTGACGGAGGCTCTGCGGCCGGACGATGGGCAGGCCGTTCAAGCCGCTCGCAGGTTTTGGGACCTATATTCTACCGGGCGTGTGGCATTCGCACTGGCCGTCTCCGCGATGGAAACGCCGCCCCTGGCCGGTCACTGGGCGCTCTTCGAGTCGTCCGAACTCACGACGCTCTTGCCCGGTTTGAAGGTGCCGCGCCTGTTTCGGCGGCGAGCGTATCTGGCAAATCTGGTTTCGACCGGGAACGACCTGTGCCTGGATCTGCACGCCTTCCCCAGCGGCTTACCGCTGTTCCGTCATCCCTTTCGGGACTAATGCGCGAAGCGTTTGCGCCGCCGCTGCGGAGGCGGTGCCGAGTTCTCAGATGCGCAGATGGACCGGTATTCCGCCGCCATCGGATCGTCGAGATTGGCCTCGGCCCTTTCGAGGACATCCTCATGCAAGCCGCGAATGAAGGCCATCATCAGATCATGGGGACTGCCTTTCGTCGCCGATTCATCTGGCTGGATGCTTCGAACAGCGATGAACCGATGGAGATCCGCCTCGGTTGCCGGAGCGTCGTTGGCCTCCAAATCGAGTGCGAATTCGAGCGCCCGTGAAGCAAGTGTCGATTTAAGACGGAGCGACAGTTCCTCCATCTCGTTGGCATTACCTGGAGTCTGGTGCAGCGCCACCTGTTGGACACCTGGCCAGCCGCGGTGGAATGCGGCGGCGAGCCAACGGCGTTCGCGCAGCGCTTCAGCCTGAGGAATTCCTTCAGGCGGTTCCTGGAAAACGATACGACGCAACCAGGATTCCTTGTCCAAGTAGCGGCGGATATCGAAGTAGATCTTGGCGAATGTCACGACGTTCTGCGTCTTGGTTCCGAGTTCGGCGGCGATCTCCTCCGGCGTGCGGTCAGCAACCAGCATCGCTTTAATCAAGGAGGCGGAGCCCGTTTCCCGATTGCGGGAAACGCAGCCAGTCGCGTAGCGGAACCCCTCGCCATTTGCAGAGCGGCCATCTAATCGAAAGCGCAGAAACTGCCGCACAAACGGATCTTTTTCCGTCCACAGAATGTCGCGGAGCGTGCATCTAGGCTCAGCCGAGGCGGCCACGGTCTCCAAATACTTTCCCACCTGAAGGTCCCTCCAATTGGGAGCGTAATCAGGCCCTTCTTCCAATGATCTTACCACGTCGGTTTCCATGTCTGATTTCCGTTCCCTTTTGAAGGCCAATTATACGGAACTTGTCACCATGTTCAACTTAAAGGAGCACGGATCTCGGTTGCGCCGGTGAGATTACTGTCACGGTCCCGAACCCGCCGCGCTGTTGAAATGTAATCCTCATTGCCTCACCAGCACCGCGTCCACTCGCCTGCCACTCATCGCTACCGCCGTCATCATCTATGATTTCTGTCACCTGGGTCCTCTGTGCGGCGCTCAATCCGGTGAAATCAACCACCTAATTCAATGGCGCACTTCCTCAAATCCCTTTCGCTCGGTCGGACCACTTGGTTCCTAAGCACCAACGGCCGCGACATTTTTCACAGCCGGCTCTACAGCACCGGCGGAGTAGTTTTACCGCAAGTCATTTGCCGAGACGGCAGGATTCTGGACCGCCAGACTCTTCTGCCGGTGGCTGACGCCGACCTCGTGGACATACTGACCCCCACGCCCGGTTCACCGCGGCTCTCATGGAGTTCGCTCGTCGGCAGGTTCGGCGAATCCCTTCAACCTCGTCGCCGGCAACGAGAGCTGCGCTTCAATCCGGCCTTCGCGTGAAGGCCGAAAACGATCACAAGCGCAGTTTTTTGTCACCTTTCGTCTGAGTCGGGCGCTATGCTCATCATGCAGCGTCAACTGTCTCTCCAATATGAACGATGAAGATCGCCTGCGTGCCAGGTTCGTGACTGTTTATCGACAGCATGAGGGGGCTCTGCTCGCCCGTGCGTTCAACGCGGCCGGACAAGGGGAATCGCCACAAGACTTGTTCCAAACCGCAATGCTGGAGGGATGGACGTGGTTCCTCAGAAATCCCAGTGCCGCCGACGATCTCCTGCGGTCCATGCTTTTCGATTACATAGCGTGGAGAGCGAAAGACTCAGGACGCCGCCGGAAGCATGACCCGCTTTCCTACACCGAACGACCGCCAAACGAAGACGACGATCCATTAGGGACACTGGCTCACAACAGTGCGCCGCCAGACGAAGTGGCGAGTTGCAACGACTGTGCTGTCTTGATCAGTGCCGCATTGCAACGTCTGGACAATGCCGAAATGCGAACCGTCATGGAGCTTCGTTACTCTGATCCTGAACCGACCTTGCGCGAAATTGCAGAAAAAATGGGGATCAGCGAGGTCAACGTCAAACAGCTCCATCATCGCGCAAAGGAGGCCTTGGAGGCCAACCACGTATTCATGTCACTCGCCAGGGAAATGAACATTTCGACCGCTCCTCAACGTCATGAACCCTAATTTTCCAAACGAACTTGCCGCAAAAATCAAAGCCAATCCGGCGCTCCTTGAAGACGCGGACGATGCCATGCTCTGCGATCTCATCTTTCACTACGTTGAGGGCGATTTGCCCGCTGAACAGGCTGGCGAGGTTGAGGCGATGATCCGGGCGAGTGCCAAGGCCAAAGCAACCCACGAACGCATCCTGGAGGCCAACCGTTTCCGCCATTCTGCGGAAGGTGCTGCGTGGCTTACGGAATTGCCGGAGCGCGTGTGGCCGACGCGAGCCACTCCACGCTCACAGGAATTAAATAGCGAACACGCGCAACTCACATCCATCCTTATCCAGATCAAGGACTTCCTCTTCGGGAGAATTGATGACGGCTTGGAGGTCGCGGTTGCGATGGGTGCGACTTCTGCCGAACGCAGGCGAAGAATCGTCCGCAATCTCGGGGAACATGCGCCGTCCCTCGAAGGACTGACACTGGCAATCACTTCGGAAGCACGACCAGGTGGCCATCGTTTAGAGTTCACCATCGAAAGAACTCGGGCTGTCACGGTGCAGTTCCCAGTCTTCTTGTGGTGGAAAAGATTGCGGGGGGAAGAAGAGCTTTCCGCTGAGAAGCTCGTCTTCGAAAAAATATTCTCAAAGCAACGTCGCGAGATCGTTAACGCAGATCCGAGCGAGACTTGGGCCTTTCACCTCGAGACCACATGAGTGACGAAACGCCTACACCGAAACCGTATGAAGAGATGTTCGAACGGTGTGTTGCGGAAACCCTGAACAAGGACTTTCCAGACAAGGACCTGCGGGATCTTTGGACGACCGACGATGCGGAGCGGCGGCGTCCTCCTGCCGAAGAACTGGCTGACTTTGTATTCCGACGATGCAGAATCGAGGCAACGGAGGATCTGACTCCCGAGGGCATAAATCCCGCTGCAATTGGCGCCGAACACCTCCTTCGGGAGGCACTTGCAAGGTATGGCGATGGCCTTTCCAGGCGAGAGTTGGCGCTTTTGCATGCCATGCACGCGATTCTCCTGCGCCAAATCGGTCCGCAAGGCCACTACGATTCGGCGAGTAAGAACGAGCATCGAAGAAGAGTTGAAACTCGTTTTTTGAAAGCAATTGACTTGGTCAAGGAAGCTGGACTCCCCCTGCGGTCTGTTCGACAACTGAAGTGGCTGACTGCGGAAACGATGATCAATGGCGGTGTAAATGACACCAACCGAGGCCGCATTCGCACGCTCCTCATAGAAGCCTGCGCTGGCGGCCCGTATAGTGCGACGCGAGGAATCTATTTCAACACTCTGAGCCGTTTGATCTGGCTTTGCGAAGAACAGAGCAATACGTGGCGCGAGAGCACAGCAGAAGCGCTGCGACCCGCCCTATACGCCGCTTGGGCAAGTATTCCAGTCGGCGTTCTCCCGCCGAGGAAGAAGCAAGCGGATGAGCTTCCACAAGAAGGTATGGTAACGGTTGCGGATGTTACCAATACCCCTTCCTCGGACAAGGATGACGATGGTGAACCATCAACTCCAGAGCATGCGGCGGAGCTTCTCGCCGAGATTAAATATGAACCCGAGGACCGATTCGCGATCTGTGGCGCCCTCAGCTATTTTGATCGAAATAGGACCACTAAAGACATCTACGGATGGGAAGCAAAAGCACTTATCGCGAAGATGCCTCTTGAACGGCGCACTGTCGCTCCCACCCTGACGGCGCCTTTGTGGAAGTGGGTCGATGCGCTTACCATTCACCGTTCACCTGTGGTGCCGTTTAATCGACTTCAGGATCTTCTCGGCAAGGAAGTCGGAGCGGCAATAGACAAAGGCCAGATCGCCGAAGTCCTCCTCTATCTGGAGTTGAAGGGCCGTTCCGCACCTCAAAAGGAGATTCAACTTGCTTGTCGCTTATGGATTGCCGCTGTCGAAGGAGAAACAAGAAGTGCCGCCACCGAGGAAGATCATCTTCTGAAAGTGAAAAATGAAGCCGCTGAAATCAACAGTTCCGATGGCACTTACGTCGAAGCAATGGCAACGCTCTTTCTCGCGCGGGTGTATGCTGCAAGCGCACGAGGGGCTGCAGCGCTACGAGAAATTGACCGCGCGTATGCACTCGCCGGGAGAATCGCGTGCCCAGAGCTTGCCATTCACATCTGGCGAGACGATATCCGAACTCGCAATCGCTTGATGGGTATCCGAATCTGTGAAGATTTCTTTCACGCTCAGCTTTTCTGGTGGGCGGCGCCCCAAATGTGGGGACACATCGGATGGATCGAAAAGCACGCGTTACCCACGCGCGGTCTGTTTCGCACAATTCAACCCGAAAATATTGCCGGGCCGCAGGAGCTCTGGGAGGAAGTGAGTCATTTGGATTTACGATCCCTCGGTGACTCTGACGTTGAGGCTCTTCGCCGGGTTGCCCATTATGCCACGCAAATGGATGGAAATGCTCATCCACTTAGATGGCTATTAGCTCTTATTCAGCTACATGGGAGACTGGCGGGCGCTGCGATGAGAATAGACAATCCCAAACTGCGCCAAGTGCGCCGTAGTGTAGGAACCGCGTTGCTTGCAGAGATATCTCCTTCGCTTTACAGGCATTTATGCAACCTTTTCATGACTCGGCTTGGCAAGATTCGAGGTCTTGAAGCTCGCACTCGCGGAGCGCTCGTGCTTGCGGAATGGATGCACTATCAGCAACTAAAAGGGCCTCGGAGCTGGCAAAACGACGACCTCAAAAGGATTTTGCGGATACTGTGGGAGTGCCTTGAATGGGAGGCGATTGCTGTGGACAACGCAGAAGTCGAACGCGATGCCGCCGGTCACCGCCAACGCTTACGCTGGTTGATCGAGTGGCTCTCGCGACTTGCTTACCCTGTCGAAGATGGGCCTGGATTGACCCCCGTGTTAGCGCCGGAGCAGTGTGGATTCTGTCCTCCCGACCGCAAGACAGCATCGCTGCGGCCGGAGTTGATCCTCGATGCATGCAAGACGTGTGACGCGGATGACGCAGCTCAGCGGCGGAACACCAAGAGTGATCACTTTTGGCAGAAGGACAAATCTGCAAGCATTTCGAAGTCGCCGTTTGCCTTCGAAGAAAGTGACCGCCAGTTTGCTGAGACACAGCATTGGAACGCGCACGGAAGACTCTGCACTTCTGGCCAAGCCGTTCTGTCATTCTTTCTCGCGGGCAGTCACTCTCAAACTGGATTGGCGCTAACGCACACGCGCAGTGTTTCGTTTGTTATCGTAACTGATGTCCAAGGCTCGCGGATTTGCCTGCTTCCTCGCTTGAGTCAATCACTCGAAGCATTGATGTTGAGCATTAAGGGCGATCGTAAGAAAAAAGTGCCTCTGCCTGCTCTCGTTAGGAGTATAAGGGAGCTGTTGTCCAAGGCGCCTGACACCGATGAACTCGCCGCAGTGCAACAGCGTCTTGTTGAGCTTGGGAGAGCAATGTTCCCCGATAGCTTGATTGAGACGCTTCAACATTATTCCCATTTACTTCTCGTTCCAGACGATCGGCTATTTCAGATGCCGTTGCACATGCTACCGATTTCTGAGCGGGCACGGTTAATTGACCGCTGGGCAGTGAGCTATCTTCCCAGGAGCAGCTACGGCTTAAAGTTCGGCAAGCCAGCGAATCAAGAGCAGCGTTTTGTGTGTGTCAACGACGAGGTCGAGGGCGGCTTTGGTGCAATTGGAAAGGAGCTTTGTAGCCTTGATTGCCTGAAACAGTGTCGCAACCACTGGAGCGATGGTTTGAGTGCAGACGCCATACTTGATAAGGTGGCCAAGAACTCTCTCGCTCTTTTTTTTGCTCATGGTTGGGTAAGGCCCGACAACGCCGACCTAAACCGGCTATCCCTAAAGGATGGAATCCGGCTAAGCAGCTTTGACGTTCTGGCACATTCGTCTTCGTTCAAGGACACCCATGTGTTGCTCATGGCATGTAACTCGGCGAATGCGAACGTTCAGCGGTCGCGAGAGATGATGGGGGTTCTTCCAGCATTCCTGCGCCGCGGCGTTAGGGCGATCACTGGCTCGCTATGGGAAGCAGACCCCGCTGATGCAGTCGGCCTTGCAAAGTGTATTTTGACCTCTGAGGCAGGTGCAACTTGGGCATTTCAGGAGTTTCTCAGTTCGGCGTCTTCAGAACTTCGATTGTTGGAGGCTTTTGTTCGCTTTGGATGTTTCATCCACTACGGCCGGGAATAGGTGGCGAACAATTGTGGCCCGAGAAAAAGGGGGGCGCTTCGGCAACTAGAGGCGCTTGCAATAGCTGACGGTTGGTTGGGAGCGCCGGGCTCTCTGCGGACTGCGTATGCCATGGCCGCCTGGTCGAAGGGTGCTTTGTAACGGCTGTGCGAGATCGGTAACGTGCAGTTCCCGGCACGACGATTTGTGTCACCACTGAGCTGGTGTGTGCGCTCGTTCAGGTGAGGGCAACCGCCCGACATAAACAAACCAAACCCATGAGCACACCAAACCCAACAAACCAACCCGCCGAAATCACACCTGCCGGCAACGGCAGCAACGACAACTCCCTGCTGCACGCCAGTGGCGTCACGGAGCGCAGCATAACCCAAGGAATCTTGGGCGCCCACGAACGCGCCGGGGTGCAGATCCAGCAGCTTCAAGAGAGACAGCGCGGCTTTTGGAGCAGCCTGTTCACCGAGCGTGGCCTGACGCGGGTTCTGGAGGACGCGAGAATTCAAGGCGTGAAGGACTACGCCGACTATCAGCGCAGGCTTTTCCGCCTCGCAACGGACACCAAGCTGGAGATGGCTCATTCGATGTGCTTGGCCATGAGCCGGGAACTCAAAATCGGGAACCAAGAACGGTTCACCGCCATGGTCCTCGACAAGCACGAGAATCTGCGGCGGACCGTGGAATCAAAGCGCGAGGGTTTCTTGGCTGACATGGACGCGGCCTACACCAACGCGGAGCGCTATGTGCACCGGCCGTGGCTGATGGACCGCGCCGTCACCAGCCTTCAGCAGGAAGTGGAGCAGTTCTTCGGCTGGATCGATTCGCTTCTCGAGGATTTCATGGCGATCAGCAAGCAGCGGCTCGACGAATACCGCAAGGCAGAGTCGGCCCCAGCACGGCAGACTCTTGGCGGGAGCGGAATGTGGCATGCCTAATCTTCACTTCCTCAAATATATGAAGCTCTATCTTTTCTCCCGCTTCGGTGCGGACTCTCCCGAACTTCTCGAAGAATGCTCCGAGAAGGAATGTATCAACTCAGGCATCTTGGGCATGACGCTAATCATTCCGATGTTGCTCTGGTTCGCTGGCGGCTGGGCTACTGCTTGGATGATGCGGGCTCCGCTTGTCATCTGTGCGGTCGCGGGCGGATTCTGCGCTCTGGTCATCGCGCTGCTCGACCGCGGGATGATGGCCTATCTGTCCAAAAAGGGCCGCTCCGCACTGAGTTTACTTGCGCGGATGCTCCTGGCATTCGCCGCTTCGCTAATTTTTGCCCACCCGGCGGTGTTCTTGCTGGCGAACGGCGTCATTGAGCGCGAAATCGAAAGCGTCCAGAACCAGACGATCGAAGCCCGGAAGAAGGAGATCGGGCCGCAACTGGACAGGGCGCGGCAGCGAGTCGCGGGTAGCATCGTGGCACTTCGTCAGTGCGCGAATAGCGCAGAGAGTGCGTGGAAGATGAAGGATGAGGAACTGAAAGAAACCCGCGCCCAAACCGGTAAATGGTTGAAAGAAGCCGACGACGAAGCCCGTGGCCTCCGTGGAAGTCTGCCTGGAGAAAAGGCCAATTACAACAGGGCGATGGCCATTGTCGGCGAAAGTAAGAAACGTGAAGCAGCGCTCGTTGCCGAACTCGAATCGGCGAAGAGACGGCTTGAGACGGCCCAAGCCGATCTGCGTGATGCGAGCAACAAGGCGGCCAGTGATCCTGAAATCGTCCGCCTGGAACTCGATCTCGCGTCGGCATCGTCCGCGATTCGGTCCCAGAACCTAGGTGATCCATTCTCCCAGTTCGAGGCGCTGCATCGGTTGATCGCCCGCGAGTGGCTGGAGGGGAGGTATTCTCTGGGAATTGCCTATATTGTCGTCTGCGTGGTTCTCCTCGGTTTGGAACTGGTGCCGCTCTTTTTGAAAATGGGCGCAACGCGTAGCGAGCACGGCCTCAGAGTGGAAGGGCTTCAATTCAAAGCTGAGCAAGATTTGAAGAATCTGCAGCAAGTCTATCCGGCCCTCTCGATGGAACTGATGCAATTGAAGCTTCGGGCTGACGCCCAGAAGGAAAGCCTTCGTCTCGATCACGAGCTAATCATGGACAACATTCGCTCCCATCGGCGATTGGCCCGGAGCATCATGCTGGAAAAGGCCGAGGTGTTCGAGATGGCAGAGCAGGTAATGAGTCGCGTGCCGAGGAAGGCACGTCCCGAGCATCGGGAGTTCGCCGAAAGGTTGGCGAAGCAGCTCATCGACGGTTTCCTGGTTTCCATCGAATCCGCGCTGAAGCGCGTGCGTCCACCAGATGCGGGAGAGAGCTCAGCCTCAGCGGCGTAGTCCTCACCGATCAACCATGAAAGCGGTATCTCTCATCGTCGCTGCGGCCATCGCCCTCGTGGCGGGAACCAGTGTCATCCATTGGCAAACTAAGGCCGAGACTCTCCGTGGACTGCTGATCCGTGAAAACGGGTTGATCCTCAACCAGGTCCAGTATCGCCTCGAAGACAAACTGACCAATCTCACCCAAGGCTGGCTGAACCCTGGCGCGGAACGCCGCCAGCGGGTGGACGAATTGGAGTCCGACAGCCTAGAAGCACAGCGCTGGGCAATCCGCTGCGCGTGGGTGAACGCCGGGGCGCTCGCTTTAGCCGCTGTCGTCGGCCTCTGTCTGGCCAGTGCTATTCGGCGCAAGGTTTTCGCTGGCGTTAGTCTCTACTGCTGGCTGTTGGGAGTGTTGCTACCGGTGCTGACGATTACAGTCCAAACGAAGGTGCCGCACATCGGACAGATAACACTGCGCGAAGAAACCAAGAGCCTCTTGCTTTTGGTCCAGCGATTGTGGGCCGAGCAGAATATGCTGCTCGTCGGATTGATAGGCATCTTCGGCATTGCGGTGCCGCTGTTGAAGACAACCTGCCAACTGCTTCCGGATAGCGCCGAATATGCCCACCGCTTCGGTGGATTTCTCGCAAAGTGGGCGCTGGTAGATGTCGTGGTCGTCGGTGTGATCGTTGCGTTTCTCGGCGGGCGTGGGGACGCTGAGACACACGCTGAAATTCGGCTCGGTCTGTGGTTCTTTGCTGCTTCGGGCTTCATGAGTGTCGTCGCTTCTGCATTTGCATCTTGCATCACAGGTGACACATTCGGACGGAAATCGGGCAACCATGACCTCCCGGACTTGGCCGATTGAGGTTCTGTAAGCCAGAAACCCGATGGCGGTAACGCAGGTTGCCGAGTCGCTAGCCCTCAAGGGCAAGTTGCGCCCTTCAACAGTTCTGCGATGACGCCGGCAATTTGATGTGCCAGAAGCGGAGGGACTGCATTTCCGACTTGCTTGAATTGCTCCGTTCGCCCGCCTTCAAAGAAATAGTTATCAGGAAACGTTTGCAATCGAGCCGCTTCACGAACAGTGAAACTTCTGCACTGTGTCGGGTCGGGATGAATGTAATAGTGACCATCTTTTGCAGAATGGGAGGTCACTGTCGTTGCTGGACGGGTGGACAATTGAACCCGGAAGCGGTCTGCGAAAATCGTGTTTTCCAGATCCTTCTTGTCCACGTTTTGGTGATCCGGCAACAGGGCTTTTGGGAAGTCGCGAAGTTTAGGTGAACTCCCGTTCACTTGAGCGTAGGCAGAGGCGAAAAGGTATCGATGAAGATCGGAAGGCATATGACGCCGGGCCTCGTGGTTTACCCATCCCTTGAGCTTCGGATCGAGAAACCAATTTGAAGCAAATTTCGGCCGCTTGCTGTTTTCACGGGGAATGAAACGGCCACCGGTTTTCGAAGCTGCGCGACGCTCCAAAGCAGAAGTGATGGCATTTCGAACTTCAACAGTCACTGAGGGATCGAACAGCCAATCGGACCAGCGAGCCGAGTTCACCCAGTCGCGCCAACCTTCAACAGAATCTGCCTTGGAGAGCATGCTGCGAACTCTCGGAAGATCGCATATCGCGTCGAGCATCGGGATTGGCGCCTTACCATTCTTCAACGATGCCGGCTTCTTCACTTTCGCCAAGTCCGACCGCACGCCTACGAGAAACAAACGGTGTCTGCATTGTGGGATACCAAAGTGCTCAGCCTCAATGAGGAAGTCTTCGGGTTCGGGCTCAATCTCCAAGAGTCGCGGAGCCGATGGAGCCAGTGGGAACAATTGATACGAAAGGCTCGAATCATGTTTTCCGTTCACGGCCGCCGAAGGCGCACGGAGATCCTTGAAGATCTGGTCGATCGTGCTGCGACCGCGGACCATTGAAGAGAGCAACCCCTTTACGTTTTCCATCACGAACACGGGCGGTGCGTGATCGGCGATGATCCGTAGATACTGTTTGTAGAGAAAATGTCGATGGTCGTCGTCATAGAAGACCCGCCCCTCCTGGTCCTTGGATTTTCGGTCCTCGCCGAGAATTCGCGAGCGCCCCACGATGGAATAGGCCTGACAAGGTGGACCTCCCAGCAAAATCCAGGTCTTGGCGCCCGCCAGCGCGGTCGCGATTCGCTGCTGAACGACTGCCGCTGGACGTTCTTTTGAACCCAACTCTGCACACCATGCTTCCTCTCGTGCCCGACCTGCCTCGACAGGAAACGCGGCGAACAACTCATCGCGAGTGATCCGGCCCTGCAGGTAGTCGTAGTATGCGTCCGGGGCTTCCCGGTCGGGGAACTGCCGAAAGAAACTGCGCAGTTCAAGCGTTCGATGCGCCCATTCCTCCTTCTCGATCGAGAGGACCGTTCGGAAAATGCGCTGCCCGCTTTGGTTCCGATATCGTGAGAATCCCTCGCCAAGCCCACCCGGGCCGGCGAAGAGATCAATGATCGGTATCGGATTTCCACTCATGCCTCAAAGGTGCCAGGTAGAAGTGTGCAGTCCAGGCGGAAGTGGTCCCCGGGGAAGGTTTCATTCCGACTTTTGTTTGAACAGATCTGCATTTTCCGATAGGGGGCTGTCGGATGGTGTTCTCCTGTCAATGGAAGTTGCTCAGGCTGCGACCTGCGGGCTTGCGCGTCGCGCGGCCGGCCTGTGGATGCACCTGTCGGCTCGCGAAGACAGAATCGTCAGCGCACAAAACGTGATGCCATCTCGACGGCCCCCATCTGAACCGATCGAATTTGAGGAGACGCCGCCTCATGCAGCGTCATTGGTCGAGAGCCTCCGGGCATTCGGTTACGAGTTACCGACGGCAATCGCAGATCTGGTGGACAACTCCGTGACGGCCGGCGCGAAACACGTCTGGATCGATTTTCTCTGGGATGGCGAGAGTTCCGCGATATCCGTCACGGATGATGGCCGGGGTATGACGGAGGATGCGCTTCGGTCGGCAATGAGACCCGGCAGCAGCAATCCTCTCGAAATACGGGAACCGCATGATCTCGGACGTTTCGGACTCGGATTAAAGACAGCTTCGTTCTCGCAGTGCCGAAGGCTGACGGTGCGGACAAAAACGAAGAAGACTCCTGAAGTCACCCGGCGATGGGAACTGGATCACATTGCAAGAACGAATGCCTGGCAATTGATTAAGGGCGCTGCCGCCGATACCGAAAAGTTTCTCCGACGGTTCGCAAAGCTTCCACAAGGGACCACGGTTGTCTGGCAGGACTTGGACCGACTGGTGAAGGGACAGCAAACGACCAGCGACCACGACCAACAGCTCTTCCTCCACCGTGCCGATGCTGTCCGCCAGCACCTTGGCATGGTCTTTCATCAGATGATGTTCGGTGCGAAAAGCGTGCGATTGCTTATCAACGATCAACCGATTGAGCCTTGGGATCCGTTTCTGGCGACGGAGCCCGCTACACAGGTGCTTCCAGCCACCCAGCTCAAAATCAGAGGCGAGATTGTGGAGGTTTTCCCGTTTGTCCTCCCCCATCATTCCAAGCTGCCGAAAGCGAAACACGAGGCGGCTGGCGGGCCGCGTGGGTGGAATGCCCATCAAGGCTTTTACGTGTATCGCAACCGTCGACTTCTGGTCGCGGGCGACTGGCTCGGATTCGGGTGGGCGAAGGAAGAGCACTACAAGCTCGCCCGCATCCGTGTTGAGGTCCCGAATTCCCTCGATCACGATTGGCAAATCGACGTTACCAAATCCCGTGCATTTCCGCCGGTCCCACTGCGAGCCGATTTGCGACGAATTGCGGAACGCACCCGAGCCGAGGCCAAGCGGGTCTATTCGCATCGCGGGGCGCGGCTGACTCCCAAGGCCGAAGTGGAACGCTTGCTCTTGTGGGAACCGGTCGCGAAACACGACAAAACGTTCTACCGCTTGAACCGGCAGCATCCGTTCCTCAAGCGGGCCGTCGCCGCCAGTTCCAACAAGCCCGCCCTGGCGGCGTTGCTGCGGTTGATCGAGGAGACAATCCCGCTGCCGCACATCACCATTGAGAACAGCGAAAATCCGAATGCCCTCCCTGGGCCGTTCGAGCATGCGACCGAGGCGCAAATCCGGGAAGTCATGGAGGAGGGATTTAACTCCCTCGTCGCCAGCGGATATGGTGCTCAGGATGCGGTCAACCGGCTGAAAACGATCTGGCCCTTCGAGCTTTTCCCGGCACTCTTGCAAGCGCTCGCTGAATCCAAAGAACATGTCTGACCCCCACGACCACTTTACCAACGCGAAAAACCTTGCCGTGGACATCCTCCGCAAGGAAACGGCACGCACGGCCGAGAAGATTCAGGAGGTCGCGACCAAGGCCATCCAAGCTGTCACAATCTTTGCGCCAGGAGTCACGATCGATCTGGAAGCGTTAACCGCAGAACTGCGCCATTTGTTTTCCGTGGGCGTTGGCTCGGCCACCGTGCTTGAGGAGCACGACCCAGCGCGTCACGTCCCATGGTTGCAGGCAAAAAAAGGAACGATCCAGTGGCGATTTTGGAATCGATACATGACGTATCTGGAACGTGACTTTGGAATGCCTCCGGCAGTCGTGGACAATCTCCACGAGCTCACCGACATGATTCTCGAGCGCTTGGAAGAGCCGCAACGGGATGGACCTTGGGACCGACGTGGAATGGTCGTCGGCTCGGTCCAATCTGGAAAGACGGCGAACTATGTGGGCCTGATCAACAAGTCCGTGGACGCCGGCTACAAGCTCATCATTGTGCTCGCTGGCATTCACAGCAACCTGCGATCCCAGACGCAGTTGCGGCTTGATGAAGGTGTCCTGGGTTTCGATACACAAAAAAGCCGGAAGTTGAACACCGACAGCCGCTGGGTTGGTGTGGGAAAACTGCCAGGCGAGCGACTGGTCATACACTCGCTCACCAGCAGTGCCGAGGACGGCGACTTCAACAAGAGGATTGCGGAAACGATTGGTGTCATGGTCGGAGGCGATCCGGTCGTGCTGGTCGTCAAGAAGAACGTCAGCGTCCTGAAAAACCTTCTAAAATGGGTGCTGCACGTCGCCGGCACCGACGACCCGGTGACCGGACAGCGGGTGGTTCGGAACGTGCCGCTGCTCCTGATCGACGACGAAGCCGACAATGCCTCCATCAATACGAAGGATCGAGCCAAGCCAGGAAGCGACGACGTGACTGCAATTAATGGCAGCATTCGCATGCTCCTCGATTCCTTCGAGAAGTCGGTCTATCTGGGTTACACGGCAACCCCTTTTGCCAACATTTTCATCAACCCCGAGGCCGAGACACCCGAACACGGTGAGGATCTCTTTCCTCGTAGTTTCATCGTCAGCGTTAAAGCTCCCTCAAATTATGTCGGACCGGCCAAGGTCTTTGGCCTCGATGGGGATGCGGATTCGGGGATCCCCTCCCATGACGCCCTCCCTGTCATCCGGGAAATTGACGATTACACAGCGGCATTCCCGCCAAAACATAAGAAGGAGCATGTCCCACCAGAGCTGCCACCATCGCTCAAGCACGCCCTGCGGTGCTTCATTCTTGCCTGCGCTGCGCGTCGGGCTCGTGGACAGGGAAAGCAGCACAATTCGATGCTGGTTCATGTCACCCGCTTCACGAACGTTCAGGACCATGTCGTGCGTTTGGTGCGGGACGAATTGGTGGGGCTTCAACGTCGGATTGAATTCGGCGATGGAGAACGCATCCCATCAATCCGCGACGAATTGGAAGAACTTTGGAATGATGAGTTCGTTCCGGTTTCGGAGGCGCTCGGGGCAGAGGCGGGCAGGTCGGTATCGTGGGAACAGGTGAATGACGAACTGCACCCGGCAGCAGCGAAGATCGTGGTGCTGCCGATCAATGGTTACGCAAAGGAAGCCCTCGACTACAAGGAGCATGAGGCGGAAGGCCGGAGCGTCATCGCCGTCGGGGGGGACAAGCTTTCGCGTGGCCTGACTTTGGAAGGGCTTTGCGTCAGCTATTTCCTTCGCACCTCCCGGATGTATGACACGCTTATGCAGATGGGCCGCTGGTTTGGGTATCGCCCGGGCTACCTTGACCTGTGCCGGCTCTTTACCACCGGACAGCTTGTTGGGTGGTATCGCCACATTGCGCTCGCCGAGGCGGAACTACGGCAGGAATTTGATTACATGGTCGCTGCCGGACTGACACCCGAGCAATACGGCCTGCGCGTTCGAACTCATCCAGACGGAATGATCATTACCGCGCTCAACAAGATGTCCCACGGGCGGGACCTGGAGTTGTCGTGGGCTGGTGTGCTGGTGCAGACGACCCAGATTCCGACAGACCTGGCCAAAGTGCAGCACAACCTTGTGCAAGCCAAAACCCTACTGGACTCCATTGGGAATCCGAACAGCGGTCCCGATGGGGGGACACAAATCTGGCACGATGTGCCTGCGGCAAAAGTCGTGGAATTCGTCGAGGCCTTGCAGTTCCCTCCAGAGTCTGCGCGGGCTAGTGGGAGCCGATTGGGAGCGTTCATTCGTCAACAGACGACAAAGCCGGACCCGGAACTGACGCAGTGGACGGTGGCACTCGTCTCCGTCAAGGATGCGCCGTCTCGGCGGAAGATCTCCGATTACGACGTTGGGTTGGTCGAGCGCACTCCCGAGGACATTTTCTCCAATAGTTATAGCCTGAAGAAGGCGAACATTCTGAATCCGGCGGACGAGGCCTCGGACTTCGAAGGCCAGACTTTCACCCAGGAGTGGTTCGATTCCGTGTCGGAGAAACCCGAATTGCAGAATGATCTTGTATGGCTGCAGGGCCAGGTGGGGAAAGTCGCGTGGGATGTTGCGTTGGGCCTCACACTTGAATGGCAGAAAACGAGTCCTCCGAAGATCCGCCCCCCTAGCAAGGGGGAAACCAAACGTCCAAACGGCCGCGTCTTGCGGGTGCTCCGGCGTCGCAGTCACGCGCTGCTCCTCATCTACCCTCTCGCACCCTTGCAGGAAGTGGGATTGAAATCCGATGGTCCTCCGGCAATTGGCCTCGCTCTCAGCTTTCCAACGAGCGACTCGGTGCTGGGGGTGGAATATCGCGTCAATCGCGTTTGGGATGCCGAATTGCAGGAGGATTCGGCCTATGACGATTGAACAGCTCTGGAGGGAAATGGAGCAAGATGCCGAGGCCGGCGCGGGGGCGGCCTGGCTGACTCGATTTGCCCAGCCGCAGTCGGGCACTCCGTTGTTGGCTGGACTGGAAACGACGACCCGCACACGGGCGTTATTGCTCAGCGCGACGCCGCAGATGCTTCCGCCGCGGAGTGAGTGGCCAGAATGTAGAGGATTGGAACTTCAGAGCATTTTACTCGGCACCGAGCCATACCTTGCCGTGCGGCTTCGCGACTCCGCCAGCCGGGATGTATTTGCCGTCTTGGGAGAAAGTGTGATCGCTGCAGTCGGGGACACTCAGGAACGGGTCGCGGTTGGAAGGCTCATGAACAGCCTGCACCGCTGGCGGCAATTTCTGGCCGTCGCTTCCGAAGGTTTGAGTCTTGAAGCGCAACGCGGCCTCTGGGGTGAACTTCATTTCCTTTCCGCGCAATTGGTTCCGGCACTCGGTCCAGCAGCCGCAGTTGATTCATGGAAAGGTGGCGCTGCCGCTCATCAGGATTTTCAGTTTGCGACGGCCTCAATTGAAGTGAAAACGACGACCGCAAAGCAGCCGCAAAGCGTCCGGATCACAAGCGAGCGTCAGTTGGATGCGACGGGGGCGGGCACCCTTTTCCTTCACGTAATCGTATTGGACGAGCGTGAGGTGAGGGCACCCGCCGACAGTGCGTTGGGGCAGAGCCTGCCGATGCTGATCTTGACCATTCGGAACCTCGTTGTCGCTGACTCCAGAGCGTTTGGGGTGTTGCAGGATCAGCTTTTCAGTGCTGGTTGGCTGGATGTCCACGCACATCGATACGAAGCCTGGCGGTGGACCGTGCGAATTGAGCACACATTCCAGGTGACGGACGAGTTTCCGCGACTGACCGAGAGTGACCTCCCTGCCGGAGTAGGGGATGTCAACTACGCGCTGAGCCTGGATGCCTGCGAGCCCTTCAAGGTAGCGCCAAATATGATGCTCCAAGCCCTTGATTAGTTTGAGATAACGTATGAATGCCCCCGAATCGGTATGAGTCCGGAAAAGTCCCCCCTTGATCAGTTCGCACACGATTTCCACCAGGAAGTTCTGGCCACAGCCGGTGACGACGCGAATCCTCGTTTCCGAGAGGATGCATTCACGGAAGCAGTGCTGGAGATGCTCGCCGAGCACAATGAGACTGACGGCGCTGAACTCTCTTATCATGAAGCCAAGAGCATGGGTCGAGTGCCTGCCGCAAAACTGAATGCTTGGGCATTGTCGGGTGACGGCGCGACATTGGATCTGTTCATCAGTCGCTACCATGGTGGGGGCGCAGTCGAGGATGTCGGTCTCCCGGAAACTCGAAGGCACTTCCAGCTCGTGCGTGGATTTCTGCGGCGGGCCTTGGATGGATTTCACACCAAAATGGAGGAGGCCTCCGATGCCTTCGCTGCCTCCCATCAAATTCACGAGGCCCGCGATTCGCTTAGCAGCGTGCGTCTTTTCTTCCTCACAGATGGCGTGGTGCGTTCGATGGACATTGAGGAGGAGACTTTCCCGGGCGTCGAGGTGCGTTATGTAGTTTGGGACTTGGAAAAGTTGAGCCGACTTAGAGTCGGCGTGCGGCAGATCATCGAGCTGGATTTTGTCCGCAACTTCGGCGGCGCAATCCCCTGCCTGGAAACCTGCGACGCGACGAATGAATACCGGACCTTCCTGGCTTGCCTGCCAGCGACATTAATTGCGCGAATCTACAGCGAGCATGGCCAGCGCTTGCTGGAGCGAAATGTTCGGGCCTTTCTGCAAGCGAAGAACAAGGTAAACCGTGGGCTGCAAAAGACGCTCAAGGAAGAGCCGCACCGTTTTCTTGCCTACAACAATGGCCTTTGCTGCACGGCTGCAGAGGTCCGCGTGCAGAGCGGCCGCGACGGCCATGCGCGGCTCGAATGGGTGAAAGACTTTCAAATCGTGAACGGTGGCCAGACCACTGCTTCCATTCATCATGCAGTTCGCAAGGAGAAGACCAACATCTCCAATGTCGTTGTGCAGATGAAGCTGACTGTCCTGACAGACCCTGCAAAGGTGGCCGAGATTGTTCCTCTGATCTCCCGCTATGCCAACAGTCAGAACAAGGTCAACACGGCGGATTTTGCGGCTCACGGTCCTTTTCATCTGAAGCTTGAAGAACTCTCCCGAACGGTCTGGGCGCCGGCGCAGAGCGGCCTCGAACGTGGCACCCACTGGTATTACGAACGCGCTCGCGGCTCGTATCTGGATGACAAAGCCCGCCAGGGAACACAGCCCCGGAGGCGAGACTGGGAAGCGCAGAATCCAACGAAGCAGAAATTCACCAAGACCGAATTGGCAAAATTCGTCCACGCATGGACGGGCAACCCACACTGGGTTTGCCTCGGTGCCGAGAAGAGCTTCGGGCGCTTTGCTGAAGAAATGGAGGAAATCCCTGACTGGGTTCCGGATGAGGACACCTTCAAACGGATAGTAGCGCTCGCCATTCTGTTCCGCACCGCGGAGCAGATCGTCTCGGAGCAGGATTTTGGCGGCTACCGTGCGAATATCACGGCCTACACTGTTTCATGGCTGGCTACCCACACTGAACACCGGCTGAACCTGCTTCAAATCTGGCGGCGCCAACAGGTGAGTTCAACAGAAGGCGGCGTTCTTCACGAGGTCGCGAAAAAGGCATTCGATCACCTCAACGATACCCCCGCAGATCGTCGCAACATTGGTGAATGGTCGAAGCAGAAGCAGTGTTGGGAGCAGTTCAAAAAGGCGAAAATCACCCTCTCGCGTGCGCTCCAGTCTGAGCTTGTTCCAGAGGACGAGACGTGGAGCTTTTGGCGCGGCCTTTCTCGTGCGACCGAGGCGCAGGAGATCGAGATGGTGCAGGGTATCCGCGCTGATTACTGGTTCGGCTTGGCGAAGTGGGCGAAGGAGCAGGATTGCCTCGAACCCTGGCAGCGGTCTCTGGCGTTCAGCGTTGGCAAGCTGGCGGCCTCCGGTCGCCCGCCGAGTGAGAAGCAGGCGTATCACGCGTTAAAAATTCTTCGCGAAGCGATGGGTGCCGGATATCCAGCACCGTAGAACCTCTACAATGGGCGACGTTTTCACTCAGGAAAAGAGAAGCGCGGTGATGTCGGCAATTCGAGGAAGCGGAAACCGGGACACGGAGCTGCGCATGATCAAACTGCTTCGTGCGCACGCGATCGCTGGATGGCGACGCAAAGTCCCGCTCTTCGGCAAACCTGATTTCGTTTTCCGTCGAGAAAGACTCGTCCTGTTTGTGGATGGCTGCTTTTGGCATGGCTGCCCTAAACCGAAACACGCTCCAATGCCGAAAAATCGCGCAGAATGGTGGGCCGCGAAGCTTGCGCGAAATCGGACACGCGATCATCTGGTGACGCAGACTCTTACCGCAAAGGGCTGGCGCGTCTTGCGCATCTGGGAGTGCGACCTCGCTCCGAAAAATTGGCCGTTACTCGCCCGCCGAATTCGCAAGGCACTCGGGCGAGAGCCGCAACACCCCCTCCGAAATATCGAAGACGAAATCGCGTAGAAAGCGTAGGCTGCCTACGCCCGACCTTCAGATGACACACACTTTTCTGGTAACGCCCCAATCTCTGCATCACTTCGCTGACACTGGTGAAGACGTGCGCGGTGCGATTCCCGAATTGGTATTCCGGCTTCTCGCCACGTCTGTGCCCGATGCCGTTGAACGGCGTATTCCGTTCGGTCGAGATGTTAATCAATCCGGTGTGGATGGGTTTCTCGAAACGCCTACTGGCTTCCGGGAATTTGTGCCATCAGGGAGGTCATTTTGGGAAATAGGCACGGGAAAGGATCCACGCGCGAAGGCCAATGCTGACTACAATCTACGGACCGAAAGTAACGACGTGGCCAACAAAGGGGACTTCACGTTAGTGCTCGTGAGCCCGCGGACACGCGCGGAGGGTTGGAGCGAAAACGAGCAGGACCGCTGGATCGAAGCCAAAAAAGTTGAAGGGCCGTGGAAAAACATTTTGGTGATTGACGGCACAAAGCTCTGCCATTGGCTGGCGTTTAACCCATCTATCGATGCGTGGTTGGCCGAACGTATGAGAATAGTTCGCGGAGCGATCACCTCTCCGGTAACGCACTGGGAAAACATTCAATCCCGGGGTGACCGCCCCCTCTCCGCTGAAATTTTCACAATCGCGAGGGACGCTCCGAAAGACGAGGTCCTGAAAGTTCTTAAAGGCGAGCTTCGGGAGCTACGTCTTCGAACGTTGCAACCCCGCGAAGTGGTTGACTTCGTTGTCGCTGTTCTGGCATCGCAAAATTCTGTTGAAAGCGCGTCATTAACGGGTCGATCCATTTTGGTCGAAAGTAGCGAAGCTTGGAAGGACCTTTGCGAGCTCCCTGACTCTCACGTATTGATTCCGCACGGCTCCCTCGACATTGCAGACCAAGGAGCCGATTTACTAGCCTTGGCGCTTCGGAAGGGGCACAGGGTGATTCTACCGACCTCCCGCCCTGCGTCTGGCACACAATCGGTGGTCGCTCTGGCCACCCCAAAAAAGTTCGAACTAAAAAGCGCACTCCAGCGAGCTGGATTTACTGAAACCCGAGCCCGCCAACTTTCCGAACAGGCTGCGGGGTCACCGTCACGGCTGCTTCGGGTTCTTAGCGGCCTGCCGGACACACCCCCGTGGGCGAATGGGGAACAGGCTGCGTTGCTTGCCCCTGCAATGCTTGCTGGAAGGTGGGACGACAAAGCCGAGGAAGAACGACGTGTTCTGACGACTCTCTTCGGTCGCAACTACGAAGGATGGGTTCAGAGTGCGGCCCCGCTCTGTCTTTTTAAAGATCCGCCCCTTCAGAATCGCGATACCCAATGGCGGTTTACGTCAATTTTCGAGGCTTGGTATCTTTTGGGCTCCTCAGTATTACCCAACGACATCGAACGATTCCAAAACGCTGCGCTTGAAGTTCTCGGCGAGCGCCACCCTGCTCTTAGTCTTCCCGTTGAAGATCGATGGGCGGCGGCGATTCACGAAAAAGAGCAGAAGTTCTCGAGCAAACTTAGGGAAGGACTTGCAGAGGTATTGGCATTGATGGCCGTGCGACCTGAACCTTTGTCAAGACTTGCGCCAAGTGTGGCACGACGGACTGCTGAAAATGTGGTTCGCCAACTCTTAGCGAGTGCGGATTGGGAATTATGGGCGAGTCTTAACGACATCTTGCCACTCTTCGCGGAAGCAGTTCCAACCACCTTTCTGATCTGCGTTGCGGCCGCCTTGGACGCGACCCCCTCCCCGATCAGGACTTTATTCGATCAAGAAAGCTCCGGAATTACTGGCCGAAACTATCTGACGGGTCTTTGGTGGTCATTGGAAGCACTTGCTTGGAGCGAGGCATACTTGGCACAGGTGGCATTGCTGCTGTGCCGATGTGCCGAATTGGACCCAGGAGGGAACTGGGCAAATCGTCCAGCCAACTCCCTTGCCGACATATTCCTCCCATGGCATCCCCAAACCTCCGCTTCAATTGAAAAGCGAGCTGAAGTAGTGGCCTTGGTAGCGCGATCGCATCCGCAAATCGGATGGCAACTGCTTCTCGGACTCTTGCCTAAGAGTCATGCTTTCACCAGCGGCAACTACAAACCCCAGTGGCGTGAGCTTGTGAGCCCAGAGTGGGATGATAAGGTGACCGCTGGGGATTACTGGCGGCAAGTGGAAACCTATACTCGGATCGCGATAGAGATGGCCAGGTCCGATTCACACCGACTGGTGGAGCTGATCCAACGCATCCACGATTTAACACCCAATTCGCGCGACATAGTTCTTAACTACCTTCGTTCGGGTGCCGTTCAACATTTCGAGGACTCCGTAAAGCTGCCGTTGTGGGATGCTCTACTGGAAATTGTTACAAAGCATAGAAAGTTTCGGGATGCTGATTGGGCGTTGCCCGAAACCGAGGTCTCAAAGCTGGCTTCTGCTGCCGAAAACTTGCGCCCGCAGTCGGCGTTTGTCAGGCATCAACGTTTATTCGTTGATCGTGATTTCGACCTTTATGAAGAGAAGGGAAACTACGAGGAGCAAAGAGCAATCCTTGAGAGGGCGCGAGCTGACGCTGTAGCAGAGTTGCTGGCAGAGGGCGGTCTTCCACGGGTTCTCGCTTTTGCTAAGGTGGTTGCCTCACCATGGAAGGTCGGATTGAGCCTGGCACAGCACGGTCGTCCCGATTTGGATGCGGGCATTTTGCCGGAATTGCTCACCGGCGATCGCGAACCGCTTTATCAAATCGCCCGCAATTATGTTTTGGGACGGTTCTCTCGGGATCGCTACCATTGGGTGGACGCTATCCCCCTTGAAGACTGGCGGCCCAGTCAAAAGGCGCAACTTTATTCCGTCCTGCCGTTCCAACCGGAAACCTGGCAGCGAGCGGCCCAAAAACTGCGGGACGACGTCTCGGAATATTGGAATATCGCACAGGCAAACCCATTCGATGCGCCAGAGCACATGATATTCGGTGCGGAGCAACTGCTGCAACATGGGCGACCTGCGGCGGCTCTCTCGTGTCTGGAAGAATTGATTCGCGAGAAAAGACGTCTTCCTTCCGAATTACTGCTTCGGATTTTGGAGGCTCTCTTAAGTTCCAAGGAGACGCCACGAGCGCTCGATTCTTACCTCGTAACCGAAGCATTCACCGCGCTGCAAAACGATGTTGGCACTGACAACGAGACGCTCATGAAACTGGAGTGGGAGTTCCTTCCACTTTTAAACCGCCATTCAGGCGGAGCTCCCAAAACTCTAGAGCATCGCTTGGCTACTGATCCAAGTTTCTTTTGTAAGGTCATCCGGACGCTCTTTAAATCGGACAACCAGTCTGAACTGGAAGAAGTTACTGAACGTGAAAAGGATATGGCAATGGCCGCTTACAAATTGCTGGAGGCTTGGCATACCATCCCGGGCGAAGGCGAAGATGGCTCCATCAATGTCGATGCTCTGAATCACTGGCTCTCAGAAGTCAAGCGGATGTGCGGAGAAACTGGGCATCTTGGTAGCGCATTAGACCAAGTCGGTCGGGTGTGCGCCTATCACGGAGTGGACCGAGATGGATTGTGGTTGCCCAAGGCCGTTGCGGCAGTTCTGGACGAACCCAACCACGGGCGAGCTCGACACGCATTTATCATCGAAAAGCGAAACTTGCGGGGCGGACACACGTGGACCGCCGGTAAGGACGAAAGGGAATTCGGTCGCGTTTATAGGCTCCAAGCGGAATCTGCCGAACTGGCGGGGTTCCGCAACCTGGGGGGCGCGATGCGCGAGTTGGCGTCGTGGTATGATGAGGATGCAGAGCGTGAAGCTGCTCGTGATCCCTATGAAGATTAACGGGCGGATGGCACCATCTGTTTCAGCCAAAATGCAATGAGTTCTCACTCGGAGGGTAGCGGTCTTGGGCAGCAGCCGCCCAATTTTCGCCTCTACATCGACGAGTCGGGGGACGATTCGAAGCCACGGGCGGGCAATTCGGGCGGGCAACATCTTTGTCTGCTCGGATGCCTGTTCGAGGATAAGGCATATCGCACGTTCCATGATGAACTCGAACGATTACGTCGAGAGTTCTTTCCGGAACACCACCCTGACAACCCCACTATTTTGCATCGGGAAGATATGATCAATCGCAGGGGAGGATTTCTTGCGTTGATGGACCCCCTTCGCTCGGCTGCTTTTGACGAAGCTCTCTTTGGTTTGATCGGCGGTGTCAACTGCAACCTAATAGCCGCAGTAATTAATAAGGAAAAATGCGCGGCTCACTTCAAGGCGAGGGGTATTGACAATCCCGACTACTACGGGAATGCATATCGTGGGCTGTTGTCGCGATACGCGGAGTTCTTACACAATCGAGGAGCGTCTGGAACGGTTCTCGTGGAGGCGCGAGGTGGCAGACAGGACGGTATTCTACAGAGGGTTCACACGGTAGTGCTGAACCATGGAATTGGACAGCGAACGGGGCTTTATTTCTCACAGGTTATTCGCCCAGCGGAATTGGACGTGCGTGCTAAATCAGCCAATATTTCGGGATTGCAGTTGGCCGACCTACTGTGTCATCCGCTCAAGCGCTTGATTCTACAGGAGGCGGGTGAACCAGATATCACCCTTGGTCGCTTTGCGCAAAGTTTGGTTGGCATCCTTCAACCGCGGCTTTCCATGCATGAAACGCAGGCAGTTGAGAATTATGGCTTTCTGCTCAGCCCGAAGCAGCGACAAAATGTTTAGCCAGTAGGTAAAAAAAAGCGGTGGTTGTTGGTGCCACCGCCTTTTCCGTCAGGCATATTCGTCCCGGATCTCCTTCGCGAACCCGGCAGCTTTAAAGCGACCGACGATGGTTCGGAATCTTGGATCGGGTGTATCGACGAAATCGCGAAATGCCCATCGGCCTTCAAGACCGGTATCCGTGAGAA
>Ga0105237_10001957_pt1 | contig 26223 bp, 24 predicted proteins | sample KBSC24metaG_FD_81520 | JGI IMG/M metagenome (GOLD analysis project Ga0105237, IMG submission 81520) | Corn rhizosphere microbial communities from Kellogg Biological Station, Michigan, USA - KBS C2-4 metaG | ecosystem: Host-associated > Plants > Roots > Rhizosphere > Soil | place: Michigan, USA...
CACGCTGGCGGTATTCTCGTTCCTCCATGAGTATGTGCCTTTCCCGCTGGAAATAGACCAGCATTTTATCGCGGCGGTGTTGACGGTGGTTGGTTTCTCCATGAATGACACGGTCATCGTATTCGACCGTATCCGTGAGGACAGCCGTCTCCTTAAGGGCGCCAGTAATGCAGCCATCATCAATAAAGCTATCAACGAGACGTTGAGCCGTACGATCATGACCTCGCTGACGGTGTTCCTCACCATCCTCATTCTCTTCCTCGTGGGCGGTGAAGTAACACGTGGTTTCGCATTTGCGATGCTCATTGGTGTGATCACGGGTACTTATTCCTCTATCTTCGTAGCGGCTCCCTTCCTGGTGGATTTTGCCAAAGGCAAGCCCCTTGGTAAAGAGCAGGCGCCGGTGGCTGAAAAAGCCAAGGTCAAGGCTTAGACAGCGTCAAAAGCTTAAACATAAAAAAAGCGCCGTATGGCGCTTTTTTATTTTAGTGTGTTTTGTGATGCACTGCGTGATGGTGATGATGGCGGTGATGGACCACTTTCTTATGATGGACGGGTTTATGCGTCTGGGCCATCGCTACTCCTGTCATAGCCACGAGGACCATGACAGACATAAGGAACTTTTTCATGTTTGATCTGTTTTTTTATGGTAAAGAAGCAGTTTAGCTCTTTTTAGGCGTAGTCGCCGGCTTGTTCTCCTTGTACCGCTTGTCCGGCGTACCATCCTTCTTCACGTGGGTAGTAGCGGGCTTTGCGGCAGCAGCGTCCTTGTTAGCCTTAAAGCGCATGTCGGCTGTGCCATCCTTCTTCGTTGGACCAGCAGCCGTAGTTGCGGGCTTGGCCGGCTTGGCCGCAGCGGTCATAGCGGGCTTCTTCGCAGCGCTGTCTGCTTTAGGCTTCTTCGTCTGGGCAAAAGTCATGCCGGTGAGTGTCATCAATAGGCTGGCAATAAGCAATAGCTTTTTCATTTTAAAGGAGTTTTGTGTGCTCCGGGGCTGGTTTAGTCCGAAAAGTACCCATCCCCGGAGCACGGTTTATGATGGGAACTTCGGGCGGAGCTCCTTCGACACGCTCCTTCTCGTTCATGGCCTTCGCTGGGCTCGGCCACAGCCAGCGAACCCGTGGTTCGCTTTGGTACTTCAACGTTTTCTATATGAATTTATTTAAATGCAACAGCGCTGCCAAAAAAAATCCGGATTCCGTGGACGGGGCGGCCATTCGTTAACCACGTATTAACAATTGATTGTGTATTAGAAAGATGCGAAATATTTTCCGCGTTCTTAACTAGTACTTAACCATTTTCCTAAATTAGTAAGAACAAAGCGTAGCAATTTTGCATCCATGCGTTCATCTACCTTAAAATGGATCGTTCTGTCAGCCACTCTACTGGCCGCCATCATCATTACGGTCCAGCTTTATTGGCTGAATATGGTCTATTCTTACGAACAGCGCCAGTTCAATATCAACGTGGTAAAGAGCGTACGCGGCCTTTTCGAGGATCTGGAAATGAACGATGCCCCCGGCATTAGTCTGCAACAGCTGATCAAGAACCCGGGAAATAATTACTTTATTGTCAAGGCGGATACGATCCCGCCCAAGGATTCCCTGGCATTCTACCTCCAGGATGAATTTGCGGATTTTGGCGTCCTGACGGACTGTAAGCTGGGCGCCTATAGCTATGCGGACAAAAAGTTCGTATACGAAGAGTTCCTCCCCTCCCCTGCTTCGCGGTATGTGGCCTCCAAGGTAACTTTAAAGGACCTGCCGGTGCTGGCGGATGACTATGACTATATCCTGCTTTATTTCCCCCACCGCCATGAATATATCCTGGAACAGATGGATTTTTGGATCATCAGCAGCGCGGTCCTCTTCATCGCCCTCATCGGGCTGGCGGTCAGCCTTTTTTATTTCTACCGGCAGAAGTTCCTGGCAGAGATACAAAAGGATTTTGTCAACAACTTCACCCACGAGTTCAAGACCCCGCTGGCGGTCATGAAAATCGCCTCGGGCGTCCTGGCCCAGGACAATATCCTCCATCAGCCGGACAGGCTCGAGCGTTATGTCGCTATTATACGAAATCAGACGGAACACCTACAGAGCCAGGTGGAACGGCTTTTGAAGGCAGCCTCTTCGGAATCCAAGACCCTCCCTTTAAAAAAGGAGCATATCGACGCCAACCAGCTGATCGAACAGGCTCTCAGCAAGGTACAGCCGCTGATAGAAGAAAAAAGAGCAAAGATCGAGCTGAAAATGGAAGAGAGCAAAGGCGAGATACATGCTGATAGAGCCCACCTGGAGCTGGCGGTGGTCAATCTGCTGGAAAACGCCCTGAAATACTCTGTCGAACCCCGGATCGTCGTGGAAACGGGCAACGCTGAGGATGAGTTCTTTATATCTGTAAAAGACAATGGCGTAGGCATTGAAAAAAAATATTTGAAAAGCATCTTTAAGAAGTTTTATCGCGTACCTACTGGTGATATCCACAATGTTAAAGGATTTGGCCTGGGACTTAATTTCGTCAAACGGATCATCGACGCACATAATGGAAAGGTCCGTGTCAACAGTCTCCCCGGCATCGGTACGGAATTCCGATTATTTATTCCTCTCAACTAAGAAATTATGCAACAAGCCCCTAAAGTAAAAGTGCTGCTGGCTGAAGATGACCTCTCTCTGGGATATGTAATAAAAGACAATCTCATCGATGCCGGCTATGACGTGGTACTATGCCCGGATGGACAATCGGCTATCGATAAGTTCGATAAGAATGAATACGCCATTTGCCTGCTGGATGTCATGATGCCCAATAAGGATGGATTTGCCGTTGCCAAAAAGATCCGGCAGCAGAGCGATATGGTACCTATTCTCTTCCTTACGGCCAAATCCATGGAAGAAGATAAGATCAAGGGATTCCAGAGCGGCGCCGACGACTATATCATCAAGCCCTTCAGCATCCAGGAGCTGCTGATGCGTATGGAAGTGTTCCTCCGCAGGACCCGGAAAATGCACTCGGACAAGTCGGTGTACTTCACCATCGGCAATCTCCGATTCTCCTACACGGACCTCAAGCTCACCATCGACAAAGAAATATTCAACCTCACTCAAAAGGAAGCTGACCTGCTCAAATTCCTCTGCGAACACTCCAACCGCATCCTGAAGAGAGAAGAGGTATTGCTGAATGTCTGGGGCAAGGATGATTATTTCCTTGGCAGAAGCATGGATGTATTTATTACCAAGCTGAGAAAATACTTCAGAGCCGACCCGGATGTGAACCTGGAGACCATTCATGGTGTAGGCTTTCGTTTCAATACTCCACAGGCCTAAAGTGCGAGAATTGGTCTTACCCGAAAAATAGCCCAATTCTCGCATATCGCTAATGTCTGTAGGACTTCGTCGGACCTGCTTCGACACGGTCCTCTCGTTCGGAACCTACGGTTCTGGACGAACCGCTTTCAGCGGTTCCTATGATTTCTTGCCGAAGATATCTGAAGCAACTGCACAAGTTTTTTGGCATGGTTTCCGTTGGTGACTGGCGCAATCCGGGAAGCCAACATATGCATTTTTTTGAACATGCGTATATTTGAGGAATAATGCGCTGATAATAGGCTTAACCCCTGATTAACATTAAAATAAAATATGTTTGCGCACTCAAAAACGCTAACACAACCTATGCAGAAGAAATGGATCGTACTGATATTAGGTTCTTTTTTCATCAGTCTTTTCCTGGAGGCCCAACCTCGCCAGGACTCCGTACGCCTGACCCTGCCCGAGGCTGAAAAGATGTTCCTGGACAGCAATTTTCAGTTATTGGCAGCCAAGTACAATATCGACGCCAGCAAGGCTCAGATCATCCAGGCCCGTCTGTGGCCCAATCCCAATTTTTCCATCGGCCACACGCTCTATTCGGGGACATTGAAGCAATTCTTCCCGCTGGGCACCAATGACGAGACAACAGCGGGTCTTTCGCAGCTGATACTGCTGGCGGGCAAACGCAACAAACAGGTGAAGCTGGCGCAGGCCAATGCACAACTGACGGAATACCAGTTCTTCGACCTGATGCGTACGCTGAAGTATACTTTGCGGACGGATTTCTTTCACATTTACTATCTGCAGCAGTCGGCCATGGTGTATGACGAAGAGATACGAGCACTGCAGCAGATCGTAAACGCATTTAACGAGCAGGCGGGCAAAGGGTATATTGCCGAAAAAGAGGTGATCCGCATACGCGCCCAGCTTTACAGCTTCCAGAGCGAATACAGCGATCTCATCGCGCAGATCAATGATGTACAAAGCGAGCTGCGGCTGGTATTGCAGGTAAAGCCCACGGTATTTATCAATCCCGCTACGGATTCCGTGGTGCTGGATAAGCTGGACCCCACGCAATACCCATTGACCATGTTGATGGATTCGGCCTACCACAATCGTACGGATCTGCAGATCGCGCGTACGACTACGAATATCAGCCGGCTGAACTATGACTATCAGAAGGCCCTGGCCGTACCGGACCTGACCCTTGGAGTAGGATATGACGAGGCGGGCAGCTTCCTGAACAACTATGTAGGCATCGGCGCCTCCATCGACCTCCCATTCTTCAATCGCAACCAGGGCAATATCAAATCGGCCAAGGCCCAGATCGCCAGCTCGCTGGCATCACTGAAGGGCGCACAGGCCACGGTGGAAGAGAATGTGTCGACGTCCCTGCAAAAGGCCTTTGCACAGGACAAGCTCTACCGTACCATCGACCCGAAGTTCCAAGAAAACTTCCAAAGAATGCTGCATGAGGTGGTGACAAATTACGAGAAGCGGAATATCAGCATCCTGGATTTCCTGGACTTTTACGATTCGTTCAAGCAGAATACCCTGCAGCTGAATTCTATTCAGTTCAACCGGGTCAGCGCTTTCGAGGACATCAATTTTTATACTGGCACCAACTTCTTTAACTGATCTATTAAATTTCCATTTATAAAAAACGTTCAGATGAACCATACTCTTAAACAATATGCGGTCCATTGCATGATAGCTTCTTCAGCCATATTGTTTTTTGCATTATCCGGATGTAAAGGCGGCAGCGCGGAAAGTCCCGCAGCCGGGAAAAAATCATTTGTGCTGCCGGATAGTCTCTCAAAGACGATCCATATCGACAGCGTCACCTTATCCCGGGTCGTGAATTCCATTACCCTCACCGGAAAAGTAACCTTCAATGATGACAATGTAGCCAAGATCTACCCCCTGGTCAGCGGCAGCATCTCTGATATCAAGGTCATGCTGGGCGACTACGTACAGGCTGGGCAAACCCTGGCCCTGATCCGCAGCTCGGAAATGGCAGGCTATAGCAATGATCTTGTCACGGCCCAGACCAATGTTTCAGTAGCCCAAAAGAACCTGGATGCGACAAAGGATATGTTAAAGAGCGGTCTGGCATCGGCGCGGGATTCCATTGCCGCGCAAGCAAGTTACGACCAGGCGGTGGCTGCCCTGAAAAAAGCGCAACAGGTGCTTCAGCTCAATGGCGGCAGTCTTAACGGCCAATACCAGGTCAAAACCCCCATTAGCGGTTTTGTCGTGGAAAAGCAGGCTACCAACAATATGGCGATCCGCCCTGACAACAACAGCAACCTGTTCACCATCTCCGATCTGAAAAATGTCTGGGTCATCGCCAATGTATACGAATCCAGCATCGCCCTGATAAAGTCCGGCGACAGCGTCAATGTGACCACCCTCTCCTATCCGGGCAAAATGTTCAAAGGCAAGGTGGACAAGATCATGAATGTGCTGGATCCTACCAACAAGGTCATGAAAGTACGTATCGTACTGCCCAATCCGGACTACCTGCTCAAACCCGAGATGTTTGCGAGCGTGATCCTGAACAATACAGAAAATAAGAAAATGCTGTCCATTCCCAGCACGGCGTTGATCTTCGACAACAGCCAGTATTATGTGCTGGTGTATACAAGTCCTTCTGATATCAAGATACGTCCCGTACAGGTGGAGAGCACGATAGGCGATAAGACATATATATCCAGTGGTCTTTCCGAAGGCGAGAAAGTCATCGGATCGCAGGCACTGTTGATCTATCAGGAATTGAACAGCTAATATCCATCTGTCCGATCCTGACCACTCCTAAAAGTTAGCAAATGAACAAAGTATTAAAAGGTCTTCTCGCCTTTTCGCTTAAAAATAAATATTTCATCTTTTTCGCCACCGCGCTGCTGGCAGTGTATGGATACTTCACCTTCCAGAAGATGCCTATCGAGGCCTTCCCGGATGTCACTAATACGGAGATCACGATCATTACACAATGGCCGGGAAGAAGCGCGGAGGAAGTAGAAAAATTCGTTACCATACCCATCGAGATCACGCTGAACCCTGTGCAGAAAAAGACGAGCCTCCGAAGCACAAGCATCTTTGGGCTCTCGGTAGTAAAGCTCATTTTCGACGATGAGGTCACGGACAGCTATGCCCGTCTACAGGTCAACAACCTGCTGCCCAATGCGGAGCTGCCGGATAATGTCAATCCCCAGGTACAGCCGCCCACGGGTCCCACGGGAGAAGTATACCGCTATACCCTGGAGAGCAGCTTTCGTGATCCGCGGGAGCTAAAGACCATACAGGACTGGGTAGTGGATCGCGAGCTCCGTTCCGTTCCAGGCATCGCCGATATCGTAAGCTTTGGCGGTATGGTGAAAACCTATGAGATCCGGGCCAATCCCCAGAAGCTGGCCGACATGGGCATCACGCCGCTGGATATATCCAATGCTGTCAGCAAGAGCAATATCAACATCGGCGGTGACGTCATCAATAAGAATTCCCAGGCCTATGTGGTAAGGGGGATTGGTATCCTGAACGACATCAATGAGATCAAGAATATCATCGTTGAAAATATCAATGGCATTCCCATCCTGGTCAAGGACATCGCGGATGTGGAGATATCCAATCTTCCCCGCCTGGGGGAAGTGGGCAGGACAGATGCCAATGACAGTACGGGCACCCGGATATTACGGAACAACCCGGATGCGGTAGAAGGCATCGTGCTGATGCGAAAAGGAGAAAATCCCGACGACGTGATCAAGGGGCTGAAGGCAAGGGTCAAGAAGCTGAATGAAAGGGTGCTGCCTCCGGACACACGTATCGTTCCCTTTTATAACAGGGAGGACCTGATCCATTACGCTACCCACACGGTATTGCACAACCTGATAGAAGGTATATTGCTGGTGACATTGATCGTGTCCTTATTCATGTTCAACTGGCGAACCACGTTGATCGTGTCCATTATCATTCCGCTGTCGTTGTTGTTCGCCTTTATCTGTCTGCACCTGATGGGTATGTCGGCGAACCTGCTGTCCCTGGGCGCCATCGACTTCGGGATCATCATCGACGGTGCGGTGGTAATGGTGGAAGGGTTGTTCGTGCTATTGGATCACAAGGCCAAGGAGGTCGGAATGGACCGATTCAACCGTCTGTCCAAGATGGGGATGCTGCGAAAGAAAGGTGCGGAGCTGGGGAAAGCCATCTTCTTTACCAAGCTGATCATTATTACGGCCCTGCTGCCCATCTTCGCCTTCCAGAAGGTAGAAGGAAAGATGTTTTCCCCCCTGGCCTATACGCTTGGTTTTGCCTTGCTGGGGGCCCTGATCTTTACGTTAACGCTGGTGCCTGTGCTGGTAAATGTATTGCTCCGGAAAAATGTCCGGGAAAAGCACAATCCTTTTACACACTTCCTGCAAGCCAGGATCATGGGCGGGTTCCGGCTTGTCTTCCGGCATAAGAAAGTCTCTATCCTCGTGGCCACGGCGGTGATCGCGGTGGGTCTGTACTCCTTCAAGTTCCTTGGATCGGAATTCCTGCCGGAGCTCAACGAAGGGTCTATCTGGGTACGCGCTACCCTCCCCTATAGCATCTCCCTGGATACATCGGTTGCCAGAGCGCAACAGATGCGGGCCATCATGATGCGATTCCCCCAGGTGAAAAGAGTGATGTCACAGACAGGGCGACCGGATGATGGAACAGACGTGGCGGGTTTTTACAACAATGAGTTTGGCGTGCAGTTGTATCCGCAGGAGGAATGGAAGCCGGAGATATCCAAGGATGAGCTTATCGAGCAGATGCGTCACGCCCTGTCGGTGGTACCCGGCGCGGACCTGAACTTTTCGCAACCCATCATGGACAACGTGGAAGAAGCGGTGTCGGGTGTAAAAGGTTCTATCTGTGTAAAGATCTTTGGGGATTCCCTCAACTATATGGAGTCGCAGTCCAACAAAGTATATGAGATATTGAAGAATATCCGGGGTATCGAAGACCTTGGCGTGATCAAGAACATCGGTCAGCCTGAACTGGACATAGACCTGGATCAAAGCAGGATGGCCATCTATGGGGTATCTACAGCCGATGCCAATGCGGTCATTGAGATGGCCATCGGCGGCAAGGCGGTGACACAGTTGTATGAGGGTGTCAGGAAATTTGATATCCGTATCAGATTCCCCGAGAACTCCCGCGCCACGGAAGATGACATCGGGAACCTGCTGGTGCCCACACAAACGGGCTCCAAAGTACCCATCCGGGAGATCGCCACGATCACCCAGAAGACCGGCCCCTGTCTTATCTTCCGGGATGACAACGAACGCTATTCTGCCGTCAAGTTCTCTGTACGGGGAAGGGATATGGGCAGCACCATTGCGGAAGCACAGGATAAGGTGGGTGAAGTGGTAAAGCTGAAAAAAGGCTATAATATGGTGTGGCAGGGTGATTTCGAAAATCAGCAGCGCGCCTCCAAACGCCTGGCGGAAGTGGTGCCTATCAGCCTCCTGCTGATCTTCCTGTTGCTGTTCGTTATGTTCGGCAACCTGAAGGATGCGGGTCTGGTATTCCTCAACGTGCCCTGTGCGGTGGTGGGTGGTATCTTCGCCCTGCTGATCACCGGAACGAATTTTTCCATCTCGGCGGGTATCGGATTTATCGCGCTGTTCGGTATCTGTATCCTGGAAGGTGTATTGCTGATCACAGCCTTTAAATACAATTTAGAAAGGATAAGGGGAACCGAGAGCCCGTTGTATACCTCGATCAAGATCGGGGTCAACGACCTGATCCGCCCTGTATTGATGACCGCCCTGATGGCTACTATCGGCTTGTTGCCGGCGGCTATCTCGACAGGCATCGGCTCGGAAAGCTCCAGACCGCTGGCCAGGGTGGTCATCGGGGGGTTGATATGCGCTACCATCTTTTCGCTCCTGATCTTCCCGCTGGTGTTCTTCTGGTCCTATCGAAAGGTGGATACCAAACATCAGGGTGAAGAGAATGTGGCCAGGCAATAATTATTAAAAAAATAATCATTTTGATATTACGCCGGCAGCTATAACTTTACCTGCCTATGAAGGTTGTAAAGTATCTATTATCCTGCCTTTTATTGGCCGCACAATGTGTATATGCCCAGGAGGCGATCAGCAAGCTGGATAGCGGTATATCCGGCTTTTCTTCCTGGGACCGGCTTCCGGTGGGGGGTAAACTGCTGGCAAACGGCCAGCTGTTGAATCCGGCGGGTCAAAGCATGGATCTACTCAAGGGCGCCCGGGTCCTGAACCTGGCAATTGCGCGCCAAAAAGGTCTCCTCGTTGCCAAAACCGACAGGCGCCTGTCTATCATCGATGCCCAGGATCTTAAAGAGATCAATCATTTCGAATACCCTGACAAGAAGGAGACGGGCTCGATGAACGGGCTGGCCGTGGATAGTAATGACTCCACGGTGTATTTTACCGGATTAGAAAAGATCCTGTATATAGGAAATATCAGCAAGTCGGGTGCCTTTACGCTAACGAAGAAGGTCGACCTGTCGATAGATCATAAAAAGACAAATCCCCTCGGCATCGGGATAAGTAATCATATCGCCCTGGTCGCCCTTGCTGTTGCCAACCAGGTTGCAGTGGTAGACCTCTTACAAGGCAAAATGCTGACGACCATCCCCGTAGGTGTTTGTCCATATGCTGTCATCATCAGTAAAGACAAAAAGCTTGCATTTGTAAGCAATTTTGGAGGCCCGCACGCTGGAAAAGCTGATAGAACGGAGAAGTCAGCCGGGACGGATGTTGCGGTGGATGAACAATCCGTGGCATTACGGGGCTCGGTGACCGTAATCGATATCCAATCAAGAAAAAAGATAGCGGAGATCGCGACTCGTATCTACCCGGAGTCGATGACATTATCTCCAGACGGCAAATTAATTTATGTCACGGACGATAGCGGGGATGGCATCAGTGTTATAGATGTAAGAACCTTCAAGGTCGTACAGACGATCAATACCAAACCCAGCCCTTCCCTGCCTTATGGAAGCCTGACAACCGGGCTGGCGTTCAGCGCTGACGGGAAAATATTATTGGCTGCCAATGCCGGTAATAATTCCATAGCATTGATCGATCCCAGTCGTCCTCAGGCCGGTCCTTATGGTTTTATTGCCGCAGGCGGCTTTCCGGGAGCGGTGTGTGTCAGCGGGAACGACCTATACATAGGGAATGTCACGGGTCTGAATGGACAGGTACAAAAAGTTGCGCTGCCGGGGAATAAGACCGAGCTGGATGGCTATACAGCGGATGCAGAAAACGGGTTTCATTTTAGTGAGATCCTCCGAGCACAGTCCGAAACCAATTTGAACGTCAGGCCCAAACCTATCCCTGACAATCCAGGGGAGCCATCGTCGATAAAGCATGTGGTATATATCATCCGGGAAAATAAGAAATTCGACCAGGTGCTGGGAGACTTTGGAAAAGGGAACTGCGATCCACGTCTCGTTGAATTTTCAAAAGCTATCACGCCTAATACGCATGATCTGGCCAGGCAATATGTCCTGTTGGACAACTATTATTGCAATGGGGTCAATTCGAGCGACGGGCACCAATGGGAGATCCAGGGGATCACTACCCCCTACCATGAAAAGGATTTTTCCAATGGGCACTGCGCCTATGATTTCGGCACGGACCCCTTGTGTTATGCGGGTTGTGGCTTTATCTGGGATCATCTGCTGCGCAAAGGCATTTCATTCAGGAATTTTGGAGAGACAGATCTTGCTGAAATAACAAAAGGGAAAACCTGGACCGATCTGTATAACTCGTGGAAGAACCATAACGACTCCGCGGCGTATAAATGCGTATACGCCATCGGAACCTTGAAAAAATACAGCGATATGCGTTACCCCGGCTGGAATCTGGATATTCCGGATCAGATCAGGGCTGACGTATTCATCAAGGCCCTCCAGGAATATGAGGCAGCGGGAAGCCTGCCACAATTCACCATTGTATATTTACCGAATGATCATACGAGTGGATATAACGAGCATGCTCCTACTCCCCGGGCTTATGTAGCGGATAATGATCTGGCCACCGGGAGGGTTATCGAAGCGTTGTCAAAGAGCTCTTTTTGGAAAGATATGGTCGTATTTGTCAATGAAGACGATCCTCAAGGAGGTACTGACCATGTGGACGGACACCGGTCGTTTTGTCTCGTTGCCGGGCCTTTTGTAAGGCGGGATACTATCATCAGCACTTTTTACAATCAATCTTCAGTACTGCATACCATTTGCCAGATATTTGGCGCACAGCCCATGAATCAGCTGGTGGCCATCGCTCCATTAATGACCGAATGCTTCCAGGAAACCCCTGTTCCTGCTGCTTATAAATGCCTGACTCCTTCCATCGCCATCAACGAGATGAATCCTTCCAGGGCAATGATCAAAAATAAAACGACCGCCCGGCTGGCGCCGCTGACGCAGCGAATGGATTTCTCCAGGCCTGATCTTATCGATAAGGACGCTTTGTTATTTAGTCAATATGTATGGTCTACCCTATATGGCGACCGGCCTTTTCCAAAAGAGTACTTTGGGGCGCATGGAAAGGGCTTAAAAGCATTGGGTCTGAAAAAAGACCCAGCCTTGAAGGAGGAGGATGATTGACGGGCCTTATATTTGTAGTATGTCCGGAAAACCAGTTATCCTTTCCCTGGCTATACTGCTGCTATTGAAAGACCCCGTCACGGCGCAGGAGTTCTTCAGGCCCTCTCCCAACTACAATCCCGGCAGGGTGAATGGGGTGGTCATTGCCGAAGCCGCCATTGGAACGGTGGTAACCATCGGGCTCAATTATCTCTGGTATAAAAAATTCCCCCGCAGCAAATTCCACTTCTTCAACGACAACAACGAATGGCTCAATATGGATAAGATGGGCCATGCGACAACGGCTTATAACGTGGCTGCGATCCAAAGCGATCTGCTGCGATGGGGAGGCGTAAAGCCGGGAGTGGCCGCGCTGGCGGGGACGCTGACCGCCATGGGATTTCTCACCATGGTGGAGATCATGGACGGCCATTCGGTGAAATGGGGCTTTTCCAAAGGGGATATGCTGGCCAACCTGGCGGGCTGTATGCTGTTCGAGAGCCAGCAGCTCATGTGGGGTCAGCAGCGCATCAGCCTGAAATACTCTTATCATCATACGCTGTTTGCTCATTATGCGCCCGGAGAGCTGGGTCGTAATCTGCCGCAACGGATGCTAAAGGATTACAATGGACAGACCTACTGGCTGTCGGTGAATATCGGCAGCTTTCTCCCGGCCAGCAGCGGTTTCCCCAACTGGCTGAATGTTGCGGCCGGCTATGGCGCGGAGGGTATGATCGGCGGTGTAAAGAATCCTACGGAGATCAATGGGCAGTCCATCCCTGAATTCAAGCGCTACCGTCAATTCTATTTTACCTTCGATACGGACCTTTATCGCGCCAACGGTCTATCGCCGCTGGAGGTTACGCTGCTTAAGCTGAATCGTACGATCAAAATGCCCATGCCTACGCTGGAGTGGAATAAGGAAGATGGATTAAAAGGACATTGGATTTATTTTTAAGGTTTTAGGTGCATTCCGCATAATCGCGTCCCCCCTTTCGTTATTTTTGCCGGAACCGCTACAAGCGGTTCGACTGAAGGTCAGACATTAGCCCTTTGCGGGAAAAGGGCTAAATTTTTGGAATGCCCTTTCCCCGCAATCATAAAACTCGCTGAATGGATTCGAATATGCTGATCATTGCCATTGCCTTTGCCATACTGGTGGCGGGTGCGCTGGTTTATTTATTTCTCAAACAACGCAGAGAGATCAAACAGGTCCAGCAACAGGCGCCGAATGGCGGGAAGGAAGAGGTTGCTGCCCGTCAGCTGCAGCTGCAGGCTTATGAGCGGCTGATATTGCTTGTCGACCGCATTGCGTTGCCGAATCTTATACAGCGGGTAGCGCAGCCGGAGCTTAACGCCCGGGAAATGCAGGGCCTGCTCATTCACACTATCCGCCAGGAGTTCGAGCATAATATTACGCAGCAGATCTATGTATCGGCGGAAGCCTGGGATGCGGTAAGAAATTACAAGGAGCAGAATCTGCTCATTATCAATCAGATAGCTTCTTTCCTTCCGCCTGAAGCCACTGGTCACGATCTGAGCAAGCATTTGTTGGATCTGCTGGTGCAGAATCCGAAAGCTTCTTTGCAGAACATTGTGTCGGATGCGCTGAGCTATGAGGCGAAGAAGGTTATGTAAGTTATTGCGTTGGATGTCAGGGGGAAAGAAAGTACATGCCATTAGAAAGATTAGTATCTTTGAGGCATATGGAACCTATAGTTAGCATAGAAGGCTACAGAGGATAAAAGATAACAAGTATCTTTAGTTACCTCTTATAACCATCTTATGAATTTAGCTCTCAGCGCACTCCTCATCATTCTTTTTTTACTGCCCGCTTTTTTCTTTGGAATAGGTATTTTTCTGCCGATGAAGAGAAAAAATGAAGACGCCCAGATCATACATGACATCATCAGCAGAAATGTCAGTAAAGTATTGTCAAAACTGAATTTTACCCGGCGGGACCTGCGAAAACGACAGCAAACTTCAAAACAACTCGAGGAATCAACAATCATCAGTTCCACTTCATTTCATAGGGATTATGGTGACGTAATACATATTCCCGGTGATATATTCACCCTTTTGGGAAAAGAGATCATCAATCTAAATGTCAAATACATCAATTGACTATGGCCGGTACAAAACTACATACAGACAGTGGTATCGAAGTAAAGGAAGTGTATACCAAAACGGATATTGTCGCGCCTGACGCTACCCTACCAGGCGAATTCCCGTACACGCGAGGTGTACAGCCGGATATGTACCGCGGCAAGCTCTGGACCATGCGCCAGTATGCGGGATTCAGCACGGCGGAAGAGAGCAATGAGCGTTACCACTATTTATTGAGCCAGGGTGTCATGGGTCTTAGCGTGGCTTTTGATCTGCCCACGCAGATCGGGTATGACAGTGATCACGTGCTGGCGGAAGGGGAAGTAGGCAAGACGGGCGTGGCCATCGACTCGATAGAAGATATGCAGACCCTGTTCAAAGGCATCCGGCTGGAAGATGTTTCCACGTCCATGACGATCAATGCCACTGGCTATATCCTGCTGGCATTCTATACGGCTCTGGCCAAACAGCAGGGGGCGGATCTGAAAAAGATCTCGGGCACCATCCAAAATGATATATTGAAAGAGTATGCGGCAAGGGGGACCTATATCTATCCTCCCAAACCCAGCATGCGTATCATCACGGATATCTTCGAATGGTGCAGCCATGAGCTTCCCAAATGGAATACCATCTCCATCTCGGGTTATCATATCCGTGAGGCGGGAAGCACGGCGGTGCAGGAGATAGCTTTTACGCTAAGCAATGGCAAGGCCTATGTACAGGCGGCCATGGCAAAGGGGCTCGATATAAATGTGTTCGGGAAAAGGCTTTCCTTCTTCTTCAACGCCCATAACAACCTTTTTGAAGAGGTAGCCAAATTCAGGGCGGCCCGGAAAATGTGGGCCACCATCATGAAAGAGCTGGGCGCTACGGACCCGGGAGCCATGAAGCTCCGCTTCCACACCCAGACAGGCGGCAGCACGCTGACGGCGCAGCAGCCTATGAACAATATCAGCCGGGTGACGGTACAGACACTCGCGGCGGTGCTGGGAGGAACACAGTCCCTGCATACCAATGGATATGACGAAGCCCTCAGCCTGCCTACTGAAGAGGCGGCGAGGATCGCACTGCGTACTCAGCAGATCGTTGCCTATGAATCCGGCGCGCCCGATACAGCCGATCCGCTGGCGGGCAGCTATTTTATAGAGTCCCTCACGCATGCGGTGGAAGAGGAAGCTTGGAAGCTGATAAGACAGATAGATGCTATGGGCGGCAGCGTCAGCGCCATCGAACAGGGCTTTATTCAGGAAGAGATCGCCCGAAGCGCATATGAATACCAGCGGCAGATCGAGACAGGAGAAAAGATCATCGTAGGCGTAAATAAATTCCAGGTGGAAGAGAAGGGCTCTATCCCTGTGTTCAGAATCGATGATTCCATCCGGCAGATACAAGTGGAGAAACTGGAGTCCTTGCGTAACAGGAGGGATCCGGCCCGTTGCGACTCCATCCTCCAGGACCTCAATGATAAAGCGGCTTCGGGAGAGAATATCATGCCTGTCGTCGTCGAGGCGGTCGAGAACTTCTGCACACTGGGCGAGATCGCCGACACGCTGCGGGAAGTTTTTGGAGAATACAAATAATATACTCAATATACTTCTTAGATGCAGTAAGGAGTTTTTTCCATAAAGAAATTTATTCATGGGTCGCCTGTGGAATCACCGGCAGGGAGTATCTCAATTAGAAATACTTCACCATGGAAATACAACAGATCGCCCGTGCGGACATACTCGATATCATATTCGAGGGCCGCAATAAGGATTATGGCGCCTACGATCTGCGCAAGACCTACAACAGAAGACTTACCAAAGCGATGGCAGGTATGGCTTCCATCTGTCTGCTGCTCATCGGCGGTTATACATTGGCGGGAGGGACAGGGCCGTCGAAAGCGCAAATGCTGGTCATCGATGACTCTGTTACACTTGCAGCCGCACACGAGCCGCCTGTCGTGCCGCCGCCTCCTGTTCCCAAGCCACAGGTACAGGTCGCTACGAGGCAGGACACACCTCCCCTCATTGTGCCGGATCACCAGGTCAGGCCTGAGGATGTGCCGCCGCCCAATGATTCATTGGATCATGTGCAGATCAGCACCGTGACAAGGGACGGCGATCCTTCGGACGGTGTGGTACCCACCGCCTCTGGCAATGGCACGGTCCAAAACGTGATCGAGCCGCCTAAAAAGCAGGAGGACGATGAGACCGTCATCGATGTTGTCGAGATCGAGTCCACCTACCCCGGAGGGCCTGCGGCATGGACGAGGTTCTTAACCAAAAATTTCAGGGCGCCTGATGAAGTCAGCGGAACTGTCATTGTCAAGTTCATTGTCGACAAGGAAGGTAATGTCAGCGATGTAGAAGCTATCAGCGGGCCGGAAGAGCTGCGGGCAGAAGCCGTACGTGTCATCAAAAAAAGCGGCAAATGGACGCCTGCCATTCAAAATGGCCGTAAGGTCAACTCTTACAAGCGACAACCTATTCGTGTCGAGGTGCGAAGTGAATAGCCTTCGACCCTTATTCCCCTGAGCTCAAGCCGCCACTGGCGGCTTCGGGCGTTGCAGCAGGTAAAGCCATTTCGGCATTCAGCGATCGATCCAGCTCTTTATGTATGTTCATCAGCAGGCTCATATTGCTCTCCAGCTTGCCCGTCAGCTCGGCGATCTTTTCTTTTGCCTGCGCCAGCTCTTCTTTCAATTGTTGCGTGTCAGCGGTCCGTTGTTCCAACTGCTCCTTTAGCGTCCCGATCCGCTGGTCCGTCTGCTCCCGGTAGTCCTCGAACTTTTGTTTCATCCACAACAACCCTTTATAGAGATTGTCTCCATCCGGCTGTCCCATATCGACAGCTCCGGACACAGGGGCGACACCCTCCCGGAATGGCTGGTCCGAAAAAACCCCTTCCCCTGGGTCAACCGCCAGTAACAGCCCTTCATTTTCCACGATAATTCCGGCCCGCCGGCTCCTCCTCCGATGATGTATATAGGTAGTAATGAGCAAAACAATAATGAACAGAGGAAGGAATATCCAAAGAAGAATACGTAGGAATTGTCCAAACTCATAAAAGCTGATGGTCAGTACATGCATGCTGGAAAATTTTAAGTAAACTTCCTTTCATATTGATATGCAGTTATTTATAAAAATAAAACAGACTTATTCTGCGGTGGGATATTTCGGGGGTGGTATTCATGCGGCAAAATTGATACCAAAACAGCGGATTATTCACGCCAAAAAACCAATAGTTCGCCGACGGGGTCCCGGGTCAATTGCCGCTCGCATAAAACAGCCGGGGGGTCCTTTAATTTGGTACAAATTTGTAGTCTATAGTTTATAATAAAACTCATAATCATGAACCTAAAAAGAATGATCGCTCCAGCCGCCCTGATCATTGGCCTGCTATCCTTTTCCTCGACCTATGCACAGCGAGGGGATACGGCCGCCATGCGTCAGCGCCAGGAAGCCATGATGAAAAAAATGACGGATGACCTGAAACTCACTCCTGTGCAGGTGGACTCATTGACAGCCATTCAAAAAGAATTCCAGCCCAAAATGCGGGATATCTTTATGGACCAATCCCTCAGCAGAGAAGACAAGATGGCAAAAATGCAGCCTTTGAACGACGAGCGTAACAAAAGGATACAGGCGGTGCTGGGAGACGACCTTTATAAGAAATATCAACAGTGGATGGAAGACAACAGAGCACAGCGTGGCATGGGCGGAGGACGCCGACAGCAATAAAAAAAAGCGCCGAATGGCGCTTTTTTTGTGTTATGCTTTTTTCTGTTCTTTCGCCCAGGTGTCCCGAAGGGTGACGGTGCGATTGAATATCATTTTCTCTTCAGAACTATCCTTATCCAACGTAAAATAACCCTTACGCAGGAACTGATATCGCTCCTCAAATTTTACGCTCTTCAACGCCGGCTCGGCATAGACGGCGGGCAGCACCTGTAAGGAATCGGGATTGATATAATCCTTAAAGTCCCCCTCTTCGCTGGCGGGGTTCTCTACCTTGAACAGCCTGTCATACAACCTTACCTCCGCAGTAATGGCATGAGGAATGCTGACCCAGTGAATGGTGGCCTGTACCTTCATATTGGCATTCTCCCCGCCGCTCTTTGTGCCGGGAAGATAGGAACAACGCAGCTCCTGGATCTTTCCCGCAGGGTCTTTGATCACTTCATCACACTGGATGATATAAGCGCTCTTGAGACGTACTTTTTGACCGGGGCTGAGCCGGAAGAATTTCTTGGGCGGATTTTCCATAAAGTCTTCCCGTTCGATGTATAATTCCCGGCTAAAGGGAATATCCCGATAAGTCGTATCCGGATCTTCGGGATTGTCCTCGCTCTTCACTATCTCCTCTCCTTCCGGATAGTTTGTCAGCACGACCTTTACGGGGTCAAATACCACCATCCGGCGAAGAGCGATCTTATTCAGGTGTTCCCTGATACAGAATTCCAGCAACCCCACTTCAATGAGGTTATCACGTTTCTGTACCCCGATCTTATCGGCAAATGCACGAACGCTTTCGGGCGTATATCCCCTGCGTCTGAGTCCGGAAATGGTAGGCATACGGGGGTCATCCCAGCTCGTCACATGCTTCTCATTTACCAGCTGCAGCAGCTTCCGCTTGCTCATTACGGTATAGCTGAGGTTTAGCCGGGCAAACTCATATTGATGGGAAGGGAAGATCTCCAGCTTGTTAATAAACCAGTCGTACAGGGGACGGTGGGGAACAAACTCCAGCGTGCAGATGGAATGGGTGATATGCTCGATGGAGTCGCTCTGACCATGGGCAAAATCGTACATAGGATAGATAACCCAGCTGTCACCGGTGCGATGATGATGAGCATGCTTGATCCTGTACAGGATAGGGTCCCGCATGTGCATATTCGGCGAGCTCATGTCGACCCTGGCCCGGAGCACTTTTTCTCCGTCTTTGTATTTGCCGGCCCGCATATCCGCAAACAGCTGCAGGTTCTCCTCCACGCTGCGATTACGGTAAGGGCTTTCCTTTCCGGGCTCGGTCGGGGTGCCTTTCTGCTGCGCTATCTGCTCGCTGGTGCTGTCATCCACATATGCCAGCCCTTTTTTGATCAGGGTAATGGCAAACTGGTATAGTTGTTCGAAATAGTCGGAGGCATAGAGCTCATTGGCCCAATCGAAGCCGAGCCAGCGGATGTCTTCCTTGATGCTTTCCACATATTCGGTGTCCTCTGTCACAGGGTTGGTATCGTCAAAGCGAAGATTGGTCTTACCTCCATATTTCTGGGCAAGTCCGAAATTGAGACAGATGGATTTGCTGTGACCGATGTGCAGATAGCCGTTGGGCTCCGGTGGGAATCGTGTCAGGATAGTTTTGTATCTACCCGCCTCCAGGTCTTCTTCGACAATCTCTTCCAGGAAATTAAGGGACTTTTCTTCTTCTTTTTTAAGTTCGTTCATAAAAAATTTCACTGCGCCCCAGGCTTATCGCAAATTTAACCCTATGGCGCAGATTTTTTATCTTCTAATAATTGGCCTTCGGCCCTGGCGACTGTGTCGCCAGCCGCGAATTTACGATAAATCCGCTAATGTCTGTCCTTCCAACGGGTCGATTCAGCCGCCCCTTCGCCCAAACAGCAGGCTGCCGATCCTCACCATGCTGCTGCCCTCCCTGATAGCGATCTTATAGTCCCCGCTCATCCCCATGGACAGGTAAAAATGCTGGTCGGGAGAGGTTTCCGCATGGCCAAAATGCTTGTCAAAAAGCCCTTTTAACCCTTTGAACTCTTCACGCACCTTTGCTTCATCCTCCGTAAAAGAAGCCATTCCCATCAATCCACGGAGACGAATATGCTTGAATGCGTGCGGCTCGTTACGGACGGTGTGCATCAGTTCATCCAGCTCGGCGGCGTCCAGCCCGAACTTTGTCTCCTCTCTGGCAATATGCACCTGTAAAAGGCATCCGATGATCCTGTTATGACGGGCTGCCTGTTTCTCTATCTCCCGCAACAGACGGAGACTGTCCACGCCATGGATCAGGTACACAAAAGAAGCAATGTATCTTACTTTATTGGACTGAAGATGCCCTATGAAATGCCAGTGTATATCGTCAGGCAGCTGCGGCTGTTTGTCCACCAGCTCCTGTACATAATTCTCCCCGAAATTCCGCTGTCCCAGCTCATACAGCTCGCGGATAGCTTCCACGGGTTTTGTCTTGGAGACGGCAACCAGCTCTATGCCGGAGCCCAGTTCGGTCAGGATGTTCTTATAGATAGCCTGGAGGTCCTTGTCCATCATAGGACAAAGATACTATTTTAGTATGCTGCGGCCGATGACAATACGCTGCACTTCGCTGGTCCCTTCATAGATCTGGGTGATCTTTGCATCCCGCATCAATCGCTCCACATGATATTCCTTTACATACCCGTATCCTCCGTGCACCTGTACGGCCTCGGTAGCGGTCCACATGGCCGTCTCGGAAGCATATACCTTCGCCATAGAGGAGCTAAGTGCATAGTCAAGTTGATTGTCCTTTTCCCAGGCAGCGCGAAGACAAAGCAGACGGGCCGCCTCGATGCGGGTAGCCATATCCGCCAGCTTGAACTGGATGGCCTGGTGATGCATGATCTCCTTGCCAAAGGCCTTTCTTTCCCTGGAATAGTTCAGGGCCAGCTCATAGGCGCCGCTGGCAATACCCAAAGCCTGGGAAGCAATACCGATGCGGCCTCCGGCAAGCGTCTTCATAGCGAACGTGAATCCAAAACCGTCCTCCCCTATCCTGTTACGCTTTGGCACTATTACATCCATAAATTGAATGCTGTGCGTATCGCTGCCGCGAATACCCAATTTATTTTCCTTGGCTCCCACGGTGACACCGGGAGAGCTTTTTTCCACGATAAAAGCATTGATACCTTTACTGCCTTTGGATACATCGGTCTGCGCCATTACGAGATAGACGGATGCAGAGCTACCGTTGGTAATCCAGTTCTTGGTCCCGTTGAGGAGGTAATGATCCCCCTTGTCTTCCGCGATGGTCCGCTGGGAAGTGGCGTCGCTGCCGGCCTCGGGTTCGCTTAATAAAAAAGCCCCGATATACAGCTGTCCATCCTTCCGGCCATGGGCAAGCGGCACCAGATACTCCTGTTTTTGTTCTTCATTACCGTATTTTTCAAGCCCCCAGCATACCAGGCTATTGTTAACGCTCATACAAACGCTAACGCTGGCGTCTATCTTGCTGATCTCCTCCATCGCCATAACATAGCTCATCGTATCCATCCCCGCCCCACCATATTGAGGGTCCACCATCATACCCATAAAGCCCAGTTCGGCCAGCTTGTAGACCTGCTCCTTTGGAAAGCGCTGGTGTTCATCCCTGTCGATGACACCGGGGAGGCATTCCGTGCGGGCAAAATCCCTGGCGGCCTTTTGTATCATCAAGTGTTCTTCCGAGAGCTGAAAGTGCATACGATGGTGCTTTTATCCCCAAAAATAAAAGAAAGTTGTTTAGCAAACTAACAGTTGGTAGTTTTTTTGGACGAAAAACGCTGCAGGGAGGATGGAAATTGTTTTACCGGGGACCACGGGGGCAGACTACCGGGGGTCTATAATGCGGGGCTGCCGGCCCGTCTTATCATGCAAAAGCGCGATCACGGTCTTGAAGATGACGATGAACAGGCCTGCTTCTTCTTCGGTGAAATTGCTGATATCCTCGTCTCCCTCGTTGTAGATGATGGCGGCTACGAATTGTAGGAGTTCAGGCTGGCAAAAAGAATCCATGATGGCCATCGCGTCGGTCTCGTCGAACCCATCATGGAACACCTCTTCCATCTCTTCGAATTCGGCGTTGAACGATCTTTCAAACTCCTCCTCCGATACAGCAGGAATATTTTGCTGCAGCTCGCGAAAGGACAATAATATAATGGTTAAAATATAGGCTACGTCCTCCCGGGCATCCGCTACTTTCAGCTCCCTGCTCTCACCCAGCACATATCCCACCAGGGCAGGCTGCTCCTTTGCGAACTCGTCCCATATCTTTCCGATCTGGTCTTCGTCCATATGTTGGATGCGGTGATTGACTTCGTCAATCTCGTCTTCGGTGATTCTTGTCATTCCTTATTTTTATTTTCCCAAACCTACATTTAAAATACCAGTCCGACAAAAGACGGTGCGGCGTTAACGCAAATCCGTACCTTTATCGTCATAAAGCCAATGTCCAAACCTAAGCATTTACCCTTAAATAAATGTCTGAGGCCTTTGGCGGACCTGCTTCGACACGAGAGCTTCGCTCGTATCCTTCGTCGGTTCCAACACTGTTGGACCCTTCCTCGGATACCTCGGTCGGAACCTTGCGGTTCCGGACAACGAGCCTCCGGCTCGTTCGGTCTTGGGACGGACTTAAACAATTGCTCTTATGCCTAAATATCATTACCCTAAAATACAAGTATCCGTATCGTCCGAGATCGGGAGACTGCGACGGCTCCTGGTGCACAGTCCCGACAGCGGGTTAGGTAAGGTAGTCCCCTCGAAGGCCCAGGACTGGCTGTTCGAGGACATCGTTCATCTGGACACTATCCGCCGAAAGGAATACGATTATTATACCAAGATCCTGCTTTATTTCCTGGACCCCGAAAAGATAAGGGGCCGGCTGACGGATATAGACGACGAATGCAACAAGCGTGCCTTCTATAAACCGGGCAATGACCAGTTCTTCCGCAGCGACAAGGTAGTGGAGCTGCAGTGGCTGCTGGCTGACATCCTGATGGATCACGAGATAAAGCTGAAGCTGGTGGCTTCTGTCTGCGCCATCGAAGGCTGCTCCTATGACACACAAAAGGACTTGCAGCAACTATCGCCCGTGGACCTTGCCAAGACCTTTATCAGCGGCACGATGACGGATGATATCATGCTTTTCGCCCCCATCCCGAACTTTATCTTTACCCGCGACATCGGCATCGTCATCAACAACTATGTATTGTTGAACAAACCCGCGAAAAAAGCGCGTACCCGGGAAGCCCTACTGGCCAAGTATATCTTCTTCAATCATCCTCTCTTCAAGGAATACCAGGATAAGATCATCGAACTGGCGGATACGCATCATCATTTCCTTCTCCCGCGCGAGGGCGATGATAAAAAAGTCACTTTAGAAGGTGGCGATGTTATGGTAGTGAGCAAAGATCACGTGCTTATAGGCGTTAGTGAACGCACCTCCCTGGAAGCTGCACACCAGGCCATCAAGCTGCTTTTTGAAAAGAACCTCGTCAAAAAGATCACCATCATCAAGATCCCTAAAAAACGGGACTATATGCACATCGACACGATCTTTACCCAGATCAAGCGGAATGTATGGATATTGCTGGGCAATTTCTCGCGCAAGGCCATGAAGCACGATGACGAGGATGCGGTGCAATGGATACTGGAGAGCAACAAGAAGGAAGACAAGATGAAGATCATCCAGTTCCGGAAAAAGGACCCCAGCAATCCCGAATACTTCGACAACCTGGAAGACCTGCTCACAGACATCAGCAAGAACGATCTGGAGTGTACGGAAAAGGTCCGCTTCCTTTATTCGGGCAATAACGAATTCCCGTTTGACGCGCGCGAGCAATGGACGGACTCCTGCAATCTTTTGGCGCTGAAAGAAGGCGTGGTATTGGGCTATGACCGAAATGACAAGACGGTGGAGGCATTCCGGGCCAATGGGTTCAACGTGATACACGCTCATGAGCTCATCACTGCGCTGGAGAGTGGCGTTACCAACCCGGACGAAATGGAGAATACCCTGATCTTAATGCCATCCGCGGAACTATCCAGGGCCCGCGGCGGATTCCATTGTATGAGCATGCCCTTGCACCGTGAAGATATCTAACCCTAAACCGGCTGGCAGGCCCGTGGTCTGCCTTGTCTTATGCAAACTACATCTCACATTCTGATGATACGGCCCGTGAATTTCAGCTTTAATGCGGAGACGGCCGTAAACAACGCTTTTCAATCATCCGCCAGTGACGACAGCACCCAGAGAAAAGCCCTGGCCGAGTTCGAAGGATTTGTAAAAGTCCTTCGCGACAATGGTGTGGAAGTGACGGTCGTCGATGATACCCCCGAACCGTATACGCCGGACAGCATCTTCCCCAATAACTGGGTGTCCTTTCACCAGGAAGGTATCGTATGTCTTTATCCGATGTATGCTGTCAACCGCCGGCTGGAGCGTAAGCCGGGTGTACTGCGGCAGGTGGAAAAACGATTCAGGGTAGATGCTACGATAGATCTCAGCGCCTATGAGAAAGAATCCCTTTACCTGGAAGGAACGGGAAGCATGGTCCTGGACAGGGAACACCGCATAGCCTATGCCTGTCTTTCACCTCGTACGGACAGACAGGTGCTGGAGGATTTTTGTATAAAGATGGGATACCAGCCGGAAGTGTTCTTAGCCGTGGACAGGTCCAACCGGCGCATCTATCACACCAATGTAATGATGTGCGTGGCGGACAGGTATGTGGTCATCTGTTTAGACAGCCTGCCGGAGTCCTTTCAACGCGAGCATGTGGAGACCACGATCCAGAGCACCGGTAAAGAGATCATCCCCATCACCCTGGATCAGATGGATCATTTTGCCGGCAATATGCTGCAGGTGCATAATGCGCATGATGAAAAGCTGCTGGTCATGTCCACTCAGGCCTACCAATCACTCGATAAAGACCAAATAGAAAAACTACAGTCGTACAATCGGATCATTCATGCGCCCCTGACCACGATAGAGACCAATGGCGGCGGCAGCGCCCGCTGTATGATGGCGGAGGTGCATTTACCGGAATTGAATTAGACGGGCGCCGATCCAAGCGAGCTAAACTAAAAAAGTGTAAGCGGCTTTGCTTCATCTTCCTGGTGCATCTTTGGCGGCTTCAGGTTTGTGCCGCATTTTTTATTCAGCTGCTCTATGACATAGGCAACCAACCCTGGCGTATGCGCTTCGTCATGCGCATGTACAAAAAAATAAACTTCACGCAATCCTCTTTTTACCCAATCGCTGATCCGATCGGCCCAGGCATCGATACGGGGATAGTCGGTAGGATGTCCGCTGTTGGATACCCATCGGATAAAAGCTACCGGCGCGGTGAGCCGCATATGTATCACATCCCTTCTGCCGGACGTATCGGTAATGACGGCGCCAATGCCCAGCTCCCGGAAAATATCCCAGGTCTGCTGATGCTCCATGCGGCCAAACCAGCTCTCCTGTCGCAGCTCCACGCAGGTGCGGAAATCATGGGGAAGACGACGGAGATAGTTGTGCAGCAGAGAAGCCCTGTCAGGGCCAAAGCCATCGGACAATTGTAAAAAAGACGCGCCGAGGGTCTCGCCAAAATGCCGCATATGATCGATGAAAAGATCGGTGTCCCTTTCCGCACCGCTGAGCTGCAGCTCATGACTGATGGTGTTGGAGAACTTAGGACAGTACCGGAAATTTCTGTCCGCGAGACCTGCCCATTTTTCGATCACATCTTTTGGCTGCAGATTGTACCACATGGCATTCAGCTCGATGGTATTGAACTGTCGTACATATTGCGATAGAAAATCCTTCTCTTTTGTCTTTTTGGGGTAGACTGTTCTCACCCATTCTTTGATCCTCCAGCGTGTCGCGCCGACATGGATGTGGAGCTCGCTCCTGGGACGAGACTCCAATTCTTTTAACAATTCATCGGTCATTGAATGGTCCGGAGGCAACAAAAAATTAATATGACCCGGATCCTGCACCTTCCCAAATTCCATAACTGCTTAATAGTTGTTGTTGTATCAAATCAAATCCTTATTTTTGAGACTTCTTTAGAGTTAAGGTAGAAATTTTTCAATAAATCTCGCCATTAATTAAAGGTTTTTTAAAATTCAAGAGAGCAAATCGTAGATGGAAAGCAAAGTCACAAAAATTGGTGTACTCACTTCGGGCGGCGACGCTCCGGGGATGAATGCAGCCATCCGTGCCGTTGTTCGTACCGGTATTTATAATGGGCTGGAAGTATTTGGTATTATGCGTGGCTACGCAGGAATGATCGAGAATGACATCGTCCCCATGCATTCCCGCAGCGTAGCGAATATCATACAAAGAGGCGGCACGATCCTCAAGACCGCACGCTGTAAAGATTTTTTTGAGCATGAAGGTCGGAAGAAAGCCTATAACAATTTGAAAAATCTGGGTGTCAACGGCCTGGTCGTCATCGGGGGAGATGGTTCCTTCCGGGGCGCCCA
>Ga0105237_10001958_pt1 | contig 26220 bp, 21 predicted proteins | sample KBSC24metaG_FD_81520 | JGI IMG/M metagenome (GOLD analysis project Ga0105237, IMG submission 81520) | Corn rhizosphere microbial communities from Kellogg Biological Station, Michigan, USA - KBS C2-4 metaG | ecosystem: Host-associated > Plants > Roots > Rhizosphere > Soil | place: Michigan, USA...
TAGCATATTTGCATTCATTTTAATGATATTGCCTACACTCAACCTGGTTAATATCAATATCACCCGCATAATGGAACGTTCATCAGAGATTGGTGTACGTAAAGCCTTTGGGGCCTCATCAAGTACGTTAGTTTACCAGTTTATTGTCGAGAACATTATACTGACCTTGTTGGGAGGTGTAATAGGTGTAATACTGTCGTTCATCGTATTGCAGATAATCAACAGCGCCCATCTGATCGCCAACCTGGAGCTGAATATCAATTTTATGGTATTGTTTATCGGCTTGTTGGTATGCCTTGTTTTTGGGTTGATATCCGGCGTTTACCCGGCATGGCGCATGTCGAAACTCAATGTGGTAACTGCCTTAAAGGCACAATAAACTCATTCAAATTTTTTTTTAATAAAGATATTATGACAAAGCATTTATTTAAACTGATCTGGAACAAGAAGAAACAAAACTTCTTGCTGATGTCCGAGATGCTGGTCTCGTTCCTGGTCATATTTGCGGTATTTACCTTAATGGTATATTACTACAATAACTATAAGAAAACCATGGGTTTTGATTGTGAGAACCTGTGGGTAGTAAACTATAATAACACTTATCAAACCAAAAGCACCGATTCACTCAATATTTTTTATGAAAATCTAAGGCAAACCATCAAATCGATGCCACAGGTAAAGGAAGTAAGTTTTTGTAGTGACAATGTTCCTTTGTCGCAAAATCAATGGACAGGAAACATCCATTATAAAAATGCATTGGCCGATGGGGACAATTATATAGCCGATGATAATTATAAAAACGCCATGAACCTGCGATTGCTGGAAGGCAGATGGTTTAATAAAGCTGATGCGAATGCCAAGATCCAACCTGTCATCATCAGTGATGAGGCGCGGGAAAAATTATTTGGCACTGAGGAAGCCATTGGAAAAATGGTGGGTACGGAAGACAAAAAGTTCGATCTAAGAGTGATCGGTGTAATACAGGGAGTTAAAGCAAAAGGGGATTACTCACCCGCAAAAGCCGCCATTTATAAAAGGACAGACACAGGGTCGTTTCACTCACTTGGAAAGATGATGATAAAAGTTACGCCTGACGCCGATGCTGCTTTTGAAGGTAAACTATATAAAACGCTCGCCAATTATATGAAGGACTCCAATATCGAGATCGAACATATGGTTAACAAGCGCAAAACCACCAATCTGTTTAATTTGGTGCCTATGATCGTGACATTGATCGTAGCCTGCTTCCTGGTAATCAATGTAGCATTGGGATTGTTCGGGGTGTTATGGTACAATATCAATAAGCGCAGAGGAGAGATTGGTCTGCGTAGAGCGATAGGTGCATCCGGGCAATCAGTATCGTCACAATTGGTGTCTGAGTCACTGATATTGGCTACGCTATCTTTAATTATTGGGACATTCTTCGCAATCCAGTTTCCGCTACTGAATGTGTTCGACCTGAAGGCCGGGATTTATATCGTGGCCATGATATTGGCCATCCTGTTTATTTATCTGTTGGTGTTTATTTGTTCTCTTTATCCAGGCAAACAGGCAGCGGCAATTTATCCGGCTGTAGCATTGCACGAAGATTAAACCTCATTACGATTTGCTTATACTTGTAACAAAATATGATACTGATTATTGATGACGATATCGCCGTACGCACCTCGTTGCTTTTGCTTCTGAAAAGTGAAGGCTACGAGGCAGAGGGGACGCCCTTGCCCGGCGAGGCTTTGAGCATCATTAAAAAAAGAAATCCTGAGCTGATCATCCTCGACCTGAACTTTTCTATTGATACTTCGGGAAAAGAGGGACTGGCATTGCTGGAGAGTATTAAGAATATCAACCCTGTTGTGCCGGTAATTCTGATAACAGGTTGGGGAAGTATTGAACTGGCAGTTAAAGGGATGAAGCTTGGTGCCAACGATTTTATCAATAAACCCTGGAGCAATGAGCATCTGTTGCAATCAGTAAAAACGCTGATCGATCTTCAGGATAAAAAAGCAGAGCACCGCACCCGCAAGCAGTTAGACAGCAAATACAACTTTCAGCATATTATTGGTGAAGATCCGAAGATGCTTGATATACTGGAGACTATTGGTCGCGTAGCAGAAACGGATGCTTCGGTATTGGTAATGGGAGAGAGTGGAACGGGTAAGGAATTGATTGCCGAAGCCATACATCAGAACAGCTTGCGCAGGAATAAGCCATTTATCAAAGTCAACCTCGGCGGGATTTCCACATCCTTGTTTGAGAGTGAAATGTTTGGCCATGTACGCGGGGCCTTTACCGATGCCAGGTTCGATAGGGTTGGTCGTTTCGAAATGGCCAATAAAGGGACGATCTTTTTAGATGAGATCGGCGATTTGGATGCAGGTAGCCAGGTAAAACTTCTACGTGTATTGCAGGATCGCAATTATGAAGTTTTAGGAAGTAGTCGTACTAAATCGGTTGATGTGCGTGTGGTTTGTGCCACCAATAAAGACCTGAATGAGATGGTCGACCGGCATAACTTCCGCGAGGATCTGCTGTACCGAATCAATCTGATCACGGTTGTCCTGCCGCCGTTGCGCGAAAGACCGAAGGATATTCCGCTGCTGGTTGACTTCTTTATCAATAATTTAAAGGAAATTTATAATCGTCCAAAGCTGTCCGTTTCACCTGCTGCGATGAAATGGCTTCAGGCTTTGCCCTTGCCCGGCAACATCAGGCAACTAAAGAATTTGGTGGAGCGGTCTATATTGGTCAGTAAAAAAGATCTGTTGGATATTGATGATTTTCGTTCACAGTTGGAGCTATCCCCGGTAAAAAAAGGTAATTTGCAGCTGCCGGGAGTTGGCGCTATTACGCTGGAAGAAATGGAAGTCGAAATGATCAAACGTGCGCTTGAATATCATAAAAATAAGATAGCGAGAGCTGCAAAATCATTGGGCCTCACCCGCAGCGCACTATACCGGCGACTGGATAAATACCAGATCCCTTACGATGAAGCTGAGGACTAAATACCTTTTATTTGTTATCATCCTGCACCTGATCGCCCTGGTGCTCACCTGGATCATTTTTGAGCAAAACCGCGTTTATTTTATCGCCTGTGAAATATTCATTTTGATCTCGATCAGTATCTCATGGAACTTGTACAAGCAACTGATTCAGCCGCTTAAGTCATTAATGCAGGGCGTTGATGCTATAAAGGACCGCGATTTTAATGTGAAGTTTTTGCCGACAGGTAAACATGAAGTAGATCAGTTAATTGATGTTTATAACCAGATGATAGACCAGTTACGCACCGAACGTACTTTGCAGGAAGAACAGCATTTTTTCCTGGAAAAGTTGATCCTGACATCGCCTACGGGTATCATCATCCTAGATTACGACCAGAATATTAAACAGATCAACCCTAAAGCTTCACAAATATTAAGCCTGGATGAAAAGAGTCTGATCAATCATTCGGTGACCAACCTGCCCGAGTATTTTTTAAAGCATATTAGAAATTTAAAGGCAGGCGAGACCAAAACTATAAAATTAAGCGGGGCAACCACCTATAAGCTGCAGCGTGCCCATTTCATCGACAGAGGGTTCACCCGCGATTTTATTATGATTGAAGAACTCACCGCAGAAATACTGGCTGCCGAAAAGAACGTGTATGGAAAGGTGATACGCATGATGGCGCATGAAGTAAATAATACTATTGGTCCGGTTAATTCCATCATAGATTCTGCCTTAAAAACTGATCAACTGTGGAACGGTCATCATTCCGACCCATTAAAAGATGCGTTGCAGGTGGCCTTGGATCGAAACCAAAACCTCAACCTCTTCATGCGCAACTTTGCTGACCTTGTGAAATTGCCGCCAGTCAATAAAAAACGTATCGACCTGAATGAGCTGGTGCATTCCATTGCTAAATTAATGGAATTGCGGGCGGCTGAAAGAAATATCAAGATTGAAACGGCGCTCGCTAAAGAACCATTTTATATTTCTGCGGATGAACAGCAACTGGAGCAAGCCTTTATCAATATCGTAAAAAATGGTATGGAAGCTATAGAAGGAGACGGAATTATAAAACTTGCCGCTAATCTGCGCTCAAGACAATTAGTTATCTCAGATAGCGGAAAAGGCATTAGCACTGAGCAGAGTGAAAACCTGTTCACGCCATTCTACAGTACTAAAAAAGATGGTCAGGGTATAGGGTTAACTTTGGTCCGCGAAATACTCATAAATCACGGATTTGAGTTTTCCTTAAAGACTGTTTCCGAAAGGCAGACAGAATTCACCATCGTCTTTAAATAATCGCCCGGTTTTAGTGGCAGATTTTTTAACTTGGTATCCACTGAAATCAATTGTACCGACATGAAAAAACTGCTCCTTGTTTTTATTCTTTCCATCGTTTATTCATCATCAGTCTTTTCACAAACAATTTCAGGTTCTAACAATCAATTCGCGGTACGCGGGTTTCACCTTGATCTGCGCATACAGGTAATGCCCATGTTCGCACTCAGGGCTTTCGCAAAAAAGCTAAGTGACAATGGTATTAATACCCTGATCATGGAGTGGGAAGGTACTTATCCTTTCGAAAAGCATCCGCTGATACCCAATCGCTATGCCTATAGTAAAGCCGAGATAGTTGATTTTATTAAATATTGCAATAGTTTGGGCATTGATGTAATACCCTTACAGCAGAGTTTCGGGCATGTGGAGTATATTCTTCGCAATGAAAAGTATAAAGATATGCGAGAGGATCAGAAAGATTATTCACAAGTTTGCCCGCTGCAAACCAAACAGGATAGCGCACTTTTCAGCGATTTATATGCTGAATTAGCATCAACCCATACTTCAAAATACATCCACATTGGCGGCGATGAAACCTACTTGTTAGGCCACGACGAGCGTTGCAAGGTCAAAGCTGAAAAGGAAGGTAAGTCGAAACTGTATATTGATTATATCCGGATGCTTTGCAATATTGTGATTAAGATGGGTAAAAAGCCTGTGCTTTGGGCTGATATCGCACTTAAATATCCGGAAGCCATCAACCTGCTGCCTAAGGGCACTATCCTGATCGACTGGAATTACGGCTGGGATATGAACAATTTTGGCGAACATCAAAAACTGGTGGCGAGCGGTTACGAAATTTGGGGTGCGCCGGCTATCCGCTCCAGCCCGGATAACTATTATTTGACCCAATGGGAAAAGCATTTTAAAAATATCCGCGATTTTATCCCGGTTTGCCGGAAGCTGAAATATAGTGGTATAGTGATGACGTCGTGGTCTACATCTGGAGTCTATTCGGCTGTATTTGAGAACGAGGACGAGACCACCGAACTGTATGCCATCAGGCATGTATACCCGATCAGCGGGTTTAATATGCTGATCGCTGGCTATTTTGAAAGTTTAAAATCAACAGCACCGCTTGATATAGAACATTTTGTTATCAGATACAGCCATGAGCAATATGGTTTTGATGAGGCGCAGGCAAAGCAGTTTTGGCAAGCTCTTAAGGTAGCACCTTATACAGTTCATCAGGGTAACGTACAGTCGCCGCAGTCATTATCTATTGATGCGGTGCTAGATAGCACACGCGTAGCTTCAGTAGTGCTTTATCGCCTCGCTCCGCTCAAGAACAAAGAAGAGTTTGAACAATACCGGCAGATGACGGATATAAGGCTTAATTACCTGCAATACGAGGCTATTGAAAAACGTGCCAATGCGCCTCAGTTTACTATTGCCGGCGTGCCTGCAATACTTAACGAACTTAAAAAAGTGATTGATGATGAGGCCGAACTGGATAAACGGTTTAATGCACTCAATCAGGATGTTTTATATCCGGCTGAGTTGGCTCAGGAGAATGAATTAAGAGGTGCTAAGGCCCGGATTTTATATGATCGTTTATCAAGGAAAAAATAACCTATGCGCTTAAAGATTTATAACGGACAGGTTATTATACCTAATGGGATCGTAAAGACCGGTAGCCTACTTATTGATGACGGAAAAATTATCGAAGTCAGCAGCTCAAATATCGATGCCCCTGACGCTGTTGAGTTGGATGCTAGAGGACGATACATTTCACCCGGTTTTATCGATATTCATGTACACGGTGGTGGCGGACACGATTTTATGGATAACACCGTCGAAGCGTTTCTTGGAGTTGCAGAACTACATGTGCAGCATGGCACCACAGCCATGCTGCCAACCACTTTGAGTTGTGAAAAGGCCGACCTGCTTGAAACACTCCGCATCTACGAAGAAGCAAATAAACTCAATACAAAAGGCTCGCAATTTATAGGCATCCATATCGAAGGGCCTTATTTTTCCATGAACCAACGGGGCGCACAGGATCCGCGTTACATTCGTGAACCTGACCCGGCAGAGTATAAGGAAATATTATCAACTTCAAAATCTATTAAAAGATGGAGTGCCGCGCCGGAGCGGAATGGCGCAATTGAATTCGGTAAATATATGGTAGAGCACGGTGTTTTACCGGCTATTGCTCATACCGACGCCATTTATGAAGATGTGTTAGAAGCTTTTAATAATGGCTATACTTTGGCTACACATTTTTATTCGGCCATGTCAGGTGTAACGCGAAGGAATGCGTTCCGTTATGCAGGTGTTGTCGAAAGCGCTTATCTAATTGATGATATGGATGTAGAGATCATTGCTGACGGCATACATCTGCCTAAACCTTTGCTGCAATTAATTTATAAGATTAAAAGACCACAAAGAACCGCACTGATCACCGATGCGATGCGCGCCGCTGGAATGCCGCCTGGCGAAAGTATTTTGGGCAGCAAAAAGGATGGCACTAAAGTGATTGTAGAGGATGGTGTAGCCAAAATGCCCGACCGCAGTTCATTTGCCGGAAGTGTGGCCACCTTCGATCGTTTGGTACGAACAATGGTGCAAGTTGCGGGTGTTCCTTTAGTTGAGGCGGTGCGTATGGCATCAGAAACTCCCGCAAGAATTATGAAAATGGAAAGAAAAGGTGTGTTAAAAAAAGGAAATGATGCAGACATTGTAATTTTTGATGAAAATGTTCATATTGCTGCCACCATAGTGAATGGTAAAATAGTTCATACACCTACATGATAAAGGAATTAAAGATTGACGATTTAGAAGTAAAAGTATATCAGGATAGAATAAAGATGGGAGAGGCGGCAGCCTCGGCAGTGGGTGAACGAATCGTTGAACTATTGAGCCGGCAGGAATATGTGAACATCGTGTTTGCCTCAGCACCATCGCAAAATGAATTCCTGGAAGCCTTAATTAAGCAAACCGGCATCGACTGGAACCGGGTGAATGCTTTCCATTCGGATGAATATATTGGATTGCCGGAAAATTCACCTAAAAAATTTGGCTCCTTTCTGGATCAGAAGATCTTTAAACATTTGCCATTCCATACACTAAATTATATTAATGGCAATTCTCCTGATTCTTTTGCAGAATGTGGAAGATATGCTGAGCTCTTGCATGAATATCCGTCTGATATTGTTTGTCTGGGAATAGGAGAAAATGGGCACCTGGCCTTTAACGATCCGCATGTAGCCGATCTGAACGACCCGGTTAGAGTAAAGATCGTTGACCTGGATTTTGAGTGCCGGCGCCAGCAGGTAACTGATGGTACGTTTGATACTTTAAACTGTGTGCCGAAACTCGCCATTACATTGACCATTCCTGCTTTGATGGCCAGCAGGTATGTATATGGAATTGTACCGGGCAGAAATAAGACTATTGCTGTTTACAATGCCTTGTATAAAAAAATTAGTGAGCAATGCCCCGCTTCTGTATTGCGTACGCATCCTGACTCAGTTTTATTTTTGGATGAGGATAGTGCGGCATTGATAAAATCATAAATTTGAGATCATAACAGAAACGTTATGATCTCAGAAAACAGCCTGTCACTTAATCCCGGAAATCAAACTCGCCGTAAATTTATTTATAGTGCTGCCACCGCTGTCGGCGCTAGTATGGTATTGTCATCACCTTTGAGCCATGGAGCTAATTTGGCTAAAACGCCTGAAAACTATACTGTAAAACAGATCATCGATTTGTTTATGAAGCAAGTGCCAGGTGCGCCATTCCCGAATACCGTTGATACGTTGAAATCAGGTCGCCAGGACACTGGGGTGACTGGTATTGTGACGACCATGTTTGCCACTATAGATGTGATCCGCAAAGCGATTGATCTCGGCGCCAACTTTATTATTGCTCACGAACCTACTTTTTATAACCACCTTGATGCAACAGATTGGATAAAAGATGATGATGTGCTGCAATATAAAATGGACCTGTTGAATAAAACTGGCATTGCGGTATGGCGGAATCATGACACCATTCACCAGTTAAAACCGGATGGCGTGACCAAGGGTGTTTTAGATCAGCTTGAATGGCAGCAATATGCAGGGAAAGATATTCCTAATATCCTGACCTTTCCTCAAATGCCTTTGAAAGATTTGATAGCTCACGCAAAAGACAAATTAGATATAGAAAAAGTACGTCTTATTGGTGATCCAAATCAAAACTGTACTAAAGTACTGTTAATGCCCGGAGCGGCGGGCGGTACGCGGCAGATACAAAGCATAGGCAAAGTAAAGCCGGATGTCGTTTTCTGTGGCGAAATAGCCGAATGGGAAACCGCTGAATATGTGCGCGATGCACGTGCTAAAGGTGATAATATTTCATTAGTTGTATTGGGTCATATTGCCAGTGAGGAGCCGGGTTCAACATTTATGCTGCAATGGCTGAAAGATAATGTGCCGTCTATAAAGGCGACCCATATTTATTGCGAAAATTCGTTGACGTTTATGTAAAAGCCCCATTAACTAACTGGCCTTTTACATATTATACAGGTTTATAGCATAAAATTACAATCCCGTTTTTAAGCGGAGTAGCTTTCACTAAATTTAACTGCCCCGGTTTCTCCAGCCCACCAAATATCGACATGCCTTTTCCGGCTGCTGCAGGATTGACAAATAAATGGTATTCATCTATTAAGCCGGCCTTTATCACTGATGTTACAAATTCAGCGCCGCCATACATCACGATGTCTTTGCCATCTTGTTTCTTTAAGTTATTGATTTCGGTAACCAGGTCGCTTTCGGCAATTTCTGTATTATCCCAGTTGGATTTACTCAGCGTTTTGCTGAAAACGATTTTTGGCATATCCACCATTCTCCGGGCAAATGAATATTGCGGGTCTTCCGGTCTTGTTGTTATATCGGTCCAATAGGGGATAAAGCCATCCGCAAGCTTGCGGCCAAGTAGCATGGTATCGCATGAGTCGGTTAATTCGGTTACATATTGTATAAAATCTTCGGTTGCGTTCCAGGTAAGCCAGTCCATTTCGCCATTTGGTCCGGCAATAAATCCGTCTACTGATATCTGCACTTGTAATTTCAGCTTTTTCATAAGTTTTATTTTTCGTGATTGTTAATTGATTGTAAGCAAATATACCGTGATTAATCCGCCCTGGTGAGCCGTAAATCCGACTATCGGGTGGGTTAAATGCGACAAAATCATATTTGCCCGATATTCTCCTGGAAAAACTTGGCATAGGGGTGTTTTGGGAGGTTTGCTCTGTTTTTGCTTTATTTGCCATTTTGGCAGTTGCTTGTCAGTTATTTTTAAATGACATATTGGCATAAACTATCTGTTTTTTAATGAATGTGACAAATTGTCAAAAATTTTATTTGGCGAGGTTTTATCCGGAAAATTTTGATTTATTGATCGATTTTTGACAAAAAAATGTCACAGAAAGCGGTTTTGGACTGAAAATCGCCCCGTTTTCTTGATTTTTGAGTGAATTTGAGCTCGAAATCTACCGTTGTTCTACAAAATCGCTCTGATTTTTTAGGTTATCTGCATTTTTTTTTAAAATGAAATTTATTGTTTTCTCTTTGGCGATATTTTTTGTTGATGAATTTTTATCGCAAGAATTTTTTGAGTAACCCTAAAAGTTTTAAAATGAATTTTTCTTTTTAGTAAATTCCATTTTCGTCAATTTTTTAGCAAAAAAAATATTTTCAAAAGTGGCATATTTTTCGCCGTGATCAGATCAGAAGAATAAGATTGCTCTGTTCAACCTAAGCCCTGAATTGCAAAATTGAGGTGTAGCTGTAAGACGGTACTATTTTTCTGAAAGCTATTTAATCATTTAATAATTTAAATAAAACAAAAGTCATGATCACAGTATTAGAAGTTGCTCTGTTGTTAGCTATTATTATAGTACCTCTTACCCCTGCAAGAAGCAGAGTAAAATAATTTTGTACTATACGTAAGTTTCAAAATAAAAGGGACGGCAAACATTGCCGTCCCTTTTATTTTGGCCTGTTTTGAGACCTTAGTCTATTATGGTATTTGGGCTATTTTCTTTATCATTTTTATTTAAACAAAGAAATTTGAAAAAATATTAGCGATTTTGCACTATTTTTCCGAATTTGCACCTCTGTTTTCGAAGATTATAAACTAATTTCAAATACGTAATAAAATGAGCACTAGTCCAAGTACCCTGTTTGATAAAGTGTGGGACTCACATGTGGTAAGGAAGATTGAGGATGGCCCGGATGTATTATTTATCGACAGGCACTTTATTCACGAGGTGACAAGCCCGGTGGCTTTCCTCGGATTAAAGACCAGGGGCATTTCAGTAATGTACCCGAACAGAACATTCGCAACTGCCGATCACAACACACCTACTATTAACCAGCATTTGCCTGTTCAGGATCCGCTTTCGGCCAACCAGTTGAAAGCCCTGGAAGAAAATAGTGCCAAATATGGTATATCACACTGGGGATTGAATAACCCTAAAAACGGTATCGTGCACGTTGTTGGGCCGGAAAATGGTATTACCCTTCCGGGGATGACCATCGTTTGCGGTGACTCGCATACCTCAACGCATGGTGCATTTGGTGCCATTGCTTTTGGTATCGGAACTTCAGAGGTAGAGATGGTGCTTTCTTCACAGTGCATCATGCAGCCAAAACCTAAAAAGTTGCGCATAACTATTAATGGTAAACTGGGCAAAGGCGTTACCCCTAAAGATGTGCCTCTATTTATCCTTTCGCAGATCACAGCCAGTGGTGCTACAGGCTATTTTATAGAATTTGCCGGCGAGGTATTTGAAAACATGAGCATGGAAGGCCGTATGACTGTTTGTAACCTTTCTATCGAAATGGGTGCGCGCGGTGGTATGGTTGCTCCTGATGAAACTACTTTCGCATATTTAAAAGGCAGAGAGCTTGCTCCAAAAGGTGAGGCTTGGGATAAAGCCGTAGCTTACTGGAAAACTTTGAAAACCGACGAAAGTGCTAAGTTTGATCTGGAATTGACTTATCACGCTGATGAAATCGAGCCACAGATCACTTATGGTACTAACCCGGGTTTAGGAACCGGTATTACCCATCATATTCCTTTTGCTACAGAAGTAAAGGATGGTGCTGCCTCATATAAAAAATCATTGGAGTATATGGGTTTCCATGAGGATGATCAATTGATCGGCAAACCGGTTGATTATGTATTCCTGGGAAGCTGTACAAATGGTCGTATTGAAGACTTCAGGGCTTTTGCATCCTTGGTAAAAGGTCGCAAGAAAGCGGATAATATTACCGCATGGCTGGTTCCGGGATCGCATATTGTGGAGAGCCAAATTAAAGAAGAAGGTATATTAGACATCCTGAACGCGGCCGGGTTCCAGTTGCGTCAGCCTGGTTGTTCAGCTTGTTTGGCGATGAACGACGATAAAGTTCCGGCAGGTAAATATGCGGTAAGTACCAGCAACCGTAACTTTGAAGGCCGGCAGGGACCTGGTGCACGTACCTTACTGGCAAGCCCGTTGGTGGCAGCAGCTGCAGCGGTAACAGGTAAAGTAACCGACCCGAGAGAGTTAATGTAATTTGAGCTTAAAGCTCAAAGAAAAAAATAATATTATCAAAAGAAAGCTTTTAGCCTTCTGCTTTAAGCTTTCAGCTAACAATAGAAAAATGGCATACGATAAATTCACGATATTAAAGAGTACAGCAGTTCCGTTACCAATAGAGAATGTTGATACTGACCAGATCATCCCCGCTCGTTTCTTAAAAGCGACTGAGCGTAAAGGCTTTGGCGACAACCTGTTCAGAGACTGGAGATATAATTCAGACGATTCACCTAAACAGGATTTCATATTGAATAACCCAATCTACGCAGGTAAGATACTGGTAGGAGGCAAGAACTTTGGCAGTGGCAGCAGTCGCGAGCACGCGGCATGGGCCATTTACGATTATGGGTTCCGTTGCGTGGTTTCCAGCTTTTTTGCTGATATCTTCAGAAACAACTCTATCAATGTGGGTATACTGCCGGTACAGGTAAGCCCTGAGTTTTTAGATAAGATATTCAATAATGTGATCGGCGATCCTTCAACCGAACTGGAAGTAAACTTGGAGGAGCAAACCATTACTATCGTAAAAACCGGTGACAAAGAGTCGTTCGTCATAAACGGATACAAAAAACATAACCTGCTCAATGGATTTGATGACATCGATTACCTGCAGGCGATGAAAGAAGAGATCGGCGGTTTTGCTGCAAAAAGCATCTATTAATTAGCAGCAATATTTTAGTACAATGAGCCAGTTGCAACGCCATATAGAAATAATGGATACAACCCTGCGTGATGGTGAACAAACCAGCGGGGTATCCTTTTCTTCGTCCGAAAAACTAACCATAGCACAGCTTTTACTTACAGAAGTGAAAGTTGACCGTATTGAGATCGCCTCTGCAAGGGTATCCGAAGGTGAATTTAAGGCTGTGAAGAAAATTACCGAATGGGCGGCCGCAAATGGCTTCATAGACAAAATTGAAGTGCTAACCTTTGTGGATGGTACCACATCAGTCGACTGGATGGTTGAAGCCGGCGCTAAAGTGATGAACCTGCTTACCAAAGGGTCATTAAATCACCTAACCTATCAGCTTAAAAAAACGCCTGAGCAGCATTTTAAAGAGATTGCTGAAGTGATTGCTTATGCTGGTAAGAATGGCATCGAGACCAATGTATACCTGGAAGACTGGAGCAATGGCATGCGTAATTCGCAGGAATATGTTTTCCAGTATCTTGATTTTCTAGCGACTCAGCCTGTTAAAAGGGTATTGTTGCCGGATACTTTAGGAGTACTTATACCATCTGAAACAAGAAAATATTTAGATGCGATCGTGCCTAAATACCCCCATATTCATTTTGATTTCCACGCGCATAACGATTACGATCTAAGTATAGCTAATGTGCTTGAAGCTGTTAATGCAGGAGTAAAAGGCTTGCATCTTACCATAAATGGCATGGGTGAGCGTGCTGGCAATGCACCTTTGGCAAGTACTATCGCTGTACTGAATGATTATGTGAAAGATGTAAAGACCTCGGTAGACGAAAAGTCGCTATATTCTGTAAGTAAGCTGGTAGAAACTTTCTCCGGGTTCAGGATACCGGTAAATAAACCGGTGGTGGGAGAGAATGTGTTCACCCAAACCGCAGGTATTCACGCCGATGGCGATAAGAAAAACAACCTCTACTTTAATGATCTGATGCCGGAGCGTTTCGGTCGCCAGCGTAAATATGCTCTGGGTAAAACCAGCGGCAAGGCTAATATCGAGAACAACCTGCAGCAGTTGGGAATCCGCTTATCTGAAGTTGATTTAAAGAAAGTTACTGAGAGGGTTATCGAGCTGGGTGATAGAAAAGAGGTAGTTACACAATCAGACCTGCCTTATATCATTTCTGATATACTGGACAGCAGTACGATAGATGAGAAAGTACATATTGAAAATTATGTACTTACCCATTCGAAAAACCTTCGCCCATCGGTTACCTTAAGGATAGATGTAGATGGGGAAATTTTTGAAGAACATTCACAGGGCGACGGGCAATACGACGCTTTTATGAATGCCCTAAAAGTGATTTATAAGAAAAAAGGGCTCGATCTGCCCTTGTTAACTGACTATGCTGTCCGGATACCCCCAGGTGGTAAATCAGATGCTTTGTGCGAAACCATTATTACCTGGGATTGCAAAGGCAGGGAATTTAAAACCCGCGGTTTGGATAGCGACCAGACAGTAGCGGCTATAAAGGCTACTCAGAAGATGCTGAACCTGATCTGATCGAACAATAGGTTAATGCTTCAGGTAAGCATTCGGCACGTTGTTCGGACTATAGTCGATGCCATACGCATGTTTAATAAGAAGAGATACTGTTTCCGCTACGGTAGTATCTTTCCGATGCATTTGCGGCAACAAACCCATCATGGCATAACTAATGGGATTTACGGATGGAATAAAGGTTTCCCATTCATATCCTTTCCCCCAGATCAATCCCTTAACTGTCACATCTAGATCAGCGGCATTGTCAAGGAACCAATGCATCATTTGTTTGGAGTTATTCAAGAGTTGATTAACAGTATGAAAAATAGGAGTGTGACAGCCAAAACCATGCTCGTCTAAACCGGCCTTTGCGTTGATATCTGCACCATATTGTAATAACGTCTCTGCACAGGCTACGCAATTGTATTCAGCACAAAAGTGCATTAATGTCCCACCTATTAGTGGTGTGAAGGTATTATTGAACTGAGAATATGTGCGGTTAACGATTCTATGATCGGTTTTTAGTAGTTCTTCCAACCACTCATCATTATTGGTCAAAACAGCCAGTAAAGCTTTGTCTTCAAACTCAAGACCGCGGTCAATAAATACTTGTATGCAATCTTTGAACCTTGGGGAGCGGAAGTACATCTCTACCATCGTAGTAAATAAAGGAATTCCGTCATGCACCTCGTTGGGACTGCCGCCCTGATCAAAATACCGCCTGATACCTTCAACAGAATGCACCTCGATATCATATAGCATTTGGGTATAATCAGGCATATTAAATCACATAAATTGTTATTTGAAGTTAAGAATTATCTATTATTTCTGTCATTTTTTTGAATAATATCCGATGACGTGATGGCTTTATTTAGTGGTTTTATTTCATCTATTGACGAAATATCGTTTTCAGGATTACAGCTAATTTCTTTTAAATCAAAGGCTTCATTATTGGTATGTAATTTGAAACGTACTCAAGTCGGAGACTATAGCACTATACTTCCACAATACATATTTTTAGTGGGATAGGAATATTCGACCTTTAGTTGTAGTTTTAGACTTAAAACGGCCTATACTAACAGCTATTTCAAACGACATCAAACTCTTTGCCGATGAATTACAAAGTCTTACTCGAGCAGGTTGCCCAATATGTAACGTCGATGTTCGGCGGACATGCTGATAACGGATTGCCCTACCATAATAAAGCGCATACCCAATTTGTAGTCGATTCTACTATCCAGATTGCCAATCACTATCAATTATCGGACAGTGATTTTTTTGTGGTAGTTACTGCGGCTTGGTTTCACGATGCGGGTTATTTAAAAACACGTGAACACCATGAAAGGGAAAGTGTGAAAGTTGCTGATAATTATTTACGGCAACAAGGCATCGAGCAGGAAACCATTGCCAGGATCAATCAATGCATTATGGCAACTGAGGTGCCTCAAAGTCCTCAAAACTTACTTGAAGAGATCATATGTGATGCCGATATGTTCCATTTTGGGTCTGACAATTTCTCTGAAAAAAACAAATTGTTAAGGAAAGAGATAGAAGCAGCTACGAAAACAGAAATTTCAAAGGAACAATGGCGGCTGCAAACAGTTGAATTTATGGAGCAACACCGTTATTTCACGGATTATTGCAATGTTTTACTAAATGATAAAAAGAAGCAGAATATCGATGACTTAAAAGAGCGTCTAAACAAACAGGACCTGAAGAAGTTGGAAAATGATCTGCCGCAAAGCATTCATGAAGAGCATGTGGAGCATGCTGAGCGCACCAAAAAGAATAAGGATATTCCAGAACGTGGGATAGAAACCATGTTTCGTATTACATCAGGAAATAATCAGCGCTTGAGTGATATGGCTGACGGTAAGGCACACATACTGATCACGGTTAATTCTATTATCCTTTCTGCAATTATCAGTTTGGTACTGCGCAAACTGGACACCAGCAGCTTTCTTGTTATCCCCACATTTATGTTGCTGACGGTAAGCGTGCTAAGTATCATTTTTGCTATTCTTTCCACCAGGCCGTCTATACCACCGGGTGTCTTTTCTACTGAAGATATCGGTGAAAGGAAAGTCAACTTGCTGTTTTTCGGTAACTTTTACAAAATGAAACTGGACGAATATTCAATTGGAATGCAGCAGGTGATGGCAGATAAAGATTTGCTATACCACACGTTGATTATGGATGTGTATTCGCAGGGGGTTGTATTGGGTCGGAAATATCACCAATTGAGGGTAGCTTATAACATTTTTATGTTTGGCTTGATTATTTCGGTTCTGGCCTTTGTTATTGCTGTGATGTTCCACACTGAACCTGTACCGGTAATTCCAAAATAGCCATTATGGAAATGTCTGTGCAATACTTCGACCGTGATATAAGCTGGCTGACGTTTAATGAGCTTATACTGCGCGAAGCAGGTAAATCAACTGTGCCTGTACTGGAACGGATTAAGTTCCTGTCTATTTACTCTTCCAACTTGGATGAGTTTTACCGGGTGAGGATGCCAGTTCAAATGGCTTTACATCATTTGACCGGCGAGGGTAATGAAAATCTCACCAAAACAAGTCCGCAGGACGCAAGAAGAGTTATAGCTGCACAACTCGAATTATTTGGACAAACACTTACGCAGCATATCATTCCGACACTAAGGAAGAATAATATCTATCTGCTATATCATGAGACTTTAAATGATATGGTGTTAGCTGGGGTTAATGACTATCTGCACAGCCAAGTAATGGCCTTTTTGCAGCCGGTTGATCTGTCGGACGATAGTAAGCCATTCTTCCCTGAAAATAATAAGATATACCTCCTGGTAATGATTGAACAGGATGGATTGGAGAGAAATATGATCCTTAATATTCCATCAGATCAACTTTCCAGGTTTTATTCCCTGAATATTGACAAAACACAATATGTAGTATTCCTTGATGATATTATCAGGTTCAACCTTGATAAAATATTCAAGGATGCCGCGGTAAAAGGCTGCTTTAGCATTAAAATAACCCGTGATGCGGAAATTGATGTAAAAGACGAATATTCAGGAGATATCCTGGATGGAATTGAAAACGAGCTTCAAAAAAGAGACACCGGGTTGGCGACGCGGTTTCTTTATGAACCCGGATTGCCCTTGAGATTACTGTATCTTGTTCAAAGTCGTCTTAATTTATCAGTCGATAGTATTACAGAGGGTGGCCGATACCATAATCTGAAAGACCTTGGCCAGGTACCAGTAAAAAGTGCTGTTCTCAGTTATGAGAATTGGCCCGCCTTGCCGATAAAGGAAATCAATTACAAATCCTCATTGTTTGATCAATTAAAGAAGAAGGATATATGCATTCATGCTCCTTATCAATCGTATAATACTATACTCAGATTCTTTAATGAGGCGGCGATAGATCCAACCGTTGAAGAAATATATATCACTTTATATCGTGTAGCCAGCAATTCAAGAATCGTAAATGCACTTATCAGTGCCGCTAAGAATGGCAAAAAGGTATCTGTGATGATTGAGCTTAAGGCGCGATTTGATGAAGCCAACAACATTAAATGGGCCAAAAAGATGAAAAGTGCCGGGGTAAGGATTGTTTATAGTGTAGCCGCTTTGAAAGTGCATGCGAAGGTTGCATTGGTAAAAAGAAATATGGATGACCGCAGTAGTTACTCCGGTTTGCTTTCTACAGGTAATTTCAATGAAACTACAGCTGCATTTTACACCGATCATATACTGATCACCACCAATCACGAGATACTGCGCGAGGTAGAGTTGCTCTTTATCTTCTTATTAAAACGGAAGAAACCAAGTCCCGAAGACAAAATACATTTTAAGCATTTGCTTGTAGCGCAATTCAACCTGCAATCACGCTTTCTTGAACTGATCGACAGAGAAATCGCCAATGCAAAAAAAGGCCACGCAACGTCCATTACCATCAAAATGAATAACCTGGAGGAACGTGTGCTAATCAACAAGCTTTACGAGGCATCACAGGCAGGAGTAAAGATCAAGATGATCGTTCGTAGTATTTGCTGCCTTGTGCCTGGTGTGCCGGGCCTAAGCGAAAACATCAGTATTATCCGCATAGTGGACAGGTACCTGGAACATGGTCGTGTATTCCTTTTCCATAATAACGGGCAGCAAGAACTATACATGGGCTCATCCGACTGGATGAATAGGAATATTTACCACCGCATCGAAGTATGTTTCCCGGTGACGGAACCAACTATGAAAGCTCAGATTATTGAAATGTTGAATTTGCAGTTGAGGGATAATGTACAGGCTGTGCAGATTGATCAAAAACTGAATAATGTGAAGGTGGAGAACGGTGAACCATTAAATGAATCACAAAAACAAATATATCTTTTATTAAAAAACAAAATACAGGAACCCATTTTACAATAGCCGATCACGATTTTATTATGCAATTCATCAGATATTATATTACGATTATCCTGCTATTGTTTTGCGGACCGAAAGTCTTTGGTCAAAATCTTGACGTTGACATATTGAAGGCAATCAACACCGAGCATCCTGACTCAAAATACTGGTTATACACCAGCAATTCTCTTTATTATATACCCGCAACAATCTCCGTAGGGCAATTATCCTATGGGGTTTTTCAGGGAAGCGGTTTAACACGTAGCCGGTCCTATGAAACATTAATAAGCATAGGAATTAGCGGCGTTATTGGGGAAATATTGAAATACACTATTAAAGAAGTTCGCCCTTCTGTACGATATCCCGGTGTTATCTTTGCCAATAGTGATACTAAAGATCCTTCATTCCCCTCGGGCCATACGCTAGTGGCTTTCGCGACTGCAACATCGCTGGCCCTGGAATATAAAAAATGGTATGTAACCGGTCCTGCATTTTTATGGGCGGCTTCAGTTGCCTATTCAAGAATGTATCTCGGAAAGCATTACCCGTCCGATGTGCTGGCAGGTACGGCGCTCGGGGTACTAAGCGGAGTTATCAGTCACAAATTCAGCATTAATATATTGAAAAGCTATAATATGAAATAACATGAAGAAGATTCTCCTTATCCTTTCACTCGTTGTGTCCGGCATTGTAGTCCGCGCACAGGACGAAATTAAGCCGATCACGCAAGATAGTATTGTAGTAAAAATTCATGAAAAATATGATAAGGTATCGGGTGTGCACCGGTTTTTCCTGGGCGAAGGTTATCGCAAAGAGTGGGGCATGGCTGTGAAATTGCCTGTATTAAGGATATCGGAAATGAAAGGTGGGTTAACACCTGAAAGAAAAGGCGGCGGTTTTCAAACTACCTCAGTAAGATTAGTTGATCCGACCGGAAAGGAATGGGTACTGCGCAGCGTTGAGAAAGATCCGGTAAAAATATTGCCGCTGGAGCTTCAGCAAACATTTGCAAGGGAACTGTTTATTGATGCAATGAGCGCTCAGCACCCGTTCTCTGCGCTTGTAGTACCGCCTTTAGCCGAAGCCGCCGGAATTCCTCATTCTACTCCTATTATAGGTGTGGTTTCGCCGGATAAAGCCCTTGGGAAATTTCTGCCGTTGATAGAAAACAAGGTATGTTTATTTGAAGAGCGTGAACCAACCGGAAAATCGGATAATACATTGGAAGTTATACGTAATATGTATGACGATAACGATTACTCGTTCAATGCAAAAGCTTACCTGAATGCAAGATGCCTCGACATTTTAGTTGGCGACTGGGACAGGCACGATGACAACTGGCGCTTTACAAAAGAGAAAGAGGGTGGTAAAAGGGTTTATTATCCTGTGCCCCGCGACAGAGACCAGGCAATGTACCTGAATACAGGTGTGATCCCGTGGATAGCTTCGAGAGATTGGGTCGGCCCCTACTTGCAGACTTTTAATGGTAAAATCAGGGATATACGTTATTCTTTTATCTCATCCGAGTTCCTGGACAGATTCCCTTACCAGCGCATAACTTACGAGGAGTGGATGAAGGTTGTTAATGATTTCTGCGCAAAGGAAACTGACGCTGTGCTGGAAGAAGGCTTAAAACGATTGCCAAAAGAAGTTTACAAGCTAAAGCATGATCGGTTATTTAACACATTGAGAGAGAGGCGGGCTAACTTACCTGCGACCATGTCCTGGTATTATTATTTCTTTAACAGGATAATCGATATGCACGTTAGTAATAAAAATGAATTACTGACAATAAAAGATGCACCGAATAATGGCCTTAATGTAGTCATCAACAAGATCAATAAAGATGGTGAAGTAAAGGATATGATGTTCGAAGGGAATTTCGATCCTAAAATTACCCAGGAGATAAGGTTTTATATGGGTGGCGGTAAGGATAAGATCGTTTTAAATAATAGCCAATCGCCCATCAAACTAAGGTTTATAGATAGCCTTGACCATAAGGAATATCATATTGAAAAATCGGCAAATACGGTTAAGATATACGATAGGGACAAGCGAAATTTAACCCTTACCGGCGGCGAGGCATCGAAAGGCAGACTGCATATCAAAAACGATAGTGCAAACACAGCTTTTTTACCCGTTAACCTTATTCATATATGGGCTCCATTAGCCAATATTCAAATAAATAAGGATGATGGCTTTTTACTAGGGTTAGGTTTCAGATATACAGGAAAAGACGGATTCCGCACAAAGCCTTACAGCCAGATACAGGAATTAATGGTAACGCATTCGTTCTCAACGCAAGCCTTTGATGTTAAGTATCATGGAGAATGGATACATGCGATTAATAACACTGACATATTGATCGATGCTAACATAAAAGCACCTAATAATACCATTAACTTTTTCGGTTTGGGTAACGAGACTCCATTCGATAAAACTGGTGATTATGTAAGATATTACCGTACCCGGTTCAATACCTACCTGCTAGATCCGGCATTAAGATGGAGAAATGAGAAAGGTTTTAGTTTTAGCATTGGCCCATCATTCCAGTATTATCATTTTGACCCAAATGACAATGCAGGAAGGCTCATAGAAAACACTTCTCTTATTCATTCGTATGACAGCCTGACCATCGCAAAGGACAAAGTTCATCTAGGTGGAACGGCCTTGTTAGTAAATGACCGGCGAAATAACAAATTGCTACCGACGGAAGGGACGTACCTGAATATCAAACTGCAAAGCATGGCTGGCTTGAATAGTTATTCTCGTGGCTTTACACAAATAACAGGTGAGGCTGCATTTTATGTTCATTTTGCCGATACGGTGATAACCCTGGCAGATAGGATAGGGGGCGGCGCGACTTTTGGTGACGCTGCATTTTACCAGTCATTATTTTTAGGTGGACAAGGGAATCTATTAGGATACAGGGCTTATCGTTTTGCAGGCAAGGATGTGGCATACAATAATTTCGAAGCCCGCGTCAAATTATTCTCTTTAGCAAGTTACATATTGCCCGGCGAACTTGGCCTGACAGGCTTTTTTGATACCGGCAGGGTATGGATCGATAATGATAATTCAAATAAGTGGCATGTGGGCCAGGGTGGTGGTATATACTTTATGCCTGCAGGGCTGACGTTATTCCAGGTTGTGGCAGCACATTCAACAGAGGGGTGGTATCCTTATTTTTCATTGTTATTGCGATTTTAACAGGTAGATTATCGTTTGTGCTTAATAAAAGACATTTTACTTCATCTGCTTGTCAGAAACTTACAGGCAGGTAACCGACTGGTTATTTTTTACATAACTTTGGTGATACAGAACCTGTAAAATATGCTGTTGCCACAATTTTTTGATAACCCGTTCCAGATAAGACTCTCGTTTCATAAGGTGATAGAGCAACTGGAGGAGAAAACTCCTGTTAATGAGGGTGCAAAAAAATTGCTGGACGAGGTTAATGCCCATCCCGAGTTGAGGGACGGAATTACCGATATTTCGCAGATAAGATGCAATGAGGATATCATCTCCCGTTTGCTTACCGATCTGTTTCCGCCCTTATTGAGCTATAACGAGATAAAAGGCGTAAGCATCCCATACCAGGGATTAATATTTAACCAGACTGAACGATTCCGGAATATTCTGAAAGCGGCGGGTATGTCTTTCGAGATCAACATTCGCGACTTTAGTGATCACCAGTTTTATATTGGCAGTTGCTGCATGATCCTGAATATGTTTTATGGCACTGATCTTGATTTTTCTAAACCGCTTTTTTACGATATACCTGCAGCAGATGGTATTATAAAACATTACCGCATACTATACAATGCCGATTTTCTGGAAGTTATTCCCACCGAAAAGGCAGTTAAGTTAACAGAGGAAGACATAAAACTTCTGATAGATAATTATGATAACCTGGATCTGTGGAAGGAAAAATTTCCGCCAGGTAGCTGGATCTTGAAGGGTTTCGCACTTGTAAGCCTTTTTGATGCCACCACTGAAAATGCGGTAGCTATATTAAAAACAAGCCTACTGTCGGATGTGGCAGAGCCGGAGATGCAGAATATAATCGATTCCGCTTTCAGGTCAATATTTAGAATACCAGACCTGCGGATAGGATTCACCGCATTTGACAAAGCTGAAAGTAAATTCAGTACCAGGGTATTCGGGAGAAAAATACGCAGTTTCTTATTAACAGATCAGGATGAAGGCGAATGCCATGAAATACTTTCCAAAGCTTCCTATCACAATCTGATTAATGAGCATGAATTCTATGCTGTGTCTAATGTGACCGAATACGCAGAAAAAGATCCCTCAAATTTGAAAGCTGCTCAGTTGAGGGATCGGAATATTGGAAGTTTCATTCTTGCTCCGCTAATCAAGGATGATATATTGATGGGTATATTGGAGTTGGTTTCGCCCCAAATTAATGTGTTAAACAGCGTAAATGCACACAGGCTCGAAATAGTAATGCCTTTCCTGGTTGATACTATCGACCATAAAATAAAGGAATATCAAAACAAGGTAGAAGCAGTTATACAAAAGAACTATACCAACATGCACCCGAGCGTGAACTGGAAATTCAGGCGCGAGGCTAAAAATTATATTTACAATGTCAACATGGGATTGGCGTATAATCTCAAAGAAATTACCTTTAAAGATGTTTATCCGCTTTATGGTGAAGTTGATATAAAAAACTCATCAGTTACCCGTAACCTGAGCGTTAAAAATGATCTTAAGAATCAGCTTAATGATCTTATAATTTTGCTGGAACAACTTGAGTTGGGAGGAGCAATTAAAGATTCTGAACGATATCTGCTGGAGTTGAAGTCGTTTATTAATGAATTATCATCTGGCATAAGAGCGGATACTGAGCAAAATATCCTGCATTATCTCGAGATAAATATTTATCCTCTGTTTTCTACAGTGAAAGGGTCTTTTAAAGATGATATAGCAGCTTATTTTGAACGGTCAAATCCATTGACTGGAGATTTTTATATCAGCCGCAGGAATTATGAAAAGACCCTTGCCCTGGTAAATGAAAAGCTCATTACTATACTGGATGAACGACAGGCAGAGATTCAAACACATTTCCCTCATTATTTTGAACGCTTTAAAACTGATGGGGTAGAGCATAATCTATATATCGGCAGTTCGATGGCGCCTGATAAGAAATTTAATGTCGCTGATCTGGAACGTTTGCGGTTATGGCAATTGCTGGTTACTGCCGAAATGGAAATTGAGCAACACCGGTTGAAGCATGTATTGCCCTATCATCTTGGGGTAACATCACTGATATTGGTTTTTAGTGCACCTATTTCCATCCGTTTCAGGATGGACGAAAAACATTTTGATGTCGATGGTGCCTACAATATTCGCTATGAAGTAATCAAAAAACGCATTGACAAGGCTTATATAAAAGGCACTAAGGAGCGTATTACCGCAGAAGGCACTATAACCATTGTATACTCAAAAGCTGAAGAAGAAGCTGAGTATAGCCGCTATATCCGTATACTGCAGTCGGCGGGTATATTAACTTATAAGGTAGAACACCTTGATGTGGAAGATCTGCAGGCGGTATCCGGACTCAAAGCGCTGCGTGTTGGCGTAGCCTACGAAACGAGCCGGTTTTTGTCGCAGGATTTTTCATATAATGGACTTTACAGGGAATTGCTCAGTTCTAAAAAGACACAAATTGCTGTATAAAAGCCGGTAGCGGTCAGGGATCAATAGTTACTTTGCACCAAAGTCCTGGGTCCAGTAAGTGCCTGCCTTCGCTGCACCCATTTCTTTAAAAGAAGCGCTCATCATATTCTTGCAGTGCCCCTCGCTTTGTAGCCAGCCGTTAAACACAGCCTGCTCTGTTGTATATCCATACGCGATATTTTCTCCAAGCGCCCGCCAGTTGGTATAGCCGGCTGCTGTGATACGAGCGCTAAAAGATGTACCATCAGATGAGTTGTGAGAGAAATTACCAGTTGCATTCATATCCTGGCTGTGCCCTAAAGCGGCTGCGGCCAATACATTGTTCCATGTCAAAGGTGCAACGGCCGGCATTACCGTAGTTCCACAGGTGCAGCCTGTTGACCGCACATTGTTTACCATTTTCAACATAGCCACATTATCCAACCCGGTAGCTACCGTCCCATTACTGCCTGTTGCACCAGTAATTCCCGTAGTCCCGGTTGTGCCGGTAGTACCTGTTTTGATTGTTGGGTTTATTTCTGATGAGTTTTTTTGGCAGGAAGCAAAGCATATCGCCACACAAATCAAAGGGTACAATAATTTCTTCATCCTATTACGCTTTACTGCCGGATAGGCGTTCAGTAGTTAGTTTGACATATAACGTAATTGATAGACTTAATGTTGTAGTTAATAAAAGCAAATCCCGGTGCAAATAAAAAAGCCTTTCATCGTGAAAGGCTGTTAAATATTAATAAGTAAAGAGGCAAATTATAATAGCTTAGGTGTCATATTTGAACCAAAACGGTAGGTTAGGGTAACTTCATGAATGGAATTGTTAAATCCTCCCAGGTTATTTGACGAAGTACCAAACTGATAACTGTAACCCAACTTAAATGAGTTCATGTTAACAGATAATACGCCTGCGGCTTCATTGTCCGAACGATAATTCAGCCCTATTCCGAGTACATCTTTCAGGAAAATGGTGCCGGATACATTTGCAGTAACCGGAACGCCTTTAGCATACGCTATTAATGCAGCAGGTTTAAGTTTGATACCATCTGTTAATTCAGTAATAAAGCCGCCCGAAAAATAATAATGGTTTCTGAAGTTAGTGTTGTTCTGTACGCTGGCTGTACCCAAACCTGTAATAGTCAGTTCGGGCATTGATAAGCCCACAAAATAATTGTCGCTGTAATACATTACACCAAAACCAAGATTAGGGCGTGTTTGACGTACATCATCTTTAAATTGTGGGTCGGTAGGGGCAAGTGTTGAAAAACTAGCTCTGTAGCTTTTTACACCGCCACTTATTGAAACTGCCAGGAAATCCGCATCGCTCATCTGGATGGATTTAGCAAAATATGCGCTGAATTGCGTGTTTGATTCAATCGCAAATTGATCGTTCATCACCAGCAAGCCGGATGCGCCGTTAATGGATTCAATAGGCAGGTTGCCATTGAATATGAAGGTACTCGGGGCACCTTGAATGCCTACAAATTGTTTGCGAACTAATGCACTTACAGATCCGTTTTTATCAAGCATCGAATAGGCCTGGTTGAAAGGGGTCAGGTTGTCCATGTACTGAGTATAGCCGAATTCCTGTTGCTGCTGGGCCTTGAGGCCCAGAGCAAATCCCAGGAATAGAAGGCAAATACCCCACTTTTTGATTGCTTTCATATTACAATTCTTTAAGTTCATTAATACTTGATGATAAAGTAACCTGTCTTACGTTTCGTTTCTCCGCCCTTCACTTTGTACTCGATCATGTAGAAGTAAGTACCAGGTTGCTGCATCTCCTTAGTGATGTTTGAATGACCATCAAACACTTTATTCGTGTTGTCATATCCAGTCATTTCATAAATGGTTGTACCGTTTCTGTTCATCAGCATTACCTTGTTATCAGGATAACTTTCGATGTTATCAATGTGCAATACATCATTTATACCGTCACCATTTGGTGATACAGCTTGTCTTACAACCGGCTCGTCTACAGGAATATAAGTTACGTGTTCTGGATTATTTACCGAAATAATACTTGCATTTGATGGATTAGTTATTGTTAA
>Ga0105237_10001960_pt1 | contig 26199 bp, 30 predicted proteins | sample KBSC24metaG_FD_81520 | JGI IMG/M metagenome (GOLD analysis project Ga0105237, IMG submission 81520) | Corn rhizosphere microbial communities from Kellogg Biological Station, Michigan, USA - KBS C2-4 metaG | ecosystem: Host-associated > Plants > Roots > Rhizosphere > Soil | place: Michigan, USA...
GCATAGTGCGCCAACTCCGTATCATTCTCGATCAGGCCGTCGAGCAGCGCCTTCATATCGCTCTGATCGGACGCCGATTGAAACGGCCCCGGCTGCCGCTCTATCGCCAGTACCGCAATGGCGAGTGCCTTCTTCACCAGGTGCAGGTCGCGTCCCGTGAATTCCGCCATGCCGCATGCCTCAACCATCATGTCGACTCGTAAGCACACCTTAGCCGATCGGCCAGCGCACCGTGAGGACAACGAGGTTCCATGCATTGTCCGCGACGGCCTTTGAGTGGCGGCTCCTGCCGGCGGGCGCCACCCCGCGTCTATCAGCGCTGATCCTTGGTCCGGCCGAGGGCCTGACGCCATCAACCCGTAAAGGGTCGGCTTACGCGAAGCGTGCCGCCGCTGCGTCTTCGCCTTCGCGGTGATTGCGGCCCTCGGCCGAACACATCGGGCGCCTGTCGCGCGGGGATGGTCCCCGCCTCAGCACAGGAGCCGGATCAATGTCTCAAGCCCTCGCATTCTCTAACGGCTGGAACCTCGCCATCACTCTCATGGTCTGCGTCGTCGTCTTTCATGCTGACGCTGGCAACTTCGGCGTCATGCTGGCCGCCGAATATGACGGCGATCCCGCCGCCGTCATCCACGAATTCGACCCCTTCCAGCGATGAAGGGGCGCATCCCCACGCAAGCTGGACCGCACAGCGCCAGCGGGATTTCCGCTCCCGCTGGCGCCTGTTTGCGGCTATACTCACGGTCGCGCCGTGGTGGTGGTGGAAGGCGCGACCGTCAGACCTTTATCTCACGGAGTACACCGCCATGATCATCTTCGGACCACTCCTCGTCATCGTCGGCATCGGCTTTATCTGCTGGCTGCTGTTCACCCTCGCTGTCTTTGCGCTGCCGTTTTTCGCCGGTCTGACGATCGGCATCTGGGCCTTTCACACGGGGGCCGGCGTGCTCGGCGGCATCGCCGTAGGTCTTGTAGCCGGCGGCGTCACCTTTGGCCTTGCCCAGCTTGCGCTCGCCGTTGTGCCATGGGCGTGGGCTCGGCTCCTGATCATCCTTCTCTATGTCGCGCCCGCCACCGTCGCTGGCTACAGTGCCACGCATGGAATCGCCCAGATGGCGATGCCTTCACCCACCTGGCAGACGATCTTCGCCGTCATCGGCGCGGTCGCTGTCAGCGTCACGGCGTTCGTCCGCTTCACCGGAATCGCCGCGCCTGGACCAGCCGGACAGGGCTTAGCGCGGGGCTGACATCATCACGTCGACGACCGTTGGGGCGGGGCCAGAATCACGCACTCCGTATGCTCGCGATCCTCGTCGTGGAACGCGGAGTGAGGGCCGACTGGCGTCGAAGCTCACCCGATCATCGCAGAGTACCGGGCGTCGTGGCGGGTTGTTGAGGCGACGTGGCCGAGGTGGCGACGTCTTACGGATATGGCCAACGAAACGCGTGACGGGGCGTGCAGCCGCAGCTTGGTCTCCGAAGCAGGAGATCCGTTGGTGGCCAGGACGGGGCCCGGATTACCGTCGAATTCACTCCCCAGCCTCCGCGGTGACTCGAAAGTCGTCAAGTTCCCCTTGATGTCAGCTCTGTCAGGCCGAGCGCACCGAACGGCCTCTTCGATGGATTGATCTGGCCGAAGGCCGGCTGAAGCCTCGACCGCCTATGGCGCAACAGCGGCGTCAAAACTTTCTTCCCCTGCCGGCTGCGCCGTCATTCCTCGCGAGACAAGAAAGCCCCTCCTTTGCTGTCGAGCCCCTTCGGGGTGCGCCGTCGATCGCCTCCGGCCCTTCGATCACCATCGAGGCCGCAATGGTGCGGGCTCGGAAACAGAGATCAAGGAGAACTACCATGGCGACCATCGGCACCTTCAAGAAGACCGGCTCGAACGAATTCACCGGCGAAATCGTCACCCTCTCGGTCCAGGCCAAGAACGTCCGGATCGTCCCCGAAACCACCCGCTCCGGCGACAACAGCCCCAGCCACCGCGTCTATGTCGGCCGGGTCGAGATCGGCGCCGCCTGGGCCAAGCGCTCCAACGAGGGCCGCGACTATCTGGGCCTCAAGCTCGACGATCCGAGCTTCACCGCCCCGATCTTCGCCAACCTCTTCGACGACGAAGAGGGCGAAGGCTACAGCCTGATCTGGTCCCGCCCCAACGGCCTCCGGAGCGACTGACCCCGCCCACAATGCCCCGTCCGGCTGGTTCGGGCGGGGCATCGCCTTATGCTCCAAGAGCGACCGCCAACCTTGAATAAGCGGAATACCTAGTTTACTAGGTGGCAGTATATTAGGTGGCACGGCGATCTCACCGCATGAGCTTGCGGGAGATCGTCGCCACGAATCTGCGAAGACTGAGACATGCCAAAAGCATGTCGCAGGAGGAGCTTGCCGACCGTGCGGGCATCAATCGCAACTATGTTGGCATGCTGGAGCGCGAACAGCACTCCGCGACAGTCGACATGCTGGAGAAGCTCGCCGAGGTCCTTGAAGCGGACCCTGTCGAATTCTTCCGGCGCGAAACGTGAACCGCAGTCGTCACAGAAACTAAGGCTCGACCGCCGCCTTTTTCCGAGCCTTCACAGGCACGGCGCGCACCAGTTCGGTCGCCTCCACCTCAAGCGCCTCCGCGATCCGGCCGAGCACCGTGACGCTGGCCGAAACGTCGGCGCGTTCGATCCCTCCGACGTACCGGGCACTCAACCCGGCCCTTTCGGCCAATTCCTCCTGCGTCATCCCTTTCGCATGACGCAACCGACGCAGATTGACCGCCATGACCTCCTTGAGATCCATGGCGATGATGGAGCCGACACAGGAACTATCGTTCCAGGAATGATCGTTCCGATTCGTACATGCCTTTGCGATTCATCGACGCTGCGGAGGCCTCAGTTTGCCATTTACGCGAGCAACGTGATGCGCCCCAAGCATCGCGGCGTAAGTATTCGCCGCGCAAATCTTGCAAAAATTCGCGGTAAATGAATGGCTAACACATTGCTTTGATCTCAAGGGGGTAGATCGCAATGACTCAGGTGCCTTTCCAGGACCGGCCGCCGCACACCGACCGCTTGAATGCCTATGACGAGCAACATCTGGCCATCTATCTTCGATTGCTGATGGCCGACGAAGAGGGCGCTGACTGGCGCGAAGTGGTCCAGGTGATCTTCGGCCTAAATCCGACCCAGGAGCCCGCCCGTGCCAAAACGGTTCATGACAGCCATCTGGCGCGGGCCCGCTGGATGACTGAGACGGGCTATCGGCACTTGCTTGAACCCCGGATGCAGTGAACCAACGCCCCGCACTCCCACGGCTCGCAGCCACACGCGATGCAACCCTAAGGACTACTTTTGCCGGCGAATTTTCCGGATCGTGGCGACCCGCCTCGAGAGAGGACAAACGAGAGGAAACGCCATGCCCACGGAGTATTGGCGCTCGCCGGAGACGATTGATCGCCTGAATCGCCTCGAACGTCCCGGCTTTGCCGCCGAATTTCTGCGCCGCAACCCTGATTACCGCCGCGACTTCGTCCGCACCCAGCGCCAGATCGCACGCGCTTCCGTCGACGCAGAGACTGCCCGCGTCAGTCTCGCTCGGCGATGGGGGTTGCGCTTTCGCCCATGACCCCGCGTCTCCAGTCGGACTCGAACCCGTCATGTGGCTGCCGGAAGTTTCGCCGGCCACGCTGATCCTGGAACCGGCACCCACCGGGTTCGAGGCCGCTTCATCCTTCGATCCCAGCGCCTTCGGTCCGGCGCTCGTCGAGCGCGCGGACGCCGATGGACGTGAACTGGTGATCGTCGACGGCTCGGACGAACTCCATATCCGCTTGCAAGACGACCAGGCCACGCGACGGTCGGCCGTGCTTCTGCCGCTCGACAGCATGTTCGAGCTTCGGCTCGACGTCGCGCTACGCTTCGCCCGCCGACTCAGCGGCCAGCGCATCAACTTTCTCCCGACCGCCCTGCGGCTCACGTCTTTCCAGAAACGACGACTGATTCAACTCCTCCACGCCTTCGACGTTCACGATGGCGGCGGCGGCCCGCGCGACATCGCGGCGGAAGTACTCAGCTCCGACCACGCCCAGCTTCCCTCTGTCGAGTGGAAGGATTCCCACGCACGGCGCAAAGCCAACCGCCTAATCCACGATTCGATCGCCTTGGTCGAAAGGGGCTATCTCAAGCTCTTGCGCGGTCTCTGACGCGTCCGTCGATCTCCAACACACCAACGCCACGACACGCGACCGCGCCGGATGCGCTCGTGTTCACCCGCTCGCAAACAAGGGGGGACACGCACGGGCGAAAATCTTCGTCCACCCCCAACGCCTGAACTCTCCGCCACCGTCACCCCGACATGCCGCGACTTGGCCGCGGCGCTTCGAGGCAAGACGGAGGCACATCATGCCCGACAGGGCCGCGCAACTCGCCACGCGTTACGTCCGCACACATGAAGCGGCGCGCATCCTCGGCATCTCGCCGCGGACGCTGGAGAAATACCGCTGCCACGGTAGCGGCCCGACCTTCCGCAAGCTCGGCGGGCGTGTCGTCTACGCGATCGACGACCTCGAAGCTTGGGCCGACCAGGCCGCGTGCAGCTCGACATCCGATCCCCGATACGTCGAGGCCCGCGCCGCCGGCCACGCGCATCGTTGAAGCGGCGCTCGTCGATGTCATCGCGCCGCCTCATCACAGCCAGCGAACGGAGCAAGCTCGATCCGTTCATCGTCGCCACCGGCGACGCAAGTCCGCGCGACCAGCGCGACTTGATGGAGCGGCCGTTCTTCTCGCTCGCCAAAGCCAGGCGCACGGCGCCGATCCTCTACGAAGCCGCCGGTGTTCGGGTCGAGGTCTACGCCGTGCCCGAGCATGGCATGGCGACCATCTGGGACGCCGATGTGCTGATCTGGGCGGCGAGCCAGATCGTCGAGGCCGAGAACCTCGGCTTCAAGACCTCGCGTTTCCTTCGCTTCACGCCCTACCAGCTCCTGACCGCGATCGGTCGGCAGACAGGCGCACGCGACTACAAGCTCCTGAAGGGCGCGCTCGCCCGCCTGCAATCGACCGTCATCCGCACCACCATCCGCAACGGCGAACATTGGCGCCGTCACCAGTTCTCCTGGATCAATGAGTGGGAGGAATGCACGACGCGCGACGGTCGCGTCGAGGGCATGGAGTTCGTGCTCCCCGACTGGTTCTACCGCGGCGTCATCGACCGCTCGCTCGTGCTCGCCATCGACCCGGCCTACTTCCGGCTGACTGGCGGCATCGAGCGCTGGCTCTATCGCGTCGCGCGCAAACACGCCGGTCGCCAGCCCAAAGGCTGGCTGTTCGAGATCGCGCATCTCCACGAGAAGTCCGGCAGCCTGGTGCGCGTCTCCGATTTCGCGCTCCAGATCCGCCGCATCGCCGCGCGCCAGCCACTGCCCGGCTATCGCCTGCACATCGAGTGGCAGGGCCGCCGCGAGCTGCTGCGCATCCTGCCGGCCCACTTATCCACAGTCCCTGTGGATGGCGCTGTGGAGACGCTCGGGACTTCGCACGCAAACGGTATCGGGACTCCGCACGCAGGCCTATCGGGACTTCGCACGCACGAACCGCAGCTAACGCTTTGGCCGGAAACCGCGATTCCGGGCCTTAACTTAGAGTCTAACTCAGAATCTAACTCTTGTAGTGGGGCCTGCGCGATCTGCGGATAAGCGCGCCACCCCGGCTGAACAGACCTCCGAACCACCAGCACGACAGCCTTCGCTGCCCTTCGGCCGCAAGCCGGGAGGGAAGAGATGATCGTCGCTCTGCTCAACCAGAAAGGCGGCGTCGGCAAGACCACGCTTGCGCTTCATCTCGCCGGCGAGCTGGCGCTGCACGGCAAGCGCGTCACGCTGATCGATGCGGACCCCCAAGGCTCGGCACTCGATTGGTCGCAGCAGCGGGCGCGGGAGAACGTCTCGCGGCTGTTCGGCGTCGTTGGCCTCGCGCGCGACACGCTCCACCGCGAGGCGCCGGAGATCGCGCGCACCGCTGATCACGTCGTCATCGATGGGCCACCGCGCGTCGCGGGACTGATGCGCTCGGCGCTGCTCGCCGCCGATCTCGTGCTGATCCCGGTGCAACCATCACCCTTCGATGGTTGGGCCTCGGCCGAGATGCTGAGCCTGCTACGCGAGGCCCGCATCTATCGCCCCCAGCTCGCCGCACGCTTCGTGCTGAACCGCTGCGGCGCGCGCACGGTCATCGCTCGCGAAACCGCAGAAACGCTGGCCGATCACGATCCGCCGCTGCTCGCTAGCACCATCGGTCAACGTGTCGTCTTCGCCGACGCCGCGCAATCCGGCCGCCTCGTGTTCGAACTGGCCGAGCAGAGCGCCGCGGCTCGCGAGATCGCCGCGCTCGCCGCTGAAGTCACGAGGATTGCGCCATGAGCGCGAGTGGCGCCCGACGCGGCTTCGCCGCCCGGCCCGGCGATGCCGAGAGCTGGATCAAGGCTCCGGACGCACAGGGCCGCCACAACGATAACGCATCCGCCTTCACCGCGCGGCTGACGATCGATGTCACGCCGGCGCTGCGCGGCCGCATCAAGGTCGCCGCCTTCCGGCGCGGGATCACCGTCGCCGACATGCTGCGCGACCTCTTCGCGCGCGAATTCCCCGCCGATCCCGGAGAGAGCTCATGAACGACAACGAGCCGTTGTTGCCGCGTGTCGTGCCGCCATCGCATCGGCGCACCGTCGCACTCACCCATGTCGAGTTGACCTGGATCGAGAAGAAGATCGAGCACTGGCTGCGCTTCGGCCGCCGCGCCGAGGAGAAGATTCTCGATCGCCGCCGCAGCATCTCGAGCTTCAAGCCAGGCAGCATCTTCGCGTTCGTGCGCTGGGCGTCGAACGACTACGGCACCATCATCTCGCGCATGGATATCGTGCGGGCGGTCGAGCCTGGCGCACGCTTCCAGACGCTGCCGTTCGTGCGCCCCGGCGGCGAGATCCTGCTGCGCGTCGATAGCTGGCCGAAGGTCGAGCGCGTGCTCCAGGCGATCGACGCCGTCGAGACGCTCGACATCGATCCCGCCGACGCCGCGCCGGAATACTGGCGCCATCTCCACAACCGTCTCGCCGCCGGCCATGAGCCGCGCCGTTACACGCGCGATCAGCACGCAGCCTGGCTCAAGCGCAGGAGCGTCACACTATGACCCGCTTCGGCCACGTCATGACGACGTACTTCGCCATGCTCGTCTTCATCGGCTTGGCCTTCGTCCATCCCGCGCCACGCCTGATCTGGAACGCCACGCCGAGCACGCCGACCGGGCTTTATGCGCTCCGGCCGGCCGGACACCTTCGCGCGCTCGAGCTCGTCGCCCTGCGCGCGCCCGAACCGATCGCCAGCTACCTCGCCGATGGCGGCTTCCTGCCCAAGGGCGTGCCGCTGCTCAAGCATGTGATGGCGGTGCCTGGGCAGACCGTGTGCCGCGCAGGCGACGCCATTACGGTCGATCATATCGACGTCGGCGTGGCGCGCGAGCGCGATCATCTCGGCCGCCCGCTGCCGCGTTGGAGCGGCTGCCACACGCTCGGCCCCAACGAAGTCTTCCTCATGAATCCGACTGTCCCTGACAGCCTGGACGGACGCTATTTCGGCCCGCTTCCCACCACCGCGATTGTCGCCCGCGCGGTCCCCCTGTGGACCGACGAGGCAGGTGACGGCCGCTTCGTGTGGCGCGCCGCCACCGATTGACGTGCTTCTCAACCCGCCAACAACGGAGGTTTCCCATGGCGCAGATTGGTCAGTTCACCCGCGATAAGTCCGGCTTCACCGGGCGCATCCAGACGCTCTTCTTCACCCTAGACCTCTCCCTCGTTCCGGCCGAATCCTCCGATGCCGAGAATGCGCCGGACTACCGCGTCCACATGGGCGACAGCGATGGCCCGGAGATCGGCGCGGGCTGGAAGCGCACCGGCGAAAAGGCCGGCGAATACGTCTCGCTCGTTATCGACGATCCCGCCCTCTCGCAGCCGATCCGCGCCAACCTGTTCCAGTCGGGCGACGACAAATCTGCCTGGGTGCTGAACTGGAACCGCCCGCCGAAGCGCGGCGATCGGGGCTGATCGCATGCGGCGCGCGCTTCTTCTGCTCGCCAGCATGACGGCGCTCGGCATGCCTGCTGTCGCCGTCCACGCGCAGGCGGCTCCAATGGCGATGCGGACGGCGAGCGATTCCTACGCCGACCTGATCGCCGAAGCCGCTCAACGCTTCGCCATTCCGGCAGCATGGATACGGGCGATCATGCGCATCGAGAGCCGCGGCGATCGGCGCGTCGTCTCAGCCAAGGGCGCGATGGGCTTGATGCAGCTCATGCCCGAAACCTGGGCTGCGCTGCGCGCTCGCTACGGCCTCGGGCGCGACCCGTTCGATCCGCACGACAACATCCTGGCGGGCGCGGCCTTCCTGCGCGAGATGCACGACCGCTACGGATCGCCGGGATTCCTCGCTGCGTACAATGCGGGGCCTGGGCGATACGAGGACTATCGCGATCGGCATCGTCCGCTGCCGCCCGAAACCGTCGCTTATGTGGCGGCGCTCGTCCCTTTTGTCGGGGACGGCGCGACCGATGGGCCTGTCCTCGTGGCGGCCTCCGATCCGTCGTCATGGACAATGGCGCCGCTCTTCATCGTGCGATCGGCAAGCGTTGAACCCGTCGATCGCGCGGCAGCCAAACCGCCGTCAAACGACTCGCCGCCCCCCGTCGCGGTGCGCGACCTGTCGGCCATCGCACCGCAATCTGATGGGTTGTTCGTCCACGTTTCCGCAGCGGGGCCGAAGCCGTGATCTCGCTGCGCCGCCTTCGACGTCCCGCCACGTCGCCTCGGTCAGCTCGTGCTTTCCCTGTCGGTTCGGCGGCTCCTGACGTCTTAAGCGGCCCCAACGCAGCTACAGGGCGCGATTTCGTAGGCAGTCGCGGCGCAGCGTGCTTCCGGGAAGAAGGAAGTGCAGGCGGAGGAGGAGCGCAGAAACCAACCGACCGAGGGCCAGATAAAAGGCCGCAACGTGCGGCTCGGTCGGTCGGTTGTTCTTATTGGGATTTTTCAGCGATCCGGCAATGTGCGGCCCTGGTGCGCAAGGTGCCCCGGACCCACAACGCTTTGCCAGAGCTGACTTTTCCGCACATTGCTGGGGCCGGCGATGGCTGACGAGAACGATTTCCAGCCTCGCCCGGGCCGCATCCGCTCAACCCGCAGCCAGCGCGCGAAGCCCTTCGTCGCCCAGGCGCTCGCCGCCGCCCAGCGCGCCGGCGGCGGCATCTCGCGGCAGGGCCTGCTAAGGAGCGCCAGCCGCTCGACCTTCGGGCGCGGGCGCGTGGCCAGCGTACGCGCGAATCGGCTCCTGACCGGCCGCTCGCGGCTGGTGACGGTCAAGACACGCGTGGTCCGTCACACCGCGCGGTCAACGCCGCTCGGCGCCCATCTCAGCTATCTCCGGCGCGAAGGGGTCACCCGGGACGGGGAGAGGGCGCGGCTATTCGGTCCCGAGACCGACGACGCCGATCCCAAGGCCTTCGCCGAGCGGTGCGAAAGGGACCGCCACCATTTCCGCTTCATCGTCTCGCCCGAGGACGCGCCGGAGATGGCCGACCTCCAAGCCTTCACCCGCGAACTGGTCGGCCAGATGGAAAAGGATCTCGGCACCAAGCTCGACTGGGTCGCCGTCGATCACTGGAACACGCAGCACCCGCACGTCCACGTCATCGTGCGCGGCGTCGCCGACGACGGCCAGGACCTCGTCATTTCCCGCGACTACATCAAGGAAGGCATGCGCGCCCGCGCCCAGGATCTGGTGACGCAGGAGCTGGGGCGGCGCAGCGATCTCGACATCCGCCGTGCGCTCGAGCGCCAGGTCGACGCCGAGCGCTGGACCCAACTCGACCGGCAGCTCGCCCGCGATGCCGATCGACACGGCGTCCTCGATCTCGCACCAGATGCCGGACGTCAGCCTGATCCGTTCGAAGCGCTCAAGGTCGGACGGTTGCGGCGCCTGGAGGGTCTTGGTCTCGCGCACCAGCTCGGGCCGGGCCAATGGACGATGGACTCGGCCGCGGAGACGACCTTGCGGGAGCTCGGCGAGCGCGGCGACATCATCAAACGCATCCACCGCAGCCTGGCCGAGCGCGGCATCGAGCGAGCCACGGCGAGTTATGTGCTCGCTGGCGAGAGCTTGGATGTCCCGATCATAGGCCGTTTGGTTGATCGCGGGCTCGACGATGAGCTGAAGGGTACGGCCTACGCTGTCGTCGACGGCGTCGACGGGCGGACCCACCACATCAAGCTTCCAGATCTCGACGCCGCCGGCGACAGCGCACTAGGCTCGATCGTCGAGCTGCGCAAGTTCGACGACGCGCAAGGCCGGCGTCGCGTTGCCATTGCGGTGCGTTCCGACCTCGCCATCGAAGACCAGGTGACGGCGAGCGGCGCGACTTGGCTCGATCGCCAGGCGGTAGCGCGCGATCCGGTGGCGCTCGGCCAGGCCGGCTTCGGAGCCGAGGTCCGCGAGGCAATAGATCGCCGAGCGGACCAGCTCATCGAGCAGGGTCTCGCCGAGCAGCAGGCGCGGGGGATCGTGTTCGCCTCCGGCCTGATCGGAACGCTTCGACGGCGAGAGCTGGAGACGCTGGGCGAGCGGCTCGCCGCCGAAACGGGCCAGCCGTTCAATGGCGCGGCGACCGGCGAGTATGTCGCCGGGACCTACCGACAACGCTTCGCGCTCGCCTCCGGCCGCTTCGCCATGATCGACGACGGCCTTGGCTTCCAGCTCGTGCCCTGGACGCCCTCCCTCGAAAAGCAGCTCGGCCGCCACGTCTCCGGCGTCGCCCGCGCGGATGGCGGGATCGACTGGGGCTTCGGCCGCAACCGGGGGCTCGGTCTGTGACTGATCCCTACAATCATCGACCTCAGGAAAGGACCTCTTCTATGTCCGCGACCAAGATTCTCTGGGGCCAGGTCATCACCGTCTTCTCGATCGTCCTACTGGCGATCTGGAGTGCGACGGAGTGGACGGCCTGGCGCCTCGACTTCCAACCCCAGCTCGGCCACCCGTGGTTTGAGCTGCTGCATTTCCCGTTCTATCTGCCGCCGGCCTTCTTCTGGTGGTGGTACGCCTACGACGCCTATGCGCCATCGATCTTCATTGAGGGCGCGTACATCGCGGCCTCGGGCGGAATCATCGCCGCGGCCGTTTCGATCGGCATGTCTGTCTGGCGGGCCCGCGAAGCGAAGAACGCCGAGACCTACGGCTCTGCCCGCTGGGCGCAACCGAAGGAGATCGAAGCCGCTGGACTCAGCGGACCCGATGGCGTCGTGCTGGGCCGCTACCAGCGTAGCTATCTGCGCCACGATGGGCCGGAGCATGTGTTGTGCTTCGCTCCCACCAGATCGGGCAAAGGTGTCGGTCTCGTCATCCCGTCGCTGCTGACCTGGCCTGGCTCGGCGATCGTGCACGACATCAAGGGCGAAAACTGGCAGCTCACCGCGGGCTTCCGCGCCCAGCACGGCCGCGTGCTCCTGTTCGATCCCACCAATGCGAAATCGTCGGCCTACAATCCCCTGCTCGAAGTGCGCCGCGGCGAGTGGGAGGTGCGCGACGTCCAAAACATCGCCGACATCCTGGTCGATCCCGAAGGCAGCCTCGAAAAGCGGAACCACTGGGAGAAGACCAGCCACGCGCTTTTGGTCGGCGCCATCCTTCACGTCCTCTATGCCGAGGAGGACAAGACGCTCGCCGGCGTTGCGTCGTTCCTGTCCGATCCGAAGCGGCCGATCGAGTCCACGCTCTCGGCCATGATGCGGACGCCGCATCTCGGCGAGGCTGGCGTTCATCCCGTCGTCGCGAGCGCTGCCAGGGAGTTGTTGAATAAATCCGGTAACGAGCGCTCCGGCGTTTTGAGCACCGCCATGTCATTCCTGGGCCTCTACCGCGACCCTGTGGTCGCCGAGGTGACGCGGCGTTGCGACTGGCGGATCGCCGACATCGTCACCGGCGAACGGCCGACGACGCTCTACCTTGTGGTCCCACCCTCGGACATCAACCGCACCAAGCCGCTGATCCGCCTGATCCTCAACCAGATCGGCCGGCGTCTGACCGAGGACCTGCACGCTAAGGCCGACCGGCGGCGGCTCCTCTTGATGCTCGACGAATTCCCAGCGCTGGGGCGGCTCGACTTCTTCGAGTCGGCGCTCGCCTTCATGGCGGGCTACGGCATCAAGAGTTTCCTGATCGCCCAGTCGCTGAACCAGATCGAGAAGGCCTATGGGCCGAACAACTCGATCCTCGACAACTGCCATGTGCGGGTGAGCTTCGCCACCAATGACGAGCGGACCGCCAAGCGCGTCAGCGATGCGCTCGGGACGGCGACCGAGATGAAGGCGATGAAGAACTATGCCGGTAGCCGCCTCTCGCCCTGGCTCGGACATCTGATGGTCTCCCGATCGGAGACGGCGCGCCCGCTGCTCACGCCGGGCGAGGTCATGCAACTCCCGCCTACCGACGAGATCGTCATGGTGTCTGGCGTCCATCCGATCCGCGCGAGGAAGGCGCGCTACTACGAGGATGCGCGGTTGCAGGAGCGCATCCTGCCGCCGCCTGTGCCGACGCAGCCGAAAGTGAGTCGTTCCGACGACTGGAGTTCACGGCCATTGCCCCCGCGGCCGCCGGCGCCAGCTACGCGTGACGGCGAGGAGGCCGACGATGAAGACCCGAAGAACTCGGACCGCCGTCGCCAGCCTGAACTGAACCAAGCGACGGTCGAGAAGAAGCAGCCGATCGACAACGAATTCGCTCTCGATCCGACCGACGAGCTTGAGGAGGATGCGCCCCGCGTAGGTCGGATGAACGACCTCATGCAGGGCTTGGCGCGCCAAGCCTCCCTCGACCCCGGCGACGACCTGGGACTGTGAGGCTGGGATGCCGGCGCCGAAGAAGAAGGCTCAGGTCTCCGTCTATCTCGATCCGGACGTGATGCGGTCCCTGTCGGTCTACGCGGCGCGGCGAGAGCAACCGATGTCGCTGATCGCCGAGGCCGCCATTGCCTCGTTCTTGTCGCCCGATGCGGACGAGCGGCGCGAGGCGGCGATTGCCAAACGGCTAGACCAGCAGGATCGCCGCCTCGCGCGACTGGAGCGCGACGTGGGCATCGCCGTCGAAACGCTGGCCCTTTTCATCCGCTTCTGGCTCACCACGACACCGGCGCTTCCTGAACCGGCCGCCAAGGCGGCGCGGGCGCAGGCTGGACCTCGCTACGACAACTTCGTCGCCGCTCTTGGCCGGCGCCTCAGCCAGGGGCCTAAGCTTCGACAAGAGATCCCCGATGACGCTCCGGAAGACCCGACTCGATCATCGGACACGGACTAGACGCGATTCCGAATAACCGGAGCATCACCGATGCCGTCGAAACCAAGTCCGCACCCAGCAAGTCTTTTTTCTCTGCTTTACGCTCGGCCCCTACGTCATCTGAATACTTGTTGATCCGTCCCATTTCCTGCCTCTTCTAATCGTCCCCGTCGCTAATCGCGTGTTGCGATTGGCCAAAGACGGGGACGGTCGTGGCGGTCACACCACTTCATTCCGAGGCCTTCTCCCGCGGTGCGCGCATGCTGCGCACCGCGCTCGGTCCCGCGATCGCCGGCTTCCTCGAAGACCCCTCGATCGTCGAGGTGATGCTCAACCCCGATGGCCGGCTCTGGATCGACCGGCTGTCGGGCGGTCTGGAGGATAGCGGCCGCATCCTGTCAGCCGCCGATGGCGAGCGGATCGTGCGCCTGGTCGCTCACCATGTCGGCGCCGAGGTTCATGCCGAGCGCCCGCGGGTTTCGGCCGAGCTACCCGAGACGGGGGAGCGGTTCGAGGGACTGTTGCCGCCGGTAGTCGCCGCGCCGGCTTTTGCGATCCGCAAGCCCGCCATCGCCGTCTTCACGCTCGACGACTATGTCGCCGCCGGCATCATGCTGGCCGGCCAAGCAGCGGCGCTCCGCGCCGCCGTCGCTGATCGCAAGAACATCCTGGTCGCCGGCGGCACCTCGACCGGCAAGACGACACTCACCAATGCGCTGCTGGCCGAGATCGCCGGCACCACCGACCGGGTAGTGCTGATCGAGGACACCCGCGAGCTGCAGTGCCGCGCCCCAAACCTCGTGGCCCTGCGCACCAAGGACGGCGTCGCATCACTTTCCGACCTGGTCCGCTCCTCGCTGCGCCTGCGGCCCGACCGCATCCCGATCGGCGAGGTGCGCGGCGCCGAGGCGCTGGACCTGCTGAAGGCGTGGGGCACCGGCCATCCCGGCGGCATCGGCACGATCCACGCGGGCACCGCGCTCGGTGCGCTGCGCCGCCTCGAGCAGCTCATCCAGGAGGCCGTCGTCACCGTCCCCAGGGCGCTGATCGCCGAGACGATCGATCTCGTCGCGGTGCTGCGCGGCCGCGGCACCGAACGCCGCCTCTCCGAACTCGCTCTCGTCGCCGGTCTCGATCCCGCCACCGGCGATTACCGCGTCCAGTCCGCCGGGGCGGGCGGCGACCCCTTGCCCCTCGGAGAACCATCATGATCCGCGTTCTTGCTGTCGCCCATTCTTCACGTCGCCGTCTGGCCGAGCTCATCACGCTCGCCACCCTGTCGATCGCCTTTGCCCCGGCGGCTTACGCCTCCGGCTCCTCGATGCCGTGGGAGACCCCGCTCAACTCCATCCTGGAGTCGGTACAAGGGCCCGTCGCCAAGATCATCTCGGTGATCATCATCACGGTGACCGGCCTGACGCTCGCCTTTGGCGACACCTCGGGCGGCTTTCGCCGGCTCATCCAGATCGTCTTCGGTCTGTCGATCGCCTTCGCCGCGTCGAGCTTCTTCCTGTCCTTCTTCTCGTTCTCCGGCGGGGCGCTGGTCTGATGGCCGCGATCGTCGACGCCGACGTGCCTGGCTTCTTCGCGCCGGTCCATCGCGCGCTCACTGACCCGATCTTGATGGGCGGCGCGCCGCGGACCGTGGCGATCGCCAACGGCACGCTCGCGGCGGCGATCGCCCTCGGCCTCCGGCTCTGGATCCCCGGCGCGCTGCTCTGGGCGGTGGGTCACGCCGCCGCCGTCTGGGCGGCGAAGCGCGATCCGCAGTTCGTCGACGTGGTGCGCCGACACCTTCGTTACCCGGCCCATCTCGGCGTTTGAGGCTCCCATGCTGAACCTTGCCGAATACCGCAGCCGCCCCGCGACCCTCGCAGACTTCCTGCCCTGGGCGGCGTTGGTCGAGGAAGGCGTCGTCCTCAACAAGGACGGCTCGTTCCAGCGCACCGCGCGCTTTCGCGGCCCGGATCTCGATAGCGCGACGCCGGCTGAGCTGGTCGGCGTCACCGCCCGACTCAACAACGCGTTGCGCCGCCTCGGCTCCGGCTGGGCGATCTTCGTCGAGGCGCAGCGGATCGCCGCCCAGACCTATCCGCACAGCCGCTTTCCCGACGCGGCTTCGGCGCTGGTCGATCTCGAGCGCCAGGACGCCTTCGAGGAAGCCGGCGCGCATTTCGAGAGCCGCTACTACCTGACCTTCGTATGGCTGCCGCCCGCCGAGGACGCCTCGCGCGTCGAAGGCTGGCTCTATGAGGGCCGCGCCCAGACCGGCGTCGATCCTTGGGAGCTGCTGCGCGGCTTCGTCGATCGGACCAACCGCGTCATCCAATTGGTCGAGGGCTTCATGCCCGAGGTGGCCTGGCTCGACGATAGCGACACGCTGACCTACCTGCACTCGACCATCTCGACCCGGCAGCAGGGCATCCGCGTGCCAGAGACGCCGATGCACCTCGATGCACTGCTCGCCGATGAGCCGCTCGCCGGCGGCCTCGAACCCCGCCTCGGCGCGCATCATTTACGCATCCTCACCGTGGTTGGATTCCCGACCGCGACCCATCCCGGCATCCTCGACGAACTGAACCGGCTCGCCTTCCCGTACCGCTGGTCCACCCGCGCCATCCTGCTCGACAAGACCGAGGCGGTGAAGCTGCTGACCAAGATCCGGCGGCAGTGGTTCGCGAAAAGGAAGAGCATTGCCGCCATCGTCAAGGAGGTGATGACCAACGAGGCCTCGACGCTGGTCGACTCCGACGCCGCCAATAAGGCGGCCGACGCGGACATGGCCCTTCAGGAGCTGGGCTCGGACGACGTGGGCCAGGCCTATGTCACCGCGACCGTCACCGTCTGGGATGAGGACCCCGGCCTCGCCGCCGAGAAGCTTCGCCTGGTCGAGAAGGTGATCCAGGGCCGCGACTTTACCTGCATGCCGGAAGGGGTGAATGCGCTCGAGGCCTGGCTCGGCTCCATCCCCGGCCATGCCTACGCCAACGTCCGTCAGCCGCCGGTCTCGACCCTGAACCTGGCGCACATGATCCCGCTCTCCGCGGTCTGGGCCGGGCCGGCGCGCGATGAGCACTTTCAGGCGCCGCCGCTGCTCTACGGCAAGACGGAAGGTTCGACGCCGTTTCGGCTCAGCCTCCATGTCGGCGACGTCGGCCACACGCTGATCGTGGGCCCGACCGGCGCGGGCAAATCTGTGCTGCTGGCGCTGATGGCGATGCAGTTTCGCCGCTACCGCTACAACCAGATCTTCGCCTTCGACTTCGGCGGCTCGATCCGTACCGCGGCGATCGCCATGGGCGGCGACTGGCACGATCTCGGAGGCAACCTGTCCGCCGGCCCCGAGCATTCGGTGTCGCTCCAGCCATTGGCCCGCATCGACGATCAGGCCGAGCTCGCCTGGGCGGCGGAGTGGGTGGCCGCGATCCTTGCGAAGGAAGGCGTCACCGTCGACCCGACCGCGAAGGAGCATGTCTGGTCGGCGCTGACCTCGCTGGCGTCCTCGCCGGTGCAGGAGCGCACGATCACCGGCCTGGCAGTCCTGCTGCAATCGACGGCGCTGAAGCAAGCGCTGCAACCATATTGCGTCGGGGGCGCTTCCGGCCGCTTGCTCGACGCCGAGACCGAACAGCTCGGCTCCGCACCTGTTCAGGCCTTCGAGACCGAGGGCCTGATCGGCGCCGGCGCGGCGCCCGCCGTGCTGACCTACCTGTTCCATCGCATCGAGGGCTGCCTCGATGGCCGGCCGACCTTGCTGATCATCGACGAGGGCTGGCTCGTCCTCGATGACCCGGCGTTCGCGCAGCAACTTCGCGAATGGCTGAAGACGCTGCGCAAGAAGAACGCCTCCGTCGTCTTCGCCACGCAATCGCTGTCGGACATCGACGGCAGCAACATTGCGCCGGCGATCATCGAGAGCTGTCCGACGCGCATCTTCCTGCCGAACGAGCGGGCGATCGAGCCGCAGATCACCGCGGTCTACCGCCGCTTCGGCTTGAACGATCGCCAGATCGAGATTCTCGCGCGCGCCACGCCGAAGCGCGACTACTACTGCCAATCGCGACGCGGCAATCGCCTCTTCGAGCTGGGCCTCGGCCCGGTCGCGCTCGCCTTCTGTGCTGCATCCTCCAAGGCCGACCACGCGGCGATCGAACGTGTCATCGCGGAGTACGGCCGCGATGCCTTCACGCCCGCTTGGCTTGCGGACCACGAACTCCTGTGGGCCGCCGATCTCATCCCCGACCTGACCAACCTGGAGACGTCATCATGATCAAGCTGCGCCAACTGGCGGCGGCAAGCGCCGTCGTACTCACCCTGGCCACCGCCGCGCCGCCCGCGTCGGCGCAGTGGGTCGTCTACGACCCGACCAACTTCAGCCAGAACGTGCTCACTGCGGCACGCGAACTGCAACAGATCAACAATCAGATCCAGATGTTGACCAACCAGGCGACAAGTCTGGTCAATCAGGCGCGCAATCTCGCCAACCTGCCGATGTCGACGCTGACGCAGCTTCAGTCGTCGATCGCCCAGACCCAGTCGCTCCTCGGCCAGGCGCAGAATATCGCCTTCAACGTCCAGCGCATCGAGCAGGCGTATTCGACGAGCTACGGTTCGGCCGCGGGCACAGGCTCGACCACCACCATGGTCGCCAACGCGCAGCAGCGCTGGCAGAACTCGGTCGGCGCCTTCGAGGACAGCCTGAAGGTTCAGGCCGGCGTTGTCGGCAACATCCCGACCAACTCCAGCGCCATGACCTCGCTTGTGTCCGCGAGCCAGAACGCCACGGGCGCCTTGCAGGCCGCCCAGGCCGGCAACCAGCTCCTGGCGCTGCAATCGCAGCAGCTCTCCGACCTGGTGGCGGTGCTGTCCGCCAAGAGCCGCGCCGATGCGCTCGAGCAAGCACGCAGCGCGGCCGCCGAAGCGCAGGGCCAGCAGAACTACAAGACCTTCTCGACGCGCAGCGGCTATCAGCCCGGCAACGTCACCATGTTCAGCGGCAACTGAGGCGCCGTGATGCTGGAACGGTCGGACATCTTCCGCGCGGCCGCGATCGTCGCCCTGGTCGCGGTGTTCATCGCGACTCTCGTCGCGGTCAACCGGCGTCCCTCGGCGCCCGTCGTCGAGACGTCTCCGATCATCAATCCAGCATCCGATGACCTCTCGGCCGAACTGCGCCGTTGCAGCGCGCTCGGCCCTCAGGATGCCGAAGACCCGCATTGCGTCGCGGTCTGGGAGGAGAACCGCCAGCGCTTCTTCGGCAGGCCGGCGCGGCCGCTGTCGCCACAAACGCCCCCAGGCGCTGCCGCGCCGGCCACCCCTTTTAAGGGAGACGCGCGATGAACAATGTCGGCGTCATCGACACCTTCCTCAACACCTTCACCACCTACATCGATTCTGGTTTCGGCCTGATCAAGGGTGAGGTCGGCTATCTCTCGTCCACGCTGATCGTGATCGACATCACGCTCGCCGGCTTGTTCTGGGCATGGGGCGCCGACGAGGACATCCTCCAGCGGTTGGTGAAGAAGACCCTCTACATCGGGTTCTTCGCTTTCATCATCAACAACTTCAACAATCTCTCGGCCATCGTCTTCAACAGCTTCGCCGGCATCGGCCTGAAGGCGGGCGGCTCGTCAATTGGCACCGCCGACTTCCTGCGGCCCGGCAAGCTCGCGCAGGTTGGACTTGATGCCGGCCAGCCGCTGCTCGACGCGGCCAACCAGATGATGGGCTTCACCAGCTTCTTCGCGAACTTCGTGCAGATCGCAGTGCTGATGGTCTCATGGGTCTTGGTGCTGATCGCCTTTTTCATCCTGGCGGTGCAGCTCTTCGTCACCCTGATCGAGTTCAAGCTGACGACGCTCGCCGGCTTCATCCTCATTCCATTCGCGCTCTTCAACAAGACCGCCTTCCTCGCTGAGAAGGTGCTCGGCAACATCGTCGCCTCGGGCGTGAAGGTGATGGTGCTGGCTGTCATCGTCGGCATCGGCACCGGCCTCTTCTCGCAGTTCACCCAGACCTACGCCGGCGGCCAGCCGACCGTCGAGCAGGCGCTGTCCGTCGTGCTGGCCGCGCTCGCCATGCTGGGCCTCGGTATCTTCGGCCCCGGCATCGCCACCGGCTTGGTCTCCGGTGCGCCGCAGCTCGGGGCGGGCGCCGCTGTCGGCACCGGCCTCGCCGTCGCCGGTACGGCAATGGCCGGCGCTGGCGCGCTGGGCCTGGCCGGGAGGGGGGCGATGGCGGCCGCCGCCGGCACGGCCGCCGCCGCACGCGGCGGCGCGGCGATGGCCGGTGGCGCATCCTCCGCCTACAGCCTGGCTTCGGCCGGACGGTCCGGCGCGGCAGGCGTCGCGGCGGGGCTTGGCGGGGTGGGACGCGCGGCGGCTTCGGCCGCATCAGGCCCTGTGCGCCGCGCCGCGGCTTCAACTGCCAGCTCCATGCGCCAAAGCTTCGCCGCCGGCGCCCGGTCCAGCTTCGCCGCCACGGGCGGGTCGTCGACTGCAGGAACGGTCGGCGGCAATCCGCCGAGCGGATCCGCGCCGGCCGGGGGCGGGTCAGCCGACTCCGGCCCGCCCGCCTGGGCCCAGCGCATGAAGCGCAACCAGTCGATGGTCCACGGGGCGCAGACGGCCGCGCAGGTCCTCAAGTCCGGCGACAGCCATGGCGGCGGCCATTCCGTCGATCTCTCAGGAGGAGAATAAGAGATGGCGCTGTTTCGCCGCCCCACGGTTCGCTACGGCCGGACGCCCGAACCTGAGACCCCCTATCAGCGTGCCGCCCAGGTTTGGGACGAGCGCATCGGCTCGGCCCGGGTGCAGGCCAAGAACTGGCGGCTGATGGCCTTCGGCTCGCTGGCGTTGTCCATGGGTCTCGCCGGCGGCCTCGTCTGGCAGTCGACCCACGGCAGCATCGTGCCCTGGGTCGTACAGGTCGACAAACTCGGCCAGGCGCAGGCCGTGGCGCCCGCCGCCGCGGACTACAGCCCGAGTGATCCGCAGATCGCCTGGTATCTGGCCCACTTCATCGAGATCGTCCGCTCGTTGCCGGCCGATCCGATCATCGTGCGGCAGAACTGGCTGCAGGCCTACGACTTCACCACCACCTCGGGCTCCCAGGCGCTCAACGACTACGCCCGCGCCAACGACCCCTTCGCCAAGCTCGGCAAGCAGCAGATCGCCATCGACGTCTCGAGCGTGATCCGCGCCTCGCCCTCAAGCTTCCGCGTGGAGTGGGTCGAGCATCGCTATCAGGACGGCGCGCTCGCCGACACCACGCGCTGGATCGCCATCCTCACCATCGCGATCCAGACACCGACCTCCGCCGACGTGCTCCGCAAGAACCCGCTCGGCATCTACGTCACCGCCATCAACTGGTCGAAGGAGCTATGACTATGGCCTCGCCGATTTCCAAGGAAGCCGGCGGTCCGGCTTCACGTTTCTCCACCAATCAGCAAAGCCGGAAGGGCGCAAACGTGGCTTTCCGTAATGCCGGCCTCGCGGCTCTACTGATGTCCGTCTCTGCCCTCGGCGGCTGCGCGCACAATTTCATTCCGCCCGACATCAATTACGACAGCGCGGCGCCAGCAAAGCTCACCGTCGATCCGCCAGCGCCTATCAAGATCGTGGAGTTGCCCAAGCCGCTGCCGCTGCCCGGGCAACTAAAGCCGATCGACGGTGGAAAGCCGACACCCGAAGCCGCTGACCCGACCGTGCGCGTCAACCAGGCCAATGCCGCGGCGCGGATCCAGCCGGTGCGCAACGGATTCATCAACGCCGTCCAGGTCTATCCCTTCTCCGGCGGCGCGCTCTACCAAGTCTATACGGCGCCCGGCGAGATCACCGACATCGCGCTGCAAGATGGCGAGCAGCTCGTCGGCTCCGGCCCCGTCGCCGCCGGCGACACCGTGCGCTGGATCATCGGCGACACCGAGAGCGGCGCGGGCGCCACCAAGAAGGTCCACATCCTGGTCAAGCCGACGAGGCCGGAGTTGCTCACCAATCTGGTCATCAACACGGATCGGCGGACCTATCTCCTTGAGCTGCGCTCGACGGAGAAGACCTACATGGCCTCCGTCTCATGGCAGTATCCGGAAGACCAGCTCATCGCGCTTCGCCGGCAGAACCAGGAGGCCGACGCCGCGGCGCCGATCGCGACCGGCGTCGATCTCGCGTCAATCAACTTTCGCTATGCGATCCAGGGCGACAATCCCGCTTGGCGGCCGCTGCGCGCCTTCGATGATGGGAAGAAGGTCTATATCGAGTTCCCGAGCGGCATCGCCCAGGGCGAGATGCCGCCGCTGTTCGTCATCGGTCCGGCGGGCGGCTCCGAGCTGGTGAACTACCGCGTGAACCGCAACTACTACATCGTCGACCGCCTGTTCGCCGCCGCCGAATTGCGCCTCGGCGACAAGGATAGCGAGCGGCGCGTGCGCATCGTCCGCACCGATGGAAGGCCGCGGTCATGACAGAAGAAGGCCCGGAAGAACAACCTCCGTCGCCGACGCCCGTCGTACCGCCCGACCTGCGGCTTCGAGGTGAACGGCCGCGCGTCACGCGCTTGTCGCGCAGGGTGCTGATTGGCCTCGGCGCCGTTTCGGCGCTCGCTGTCGCGGGCGCACTCGGCTACGCGCTCCAGACTCGCAACGCGGCGCAGAGCGGCCAGGAGCTGCTTTCCACGCAGAATCGTCCCTCCGCCGAGGGCCTCGCTGGCCTGCCTAAGGACTACACCGGCCTGCCGCGCCAGGCTCCCCCGCTTGGTCCGCCGCTGCCCGGCGATCTCGGCAAGCCGATCCTCAATGCCGGGGCCGCGCCCAACACCGTCACTCCTGGAACGGCGCCCGATCCGGAAGCGCAGCGCCGGGCGCAAGAGATCGAAGCCGCGCGGCTCAGCCGTCTCTTTGCCCAGACCAATCAGCAGCCGCAGCCGATCGGCCTCGGCGCGCCAGGCGCGCCGACCACTGCGGCGGGTCCGACGCCGACACCGCCGGTCGACGCCGGCGCCGCGCAGAACATGCAGGACCGCAAGACGGCATTCCTCAATGCTTCGACAGACAAGCGCACGGTCAGTCCGGACCGGCTCGACGCCAAGGCCTCGCCTTATGTCGTGCAGGCGGGCACCGTGATCCCCGCCGCTCTCATCACGGGCATCCGTTCCGATCTGCCCGGACAGATCACCGCCCAGGTGACAGAGGCGGTCTACGATAGCCCGACGGGCCAGTATCTTCTGATCCCGCAGGGCGCGAAGCTGATCGGCCAGTACGACAGTTCGGTCGCGTTCGGCCAGAGCCGCGTGCTCTTGGTGTGGACCCGCATCATCATGCCGGACGGCGCCTCCATCGTGCTCGAGCGGCAGCCTGGCGCCGATACGCAGGGCTATGCTGGTCTTGAGGACGAGGTCGACAACCACTGGGGCATGTTGTTCAAGGCCGCCGTCCTCTCGACGCTACTGAGTGTTGGCGCCGAGGCGGGAACGAGCCAGGACGAGAAGAACCTGGTGCAGGCGATACGAAGCGGCGCCTCGAACAGCATCAGCCAGACCGGCCAGCAGATCGTCCAGCGCCAACTCAACATCCAGCCGACTCTGACCATCCGGCCCGGCTTCCCCGTCCGTGTCATCGTCACGCGCGACCTGGTACTGGCGCAGTATGGGCAGGGAGGAAGGCCATGACCAAGCTCAAGCTCGGGCCGCTCCCCGATGAGAAGCCGGTCAAGATCTCACTCGAACTGCCAGCGGGGGTTCATCGCAATCTGGTTGCCTACGCCGAGGCATTAAGCCGGTCCACCGGCCAAACGGTCTCCGATCCAGCCAAGCTGATCGCGCCCATGGTAGAGCGCTTCATGGCGACGGATCGGGCGTTTACGAAGGCGAAGCGGAATGTCGTTCAAGCCGAAAGATCGCGATGACGTTCAGTTCCGCGACTGACTGTGCAAAGCGGACCGCGGCGGGAATATTTCCGGCTGTCGCAGGGTCTTATCGAGTGTGCCGCCGACGCCAGGCGAACAATTGGGTCTTCCCGATGGCGCGGCCTCGCGCCTGCGGTGGCGTCAGCTGGGTTCAGGTCCCGAAGCTCCGCCTTCCGGCGGATCGGCAGATAATGAGGAGTGAGAACGGATGAAGTCGCTGACCCACCGAATTGACCGCCCCCGTCCAGGTCAGCTTGGCCGAGCCACGATCGAGCGCTGCGATCGGAAGCGGATCCTGCCCATGCGCCGATTCCTGCTTTGTCTCACCCTCATGGCGACGGCTGTGGCCGGCGCGGCGGCCGCTCGCCCGCGCGACGTCTGGCTCGTCGGCATCCCACCCTGGGCCCGCGCCAACGTCTTCCATGACCCCAGCCCGTCCGACTACCTGGACATGTTCAGCCCAGACGCGCCTTGGGAAAAGAGCGCGCGCCAGCTCAGGGTCTTCCAGACCACTGGCGCCCTGATCAATCGCGAATCCGACGAGACCCTGCAGCGAGTGTTCGCCGACCTGAAACGGCGTCACATCGCGCTCGCGATCGGAGGCGGCCTACTCACAGGGGTGGGGGCGTCGGGCCAGTTCGAATGCGGCCGCGGCGTTGAGGGCTTCAGCGCGGCCGGCAGCACGCGGGTCCTGGCGGAGCGGATCAAAAAGAACGGCGGGGACCTGGCCTACATCGTCTTGGACGAGCCGCTCTGGTACGGCCACCATGTCAGCAGCGCCAATGCCTGCCAATGGTCGCCGGAGTACCTGGCGCGCCAGATCCTCGGGCAGCTGAAGCAAGTCCGCGAGATCTTTCCCGCGGTGAAGGTCGGCGACGTCGAGCCGATCGCCGCCCCGCCCCCGCAGCCAACCGACTGGAACGACCAGGTCGTGGCCTGGACCCGGACCTGGCGCCAGGTCACCGGCGAGCCCTTCGTCTTCGTGCGCGCCGACGTCGTTTGGAAGGGGCCCTGGCGCCAGGAACTGCCGGCCCTCAAGCGCAAGCTCCACGCCGAGGGCCTAACGTACAGCCTGATCTATGACGGCGGCGGCCTTGGCCGCACCGAAACAGATCCGATCTGGACGCAAGAGGCGGCCCAGCGGTTCCACGCGATCGAAGCCGACCCGCAGATGGCGCCCGACCAGGCCGTCATTCAGACCTGGGTGCGCTGGCCCTCGCACATGCTACCCGAAACGCAGCCGGGGACCCTGACCAACCTCCTGCTGCAGTACCTGTCCCTCCCGACGCCGGAGTACGGCAGAGGCGACGGGGAGCACTGAGGTAACCCAACAAGTGGAGCTACGTGCTCCAGTATCGAGCGCTTGGTCGCTCTCGCCGCTACACCATTGGCCTGCACGGCGTCTGGACGGCGGAAAACGCGCGACAGGAAGCGAAGGTACAATTGGGTCGCGTCGCGCAAGGCGATAACCCTGCGGAGGCACGGCGACGCGCACAGTGGGACTCCTCGGGGGGTATCCTCACCTACGCGCTTGAAGCTGGCATCATAACAGTTAATCCTGCCCATGGAGTACGGAAACCCGTCAAAATCATGGTCGAGCTGCCGGCGCGGGTGCATCGAGACCTCGTCGCGTATGCGAAGGTGCTTGGGCAGGCGAGCGGCCAGGCCGTTGCAGAACCGGCGAAGCTCATAGCGCCAATGATTGAGCGGTTTATGGCGACAGATCGCGGATTTGCAAAGGCGAGGCGAGATCCAGCGGAGAATGGGCTCTCGAAGGAGCAAGCACCTGCTCAATCGGGCCGTCGGGCTGAGGAAAGGTCAGGATAACGCTGTTGTAGCAGCGCGAGAAAAGGCGCCAGAGTGGGATTGTCATTCGACTGACGCCAATAGGCTGCGAAGTCCAGCCGCGTGGGTCCATCGCCATCTTGCACCTCACGCAAGGTCACGTTGTCGTAGCGCAGGCCGGTCGCGCCTTCCAACATCAGCAACACCCCGTAGTTGACGGCCACCAGGCTCAGCAATCGATCCAGGCCTGATTCATGATAGAGAAGACGTTGAGGGCCACAGTTTCCGAGTCTGGCGTTGAGCAAGCGCTCCAACTCCGGGCCTGGGCCGTTTTTTGTGACCAGCAAGGGTTCGCCCGCAAGATCGTGCCAGCGGATGGTCTCCATGTTAGCAAGCGGGTGCCTCAAATGGAGCGCGGCAATCACGCGCTCATTCCAGAGGGGAAGCACGCGGTCGTCCCACCCGTAGCAACTGCTAGTCATGATTGCGATGTCGATCGTGTTGTTGGTGAGACCGCACAGAAGCGCATCGTGTCCGCCGTCGACCGTCCGCACTTCAACCTCGGGATACGCGCGGTGGTGGTCCAATAGCGTCGAGAACATATTACCTGTCGACAGCGACGCGTAGATGCCGATCACGAGCTGCCCGTTCTCGCCGCGGCTCCTGGTCTGGACTTCGCGCAGCGCCGCGTCGGTTTCGGCCAGAATATGCCGAGCGCTCGCCAGGAATCCCCGCCCGGCGACTGTCGGACGGGTGCCGCCATTGGTCCGCTCGAACAATTGCGCGCCAACCCTATGCTCCATGTCGCGCAGGCGCCTGCTGAGCGTTGATTGACGGACGTTCAAGGCCTCGGCCGCCTTCCGCAGGCTACGATGCTGTGAGGCGACAACCGCCCACCTCAGATCGCGCAGATCTACTGACATACGAGCGCTCGATCACGCGCTGCAGCAGCGCTGTAAGCCGGGGCGGCCAATCGCCCGCTCCCTCACGTCGGCCTATTCCAGTGCATCCCTATGTCCCTCAATAAGCCCCCGAGTTCCTTGGCCGTAATCAGGTCGGGCAGATTCTCGGGCGTAAGCACCGCCTGCTCAGCAAGGAAGACTCGCCCAGCTCTGAAGCGATCGAGACGAAGCGGCGGTGGCCGAGCCGCGCGGC
>Ga0105237_10001961_pt1 | contig 26196 bp, 23 predicted proteins | sample KBSC24metaG_FD_81520 | JGI IMG/M metagenome (GOLD analysis project Ga0105237, IMG submission 81520) | Corn rhizosphere microbial communities from Kellogg Biological Station, Michigan, USA - KBS C2-4 metaG | ecosystem: Host-associated > Plants > Roots > Rhizosphere > Soil | place: Michigan, USA...
CGCTTCTTCCTCTCGGAACGCCGCGCCATCCGCCATGCCGCGCGGGAAGGCGGCGCCGTCGCCGTCTGGCCGTCGCGCATCTCGACCGGCATGGCGGAGCGCGCCGCCGCGCAAGGCGTGCCGCTGGTGCGGGTGGAGGACGGTTTCGTGCGCTCCGTCGGGCTCGGCAGCAATCTCGTGCCGCCATCCTCGGTCACCGTCGACTGGAGCGGCATCCATTATGATCCGGAACATCCGAGTGACCTGGAGGCCATCCTCGCCGGGGCGACCTTCCCGCCGGCTCTGCTGGAGCGCGCCGAGCGGCTGCGCGCGACGATACTGCGCGCCGGCATCAGCAAATATGGCGGTGGCGACGCCCATGCCTTCCCGGAACGGCGGGCCGGCCGGCGGCTGGTGCTGGTGCCGGGGCAGGTGGAGGACGACATGTCCGTGCGGCTCGGCGGCGCCGGCCTCGCCAGCAACCTGGAACTTGTCCGGCGTGCCCGCGCGCTGGAGCCGGACGCCGATATCTGGTTCCGTCCCCATCCGGACGTGGACGCCGGCCATCGCACGGGCGCGGTGCCGGACGAGGACGCGCTGCGCTTCGCCGATCGCGTCGTCCGGGGCGGCAGCATGGCGCGCCTGCTCGATCGCGTCGATGCGGTGCACGTGCTGACCTCCCTCACCGGCTTCGAGGCGCTGCTGCGCGGCCGGGCCGTCACCTGCCACGGCGTGCCCTTCTATGCCGGTTGGGGCCTGACCCGCGACCTGTCCCCCGTGCCGGCACGGCGTGGCCGCCAGCGGTCGCTGGCGGAGCTAGTGGCGGCGGTGCTGATTCTCTACCCGCGCTATCTCGATCCGGTGACCGGCCTGCCCTGCCCGCCCGAGGTGCTGATGACGCGGATGACCGACGGCATCGACCACAACCGCCTCGGCTGGGTAACGCGGCTTCGCAAGCTCCAGGGCCGGCTCAGCCGGCGGTGAGCCCGATCCGCGTCGATCAGCCGCCCTTGGCCGGGATTCGGGAGCGGAACACCCAATCCCATAGGATTCCCGTGGTTGCGTAATTCCCTTCCACCCGCGCATGGTGATGCCGGATGTGATGACGCCGCAAATGCCTCAGCACGCCGCGCCGCATCGGCAGTTGATGGCAGGCATAATGGATGCTGTCATACAGGACATAGCCGATGGCGAAGCCCAGAAAGACGATCGATCCAGCCGACCCGAGAGCTAGGAGCAACAGGCCCAGGATCGCCGCCGACACCGGCACGCTGACGATCGGCGGCATCATGTTGCGCCGGGGATCGTTTGGATCGACATGATGGTTGCCATGCACCACGAAGACCACCGACTGGATGAAGCGGGACTGCGTCTTCCAGTGAAAGATGAAGCGATGCAGCGAATATTCGAACAGCGTCCAGCTCACCAGCCCCGCCAGCAGCAGCCCCGCATAGGCCGGCGCGCTCGCCCGGCCCCAGGTCGCCCAGGCCGTCAGTGACAGAAGCACCGCCCAGATGCACGCGAACGCACGCGGCGAGATGACCGTCGTCCGCTCCAGCAGATCGCTTCGGAAGAGCCGCATCCTCGGCCGAGACACCACTTCGTGCTTCATCAATTCCCGCCGAGGCTACACCAACGCACTCCGAGCCGTATCAACAGACGGCCCGATCCCTGTCAAGCAAAGAGCATCATGGCAAATTATCCATCTATACTTCGGTTGAATCCTGACAAATTCGCGACCAGGCGATGATGATGGAGCGAATTTTCATCACCGGTGCATCGGGCGGGCTGGGCGAGGCCCTCGCCCGCCACTATGCGGCGCCCGGCCGGGCCCTGCTGCTTTGGGGCCGTAACGAGCAACGTCTCGAGACGGTGGGCGAAATATGCCGGCGGGCGGGCGCTGAGGTGGAAGTCCGGTCGCTCGACCTCACCGACGTGGCGGCCGCCGTCGCAGCCATCGACGCGGCGGATGAACGCGCGCCCATCGGCCTGGCCCTTCTCGTCGCGGGTCTGGGCGACATTCGGCAACCGGAGGCGACGGTGGAGAGCCCGGAGCAGGTCCGTCGTCTCGGCCTGGTCAATTTCGTCGCACCCTGCGCCATGGCATCCGCCCTCGCGGGGCGCATGGTCGGCCGGTCGCGGGGCGGCATCGTGTTCATCGGGTCCGCGGCGGCGTTCCATGCTTTGCCCTTCGCCGCCGCTTACGCGGGATCGAAGGCCGGCCTCGCCCGCTTCGCGGATGCGCTCCGCATCGGCGTGGCGCCGCATGGCGTTCGTGTCACCCTGGTGTCGCCGGGGTTCATCGACACCGCGGCCGGTCGGGCAGTCACCGGCCCCAAACCCCTGCTGATGCAACCCGACCACGTCGCGTCGCGCGTCGCGAGTGCCATCGAGCGAAACCAGGCGCACCTCGTCCTGCCCCGGCCCTTCGCAGGGCTGTGGCTGGTCGATCGCCTGCTGCCACGGGCCTGGCGAGATCGCCTGCTGCGCGCGCTCGCGCCGTAACCCGCGCCCGTCAGGCCGGCTTCGTCATGGCGACCAGCGCCTGCCAGAATGGCGGGTGGCTGCTGGCGTCGGTTCCATCGGTGAAGATCACGCCTTCGAAGCCGATGTCCTGCGCCCAGAAACGGATCCAGTCGCGATGCAGGAGGGTGTCGAGCGTCGCCGACCATCCCCGCCGCCGGAACTGAACCAAGCGTTGACGAAAAATAGCATGATGGTTGCCATCTTCCATCTCCAAAAATGAAAAGACCAGCTTCCCGCCAGGTTTCAAGGCCCGGAAAGCGTCTTCCATGTAAAGATAGCATTCTTCCGGATAGAGATGGGTGAATACCGACCAGTGGAACACGATGTCCGTCGATCCGTCCGGCGCAGCGATGCTCAGGTCGCGATGCACCACAGCTTCGTAGCCAGGGCATTTCGACCTGAGATAGTTTACGAGGGACTCGACGATATCCGCGCCTTTATAACGCCCCTGCCAGCCGGAACGCTGCAACGCCATCGCGGTTCGCCCCGAGCCGCAGCCCAAATCGTAGACCGACATGCCGTCGCGAAGGCCGTTATGCACTAGCACGGCCACCTGGCCGTCACCCTGTATGGCGAAGCTCTCGCGTGAAAGAGCGCCGATCGAGGCCATCATCGCCATGTCGTGATCGCCTTTGTGCTTCCGCCGCTTGCGGGCGACCAGCGCCTCGTAGGATCGCACGGAATGCCAGCGATTGGCATGTATCAACAGCGCTTGAAGCAACCCCATCCCCAACTCCCATGCCCCTGTTGCAGGCGTGCGCCGTAACAAATTCCGTCAACCCTCTTCGGCACGCATGCAATCCAAGATGGTGCGGTGCAGATCGTCGGGCGTCAGGTCGATGCGCTGGTTCTCGCCGGTGACGATCTCGCCGGAGGCCGCGAAACGAAGCACGACATACGGCGTGTGACGCGGCCCGCCGGGTTCGGTGATGCCCGGTATGCTCGGCCGATGATCTCCGAAGAAGACGAGCATTGCCGGCTGGCCGGTATGGCGAAGACGATCGATCAAACCGGACAACATCGCGTCGCTGCTTCGCAGATGCCGCATGTAGGAATCGATGCCCCCCAGCGCTCCTGTCAGCCGATCCTTGCTCCACGGGCCGTGATTTTCCATCGTGACGGCATAAATCAGCGTCGGCTCGACAGCCTCATTGACAAGGCCAGCAAGGGAATCGCCGAGCGTCCCATCGTCGACATACCGGCTGCCGGCGGGCACGGGCGGAAAACTGTCCTCGCCGATCAACCTGTGAAAGCCGATTGCCGGCATCAACCGGTCCCGCCCGTAAAACCGCATGTCGTGCGGGTGCACGAAGAGGCTCCGATAGCCATAATCCCGCAACCGCGCCGGCAAGGCGTAGGAGGTCTCGCCGTGTGCCGTGAGGAACGGATCATAACGGCGAAAACCGAGCGCCTCCTCGCTGCGCCCGAACAGCACGCCATATTCGGTGCGCATAGTATAGGCGCCGAAACCGCTGACGGCGAGGTCGCCCCACCGCCAGGCCAGCGCGCGTGCAGCGTCGAGCCCGGCCAGAGCGAGCCCAGCATCGCCTGTCAGTTCCACCGGATCAGCGAAGGATTCACATTGTACGACCAGCACGAGCCGGGGCGGCCCGTCCAGTCCGAATTCGCGCGCCACCAAGCTGGGGCTCGCGCCCGGATCCGCCGTAGCGCGCCAGCGCAGCCAGTAGAGCAGCAACGTCGCGATCAGGCCGTGGCGCTGCACATCGGCATCGGCATCCGGAATGGACGCGACACCGCGCCGCAGCATAGTCCGAAGCAACACGACCAGGAGCATCGCCGACGCCAAGAGCAGCACGATGCCGATCAGATGCGGCTGCGCTTGCGCGACGAATAACTTGGCCAGCGCAGCCAGCAGCACGAACGGCGCGACCGTCAACGCGACTCGTTGCCCCGGGGAGATCGCCGTGAAATAGAAACGCGGGTGACGGAACAGCGCTGCGAGGAGCGCCAGATCGGAGAAGAGCAGCGGCTCACCGAGCATCTTATACTTGGCATTGGACACGATGGCGAACAAAGCGACCAGAGCAATCGTGAGCAATCCGGCAACAAACGCATTGCCCGAGCCCGCGAGAAACAATCCGAACAGGCCGCTGACCACCAACAGGTGGACCGGCCGTCGAAGCCACGCCGACAGAAAGTGCGAATAAGGCCGCACTGTTGCATCGAGCAGCATCGATAGCACCATAACAGCCAGTAAAGAAAAGAGTTGAATCGTCACAATTCTCTGCGTCACCAGCCTCGATTACGCCTGCTCCCGAATTGGCCAGCGCGAAAGCGATAGAGGAAGCGCGCCTATAGCCGCCGATCGTCGCGCTGTCACGGCCGGCACGCTTGCCCGGGCGGTAAAAAAAAACTAGCGCGCTATCCTTGTTGGTGCAGCAGCGATGGCGCACGCCGCTCACCGTACGAATAGTGAGGACAATTGCATGCCGAACGCGTTCGAAAGCCCGGTGCTCATGCCGCAGGTCGCGGCTCCAGGCCCCGCCGCAGCTCTCGCGCAACGGAATGTCCTGCTGCTCCAAGGCCTGATGGGCCCACTGTTCCGGCGCGTGGGCCAGGCGCTGCGGCGCGACGGCTACGGCGTCTACAAGGTCAATTTCAACGGAGGAGATCGCCTGTTCTGGCGGCTTCCCAACGGGATCGACTATCGCGGATCGCTGGAGGATTGGCCTGGCGAGTTGATGCGGCTGATCAAGCGGCTCAAGATCACGGACGTGGTGCTGTTCGGGGATTGCCGCCCGGTGCACATGGCGGCGATCCCGATCTGCCGCGAATTGCACGTCCCTGTACACGTCTTCGAGGAAGGCTATATCAGGCCCGGCTGGGTCACACTGGAGCTGGGCGGCGTCAACGGCCATTCCACCCTTCCGCGCGATCCAGCTTGGTATCGCGAGCAGGCGGCGGCCCTGCCCCCGGCGCCGGAGCATCGTCCGGCACCCGCATCCTTCCGGCGCCGCGCGCTGGAAGGCCTCGTCTACAATGCGGCCGATGTGCTGTCCCGATGGCATTATCCGCACTGGCAGAATCACCGCCCCTGGCACCCGCTGGTCGAGGGCATGGGCTGGACCCGCCGGCTGCTGCGACGCAAGGAGGCGGCGGCGCGCTCCGTGGCGCTGATGGCGCAGCTGGAGCGGCGCGGCGATCCCTATATTCTCTTCCCGCTCCAGCTGGACTCGGATGCGCAGATCCGCCTCCACTCGTCCTTTGCGGGGGTGAATGACGCGCTGCGCATGGTGATCGCCTCATTTGCCGCCCATGCGCCAGCGCCGCTACGGCTCGTCATCAAGGAACATCCGCTGGACAACGGCGTGCGCGACTGGCGGCTCGAGACCGAGACGCTGGCGACTCTCCACGGCGTGTCTGATCGCATCGACTATCTGGAAAGCGGCGATATCGCTCCGGTCGCGCGCCGGGCCAAGGGAATGGTGACGATCAACAGCACCAGCGGCACGCTCGCGCTCGCCTTCGACGTGCCGGTGATCGCGCTCGGCCAAGCCGTCTACGATATCGAGGGCGTGACCTTCCAGGGCGAGCTCGACGATTTCTGGCAGCGCCCCGGCCGCCCGGATGCGGCGACGTTCGCGGCATTCTGCCGCGTGCTGATCGATCGTTGCCTCGTGCCCGGCGGCTTTTTCTCCCCGGAAGGGCTCGATATGGTCACGCAGGGCGTCATCGCCCGGCTGGAGGCGGCAAGCCCGCTGAAACCCGGCGCCGAGCAAAAACGCGTATCTCCGCCCTGGAAAGGCGTGATGCCGCGCGATCAGGTCCAAGCGCTGCCATTAGGAAAATGACCGTGTTAGAATGCTCTACAGCTGCTCAGGCGCAGCCCGTCGCCGAATAGTCGATTGCGGAGAAGATTTTGAACTGGAACGACAAGGTCAACGCACGGGGATGGAAGGTGCCGTTCACGGGCAAATCCCTGTTCCAGATCGGCAAGGAACTGCGTCCGAAGATCGACCGCCTCATCCTCCGTGATTCCCTGGTCCCCGATCAGGCGCTCATGGACAAATCCCATTTTTCCTGGATCCCGGTTCTGGAGGCGCACTGGCAGGAGATTCGCGGCGAAGCGGTCGCCATTCGGACGGCGGACATCCCCTCTCTCGGCGACATTTCATTTGATCACGGCCGGATCGCCGCGGACCGGCGGTGGAAGTCGCTTTTTCTCAAGGGCTACGGCTACCGCATGGAGGAGAATTGCGCCCGCGCGCCCGTGACGGCGTCGCTGATCGAGAAGGTGCCGGGCCTGGTTACCGCGTGCTTCTCGGTTATGGAGGCGGGCGGCCATATCCCGCGGCACTGGGGCATGACCAAGGGCATGCTCACCTATCACCTGGCGCTCAAGGTGCCCAGGGATCGCGAAAAGTGCCGCATCCATATCGAAGGCAAGGACCAACTCCATGTCGTGGCGTGGGAAGAAGGCCAGTCGTTCGTGTTCGACGACATGTTCAATCACGAGGTCTGGAACGACACCGAAGACGATCGCTATCTGCTGCTGATCCAGATCAAACGCCCCTGCCGAGGCCTCGCGAATATGCTCCAGAACCTGTTCCTGTTCGGCGTGCGCTATTCGCGTTTCGTCCAGGACATCAAGAAGCATATCGACCGTACCGCGATGCCCGGCCGCCCCTAAGGCGGGCGACCTGGCAACGCCCGACCGCGCAAGGATGCCAAGGGCCCGTGCCGGCAGAGGACCGGCACGCCTCCCCCTTACTGCTTGACCGCGACCACGCCGGACGTAACAGCCACCACCGGCGAGAAGAGTTGGCTGATTACCTGGATCAGCTTGGACGGCTGGTTGAAGCCCGCATTGCCGACATACAGGACATCCTTGTCCTGCATCGGGAAACGCTGCGCCAGGAAGAGCGCGCCCGCGTTCAGCATGTTCAGATGATACACCATCGGTAGCGGCTTGCCGTCCGGCCCGGTCTCCAGGCGGAAGATGAAGATCGCCTTAGCATCACCCAGATTGGGATTGGCGCCGCCTGCCAGAGCGACGGCCTCCGCCAGCGTCATGGCGGGCGCGGCGAACGGAATCTGCTCGACCTTCTGCGCCGCCCCCATGACCGAGAAGCTCAGCGGCTGGCGGATGACGTCGATCCGATCCCCGGGGCGAGCCAGCATGCCACGAATCTTGCCGCTCATCATATCGGCAAAACGGAAATCCTGCACATAACCGTCGCGGTTCACCCGAAGCAGGAGATCCTTGGTTTCGCCACGATAGCCTCCCGCGAGAGCGATCACGTCCGCCACCGTTTCACGGTTCGTCTGGAGGGTCAGGCGCCCCGACTTGGCGACTTCTCCGCCCACAATCACGCTGTTCGTCAGCGATTGCTCGATCGTGACGACGACCTGCGGATTCTGGGACATCCCCCGCAGCGCGGACCGGATCGCCGCCTGGAGTTGGGCCGGCGTTTGCCCGCTCGCCAGCATCTTCCCGACGAAGGGAAAGCGGATATAGCCCTGATCATCGACACGCATCGGGACGAGATTGGTGGCATGCGCGGCACTGTCGATGCCGCCGCTCGCGCCGGCCGACGCCAGCGCACCGGAACCGCTCGCCGCGAACAGCGTCACGCCGGTCTCATAGACCGAAATGCCCAGGACATCGCCGGGGCCGATCATGTCCGTAGGCGCCACGGACGCCCCCTCCGAGGGGGGCGACGCAGGTTCAGGCAGGGCTGGAAGGTCCGAAAAGTCGTTCACCTCGACCAGCTGGTAATGCAGGCCGCTTTCAGCGTCGCGCTGCTGCTTGACGATATCGTGTCCCGTCGGCCCGCTGATAGGAAGAGAGGCGCAGCCGCCGAGCGAAAGCAATAAAGCTGACGAACCGAGTAGCCCCCTCCGCACCCGAGGAAAACGAGCGCGGCGATCGGAAAAAAACAGCATTATTGAAAAACACCATGGCAAGCTGGATTCGGGCACGCATTATCATTGCCGGCCAGTCGAACGCAATCTCGACAAGGCTAGAAGAAACCTGCCCCCTATGATAGGCGCACGCTGGCGATCGGTCGGAAGTGATCAGCCAGGATAGCCAGCCTTCGTATATGACCTTATCGACGACCAAGACGATCGCCCGATTGCCGCACCTGACGACTTTCCTCGCGGACAGCCCGACGGCTGTCGCAGGTTGGGGCCGAAAGCCGTCCGGTCGTCGCGCCGTGTGGCTCGCTCGCCTGCTGCGACGCCCTGTGGCCTTACTCGAGGACGGCTTCGTGAGATCGGTCGATCGCAACGCTCCCACTTTGTCGCTGCTGGTCGATGACATAGGGGTTTATTACGACGCCGCACGCCCCTCGCGCATGGAGCGGGTGATATCCGACGGCGCGGACGGCGATCAGGCGGCCCGCGCGGCCAGGCTCACGGCGCAATGGCGCGCTGGTCGCGTCTCCAAATATAACCATTCGCCGGAATATCCTGACCGCCTGCCCGATCGCTACGTGCTGGTGATCGACCAGACATTCGGCGACCTGTCGGTCGTAGGGGGCCTTGCCAGCCCTGAGCGATTTTCGGCCATGCTCTCGGCGGCACTCGCCGAGAATCCGGACGCGGAGGTGATCGTCAAGGTCCATCCGGACGTATTTTCGAAGGCGAAACGAGGCTATTTCGATCCGTCTTCGTCCCGCGCACGGATACGGATCATCGGTACCGACTGCCATCCGGTACGCCTGCTCGAACGGGCCACTGCAGTCTATTGCGTTACGTCGCTCATGGGTTTCGAGGCCCTGCTCTGGGGTCGGCCGGTGCGCTGCTTCGGCATGCCGTTCTACGCGGGCTGGGGCATTACCCAAGACGAACTACCGAGGCCGATGCGCCGGCACGACGCGCGGCTGGAAGACGTCGTCCACGCCGCGCTGGTGGCACTGGCGCGCTATGCCGATCCCGTGAACGGCGCGCGCTGGAAGGCGGAGCAGGCGATCGACCATGTCGCCCGGGAGCGGTCCGCGCTTCTCTCGCGGCGGTTTGGGGATGCGGCCCTTTGATGTCGGCGCATCATCCCACAACCGATCTCTATTTCTGGAACAGCTGCAGCGTCTGGGCCCATCGATGGTGGCGGCGTGGCGCGATTCGCCCGTTCGGTGAGAACAGCTTCCGATGCGGCACGACGCTCGTGCTCCTCCGTCGGGATGTTCCGGAGATCATGCAAGCAGCCACCGCATGGTCCGGCCGGCTCATTTATGTGATCGACGACGATATTGACGCGGCCGCACAGGCCCCGAGCCTGCCGGACGGCTATCGGCAGCGGCTGACGCAATTCGCCCAGACCCATTATGACGGCCTGCTCCGCCGCGCCGACATCGTGGTCGCCTCATCGGACGCCTTGGCCCAGCGGCTTGCCGCGGATAGCCGGATAAAGGGCGACATCGTCAGGCTCGATCCCTATTGGGATCTCCCCCCCGCCGACCAGAGCCATTTCCGCGATGCGTCCAGGAGATTCGATATCTCCCATCTCGGTTCGGCCAGCCATTCCGGCGGGCTCAGAGGGATTGCCCCTACCATCTCCAAGCTAATCGACGAGGCCGTCCACCTGCATTTCAGCTATGTGGGCGCTAGAGGGCTCCATCCCGCGCTGGAAGGCCATGCCCGCATTCACCGGATATCCCCCATGGGATGGCCTCGCTATCGGCGCTGGCTGGCCCGGCGACGCTTCCACCTCGCCCTCTATCCGCTGGAGGACAGCCGCTTCGACCGGGCTCGCTCGACAAACAAGCTGTTGGAACATGCCATTGTCGGCGCGGCCGGGATCTATCCGTTCGACTGGTCGCCCGCCGCGATCGTAGGAGACGGCGCGATGACCGCTCCCGCCGATCCTACGCAGTGGGAAGGCGTCCTGCGGGAGGCGATTGCGGATCCCCCAGCCCTGGCGCGCCGCGCCAGAATGGCGGCCCAGGCGCTGGCTCCCTATCAGGACCCGACGATGCAACGGCAATTCTGGATTCGATGGCTGGGCCTCGAAGCCGCCTAGGACCTGTGACGACCATGGAATTTCAAAAAGCTTTCTGGAATGCGCTCCGCACGCGCCCGGTCGAGGCTCTGGCGGCCATCTACTGGCATGTCACCGGGCGCAAGCTGCGTGCCCGCAACCGGTTGAGGATCAGCCCCGAGCAGGGGCCGGAGGCCTATCCGCGCTGGATCGCCCGGATCGAACGCCGCAGCGACATTCTCGCCGGTGCAGAGCAGGCCATGGCCGGATGGTTGCAGAAGCCGCTCTTCTCGATCGTCATTTTCGGACGAGAACATGGGAGCGAGGCAGACATCGAACGGCTGGTCGCGATGTTGCGACAGCAAGTCTATCCGCATTGGGAATTGCTGATCGCCGGCGGGACGATTCCTGCCCCCGCGGCCGGTTCGTCGGGGAAGATTCATGTCCTCGACGGCCAACCGAGCAACGCCCTCGCGGCCTTGCGCATGGGAGCGGAATCCGCGCAGGGTGCGTTCGTTATTCCCCTCGCATCCGGCATCTGCCTGGCGCCCACGGCCCTGTTCCATTATGCAGAAGCGGTGGAAGCCCACCCCGATGCGGTGATGCTGTTCGGGGACGAAGACCGGATCGACGAAGGACAGCAGCGCCACGATCCTTGGTTCAAGCCGCAGTGGAACGACGAATTGGCTCTGGCGCAGGATTATGTGAGCCGAGCGCTGGCGCTATCTATGGATGCGACCCGGAACGCCCTCCGGAACGATCGCGATGGGAACGTGGCTACCCCCTATGCCCTCGCGCTGGCGGTCGCCTGGTCGGCGCCCGGGCAGGTCTTCCATGTCGCCCATATCCAGAGCCACATTGATGATTCCGCGATTGCGGGTACCGATGAGGAGCGGATACGGGCGGTTCGTGGCCATCTTTCCGATCGCGGAGCGACCGGCGTGTCCGTCTCGGCCGGACTTCACGGCACTGTCAGGGTCGACTGGCCCCTCTCGGATCCACCACCCTCGGTCACGATCATCATTCCAACGCGGGACAAGCTGGAACTGCTCGGCCCCTGCTTGTCGAGCCTGTTCGAGCGCACGCGCTATTCGAATTTTGACATATTGATCATCGACAACGGCAGCAGACTGCCGGCAACGCTAACCTATCTCGACGATCTCGTCCGCCGGGGAGCGATCCGAGTCATGCGGGACGAACTGCCCTATAACTTTCCCCGGATGAACAACATGGCCGTCCGCCATGCGGCAGGCGACTATGTATGCCTGCTCAACAACGATACGGAGGTCATCAACGGAGATTGGCTGGATGCGATGATGCGACAGGCGAGCCGTCCCCATGTTGGCGCGGTTGGCGCCCGGCTGCTGTACGACGACCGATCGATCCAGCATGCCGGGGTGGAAATCGGGCTCGGCGATGCCGCTGGCCATCCGCACCGCTTCCAGCCGTGGGAAGATCCCGGCTATTTCGCCAGGACGCATGTCCCCCATGAAGTCAGCGCCGTCACGGCGGCCTGCATGGTCGTCGCGAAGGACAAGTATCTCGCCGTCGACGGCATGGACGAGGAGGAGCTCGGCGTCGCCTTCAACGATGTCGATTTCTGTCTGAAGCTCTGCGCAGCGGGCTGGACCAACATCTACACGCCCTGTGCGACCCTGTTCCATCACGAGTCCAAGACCCGTGGCCGCGACAGTTCGCCGGAGCATGTCCAGCGATATCGGCAGGAACTGGCGACGCTCCGGAGCCGCTGGAATACGGTCGGCTTCCTCGATCCCCTGCATCATATGCATCTGGATCGGTCAACGGAGCGCTATCTCATCAAGATGTGACCGGCACCGCGTCACGCCGAGAAGGAAGTCCGAGATGCGGACGGGCTTGGCGCGATGGGTTTCCCAGCAGCCCTTCTTAACGGGTCAATAGAGCCATCTAGGCTCAGGACCCATTAAATTGATTGCGGAGCGGGAGCAGGCTTGATTCAATGTCGGTCGGAGGCGCCGCCATGGATGAAGTGCTGCTGTTGTCGGAGGCGCAGATGCGGCGGATCGAGCCGTATTTTCCCTTGTCGCACGGGATTGCGCGGGTCGATGATCGACGTGTGTTGAGCGGCATCCTGTTCGTGATCCGCAACGGTCTTCGGTGGCGCGACGTGCCTGCCGCGTACGGTCCTCCCAAGACGATCTACAACCGCTTCATCCGCTGGAGCTGGCTCGGCGTGTTCAACCGCATCTTCACGGAACTGGCAGCGGGCAGCGACACGTCGGACCGGCTGATGATCGACGCGACGCATCTCAAGGCCCACCGCACTGCCGCCAGCCAGCTCAAAAAGGGGCTCTACCCCAATGTATCGGGCGCAGCCGCGGCGGACTGACCACCAAGCTCCATGCCGTATGGGATGACAGCGGCCGTCCCATTCGCCTGGTGCTGACCGAAAGGCAGGCCAGCGATTTCAAAGGCGCCGCCCTGCTGGTCGATGCCTTGCCACCCGCCACCGCCATGCTCGCCGACAGGGGCCATGACGCCGACTGGTTCCGCGAGTCTCTCGCCGAACGCGGCATCACCACCTGCATCCCCTCCAAAATCAATCGCAGGATCCATATACCCCACGACAGGACGCTCTACCGACAGCGTTATCGCATCGAGAACATGTTCGCCCGTCTCAAGGACTGGGGCCGCATCCACACCCGCTATGACCAATGCGCCAGCACCTTCCTCTCCGCCGTCGCCTTCGCCGTTGCCTTCATCTCCTGGCCCAATCAATGAGTCCTGAGCCTAGAGATTCTCGTAAATCTGGAGCGCGTCGGGTACGTCCTCATACAGCTTGGCCATGCCCTGATCGATGATCACCGCTTTGCTACAATAGCTCTTGATCACATCGGGGCTATGCGATGCGAGGATGAGCGTCCTGTCGCCACGCTTCTCGAAGAGTTCGACATGGCATTTCTTCTGGAAATTCTGGTCGCCGACGAGGATGATCTCGTCGATCAGATAGCAATCGAATTCGATCGCGAGGGAAAGCGCGAACGCCAGCCGCGCCTTCATACCCGAGGAATATGTCTTCACGGGCATCTTGAGTTGCCGCCCGAGTTCGGTAAAATCCTCTATAAAGGCCCGAAGGTCCCCATATTCTCGGCCATAGATGCGGGCGATGAAGCGCGCATTGTCATAGCCGGTCAAGCTCCCCTGAAAGCCGCCGCCGAAGCCGAGCGGCCAAGACACCGCCATCGAACGCGCAATCTTGCCCGACGTCGGCATTTCGACGCCAGCGATCAACTTAATCAGAGTCGTCTTGCCGGCCCCGTTCCGACCCAGCAGGCCAATATGCTCGCCATTGGCAATCTGCAGATTAACGCCACGGAGCACCTGCTTCCTGCCCCGCCCCATCGGGTAGGATTTATGGACATTGTCGCAAATGATCATTCGACCACCAATCGGCGCCGTATCTGCCGGCACATGATCAGGCCCACCAGCGTACATACCAAGGACATCCCGACCGGAACGGCGATACTGTAATAAGGATCGACCCCGTTGCCGAAGATGCCGTAGCGCATGAGTTCCATCGCATCGACGAACGGCGACCAGAGAACGATCTCGCGCAAATTCGGCGTGAGCCATGACACCTGGTTGAAGGTCCCCGAGAAGGGAATCATGATATAGGTGGTGACCGGGATGAGCTTCTCGACAGCCTCCGACACTTCAGAGAGCGGCGCCAGGATCAGGCAGAGCGAAAGACTGAACCAGCAATAGAGGAACCAGCCGCCGAGCAGGCAACCCATGTCCGCTGGCACTGGGAAGAGATCGAAATACATCAATAGCAGGGCGATGAACAGGTAAGCCATCATTCCGCCGATCATCTCGATGAGAAACCGGACCAATATGAAATCCAGTAGGCGTACCTGGCGATGGTACATCAAGCTGGCATTCGCCGTGAAAACACCCGCCGCGCGCCCGACGGCGTGCCGGAACAAGGTGAGCGGCACATAACCGCTTACGATATAGGCAACGATGCTGATGCCGTGCTCCTCCGGACCGCGCATGAATCTCCAGACGAGAGCCACGAGCGAAGGGAAGAGCAGCGGCTCCACCATCATCCAGAGGAAGCCGATATTCTCACGGCCGAAGCGTGTGGAAAGCTCCCGAATCAGCAGAGCCTTGATAACTCGTATCTGGATATTCCATCCGCGGGCGAAGGAGGCCACTGTCACTCCTCCGGGGCGTGTTCGAGGATACCCACGATCAGCATCCATCCGATGAGATAGATACACAGCGACGCCCCGAAAATCGTGAAAATCTGCTTGAGACGATGCGGCAGTTCCGGAAGGTCCGGCGCATTGGGTTCGACGACCCGCTCGAGATAGAATTGCTGACGCGCAGCCTCTGTGCGCGCCTGCTCGAGCGATGCCAGCGCGGCGGTTAGTGCCTGCGTGGCAAACTCCTGCTCGACGAGGACATTCTCATAGCCGACAGCCTTAGAGGCCAATCCATTGCTGGACCCTGTCGCGCGTCCATTCTGCTGGTCGATTGCCTGACCGATCGCCGCCACCCGCTCGCGCAGGGCCGGAATGGCAGGATTCTGGGGCGTCACCTTCGCCATGATATCAAGCTGCGCCTGCAGCGAGGCCTGCTCGCCAACCAGCTTGTTGGTTACTTCCAGCACGCCCGCTGCTTGCTTGGCCGGGTCGAACAAATCCTGGTCATTGCGATACTTCGCCATCGCGAGGCGCGCCGCCCGGGCACGCGCCTGGGCCAACATGACGCGGTGCTCGGCCTCGGAAATGGCGTTCTGGTTGGCCTTCACGTTGAGTCGATTGACCAACGCCTCGCTCAGATCGAGCAAGGCCGCGTTGGTCGCCTGGGCGTCGCGCGGCGTGAAGGCGCCGGTCTGCAGCACAGCCAAGCCCGTCTGCGTATCAAGTCGCGCCGTAACCTTATCGCCATAGAAGCGGTACAGATTCTCAAATTTGTCCCGGCGGAAGAGCATCGGGTACCCCGAGAGGAAATCCGCGTTAGGGTTTGCATAAATCGCATGCACGTCCATGTGGCGTTGCAAATCTTGCAACGCCATCCGCGAACGGATATAATCGAGTACCTCGTTGGTCTGCTCTTGCCCGGACGACAATCCGGTGGTCTGAATCAGGCTCGCAAAACTCGACAGCTGGCCCGGCCGCTCGGACTGATTCTTTACGACAAAGCGGGATTCTGCGACGTATTGATCCGAAGCGATGAAACCGAAGTAGAGAATAGCCAGAAAGGTAGGCAATCCGATAACGATCAGCGCCCATCGGTTGCGACGCAAAAAATCATAACTCATTGAATTCAGCCTACCTTATCCGCCGCCATATTCGCCGCAAGAAATGGCTGTGGCAATGGCGCAAGGGTGTGACCTTGTCAAATGCCGCTCAGGCGACCGCCGCTGCCAGAAAGCCGGCGCTCCCAGGCGGCGCTGGACCATGCCGCGACGCCCGCCGACACCCGCGCCGCTTACTGCCGATACACATCTTTCGAAGTGCTGACGTTCGAACGTAGCCGGATCGTCTCCAGGACTTTCTCGTCTCCGATCTGCTCGTCGCGTGGCGCGAACAGAGCGCGGCCGCGCGTGTCCGCGCCGGGAGCGGGATCCCGCAGATAATATATGGCCAGGCTCTTCCGATACACGCCTTCGCCGACGGTGAGCGGCTTACTCATGCCATGCCAGCTATTCTGCGTCGTATTGAAGAGAACGGCGCGATTGAAGAGCGGCGCGATCTCCTTGACCAACTTCCCCGGCCGGGCGTTTGCGGCATCGTGCGCCCACAGGCCGAGATCTCCGCCATGTTGCGCCTCAAGATCCGATGAGATGTAGATGATAATGTTCAAGACTCGCTCGAGCTTCATCTTGGGATGAATCGAGTAATCGAAATGAGGATTCAGGTTACCTCCCGTGCCGTGGATATGCCATCCGCCGCCGTGCAGGCCATGATCAACGTACATCTTGCATCCGAGCGCCCTTGAAAGACGATCCGTCACATCGGAGGATTGCAGTTCGGAAAACGCGCGATACGTCTCTGAGGGAAATTTTTCCCAACTATTCTGTGTTTTCTTATGCTCGATCGAATTGTTGTAGAAAAACCAGTTATCTGAATCGTATGCAGGCATCTCCTTCTCAAGCGTCTTCGCCACATCGATATCAAAAAAATTCTCTATGACGCAATGGTCGAATGGCCCATCCCGACCGTAGGATTCCAAAGCTTTATCCAGATTGTCGTAATTAATCATTGCGCAACTCCTAATCGTCTGCAGAGAGATCCAGGCCGAACCATCATCGTCCCGGCAATCAAATCATGAATTCACCGAGCCACTCTCTGCTAGACGCTCCATCAGATCTTTCACCTTGTTGTGGATATCCGCCTCGGCCAGGAACAGGTCAGAGGGGTTATAATTCCAATCATCCTGGCTGAAAAATCGGCGGACAAAATTCTCCATCCGCGCCGGACTGACTTTTCCTGCCATGGAAAAACCGAACCGTTCCGTCCACACCCTCGACCCCCCTGTTTCGGAGAATGTGCAGACCGGCAAACCCAGACTCATTGCCTCAGGAACTACAAGCGGATTGGGATCCTCGCGCGAGGACAGCATGAAGAGGTCGCTGGCCTTCAACGCGGGATAGGGATTTGACAACATGTTCGTCCAGTACAGATTGTCTATCCCGCTCTCCTTGTTCAGCGGAAGCGCCGGATTCACCGGCTTGGCAACATCGTCATCCCAAGGCCCGATCCAGAGGAAATCCATGTCCGGGCAACGCTTTGCCAACTGCCAAAAGAGATCCGCACCTTTACGCTCGCACGCCACTCCACACATCGCCACGCGCTTGCGCCCACCGAAATCCTTCGCCAGGTTGAGCAGCGATCCCGCGACGTTCACCGCCTGCGGCACTTGCCCACGCGCCTTTTCGCCGACGATCTCGCAGTCGATGCCAACCCCGAAATTGAAGATCGGACGGTTGCCTAGATGCAGTTCGCTCCGCGTATCCTTCGCGCACTCCTCCGATGCCGATACGATCAGATCGGCAGACGCCGCGTCGGACAGTTGGAATATCCCGCTGATCGCCAGCGACCGGATTTCGGCTCGCATCTCATGGCCATGAAGAGCGAACGGAATTGATAGATCACGACAGGCGGCCGCCCAGTCAGCCGAGGCTATCGAATTGATATAAACATAGTCGGCGCGAATATCCTCTAGGTACGTCTGATATTGGGCGACCCGACTGCTTAAGGAGAGCTTCTCATACTCGTGGCTCGTCTTGATAATCCGGACTTCCTTGAAATCCTTTTCCTCGGCGACAGAGCGAAGCGGCCCATCCTTCTTCGAGACAAGATAGACATCATGATCGCGCGCCATGATGGCTGCCATATCGAGCCCGATCTTCGGCGCCCCGGTGAGGCTTAAATCATGCAATATGAAGGCTATCTTCACGGCTGTTCCCCGTCAGCGCCAAAGGAACCGATAACCAAGCTGCTTCATCACGTTTCCGAAGATGCGCTCGACTGAATGTTCCACTTGGCCGTCAATATGGTGGTCGATTCCCTTGTTATCACCGCTCACGAATTGATGATTGCTCAGCGGCTGGTAGACACCGAACATGATCTCCGATCGCACCATCATCATCGTGCCGGATACATATTCGCAGGCCTGATGCTCTTCGGAGATTTGATAGATCTCGAAGAGTTTCTTCATGCCATCTTCATTACCTTCTATCCCGGCATGCCGAGACCGGATCGATCCGATGATACCGATCTCCTGATCCTCAAGAAATGCTGCTATATTTTCCCTGATCAGGTCGCGCGATCCCAGGATCGCGCCGAAGAGATTCTTCTTCCACAGGGAGGCATACTCTCGTGTTACGTGCGGGCTCTTCTTGCTATGGAGCAGCGCGAACGCGACATAGCTTGAAAAATCGATATTTTTCAGAAGCGAGAAAAAGCCGCCAATATCCCGTCCCTCATTGGGAGATATCTTCAGGAAAGCCTTAGGATAAGCCCTCCTGATATTGTTAATGGCCACCGATGACCAAGTCGATTCCACGAGATTGACATGAAGGTCAAAATCGAAATCGATATTGGCAATATAAGGCTCTATCTCACCCCACATTTCGGGATAATAGAGATGAACCAAAACGCAAAGTGGCGTCTTGTCCTTAGACGATGCCAAAGCATCATCACTCAAAGAATAAGATAGAGGCCTTACGAAGCCATTTACCTGAGCATAGTTATAGAGGCGACCTTCCGAAAAACCCCCGCTTATATAATGAGTCAATGCCCCCCATGGATTTTTCAGAAAGGCACCTTCAAGGTCGACATGCAGGGACATGTACTGCTTAGGATCGAAATCCACCGGTAGACAATGCCCAGGTAAATGATATTTATCGAGAAGCGCCGGTATCGAAGCCAAGCGCCCTTCACTCCTTCCAGCGCTCCAATAATGATCCTCCAAAGACTCATCATCAAGATGATTCAGATCAAAATTGAACTCTCGATAAATCAAAGAATCATACTTGATCTTCTTCCCAATAGATATTTCAGAGAAGAAAGCTTCTTTTATAGGACTGAGAACGGGAACCTTTCCCTCATCTACAGGTAGGATTTTATTCCTGTACCCGTTACTCCAGTAATGAACGATCAAATCGCCAACATCACGAGCAAGAGGATAGCTTTTAAGATACCATTCATGGTCAAATAGTCGATGGGTCGAAAGTTGCTTTTCACTGCCACCGGTGAGGTAATGATAGACCGCATCCTCGCGAAACTTGAGATGGTTTACCATCTTATAGTATTCGGGGTCAAACAGCGGATTGGGTAGGATGTTGCGTGTCTTGAGAGCCGCATAGTACATTTGCGCTACGCGCAGGGGATCGCTCTCTCGCTCAACGCCGAGCTGATAACAGACATAATCTTTCTCGAGGCCTTCCCATTTGGCAAGCACTCGCATCATTCCATCCACGTCGGGTAATACTGCCGACGCATCGTCGGTCCTTTTCGGACGGGTGGGTCGGATCTGATGAAGATCGATGATCACGTCATCAACACCGGAAGGATTACCGCGCCGGCCCAACCGCTCCCCAAGCCAAAGATAGTGTTCCGCCGGATCCATGCCCGTCAGAGCCACGTCCGGATACCGACGAACATACCAATCGGCGTCAAACCGGCCGGACTTCATCAACAGATCGATCTTGGAGGGGTCGACTACGCTCTTCATCTCTCGCCTCATCGCGTTCGCGACTCACCCATTCCATACATGATGTAGTGCCTTAGCGGATCCGTACCCGAAGCGGCCACGTCAGGATATCGGGCGAGATACGCTTCAGCATCGAAGAGGCCTTTGCGCTCCACCCTCTCTCGGATCTTGCGAAGCTGCATCTTGCGTGGGAGGAAGCTCCACCACCAGGGCCTCTTCAGGAGGAGAGCATAAATCTTGCGCGACCACTGAATATCCTCCGCGCTACGTTGCGCCTCCTCCTCGCTCTCTCGGAGCAATTGGGTCACGGTTGCTATTTCGTGCGAGGTCTGCGAGCGCTGGGAGACGGCCGTCTTGGCGAGCTTCTGCACCTTCTCCAGCTCGGACGTCGCCAGTTCGAGCTGGCTCTTCGTAGCCGAGGCCTCTTCCTCGCTTTCGGATTGCAGCTTCCGAAGTGTCTCCAGGGATTTGTTCGCGGTTGATAGGTAGCGACGCATATCCGTCAACTCACGCTCAACGAAATCCAGTCTCTTCGAACGCTCTTGCGCTTTCTCCAGCAGACGCTGCCGACGAGCCAGTTCGAGCTCGTTCTGCCGGCGCTCGGCCGTCAGGCCCAGAACCCAGGCATCGGCGGCGGCCAGCTTCCCATGGGCCTTGTCGAGAGCCGCGCTCTGCTCTGAGAGCGTTGCATCGAGGGTCCCGGAACGGCCCCGCTCCGCCTCGAGATCCGCCCAGACCTGGCGCAACTCTTCGCGGCGTTGCAGCAGCGCGCTTTCGATCTCTGCAGTACGGGATACCGCTGCATCGCGCTCCTGTCGCAGTGCTTCAGAAGCGGCCGCCTTGTCATGAGCGGCCTGTAATTCGGCACTCAATGCCTCGACATGGTGCTGCGTCTCACGCAATCGAGCCTCCATGTCCGGCAACCTATCGAGTTCGTCTTGCGCAGTCTTCAGCCGCGCATGCGTGGATTGGAGAAGCACCATCGGCTTCCCGAACACGGTGCCCGCTTCGCTCAAACGCTGCTCGATCCCGGCCAGGACCTCGAAATCTCCCGGGGACTCAGACGTCTGTGCCCACCGGAGGAAAATCTCATAAGCTTGGCGTACCCAGATCGGCGTGCGGGGTCCGGTCAGCGCCTCGGGATCGACATGCTGATGATGCCGCAGGCCCCGATCGAGAAAAGCCTCGATCTCGTCCGAGACCTGTACCGAATAGCGCGGCCAGGAAAGGCCAAGACCGTCCGCCACGCGGGCCGTCACACTCGACCAATCCTCAATCAGGCCGTTATAGGTCGTAAAAACTCGTCGAGCGCCCCGCGTACCTCGTTCGGCATCGAGTATGTGACGCAACCAGATCAATTGACCCAGCGATGGATCGATACCATCCCGATGCTCGAGCGATGACGCCACCTCGAACGGATTGCGCACGGGTATCACGATGCGCGGATCAAACCCCTCCTGGCTAAGGACGTCGAGCCAAAATGGTGCGAAGCGGCATATCCGGGGGTCCTTCAGGACGATCAGCGAACCATCCTCAAATTCGGATCGCAGGACTTGCGCGGCGCGGCGCATGAAATCGGCTCGGATAGGCGACTGCGCCCATCCCGGGTTGAGCGCCTGCCAGTCGTTCCAACTGGAACCGGCCGCTTCGAGCAGATCTCCGTTGAACGCGCAAATGGCATCCGATTCCCAATAGCCGGCAGGGTTGGCGCCATTGGATTCCAAAAGCGTATTGGGCAGCCTGCAGCCCAGCAAGCTCAGCACGCGCGTGATGGCACTCGTCCCCGAGCGATGCGCACCGAGTATGAGAAGTGCGACGCGACCGTTCGCAGCCAGTTCCTCGCCTGCCAACGGCTTGCCGTCCTCGATCGGGTGATGATCCATCGTCATTTCAGCCACCAATCCAACTCAACCTGCGCACCCGCATTAATTACCGTGATAAGTGAACATGTTACACCGTCATGACGATCATCGTCAGGGTAGTCCGCTGCGCTCATGCCGGCTTGAGAGATTGCCACCACGCGACGTGATCCAGATACCAAGCCAGGGTCTCGGCAAATCCCTGGGAGAAATCACGCCTTGGCGCATATCCGAGTTCCGTCCGGATTTTTGTTTCATCGATCGCATAACGGCGATCATGGCCCATGCGATCGGCTACGAAGGACTTCAACTCCAGGCAGCTTCCACCGCGCGCGGCTGGCGCATCGGGAAAGCGGTCGGCTAGGCGGGCATCGGCGGCGAAAGCCGCATCGATCCCTTCGCAGATCTTCTCGATCACACGCAGATTGGGCAGTTCCTGCCCGCCGCCGATATTGTAGGTCTCGCCCACCTTGCCGCGCTCGAGGATGAGTTCGATGCCAATGCAATGGTCCTCGACGTGCAGCCAGTCGCGAACGTTCATGCCATCCCCATAAATGGGTAATTTGCGACCATGCAGGGCGTTCAGCGTGAAAAGCGGGATGAGCTTCTCGGGAAACTGGAATGGCCCGTAATTGTTCGAGCAATTGCTCGTCGTCGTCTGCAGACCATAGGTATGATGATAAGCCCGGACAAGATGGTCGGATCCCGCCTTCGACGCGGAATAAGGCGAATTGGGAGCGTAGGGCGTGCTTTCGGTGAAAGCCGGATCGTCCGCGCCAAGCGAGCCGTAGACTTCATCTGTCGAGACATGATGGAAGCGATGCGGGCGGCCCGACCCCTTGTCGAGCCACTGGGTCTTCGCCGCCTTCAGCAGGCTATGGGTCCCCACCACGTTCGTCGTCACGAAGGCATCCGGCCCGGAAATCGAGCGATCGACGTGGCTTTCCGCCGCGAAATGCACGATCGTGTCGATCTGCCGCCTTTCGATCAGCTCCGCGATCAAGTCGGTATGGCAGATATCGCCGACAACGAGTTCGACACCGCTGACATCATCGAGATTGGCTTGATTGCCTGCATAGGTAAGGGCGTCGAGGATCACGATCCCGTCGTCTGGATGCCGCTCGCGCCAATGCCGCACGAAATTGGTGCCGATGAACCCTGCCCCACCGGTAACGATCAGATTAGCCATCAACTTTGATCTCGTTTAGCATCAGTCGAAGATTGACACGCCAATGGGGCGCAGGCTTGCCCAGCGCCGCATATGTCACCCTTTTGTCCAAGACCGAATAGCTCGGCCGTTTCGCAGGCGTGGGGAAATCCGCCGTCGCGATGGGGATGACGGGCACAGCCTCGTCGAGCAGCCCCAGCGCCAATGCCTCCTCTTGGATGGCAACGGCAAAATCATACCAGCTTGCGGCGCCGGCATCGGTATAATGATGGAGGCCCGACTCCCCCAGTTGCGCTAGGCCCCACAAGGCGTGGGCAAGCTGCGGCGCATAGGTCGGGGTCCCGATCTGATCCGCGACCACGCGGACCTCGGGTCGCTCTCGCATCAGCCGCAGCATGGTGCGCACGAAATTGCTGCCCTTTGGGCCATAGACCCACGCCGTCCGCACGACGAGAGCATCGCCGGCCATCTGCTCGCCCACCAATTTAGTGCGACCGTAGACGCCCAGCGGCTGGGGCGGCGCATCGGTGCGATAGGGCGAACCCGCACGCCCATCGAAAACGAAATCGGTGGAGACGTGGACGAGCCGTGCCCCAATCCGGCCTGCGGCTTCCGCAAGATAGCCGACAGCATGACCGTTGACGGCCAGCGCCGCCGCCTCATTCTGTTCTGCCTTGTCGACGGCCGTGTAAGCCGCAGCGTTCAGAATGAAATCGGGCCTCTCGCGCTCGACGACCTCCGCCACATCGGCTCGGCGCGCAATGTCCAGATCCGACGAACCGTAGCCCGCGATCTCAATCCCGCGCGGCGCAGAAATCCGCAGCGCGCTGCCGAGCTGACCATATGCGCCGGTGATCAGCGCCTTCATGGGAACGTCTCGATCGCGCCCAGCGGCTTGCCTGCTGCATCCTTGGCGGAGAGTTGAAGTTCGATTCCGTCCAGGGGCCATTCGATCCCGATCGCCGGATCGTTCCAGAGCAAGCTATGCTCGTTTGCCGGCTCGTAGAACCCCGTGCATTTATAGAGGAAATCCGTGCCATCCTCGAGCGACACGAAGCCGTGCGCAAATCCGGGGGGAACCCAGAGCATCCGCTTGTTGCGGGCCGAGAGTTCCACGCCGGCCCATTGCCCGAAAGTTGGCGAGGAGCGACGCAGATCGACGGCCACGTCCCAAGCCGCGCCGCGCGTCACCCGCACGAGCTTTCCCTGGGGATTGGGATTCTGGAAATGAAGCCCGCGCAGAACGCCCTTCGCGGATCGGCTGTGATTGTCCTGCACGAACTGGAAATCGAGCCCCTCCTTGCGGAAGGTCTCCGCATTCCAGCTTTCCATGAAGAAACCGCGATCATCGCCGAAGACCCGCGGCTCGACGATCAGCAGACCTGCAATGCTCGTTTCAACGATGTTCACGCGATCACCCGGCCTTCGAGAAGATCCATCAGATAATCGCCATAGCCGCTCTTCCGCAGCGGCGCGGCGATCCGGGCAAGCTGCTCGTCATCGATGAAGCCCTTACGCCACGCAATCTCCTCGGGGCAGCAGACCTTGAGCCCCTGCCGCTCCTCCGTAATCCGTACATAGAGCGCCGCGTCGAGCAAATTTCCGTGGGTTCCGGTGTCGAGCCAGGCGTAGCCGCGCCCCATAATCTCGACCAGCAGCTTGCCTTCCTCCAGATAGCGGCGATTGAGGTCCGTAATCTCCAATTCGCCACGTATCGACGGCTTGAGATCCTTCGCCCGGTCCACAGCTGTACCGTCATAGAAATAGAGCCCGGTCACCGCATAGTTGGATTTAGGATCCGCCGGCTTCTCTTCGATGGTTTCTGCACGCCCTTCCGCATCGAACGAAACCACGCCATATGAGCGGGCATCTTTCACATAGTAGCCGAAAACGGTAGCTCCATCCGTTTGTTTACTTGCACTTTCGAGCAAGTTCGCAAGCCCGTGTCCGTAAAAGATATTATCGCCCAGGACGAGCATGGAAGGCCTATCGCGCACGAAATCAGCCCCAATGTGATAGGCCTGCGCAAGCCCGCCCGGCTCAGGCTGCACCGCATAATCGATGCTGATGCCCAGTTCCGAACCGTCGCCCAGCAACCCTCTGAAAGCGGGTTGGTCGTGCGGGGTCGTGATGATAAGCACTTCCCGAACGCCGGACAGCAGCAGGGTCGAAAGCGGATAATATATCATCGGCTTATCGTATATCGGCATCAGTTGCTTCGATGCCGAGCGGGTTAGCGGGTACAGACGCGTCCCCGACCCTCCCGCAAGAATGATTCCCTTACGCACGAACGCTCCCCAATCCGCTTGATGACGGCTGCCCTAGAGGCGCAAGCCGCTTCAAGCAATCCATGGCGACGCCCCGTTACAACGGCGCGACCAACGGTGCCATAGACAAAAGTGATCACACTTTTGAACCCCCTTCGGACGCTGCAAAAGCGAAACCACGCGATCGTCCACGTCGACCCTAATAGTCGAACGCGAACCAACCCGCGCCGTTGCAGGCAACGAAAGCGCGATTAGCGCCTCTGCCGGCGACAATATGCTGATGCCACGTCGTCACCGGAATATTGGCGTCCACGATATAAGCGAGCGTGCCGGCACTTCGAGCATCGCAGATCGGAAGCATGTCAAAGCGGATGGGGCTGAGCCTCACGTTGCTGGCGGTTGCGGATCCCGACAAGACCTCATTCCCCATGCTGTCAACACGCCACTTGTTGACCCCGGCCGTTGACGCGTAGATGAAGTTGTCGAAATAGTCCGACGAACTCGCGCCATTAATCAATATCGCGTGATCGCTTCTACCCTTTTCAGCATAAATCTGCTGACCAAAAGATCCTCCGCCCGTCTGATCGAAGCTCGGCCCCTGATAGCGTATACGCCGGGATATCGTATTATCGCGGCCATAGAGCGATGCCGTCCCCTCGATCATGTTAACGAAGCTTGATCCATGCATCATGCCCCCCACGTCCACGAGGATACCCGAAGAATCTCCATGGACCCCCGTCTTCGAGACGATGTAAAGACCATCGACCTCCTGAGTGGAGTTCGATACGAGGAAATCGGGCTTTATCGATCTCAAGCCCAGAGCTATCGACGCCCGCTGAGGCCCATTTCTGCGATTGGACGATGCGATATTGTCGATGAGCAGGGGGAAATGGATGTTTCCATCCTCCGTGGATGTATCGATGGTCCGTAGGAGATTGCCCGCCCGGGCCTGGCGATCATTCGGGTTATAGAAATCCGATCGAAAGCGATATTCTGACGCGACCTGTTTCAATGACGCCATGTTGGACGGGGCGACGTCCTGCGGCGACGGCGCATGGGCACTCCCGGCATCCTGGGCACGAGCGACGCCGCTTGCCAGCACACTCCAGACCAGCATCGCAACGAACCGGGGAGAGCGATTGCGACGAGCCCCGGAATCCATCCCGCCGGCGCCGGGAAAGACCGCCTTCCGTGCGCGCGCGGCATGCCCGCGGCGCAACATCACGATCCCACCCTCAAATTTACATC
>Ga0105237_10001962_pt1 | contig 26195 bp, 18 predicted proteins | sample KBSC24metaG_FD_81520 | JGI IMG/M metagenome (GOLD analysis project Ga0105237, IMG submission 81520) | Corn rhizosphere microbial communities from Kellogg Biological Station, Michigan, USA - KBS C2-4 metaG | ecosystem: Host-associated > Plants > Roots > Rhizosphere > Soil | place: Michigan, USA...
AGATACCTACATGGGATGCCCGTTGCATTGGCCTGCAAAAGGCTGCTGAAAGCAAAACCTACGCCGACGAAATAAAAGGTATTGTTGAAGGCGCAGGCTTACAGATAACGGAGCTTAGCACACACTTACAGGGCCAGCTGGTAGCAGTGCACCCTGCATATGATGTTATGTTTGACGGCTTTGCACCAAAGGAAGTGCATGGCAATAGCAAAGCCCGCACTGAATGGGCTGTGCAGCAGTTAAAATACGCTGCAAAAGCCAGCCAGAACCTGGGCCTTAATGCGCACGCTACCTTTAGCGGCGCTTTATTGTGGCACACCGTATACCCATGGCCGCAAAGGCCTGCGGGTTTGGTGGAAACAGGCTTTACTGAGCTTGCCAACCGCTGGTTACCGATATTAAATGAGTTTGACGCCAACGGTGTTGACCTTTGCTACGAGATACACCCGGGCGAAGACCTGCATGATGGTATCACCTATGAGATGTTCCTGGAAAAAGTGAAAAATCATCCAAGGGCCTGCCTGTTGTATGATCCGTCGCACTTTGTATTGCAGTGCCTTGATTATTTGGAATATATCGATAACTACCACGAGCGTATCAAAATGTTCCACGTTAAGGATGCCGAATTTAATCCTACCGGCAAACAGGGTGTATATGGCGGTTACCAGAATTGGGTCGATCGCGCAGGGCGTTTCCGTTCTTTAGGCGACGGACAAGTGGATTTTAAAAGTATTTTTAGTAAATTAACCCAATATGATTATTCCGGTTGGGCAGTGCTCGAATGGGAATGCGCATTGAAACACCCCGAAGACGGTGCAAGAGAAGGCTCCGAATTTATTAAGAACCATATTATAAGAGTTACTGAGAAAGCCTTCGATGACTTTGCCGCGTCCGGTTCGGATGATGCATTTAATCGACGCTTACTCGGGATAGATTGAGAAGCTATCGCTTTTATAAAGAAAAATTAAACCAATTAAACCCTAAATTAATAGATCATGCAAACCATTAATCGTACGCAACTCTTCCGGGCAAGTTGTTTAGCGCTTCTTGTTACATCCTTGTCGTTCGGCATCCGTGCCGGTATCCTGGATAAGCTCGGAACGGATTTTCAACTGGATAAAACACAATTATCATCCATAACAGCTACAGCATTCTGGGGCTTCCCGCTGGCGGTGGTTATTGGTGGAATGATCGTGGATATAATCGGGATGAAACGATTATTGGTACTCGCATTCCTGTTTCATTTAACCGGGATCGTACTGACTATTTTCGCCCAGGGCTTCTGGACGCTTTTCATTTCAACTTTAACCATTGGTATTGCCAACGGAACAGTCGAAGCCGCTTGTAATCCTTTAGTGACGACAATCTATTCTGATAATAAGGCTACCAAGCTCAATCATTTCCATTTGTGGTTCCCGGGCGGGATATTTATCGGCACGCTGATCGTATTATTATTTACCAAACTTAATTTAAGCTGGCAAATACAGGTAGGTGTAATGCTGATCCCGGCCCTGATCTATGGCTACTTATTTTCAAAACTGGACTTTCCGGTTACCGAGCGTGTTGCCTCAGGTGTTTCAATGGGTGGGATGTATAAGGCACTGTTATCGCCGTTGTTCATTTTTATGTTTTTTTGCATGTGCGCTACCGGGATAACGGAATTGTATACCGAGCAATGGGTGCCTGTATTATTAAAATCGATAGGCAACCCGATACTAATCGTTACCGCTACATCGGGCGTAATGGTATTGGGCCGCGGCCTTGCTAAGCCAATTTTAAAGCAATTTGCACCGCAAACCGTATTGCTGATGTCAACCACAGTTGCTGCTGTCGGATTATATCTCTTGTATTCTGCAACGGGCAATGTTTTTATTGATGCCATTATATTCGGGATAGGCGTTTGTTTTTTCTGGCCTACAATGCTTGGATTTGTGAATACCAACATTCCAAAAACGGGGGCTTTAGGCTTGAATTTGATGGGTGGCGCGGGTATGTTCTCCGTATCAGTTTATACCATATTTATGGGCAGGTATTACGACAGTATTGTTAATGCCGGTGGCGATACTACCACAGCAGGGCATGACGTGCTTCACCTGACGCTTTATATACCTATCGGGTTGATCGTAGCCTTCGCCGGGCTGGTATTTTATATGAAGTCAAGGGGGAACACAAAACCCTTGAGTGATACCGAGGTGGCGGCCGTTTAACAAATAGTTTTAATTTAATTCCGGTTTTTAACGGATTGCTTTTAAATTGCAGGCTAAAACAAATTAACTAAATCAAACTTTTAGAATACACATTCTCTTGACATGAAAAAAACATTCATCATCCTTAGCTTAAGCCTTGCAATAGCTGCCTGCGGCGGTAAAAAATCCGGTAATGATTCTGCTGCTGACAGTACATCCGCTGCCAATAAAACAGCAGCGACTACCCAGTCCGATGCTGACACTGCCGCTAGCCATAATGGCACCGACAAAGCAGGCGGCACAGCAGCCGGAGCAGGCGCGCAATTGATTGCCAAAGCGGATTGCCTCGGCTGTCACAAAGAACAGGAAAAACTGATCGGCCCTGCTTACGTGGATGTGGCTAAAAAATATACTGCTTCACCGGCTGTGATCGACACCCTGGCCAATAAGGTGATCAAAGGTGGTTTTGGTAACTGGGGCACAACACCAATGAGCGCGCATGCATCATTATCAATGGACGATGCACGCACCATGGTTAAGTACATTTTATCACTGAAAAAACAATAGTCCTCAAAATATTTACATTAAGACACAAACTATGACCGCAGGTATCCGGGTTAAATTATCCACAATGATGTTCCTCGAATTTTTTATCTGGGGGTCATGGTTCGTAACAATGGGTACTTATCTCACTAAAACACTATCAGCCACAGGTACACAAAACGGAACAGCTTATGCTACGCAGGCATTAGGAGCTATTATCGCGCCATTTATTGTAGGCCTGATCGCCGATCGTTATTTTTCGGCGCAAAAAATATTGGGCATTCTGCATTTGCTTGGTGCAGCACTATTGTATTACGTTACCACGGTAGGTAGTTTTGATAATTTTTACCCCGGCATATTGGGCTATATGATCATTTATATGCCGACGCTTGCTTTGGTTAATTCGGTAGCCTTCAAACAAATGACCGACCCCAGCAAGGATTTTCCGTGGGTTAGGGTTTTCGGGACTTTGGGCTGGATCGTAGCCGGTGTAACCATCGGTTGGTTAGGTTGGGAACAAAGCGGCACATTGGTGCTAACTTTTAAAATGGCTGCGGGTGCTTCGTTAATATTAGGTTTGTTAAGCTTCACCATGCCCGACACCCCCCCGGCAAAAAAAGGACAGAAGGTTACTTTCGGCGATATCATCGGGCTGGATTCCATAGGCCTATTGAAGAACAAATCTTACCTGGTGTTTTTCCTGGCTTCGGTCGCCATTTGTATCCCTTTGGCATTTTACTATAACTTCACCAACCCGTTCTTAAATGAGGTAGGTATGAAACGGGCCGCAGGAGTACAATCGCTGGGGCAGGTTTCAGAGTTTGCTTTCATGGTTGCCATGCCATTCTTCTTTGTAAGGCTTGGGGTTAAAAAGATGCTCGCAATGGGCATGCTGGCCTGGGCGCTTCGGTATGTTTTCTTTGCCTATGGCGACACAAACAGTAATTACTGGATGCTGATAGCCGGTATCGTGATCCACGGTGTATGTTACGATTTCTTCTTCGTAACCGGCCAGATCTATACCGACAGGTTAGCCGGGGATAGGTTTAAAAGTGCGGCACAGGGCTTTATCACTTTGGCAACTTATGGCTTGGGAATGCTGATCGGTTTCCAAATTTCTGGGCCGATAGTTGATCATTGGCAAACTGCACCAAGCGTGCATGACTGGAAAACGATCTGGTTGATACCCGGCGGGATCGCCGCAGCTGTAATGATCATATTCCTGTTGTTTTTTACGGATAAAAATAAGACTGAAACGCAACCCGGATTGAATGTTGAAGAATCTTCAGCTAACCTGGAGCTATAAGTAATTTGAGAATACATTAATTTGAAGATTTGAAAATTAAGGAATTTGTTAGATCATTTTCAAATTGGCATATCTTCAAATTTTCAAATAAATAAACCATGGCTAATCAACAAAACCGCAGGTCGGCTATCAAAAACCTGCTTGCAGGCACAGCGGCTGTAACCGTATCAGGTATGATATCATCATTCACATCACCCGCAGATAATGAAAACGGATTTGCCCCGCTAAAGGGTAACATCAATCATTCGGTAAGTCCATGGTGTTACAGCGGATTTACGCTCGACCAGCTTTGCGTAGTATCAAAAGAGATCGGCATCAAAGGTGTAGACCTTTGCGGCCCTAAAGACTGGCCCACGCTGCAAAAACATGGCCTGTATTCGTCGATGTGCAATGGCGCTGAGATTAACCTTACGGATGCTTTTGGCGATACTCAATTTCATGATACCCTGGTAAAAAACTATACAGAAATGATTCCCCTGGTGGCCAAAAACGGCTATACCAACCTGATCTGCTTTAGCGGAAGCAAACGCGGCAAGGATGATGAAACCGGCTGGAAGAATTGCGAAGAAGGTTTAAAAAGAATATTGGCATTAGCCGAAAAACACAAAGTAGTATTGTGCATGGAGTTGCTGAACAGCAAGATCGATCATAAAGATTACCAGTGCAACCATGTTGAGTGGGGAGTAGAGCTGGCAAAACGTCTCGGCTCTGAAAACTTTAAGCTGCTTTTTGATATTTATCATATGCAGATCATGCAGGGCGACATCATCCGGAATATAACCGACTATCATCAGTACCTGGCGCATTTCCATACCGGTGGTGTACCCGGCAGGCACGAAATTGACGAAACGCAGGAACTATACTGGCCAGCAGTGATGAAAGCTATTGTAGCAACAGGCTTCAAAGGCTACGTAGGACAAGAGTTTGTGCCGAAGCGACCGGATAAGATCGCTTCGTTAAAGCAGGCCATCCAGATCTGTGACGTATAGCTCATCAATCTAATCTATCTATCTAAAACAAATATACTATGACAACCAGGAGAACATTTTTAGCCCAGGCGGGATTGGCGACAGCAGCAGTGCTGGCAGCCCCATCGCTCCTGAAGGCGCAAACTAACAAAATAGCAGGTTTACAACTATACTCCCTGCGTGACCAGCTACCAACCGATGCAAAAGGCTGGTTAGCTAAAGTGGCCAAAGCGGGTTATAAAGAAGTGGAGACCTTCGGTTATGATAAAGACAAAGGCTACTGGGGATTGCACTCCAAAGAATTTGCCCAGGTATTAAAAGACAATGGCTTATCTACCCCAAGCGGGCATTATGGTATCGATTCTTTCTTCGGGAAGGGTGATACAGAAGATCTGAAAAGATATATCGAGGTAGCAAAGATCATTGGACAGACCTATGTTACTGTTCCTTCGTTAAACGGCGAGTTCATCAAAACCGTTGATGAGTGTAAAGGAGTTGCCGATAAATTGAACAAGGCTGCGGATATTTGCAAAGCATCCGGCCTGAAGCTTGGCTACCACAACCACAACTTTGAGTGGAAACCTTTGGGTGGAGGGGCCACCTTTTACGATACCATATTAAACCATACCGACCCTAAACTGGTCCATATGGAAATGGACATATTCTGGGTAGTTCGCGCTGGGCAGGACCCGGTTAAGATTTTTGAAAAACATCCGGGCAGGTTTGCTTTAGTCCATATTAAGGACAGGGATAAAACCAAAACCGACCTGAACACCGAAATAGGCAAGGGAAGCATCGACTTTAAAACGATCATCCCGAAAGCGAAAGCGGCTGGTGTAACGCACTTTATTGTAGAACAGGAAAACTTCACCAACATCGACCCTTACACCAGCATCAAGGAAAGCGCTGATTATGTGAAGAATGTATTGCATGTTTAACTACGAATCATTAACCAAATTCAAAAAAAATGAGAACAAAGATCATATTAACAGCCTTAATAGCAGGAAGCACTATGATGGCCATGGCGCAGGAAAAAGCAAAACCAGAAGATACAGAAACTTGGGAACCCATCCCTAAAGTGGTAACACCAGGAGAAAAACCCGGTGACGCACCGTCTGATGCAATCAAATTATTCGACGGCAAAAACCTGGACGAATGGGTGCAGGTTGATGATCAGAGCCCTGCAAAATGGGATGTAGCCAACGGCATATTAACCGTGAATAAGAACTACGGCAACATTGAGACCAAAAAGAAATTTACAAACTACCAATTGCATATTGAGTGGCGCGAACCCGACGGCCTTGAAGGCACAGGGCAGGCGAGAGGCAACAGCGGCGTGTTTTTAGCATCAATTGGTAAAGGAGATGACGGGTATGAATTGCAGGTGCTGGACTCCTACAACAATAAAACCTACGTAAACGGCATGGCTGGCAGTATTTACAAACAGGCTATCCCTTTAGCCAATCCCGGCAAGAAGAACGGTGAGTGGCAAACCTATGATATCATCTGGACAGCTCCGGTTTTTAACGCAGATGGTTCTTTGAAATCTGCTGCAAGGGTAACCGTATTTTTCAACGGTGTAGTTGTTGAGAATAATTTCCAACTGATAGGCCCCACGCTTTATATCGGCAAGCCAGAGTACAAGGCGCATGGCCCGTCACCAATAAAGTTACAGGCGCACGGCGATAAAAGTAAGCCCTTAAGCTATCGTAATATTTGGGTTAGAGAGCTGTAATTTTTCTATATAACTTCATATAAAGAGGCTTGTTCTGCAAAAGAACAAGCCTTTTTTGCTTTTTAGGCGCAAGCCATGTACAACTTTTGGGAATAATTTAGTGAGACTGATACTGAACTTCTTAAGAATGTTTGCGTATACAGGTTTAACGATAAGTTAAAACCACCCTGTTTCTGGTTAATATCAGTAGGCAGGTAAAACCTCTAATTAATATTTCATTGTTAACGAACAATACCCCGGGTCTCATCAGTGTACTCAAACGACTGATAGTAATTGCACTTTTAAGTGCTCCATTACTTTCTTTTGCTCAAAATCAGAGCCTCAAGTTCGAGCATTTCGGAACGAGTGAAGGGCTATCACAGATCAATGTCAACGCTATTATCCAGGATAGCCGCGGGTTTATGTGGATAGGAAGCAGGAATGGCCTGAACAGGTATGATGGCTATAAATTCATTTCTTATCGTTTCGATTCACAAAATAAAAACAGCATTAGCAATAATATGATCACCGATATTGTCGAGGATCATGATGGCAATATATGGGCTGCTACGCAAGGCGGCATAAATAAGTATGAAAGAAATACCGGGAACTTTGTCCGGTATATGCACGACGATCATAATCCCAATAGTATAGCAAACAACATTGTCAACCGGTTGACATTCGCCTCGGATGGTAAACTTTGGATAGCTACCCAAAATGGCGGACTCGATTGCCTTGATACCAGGAAAAATATATTTCAGCATCATTTACATTCCGCATCTGATCCAAACAGCATAAATGATAACAATATCCGTACGGTATTCGAGGATTCGCAGCATAATTTATGGGTTGGGACTACCTTTGGCGGATTAAATCTTTATGACCGGAAGAAGAATGTTTTCTCCAATTTTCAATACCATGATCCGATAACCAAAATCGCAGCCGGCAACAACGTTATTTGCATTATTGAAAATAACAAAGATCAGCTTTGGATAGGGACGCAGGAAGACGGCCTGTTTTTATTTGATAAAAGAAATAAAAGCTACAAGCAATATAAGCATGCAGAAAATTCTCCAAACAGTATTTCCAGTAATACGATCTATAGCTTAAGAAAAGACGTTGCCGGTAAATTATGGGTTGGTACCGAAAACGGAGGGCTTTCTATCCTGGATATCAAGACGGACAAATTCAATAATTATTATCACGATGAGGTAGACAATAACAGCATCAATGGAAACTCCATCTATGCCATATGCAGGGATAAAATGGATAACATGTGGCTGGGGACATTTAATGGCGGAGTAAACTTATTTAAAAAATCTACGGCAAGTTTCACGCTTTACCGGCATAACTCATCTCCAAGCAGCTTATCAAATAACTATGTGCTGTCTCTTTTTGAAGATAAGGAAAAGAACATATGGGTGGGAACAGATGGCGGAGGTATCAATAAATTCGATCCCCAAACCGGCAAATTTCTAAACTATAAGCATCAATCCGGATCTAAAACGGACCTGGTAGGTAATTATGTGTTGGTTGTTAACCAGGATGAGGATGATAATTTATGGGTGGGTACCTGGGGTAGCGGTATTAGTGTATTTAATCCTAAAACTCAAACATTCAATAATTTCAGTAAAGATCCCAAAAATGCCAACGGCCTGAGTGGCAATAATGTTTATAATTTAATACATACACGGGATAAAAAAACCTGGATAAGTGTTTTTGGCAATGGACTTGATTGCTATGATAAAGCGACAAAAACCTTTAAGAATTTTAAGTTCGATGTCAATAATCCGCATGGCATAAGCAGTAATTATATTTATTCGTTGTGCGAAGATAGAAAAGGCAACCTATGGATAGGTACGTCTGACGCCGGCCTTGATCTGATGGACCGTAAAACCAATACTTTTACCCACTTTCAGCATAATGAAAAACGAAATAGTATTGGCAACAATGGCGTAACCGATATTTTAGAGGATAAGCAAGGTAATTTATGGCTTTGTACTTTGTCGGGGTTGGATATTTTTAACCCGGAAACAAAGCATTTTACCGTATTTACAAAAAAAGATGGTTTACCAAGTGACATTGCCTATGCCGTACGGGAAGATGGTAATGGTAAATTCTGGATAAGCACCAATGGCGGCTTGTCTGTGTATGATCCAATCAGCAATAAATTTAAGAATTACACGACAGAAGATGGAATACAGGGTGATGAATTTAAGCCTCATTCTGCTTTAAAAACCACCGACGGAAAATTGTATTTCGGCGGGATAAACGGCTTCAATGCTTTTTACCCTGATCAGATACAAAACCCGGTGTCATTTTCGCCGCTAATGATAACCTCGTTCCAGGTGTTCAATAAGCCGCTTCTTATGGCCAAAGACAGTAGTGATCCTTCAGCCCTGAAGCAGGATATTTCAGATACCAAATCGATCACGCTATCCTACAAGCAGTCCGTTATTTCGCTTGATTATACCTCGTTGGATTTTGGCTCCCCCGATAAAAAACAATATGCTTTTAAGCTGGATAACTTTGATCCCGAATGGAACTATGTTGGCAGCAGGAACACAGCTTCATATACTAACCTGCCCCCCGGGAAATACCTGTTCAAAATAAAATATAAGAATAGCGCAGGACTTTGGTCGCCGGTTAAGGATAGTTTGCTGATTACCATAGTGCCTCCCTTTTGGGCAACATGGTGGTTCAGAGTCATTGCGATCATGTTTGTGGTAGGAGCCATCTATGGTATATTTAAATACAGGTTAAGAGCCATCCGCTTACAGCAGATCGAGCTTGAAAAACAGGTGGACGAGCGCACAGAGCTATTGGCCCAAATGACGGTAGAAGAGCGCCGTTCGCGCGAAGAGGCAGAGAAAGCACGTGAAGAAGCCGAGCAGGCAAACAAAGCAAAAAGTATATTCCTGGCTACCATGAGCCACGAGATTCGCACACCAATGAACGGTGTGATCGGTATGGCTACTTTACTATCAAGCACCTCGCTTACACAGGAACAAGAAGAATATACCGATACGATCAAAAATTGCGGCGACGCTTTATTAACGGTTATCAATGATATCCTGGATTTCTCGAAAATAGAATCCGGAAATATGGAGTTGGAAGAGCAGGATTTTGACCTTCGCGATTGCGTGGAGGGCGTATTGGATGTTTTTGCTGAAAGCGCTGCCCGGCTTAACCTCGACCTGGTTTACCAGATAGAGCATGATGTGCCAACCCAGATTATCGGTGATGGCTTAAGGCTAAGGCAGATATTGATCAACCTGGTAGGCAATGCGGTGAAATTTACCAGTAAAGGCGAAATATTTATCGCTGTTAAGGTTGTAAGCGATAAATATAATAACCTGGAACTGGCCTTCAGCGTTAGAGATACGGGTATAGGTATCGCACAGGATAAAATTAACAGGCTATTTAAGGCTTTCTCTCAGGTGGATTCGAGCACGACCAGGAAATACGGTGGTACCGGCCTTGGCCTCGCGATTAGCGAGAAACTGGTTCAATTGATGGGAGGGAATATCACGGTAGAAAGTGAACCCGGTAAAGGCACAACTTTTCAATTCACCATTAAACCTAAAGTGAGTTCAAAATCCGGACGCACCTATGTTTACCTGAATGTTGCTGATGTAGAAAATAAACGCGTATTGGTTGTGGATGATAATCTCACCAATCGTAATATCATGGAAGCGCAGTTGTTACAGTGGAAATTTATACCAATACTGGCTGATTCTGCAAAAAAAGCCATGGATATTTTGTCATCCGGCCCCAAAGTCGACCTGGTGATCTCAGATATGAATATGCCCGAAATGGACGGTATTCAGTTGGCGAGAAATATAAAGGAATTGCACTCTTCCATGCGGATCATTCTATTAAGTTCGATAGGTAACGAGCAAAGCAGGCACGAGGCCCATTTATTCAATGTGATACTGACCAAGCCGACAAAACACCATGTTTTATATAAACATATCGTAGATCAGTTGAAAGATATTAGCGTGGTAACTGAACCACAAAAAGCAAAAACGCAATTCTCGGTTGACTTTGCTAAACAATATCCGATGGAGATATTGATTGCAGAGGATAATCACGTCAACCAAAAGCTTACGGTACATATACTCAACAAAATGGGGTATAATCCCGAGGTAGCCTGCAACGGTCATGAGGTGTTGGATTGTGTGGCCAAAAAGAAGTATGATATGATCCTGATGGATATTCAAATGCCGGAAATGGATGGCCTCGAAGCCACCCAATTCATACGCCAGCACGCGCAGGAGCAGCCAATTATTGTTGCCATGACCGCCAATGCCATGCCCGAAGACCGTGAAATGTGCATCAAAGCCGGTATGGACGATTACCTAAGCAAACCGATGAAACTGGCCGAAGTAATATCCGTACTCGAAAAATGGGGCAAACCGGTTAAGCAACCTGTTTCGTAAATTTTCTGCTCCCCATACTTACTGACAAAATCGTGTCAGTACTTTATCCAATTCTTATCCTTAAATTTGTAAGGATAGGGTGTGTTTATACTTTTCTAAACACGGCTCCATTAAAATTATTTAAAGCATTTCCAACAAAAAAGCCCCGATTTTTACTACTAATTCATTTTTTTGATTTTTAGTGTTTCAATAGTCGTTCGCACTTGCTTTTTCAATTATATTTGTTTTAATATCCACCTACAAGCCCTAAAACTTTAATTGATTTTATTGATCTATGAGAAAAATTATTTTGGCTTTGTGCCTGGTGTTTGCCTACAATTACATTCATGCACAGGCGCAAAAGGCACCGGCCTACCCCCTGATTACCCATAACACTTATTTAAGTATCTGGTCATTCAACGATACGCTAAATTCCTCATCAACAAAGCACTGGACAGGCAAGGATCAATCTATGTTGGGTTTTGTGAGCGTTGACGGGGTGATCTACCGCTTTATGGGTAAGGAGCCAAGGGCATACAAAACCATTTTGCCCGCTTCAGACGAAAAAGCGTATGAGTGCAAATACACCGAAACGCAGCCTGCAAACGGTTGGGGCCTGCCGCAATTTAATGATGCGGATTGGAAAACAGGTGGTGCACCCTTCACTGATGATAAGTCGGCTGCGAAAACTGTGTGGACAAGCAAAGATTTATGGATCAGGAGGACTTTTTCCATCGATGATATCAACATTAATAAATTGATGCTGAAGCTTTATCACGATGATAATGTAGAAGTTTACCTGAATGGCGAAAAGGTGTACACCAAAGTAGGGTGGACAAGCGATTATCAACTGATACCGCTTAGTGACGCCATAAAATCGAAGCTCAAAAAAACTAATAATTTATTAGCCATCCATTGCACCAACACAGGTGGCGGCGCCTGGTTGGATGCCGGTCTGGTTGATATGGTGAAACAAAAGCAGGATAACACCATACAATCAGCAAAGCAAACCAGCGTTGAGGTATCAGCCACTCAAACCACCTACAAGTTCAGGTGTGGTAAAGCCGACCTGGTGGTAACGTTTACATCGCCCTTGCTACTGAACGATATGGAGGTATTTGTCAGGCCGGTATCTTATATCACTTATAAAGTACGTTCAAATGATAACAAGAACCATAATGTAAAGGTGTCTTTTGCCGCATCAACTAATATAGCGGTTAACAAGCCCTTGCAGCCGGTTGCTGCAGAACTAATGGAGGGGGATAAGAAGGATAAGCTATCCATCTTAAAAGCCGGAACTATTGAGCAATCAATACTGAAAAAGAAGGGTGATGACCTGCGTATCGACTGGGGGTATATGTGCATAGCCGTACCGAAAACGCAAAATGCTATTCAGTATATTTCTCAGGGGCCGGATGCAACTTATCCTTTCCCGCCCAAAGTGACCAGCAGCGCCGATACCGTGAAAGGGAAAGAGTTATACCTGAATACCATAATTCCATTCGGGTCGGTAGGAAGAAATTTCGTAGAGAAATATGTGGAAATAGGCTATGATGATCTGTTCCCGGTGGAGTATTTCAATATCCAGCTAAAACCCTGGTGGAAGGCCGACGGGACAAAGACCATCGAAAAAGAATTGAACATGGCATCACTTGAGTATAGCGCCGTGATCAAAAAATGCGAAGTGTTTAACAGGTCGATGTACCAGGAAGCATTCAGGGCCGGCGGTGAGCATTATGCTAAACTGAGTGCGATTGCCTATCGCCAAAGCATCGCGGCACATGTGTTGGTGAAAAGCCAGCATGGCGATATTCTGTTCCTCTCAAAAGAAAACTTCAGCAATGGCTCTATCAATACGGTCGATGTGACTTATCCTTCGGCGCCTTTGTACTTATTATACAATCCCCGTTTTATGGAAGGGATGCTGAATGGGATATTCTATTACAGCGAAAGCGGCAAGTGGAAAAAAGGCTTCGCGGCACATGACTTGGGTACATATCCTATCGCCAACGGCCAAACTTATGGTGAGGACATGCCTGTAGAAGAATCCGGCAATATGATCATTTTAACAGCGGCAATTGTTAAGGCTGAAAAGAAACCCGACTACGCCAAAGAGCATTGGGAAACCTTAACCAAATGGGCCGACTACCTGGTCAAAGCCGGCCTTGATCCTGAAAATCAACTGTGTACCGATGATTTCGCTGGTCACCTGGCCCACAACGCCAATCTATCCATAAAGGCTATCGTAGGAGTGGCCTGTTATGCTAAAATGGCCGGGGAATTAGGTAAGCCAACGGAAGCCGCGAGGTACCGGAGCATAGCCGCAGGCATGGCCGCTAAATGGGTAAAAATGGCCGATGCGGGTAATCACTATTCACTTGTTTTTGGTAACAAAAATACCTGGAGCCAGAAGTATAACCTGGTTTGGGACAAGGTATTGGGCCTGCATTTATTCCCGCAATCAGTTTATGATAAGGAAATAAAGTATTACCTCACCAAACAAAATAAATTCGGTTTGCCTTTAGACAGCCGGAAAACCTATACCAAATCTGATTGGATCATGTGGACAGCAGCCTTAACCAACAACATGCAAACCTTTAAAGCGCTGACAGATCCTATTTATAAATATGCTACCGAAACGCCGACACGGGTACCTTTGAGCGACTGGCATGAAACAACCAATGGCAAAATGGTAGGTTTCCAGGCGCGAAGCGTAGTTGGGGGCTATTTTATGAAAATGCTCGAAAATAAATGGTTAAAATAATTTAGCGATAACTCAATGAAAAGAAGCATCAATTTGATAAGAATTACGGTAATAGCGGGTTTATTATTCTTTACCGCGACGGTAAAGGCCACGAGTCCGCCGCAATGCTATTATTTGCTGAAAGTTTATCATTATAAAACAAAAGCCCAGGAAGAAAAGCTAGACAATTATTTCAAAAATGCCTATATGCCTGCGTTGGGTCGCGCAGGTAGTTGGGAAATAGGGGTTTTTAAGACACTGGAGCAAGACACAGATAAACGTATCTATGTGCTGATCACATTTAAAAAACTTAGTTTATTAGAAAATGCGGACAAAAAATTAATCAAGGATCAGCAATACCTTGCTGATGCGAAGGATTTCATAGATGCCGCCTATAACGACGCCCCCTATACTCGTTTCGAAACGATCGTAATGCATGCCTTCTGGACCTGGAAAATACCCGATATACCAAAACTTACAGCCCCAAAGACAGATCGCATTTATGAGCTGCGAAGCTATGAAAGCGCGACCGAAAAATTGCACGAGAATAAAGTAAAAATGTTCAATGACGGCGGAGAAACAGTGTTATTTAGCAGGCTAAAGTTTAATGCTGTATTTTATGCAGACGTACTGGTTGGCAGTCATATGCCCAACCTGATGTACATGACATCATTTAACAGCATGGCAGACCGCGACGCACATTGGAAAACATTTGGCGATGATCCCGTATGGAAAAAACTGGTTGCGGAACCGGAATATCAGCACAATGTATCAAAAGCAGATATAATTTTTCTTCATCCAACAGAATATTCTAACCTTTAACCGGGGGTACAAAGAGGGTGTCACCCTGAGGCTCTCGAAGGGGGAGCGTAAGGCCTCACCCGCATGTTTCGAGTGCCTCAACATGACACCCAACTAAGAATGAAATTGGAAAAATGTGATTACGACGCAGTGGTAGTTGGCTCTGGCCCAAACGGGCTTGCCGCAGCTATCCTGCTCCAGCAAAACGGACTTTCAGTATTATTGATCGAAGGTAAAGACACAATTGGCGGCGGTTTACGGTCGGCAGAACTTACGTTGCCCGGCTACCTGCATGATATTTGCTCCGCCATTCACCCGCTGGCAATCGCTTCCCCATTTTTTGAAACGCTTCCTCTTGCAGCACATGGACTTGAATACATTTTACCCACAATAAATGCCGCGCACCCCCTTGATAATGGCACCGCGGCAATACTAAGAGGTAGTGTAAGTGAAACAGCGGCTATGCTAAACGCTGACCAGCAGGCATATGCTAATTTGCTGCAGCCAATTGTGGATGACTGGCCGTCCATCGCAGCCGATGCACTCGGCCCGCTGCATTTTCCGAAGCACCCTGTTGCTATGGCAAAGTTCGGACTGGTCGGCCTGAGATCTGCCGCCGCTGTAGGCAAACGTTTTAGCACCATTGAAGCACAAAGCCTGTTCGCCGGGATGGGAGCACATTCCATGCAGCCGCTTACCACGATGAGCACCGCGGCGATTGCATTGGTATTGCTTACCAACAGTCATTTAAAAGGCTGGCCGATACCTAAAGGCGGGTCAGGTCAAATTGCGAAAGCGTTTGCATCTTATTTTACTTCGTTGGGCGGAAAGATAGAAACCGGCACTTATATCAGTTCACTGGGTCAGCTTCCATCATCTAATGCTATGTTGTTCGACCTGGGGCCGAAGCAGCTCTTGCAGATTGCCGGGCATAAATTCTCAAATATCTACAAATGGCAGCTTGAACGCTACCGCTATGGCATGGGTGTTTTCAAGATCGATTGGGCACTGAATGACCCAATCCCTTTTACCGCTGAGGAGTGCAGGTATGCAGGCACGGTACACATCGGCAATACCGCTAATGAGATTGCAGCAGCTGAGCAGCAGGTATGGGACGGTGCCCATCCCGAAAAACCATTTATTTTATTAGCCCAGCAGAGCCTGTTCGACCCAACAAGAGCTCCCGCAGGAAAACATACCGCCTGGGCTTATTGTCATGTCCCTAATGGCTCTAAAGTTGACATGACTGACGCCATCGAAAAACAGGCAGAACGTTTTGCCCCCGGCTTCAGGGATCTGATCCTGGCAAAACATACCATGAACACGGAGCAGATAGAAGAATACAACCCCAACTACATAGGTGGCGATATCAACGCCGGTGTCATCGATCTCGGCCAGCTATTTACCCGCCCGGCCCTGCGCTGGTCACCCTATAAAACGTCGGCAAAAGGGATCTATCTGTGCTCCGCATCCACTCCTCCGGGTGGCGGGGTACATGGAATGTGTGGGTATTACGCCGCTAAAAGGGCGCTAAAGGACATGTTTTCAATAAATATTAAACCCCTGGCTTAATATTTATCCGGCTTTTAAAAACCTTTCACCTTTTCCCTCTCTCACTCCACCTTGATCACTTTACTCCGTTTGGATATCCCATTCTCATTAAACGATTCTATCTGCAAATAATAGGGCAGGCTCTTATCCATCCCGTTAAAAAAGTACTCGCTTTTGCCATACACCATAATATTGTTGTATAATTTATCCGGCGCTATGCCCATGTAAATGGTATAACCTATGGCATTATCCACAGGTTGCCAGCGTAGCCAGGCATTACGGCGCTCCGCATTACCCCGCAGAAAAATGGTTTCTTTTACGGTATCCGGTTTGCTGCCTGCTCCCTTGCCAAATACCCGGAAACCCGATAGCGCGAATTTACCCGTCGGCATGTGAATGTTCATGATCTTCAGGTAACGCGTCTTTACAGGCGTTTTCAGGTCGATATAATCATGCGGCACATCGGTTTTATTTTTGCTTTTATCAACCAATACTTTCCAGCTTTTGCCATCTAAGGATGAATAAATAACATACTGCGTAAACACACCCGACGATTTACCCAAAAACTCCGCGCCCTGGTCGGCGTAATTCACCTGTATGGCATTTACCGTACTGATCTCACCGAGGTCTGTTTTTAGCCACTCGCCTTTGTTGGCCGTTTTGGCACACCAGTAAGTTTTGATATCCTCATCAACCGCGTTGTTTGGTTCGAACCCGCCCAATGTCGAGGAAACCTCTACAGGTTTATTATAATTCAATATCATCCAGCCGGTAAAATTGCTGTTACCTTTCAGGTGATCCTCTTTTCCAGTAGGCAGGTACTGCGGGTAATCGCCATAAGCCGTATTCGCGTACAATACACCATCGCTGTCAAACCCTGCCGGCCAGAAACCGATACGCCGCTCAAAATTATTCTTTACGTTAACCACCATGGTTGATATGTGCCAGTAATTTCCGTATTTGTCGGCCCAGGTCGCGCCATGCCCGGCTCCTTTGACAAAGCCACCCGGTTTATAGGAAAACGGGTTATGCTTTTGATAAGTGAATGGCCCAAGTGGTTTATCGCCCACAAAAACGCCGTCGGCATAACCCCGGCCTTCGGTGCCAGAGCCGCCAAATTGCAGGTAATATTTACCGTTATGTTTGTTCATCCACGAGCCTTCCATAAAGCCGGTCAGGAAAACGTTATCATTATTTTCACCGAAACGCTCCCAGCCATGTTCTTCCCAATCCAGCTTTAAAGTTTCCACTTTTGGGCCGATGGGTTCAAATGTTTTCCGGTCGATCTCCTGCCCGTAAAGCGGCAACGTATTGCTCGAGCCATGATAAATATAAACCCGCCCGTCATCGTCGGCGAACATCCCCGGGTCCCAGGCGCCAACTTTAAAATAATCTTTGGCGGCCTTCCAGTCATCCTTAGTTGGATTGGTGCTCATCCATAGCGTAAAATCTTTATTGTAGGTCGATCCGATAACGAGCAATGTATCGCCCAAAACCAAAGTAGCTGGTGCGCAAAGCTCATCCCCCTGGTTCTCATTATAAGGCCTCAAAAACCTGCGACTCACAAACTTCCAGTTCACCATATCGTCGCTCCACCAATAACCAAACTGGTTAGTGGAGAAGAGGTAATATTTACCCTTGAATAAAGTAACAGTAGGGTCAGCCGTAGCGCGGTGCCTGCCCCATTTAGAAAAATCCTTAAAAGGAGTATAGCCGTAATCCAGGTTAAGCGGGTTACAATAGGTGAGGCGTTTTTGCTGTGCATTTGACTGCAGAACAGCAAAGCACAAAAATAGAATTAACAGAAAGCGATTCAACTGTCTCATAGTAAAGTAATTGGCAAACGGGTATGATCCGTTGAATGAGACTTCTAATATAGTCGCTTTCTGCTAAAGGAGAAACATTAAAGATCATTACAAATTATAGCCTGACCGCTGCCCTCAGTCCCAGGCATTTCTGGTAAGTGGTTTGGTCAAAATAAACGGTGAAGATAAAGGTATGTGCCTTATTTTGATCCCATTTATAACCCAGGTTAAATATACGCGCAAATTCCGTATCACTTTGCCCATTGGAGGCCAAAAAGCCTACCCCCAGGTCAACTCCGACAAATACATTTTGCGGTAAAGTATAGGTACCAGTGGCAACTACATTAAACACGCTTGCGCCGTGGGTTTCATCACTCAAAAGCGGAGTCTTTCCAATAAAGTACGAATAATTTGCACGCCCACCTACGTCCACACCATCAGCTACATTAGTTGTGGCGTTTGCATCCACACCGATACCGAACGAAGTATAATACGACAGGTTCCTGATCGGCACAGCAACATTTGGCCCGACATCAAAATGCCAGTCGCCAGTTTTAACTTGCGCTTTGGCATTAGTGAAGAATAGGGAGGAAGCGACTAATAACACTAAAATCAGATAGATCTTTTTCATGATAATTGAATTGAGGTAAAATGATAAATCGGTTGATAGTGAGATAAATATAAAAATTTGATTTTCAAAATACAAGTTGAAGGCAAAATTGTTTCAAACCTGGGATTTACGAAATTTCCAAAACTTCGTAAATCTTCAAATTCTGTCCATATTCAGAAAATTTGTCCGATATCGACCACTTTTTTTATAGCGATAAAATGTAAATATCTAATATTCAAATATTTGACTTTGGTATAGGTATTGCAAGGTACTGAATAAAATTATAGTACTATGGATATCGAAATCGCAGAGGAAGTAACAAAGCAAAAACGCAAAAAAGGAGTAATGATCGGCCTCATTGCAATAGCCGTTTTGGCGCTGGCTATATGGCTGATGCGTTCCTATTTAAAATCATCAATAACACGTTCCGAGATAACCACCGCTAAAGTAGAAGTGGGCAATGTAGAGAATACGCTGAATGCCACCGGCGAGGTGCTACCTGAATTTGAAGAGATCATCACCAGCCCCATCAGCGCGTCTATAAAAAATGTAGTGACTGATGCAGGCGGCAAAGTAAAGGCCGGACAGTCCGTGCTCACCCTCGATAAATCGGCGGCCGAAAGTGATTATGCCAAACTAAAATTTCAATTAGAGACCAAACGCAATGATATAGCCAAGCTGAAGCTTGACCTGGATAAAAGTTATTTCGATATACAATCAAACAATGATATCAAACAACTGCATATCGGCAATCTGACCGGTGCTGTTGAAAATGCAAAGCGCCTGTTCAAAGCAGGGGGCGGAACGCGCGAGGATATAGAACAGGCGGAATTGAATCTGAAAGTTGCCCAACTGGAAAAGAAGCAATTGGAAAACGAGATCAAAAGCAAACAAAAAACCATGCTGCTGGAAGAAAAGGAGGCCGAAATAGCCGCCGCCATACAACAAAGGGACTTGGACGAATTGCAGCGCAAACTTAACCTCGCTAATGTAGTAGCGACCCGAAGCGGGGTAGTTACCTATGTCAACAAAAACATCGGAGCAAATATCAGCCAGGGCGAGACGCTGGCACGCATTGCCGACCTCAGTAGCTTTAAGGTGACCGGAAGTTTGTCAGACAACTACATCGATCAGTTGCACAACGGTATGCCGGTGATCGTAAAATTCAACGATACCCAGTTGCGCGGCAGTGTATCCAATGTTTACCCATCGGTGCAAAATGGCATCATCACCTTTGATATACAGTTGGACGAACGCAACAACAAACAGCTTCGCCCGAATATGAAGGTAGATGTTTACCTGGTGACAGCAGTTCACAATAAAATATTACGTGTCGCCAACGGCCCGGCGTTCAAAGGCGCGAGTCCGCAGGATGTTTTCGTGATCAGCAATGGCAAAGCCGAAAAGCGCAGTGTACATACCGGCCTCAGCAATTTTGATTATATCGAAATAAAGGACGGCGTACAACCGGGAGATGTTGTGATCACCTCGGATATGAGCGAATTTAAGAATTCGAAAGAGTTGACGGTGAATGGAGATTAGTTAATCAGAGATTAGTTGATTGGGCTATTAAAATCAGTGAAATCCAATAATCAGTCTAAATCTGTGATTCAGACAAAAGAAGAAACAAAATGAAACACATATACACCATATTACTTTTACTTTCAAGCACCATGGCTTTCTGCTCAGGCGGGGCCGATACCATACGGCTTTCGCTTAAAGATGTCGTGGAGCTGGCGAAAGGTAATTCCATCGCTTCAAAGCAGGCCGTTACAACCCGCGAGACTAAATATTGGCAGTGGCGTACCTATAAATCAAATTATCAGCCGCAGCTGTCGCTCAATGGTAACCTGCCGGGCTATAGCAAAACCAATATCCCGGTAGTACAGCCGGACGGAACTATAGTTTTCCAACCCGTGCATAATGATAATTCTCAACTGACGCTCAACTTTAGCCAGAGCATTACAGCTACGGGGGCCACCATTTACGGCGAGAGCCAGCTGCAACGGTTCGATGATTTCGACAGGCATAATATATTGTTCAATGGCGTGCCTTATGCCATTGGCTTGAGTCAGCCTATAGGTCAGTACAACAGTTTAAAGTGGGACAAAAAAATACAGCCGCTATTATATAACGAAAGCAAACAGGCTTATATTGAGGCGCAGGAACAAATATCTTATACCGCCACAGGCTACTTCTTTGATCTGCTGTTGGCACAGGTAAACCTGCAAATTGCACAAACAAATTATTCAAACACCGAAAATATCCTCAAAATAGCCAACACCAAGTTTGAGATGGGCAAAGTAACCCGGAACGAGATATTACAGCTTCAGCTTGAACTATTGAACGCGAAAAAAGCGGTCGGAACGGCTAAACGCGATATGGAAATTGCCACGCTTACCCTGCGCAGCTACACCAGCCAGGAAGGGGATACCCGCATCGCGCTCGTTGTACCCGAAAACATTAGCCCCATGACAGTATCCGCCGACAGCGTTTTAGCGGAAGCCTATTCCAATCGTTCGGATGCCATCGCGTTCATCCGTCGCATTGCCGAAGCAAAACGTGATGTAGCGATAGCCAGGGGACAAACAGGGCTAACTGCATCGCTCACCGCGAACCTGGGTTTTTCAAACACCGCTACCAACATTCCGGCCGTATATCGTTCGCCGCAAAACCAACAATTGCTGCAACTGACATTTGCCATACCGGTGTTGGATTGGGGTCGATCAAAAGCCAAGATAAAAACGGCGCAAGCTAATGAGCAGTTTACCGAATATGCCGTTGAGCAGGATAAGCAAACTTTTAAGCAGCAGATCGTGACACAAGTAACCCTGTTTAACCAAATGAAGGAACAGGTGGGCCTTACCGCACAGGCCGACAGCATTGCCGGCGAAAAATACAAGATAGCCAAAGAACGCTATGTATTGGGTAACCTCAGCATCACCGATCTCAGCATCGCCTTCCAGGAAAACGATCAGGCTAAACGTGATTATGTAGCCGCTCTCCGTGATTTTTGGGGAGCCTATTACCAGTTGCGTTACCTGTCACTATATGATTTTGAAAAGAAAGAAAAAATAGCATACAAATAATGGACTCACCCCCAACCCCTCTCTACAAGTAGAGAGGAGAGCTAAAAAACAAACCCTCTTTGCGCAGCAAAGAGGGTGGTCGAGCGAAGTGATGACCGGGTGAGTCAACAACGAAACGAAAATATAATTTTAAAAACCACATAACCAACATGATAAGTTTACAAAACATCGAAAAAGTTTACCGTACCGATACGGTTCAAACATTGGCGCTAAACAGCGTTAGCCTTGAGGTAGCCAAAGGCGAATTTCTATCCATTATGGGCCCGTCGGGTTGCGGCAAGAGCACCCTTCTTAATATTATTGGTTTGCTTGATGAGCCATCAAAAGGCAATATCAGAATAGATGACCAAAAAACCGATAAATTGTCTGATAAGCAATTGGCACAGTTTCGCAACAAAAAGCTGGGCTTTATTTTCCAGAGCTACCATTTGATCAATGATCTGCAGGTATTGGATAACGTGGAACTGCCTTTGCTTTACCGCGATACCACAGCAAAGGAAAGGAAGCAATTGGCCACAGAAGCTTTGGCCAAAGTAGGCCTGTCAAACCGGGTTAAGCATTTCCCGACTCAGCTTTCAGGCGGACAAAAGCAACGGGTGGCCATTGCCCGCGCCATCGTAGGACGGCCCGAGATCATATTGGCCGATGAGCCTACCGGTAACCTGGACAGCGCCATGGGTAACGAGATCATGGACATCCTGATGAAATTGAACCAGGAGGATGGCACCACCATCGTGATGGTTACACACGATGAGAATATGGCCAAAAAAACACACCGCCTGGTCCGCTTATTTGACGGATCGCAGGTTCAGTAATCATTATTAAAATTTAAGATCATGCTTAAAAATTATTTAAAAATAGCCATAGCGGTTTTAAAGCGAAGAAAGTTCTTCACTTTCATCAGCCTGTTTGGCATAAGCTTTACACTAACCATATTGCTCGTATTAACTGCCTTTATAGATAAAGTGGTGGGTGATAACTATCCAGATAAAAAACGGGACCGATCATTATATGTTTCGAGAATATCTATGATAGGCAAGGGATACACATCTTCAGGGCCGCCATCCTTTTATTTCTTAACCCACTATGCCGGGACTTTAAAGACTCCTGTAAAAATTGCTATTTCTTCCGGCTTCAATGGTACAAATACCTATGTCAATAATAAAAAGATAGCGGTCAATTATAAATACACAAATGCGGAATATTGGGAAGTATTGGAATACAATTTCTTAGAAGGGAAAGCATTCAATAAGCAGCAGGTAGATAATGCTGAGAAAGTCGCTGTTATATCAAAGGATATGAAAAACCAATACTTTGGCGAAGCCACTTCTGTAATTGGTCAATACATTGAGGCTGATAATGTAAAATACAGGGTAATTGGGGTAATAGAAAATGTGCCGATAACCAGCTACATGACTTACAGCGATATTTACCTGCCTTACACGGTGGCAAAAGACGGTGGCTATAAAACCAACAAGGATTATCAGGGAGGCTATTTTGGCATATTACTAGCCAATTCAAAAGATGATGTGGATAAAATGCATGATGAGTATGACCAGATGATAAAAAGATTGCCCATCACTGATAAGAACTATGATCATATCTACAGTCATGCCGATACCTATGTTAAATCATACGTAGATAGTGGTGACGAAAAACACTCAGGCACTTTCATTGCGGTTACCGCGATCAGCATATTTGCCTTTATATTGATGATACTGCCTACACTAAACCTGGTTAATATAAATATTACGCGAATCATGGAGCGGTCGTCCGAGATCGGTGTCCGCAAAGCGTTTGGAGCATCATCCCGCACATTAGTTTACCAATTTATCGTCGAAAATATCATTCTTACGCTATTGGGCGGCTTGATAGGGGTTATCCTGTCCTTTATTGCGTTGCAAGTGATCAATGGTGCTAATTTGATCGCCAACCTGGAGTTAACCATCAACTTTACCGTATTGCTTATCGGCCTGCTGGTGTGTTTGATCTTTGGGTTGCTGTCCGGCGTTTACCCGGCCTGGCGCATGTCGAAACTAAACGTAGTTACCGCCTTAAAAGCACAATAAATTTTATTAAATATTTAAATCAAGATATTATGTTCAAGCATTTATTTAAACTGATCTGGAATAAAAAGAAACAAAACTTTTTATTGATGTCCGAGATGCTGGTATCGTTCCTGGTCATATTCGCGGTGTTTACACTGATGGTATATTATTATAACAACTATAAGAGGCCAGTCGGTCTGGATTATCAAAATTTATGGGTGGTCGATTATAACAATACCTACGCTACAAAAAGCACGGATTCACTCAACACCTATTACGAAAACCTGCGGCAAACCATCAAATCAATGCCCCAGGTAAAAGAAGTTACTTTTTGCAGTGATAACGTTCCATTTTCACAAAACCAATGGACGGGAGATACTCATTATAAAAACCTGGCCCTCAATTCTGATAACTATGTAGCTGATGATAATTACAGCAAGGCGTTAAATATAAAACTGGTGGAAGGCCGGTGGTTTAGTAAGGCAGATGCCGTTGCAAAAACTCAGCCGGTAATTATCAATGATGAACTGAAAGCAAATCTGTTCGGCAACGAAGATGCTATTGGTAAGCTTGTAGGAACGGAAGACAAAAAATTTAATCTGCGGGTAATAGGAGTTATACGCGGCCTGAAAGCAAAGGGAGATTATGCCCCGGTAAGAAATGCCATCTATAAAAGAACCGATACGGGCTCATACCACTCGCTTGGAAAAATGATGATCAGCGTTACCCCGGATGCAGATGCCGCTTTCGAAGGGAAACTATATAAGACATTGGCTAACTATATGAAAAACTCTAATATTGAGATCGAACACATGTCCAATAAGCTCAAAAGTACCAATCTTTTCTATGTAGTGCCGATGATCGTAACGCTAATCGTGGCCTGTTTCCTGGTGATCAATGTGGCGCTTGGCTTGTTTGGGGTATTATGGTATAATATTAATAAACGCCGGGGCGAGATCGGTTTACGGCGGGCTATAGGTGCATCCGGTCAGTCGGTATCATCACAGTTGGTTTTTGAGTCGTTGATACTGGCTACACTGTCGCTTATCATCGGGACGTTCTTTGCTGTGCAGTTCCCGCTATTAAATGTCTTCAGCCTGGAGGCGCGCATTTATTTAGTGGCGATGGTTCTCGCGATCATATTTATATACCTGCTGGTATTCGTATGTTCGCTTTACCCCGGCAAGCAAGCTGCAGCCATTTTCCCGGCGGTAGCATTGCACGAAGAATAAAAAATGGTATCAATAGGTTAAAACAAGAATGATAATTAAATTCAAAAAAAATTAAGAATATGAAAGCGAATCGATTTTTTATAGTCATTTGTTTGATCTTTGCCTGCGTTGCTAACGCGAACGTTGTGATGGCGCAGAAAGGTAATACATCGGTTAAAATAAGCGAGACCGGCAATGCCTACGAACTAAAGGCGAAATACGATAAGGCCAAAACCAGGCAGGTGCAGGAATATATGACCGAAAGTTTGAAAGGGACAGGTTTTAAATTCACGAATACCCAATTGGACGCAAAGTTGACTTTAACAGGAGGCATTAATTTCCACATCAAATCATACGATGGCGAATTGGCGTTAAAATTTGATAAAAAAAGCAACACGGCAGATGACTTTGCCAGGTTCAAAAAAATGTGCGATGGTATAAGAGACATTGTAGGGAAAGACTAACATGATATTAATAATTGATGATGATATTGCTGTACGCACCTCGTTGCTGCTCCTTTTAAAAAGCGAGGGTTACGAGGCCGAGGGGACACCGTCCCCCGGCGATGCATTGAACATTGTCAAAAAACAAAGTCCCGAACTGATCATACTCGACCTGAATTTTTCTATAGATACTACAGGGAAGGAGGGGCTTGATCTATTGGGCAGTATCAAAAAGATAGACGCGGCGATACCGGTCATACTGATTACCGGCTGGGGCAGTATAGAGCTGGCAGTAAAAGGCATGAAGCTGGGTGCCAATGACTTTATTAACAAACCCTGGAGCAACGACCATTTATTACAATCGGTAAAAACCCTGATCGACCTGCAGGATAAAAAGGTTGAACACCGCACCCGTAAGCAATTAGACAGCAAATACAATTTTCAGCACATCATCGGCGAAGACCCGAAGATGCTGGATATACTGGAAACCATTGGCCGTGTGGCCGGCACCGATGCCTCTGTATTGGTAATGGGCGAAAGCGGCACCGGTAAGGAACTGATTGCCGAGGCGATCCATCAAAACAGTCAGCGGCGTAATAAGCCGTTCATCAAAGTGAATTTGGGCGGTGTTTCAACCTCGCTATTTGAAAGTGAAATGTTCGGCCATGTGCGGGGCGCTTTTACCGATGCCCGTTTTGATAGAGTGGGCCGGTTCGAAATGGCAAATAAGGGAACCATTTTTTTGGATGAAATAGG
>Ga0105237_10001965_pt1 | contig 26149 bp, 16 predicted proteins | sample KBSC24metaG_FD_81520 | JGI IMG/M metagenome (GOLD analysis project Ga0105237, IMG submission 81520) | Corn rhizosphere microbial communities from Kellogg Biological Station, Michigan, USA - KBS C2-4 metaG | ecosystem: Host-associated > Plants > Roots > Rhizosphere > Soil | place: Michigan, USA...
CAGGATAAACGTCAATTCAACATTTCAAATGTAGGGAGATTTTGTAAAATTTCAACCGATTGAAATTTATTTTTTTTAGCTTTGTTGGAAACCAGATATGTCTCTGTATGCTAAGAGGAAGGGAAGCTACTATCTACGACATTGCCAATCAGCTAAATATATCGATTGCCACCGTCAGCCGGGCATTGAATGACGATCCCGTCGTAAGCAAAAAAACAAAGAAGAGGATCTTTGAAACAGCCGAAAGATTGGGGTACAGGTCTAATCATTTTGCAAGCAATCTGCGGAAACAACAGACCAATACCATCGGCTTCATGGTCCACGAGCTGCAGAGCAGCTTTATCAACTCCGTACTGACAGGAGTGGAAAAAGTGGCTACAGACGCGGGTTACGACCTTATCATCGCCCATTCACAAGAGAGCTACGAAAAAGAAGTGGCCAATGCAAAGAACCTGTTTCATAAAAGAGTGGACGGCCTCATCACCTCGCTTTCCTTCGACACAAAGAACCTGGATCATTTCCGCCCATTCACAGACAGAGGGGTACCCGTCATCTTTTTTGATCGCGTCGAATCTTATAGCGAGATCCCCGTGGTCGTCATCGACAATTATAAATGCGGCTACCAGGCCACCCGGCACCTCATCGACCAGGGTTGCAAAAAGATAGTTCACATCACTTCCAACCTCTCCCGAAACGTATACACGGACAGGTTCCAGGGTTATCGTGACGCACTTGCCGACCATAATATCCCATTCGACGACTCCCTGGTCATCATCGGCGACCTCAGCGAAAAGGCCGGCGTGGAGGCCACCCACCGGATCTTGGAGATGCACCCGGCTCCGGATGGGGCCTTCATAACCAATGACTTCGTAGCCGCCGTCTGCATACGCACCCTCAAACAACATAATGTCTCCGTACCCGGCGATATCGCTATCGTAGGGTTTAATAATGATACCATCGGCCAGTTGGTAGAGCCCGCCCTGACCACCATCAACTATCCCGGAAAGGAAATGGGCGAAGTGGCGGCCAGAAGCCTGGTCAATCATCTCAAAGGCGTTGCCAGCCTCCAGCAGATCGACAGGATCATCATCAATGCAGAACTCATTATCCGTGGGTCATCTTTGTTCAAAGGCTCCCCCCTTAACCAAGGCCACCCTTAAAAAATGTTCAAAAAATGGGCGCATTTTAAAAATGTAACCGATTTAAATATTAGCTTCATATAAAAATTACCAGGGATTTGCCTGCTATGTGGAATATTATACGAACGTTTTACGAGAGATCCGTTTTCCGGACATCAGAACGAGCCGGAGGCTCGTTGTCCGAAGGACCATCATTAGACCTTTCCGGAAAACGGACTACATTTTCCCGGAGGCCAGTTTTCCGAATATTACTGTTGACCTGCACCTTACTGGCCTCCCTGCAGCTGCGGGCCGAGGACGGATACAGGCTTTGGTTACGCTATGACAGGATTGACGACCCCTCCCTGCTCGCACAGTATAGCAGTGCAATCACCGCCATGATCTTCCCCACTCCATCCCCTACGCTTTTGGTGGCCCGGAATGAGCTGCTGGACGACCTGGGGTCTATGTTAAACAAAAAATTGCCTATCCGGACCAGCCTGGCCGACAACTGCCTGCTGGCGGGTACCCCCATGACCTCGCCCGTCATCGCACAGCTGCTGTCATCAAAATACCCTGGTCTGTCCGGGGATGGCTATGTCCTCCACACGCAACAGACGGAAGGTAAACACCTCATCATCATTGCCGCCCGTTCCAACATCGGTGTGCTGTATGGCGTATTCGCCTTCCTACGGCTGCTACAGACCCATCAGTCGATCCAGGATCTTTCCCTATCCAGCAGCTCCCTGATCCAACGCCGCATCCTCGATCATTGGGACAATCTCACCCGCACGGTAGAACGGGGCTATGCAGGCGCTTCCATATGGAACTGGCACCTGCTGCCGGGCTATATTGATCAGCGTTATATCGATTACGCAAGGGCCAACGCCTCCATCGGCATCAATGGTACGGTGGTTACCAATGTCAACGCCAACTCCCTTGTCCTCACGCCCCTCTACCTGCAAAAGGTCCGGGCGCTGGCAGATGTCTTCCGTCCCTATGGCATCAGGGTCTACCTCACGGCTAAATTCAGCGCGCCGGTGGATATCGGCGGACTCAAGACAGCCGACCCCCTCGACCCAGCCGTGCAAAAATGGTGGAAGGACAAGTGTGATGAAATATATTCCCTCATCCCCGACTTTGGCGGATTCCTGGTGAAAGCTAATTCCGAGGGACAGCCTGGCCCGCAGACATACGGGAGAACACATACGGATGGAGCCAATATGTTCGCCGACGCACTGGCCCCCCATGGTGGTATTGTCATGTGGCGTGCCTTTGTTTATGATGCCCGCCCGCAAACCGGTCATGCCGATGCAGATGCGCACAAGACGGCCGCCATTGACTCAGACACCCACGAAATTGCCGCTCCCGACAGGTTCAAACAGGCCTACGCCGAATTCACTCCTTTCGACGGGAAGTTCAGGTCCAATGTGCTTATACAGGTAAAGAACGGCCCCATCGACTTCCAGCCCCGTGAACCCTTCTCCCCCCTCTTCGGCTCCATGCCCAAAACCCCGCTGATGATGGAATTCCAGCTCACCCAGGAGTATCTTGGACAGGGCACCCACCTGGTCTATGAAGCGCCCCTCTTTAAGGAAGTCCTCGATGCCGACACCTACGCCAATGGCAAAGGCTCGACAGTCGCGAAGATCATAGACGCCGCCGCTTCGGGCGCGCCCCTCACCGGCATGGCCGGCGTCTCCAACATCGGCAACGAACGCAACTGGACCAGTCATCCTTTCGGTCAGGCCAACTGGTATGCCTTTGGCAGACTGGCCTGGGATCACACCCTGTCCTCCCGGCAGATAGCGGATGAATGGATCCGGCAGACCTTCTCCAACCAGGCCACCGTTGTGAGCGCTCTCGAAAAAATGATGATGGCGTCCCGCGAGGCGGTCGTCAATTATATGACACCCCTGGGCCTCCACCATATCATGGGGTTCAGCCACCATTATGGACCTGGTCCCTGGCTAGACAACGCCTCCCGCGCCGACTGGAACCCTGTATATTATCACCGCGCCGATGCCTACGGCATCGGCTTCGACAGGACCGCCACAGGCAGTAATGCCCTGGCCCAATATCAGCCGCAGGTCCGCCAGCAATGGCTCGACTCCAATACCTGCGACGAAAAATTCCTCCTATGGTTCCATCACATATCCTGGTCTCACAAAATGAAGGACGGAAAAACTTTTTGGGAGGAGTTATGCAACCGATATCAATCCGGCGTCGATACGGTAAAATGGATGCAGCAGCAGTGGCAAAGCCTGACAGGACTCATCGACAAAGAAAGATTCACCCAGGTGAGCATGCTCCTCGATATTCAGGAGAAAGAAGCAGAATGGTGGAGAAATGCATGCCTTCTCTATTTTCAAACATTTTCACGAATGCCTATACCACCCGGTGTCGGCCATGCGGATCAGACCCTTGAATATTACAAGAGCCTGCACTTCCCGTATGCCCCGGGTTCAGGCGGCAGTTTATAAACTATGTTATGACCAAACTTGCAATTGTCACAGGCGGCGGATCAGGTATCGGATTGGCCATCACGGAGAAATTCATAAACAACGGTATCCGCACCATTATCATCGGCAGGGATAAAAAAAAGCTCGACGAGACACAGCATAACTTAGGCTCTCTCTGTGAGCCGGTGTGTTATGACCTCACCTGTCTCTCCGGCATTCCCCGGCTTGTGCAGGACCTGAACAAACGCTTCGGCCAGACAAATATCCTCGTAAACAACGCGGGCATCAATCTGAAAAAAGAATTCACGGAAGTCACCGACGAAGAATTCCAGAAGATACTGCTCACCAATGTCTCGAGCATATTCTCTCTTTCGAGGGAAGTTATAAAGACTATGCTCGAAGGAAATACGGGCGGCACTGTAATCAATATCAGCTCCATGGCCTCCCAATACGGCATCCCGAAGGTGATCGCCTACTCTGCCTCCAAATCCGCGATAGAAGGCATGACAAGAGCCATGGCGGTGGAGCTCTCGCCAAAAGGCATCCGTGTCAATTGCATCGCGCCGGGCTTTATCGCAACGGACATGAGCGCAAAGGCATTGAATAACGATCCGGAAAGAAAACAAAAAGTGATGTCGAGGACTCCGATGGGATACCTGGGAACGCCGGCCAATATCGGCGATGCAGCCCTCTTCCTCGCATCGGATGCGGCAAAATATATCACTGGCATCGTGCTCCCGGTGGACGGAGGAAATTCCATCGGGTTTTAAGTTGCTATATGAAAGTCATACTGACCATAGCCGTTTTTTTACTGTCGCTGCCGTCACACGCGCAGTCATTCGTCACGGACAAAAACACGCCGGGGGCTTTTCCTATTGTATCATCGGGCGCAACCTCGGGCACCTCTCCCGCCATGTCTGCCGACGCGGGCACGGCCATCTGCGTATCCCCGCAGGACGACTGGCTGGTCCAAAAGTCTGCTTCCCTCCTCCAGCATGACATCGAAATGGTCACGGGCCACACACCGGAAATAATCTCCACCATTCCACCCTCCGGAAATGTAATCATTATTGGTACGGTAGACGGTTGCACATGGATCGACAGCCTGGCCGCCACGCACCGGCTCGGTCTCGATAGCCTCAAAGGCAAATGGGAAGCCTTCACGATCACCCCCCTGGATGGTCCTGCCAATGGTCTCCCTGGCCCACCCGCCAATCATCTCTCTCAAACCCCGGGCCTCCACGCCCTGATCATTGCCGGCAGCGACAAGCGCGGCGCCGCCTATGGTGCTTTTGAATTGTCCCGCCAGATGGGCGTATCCCCCTGGCACTGGTGGGCGGATGTCCCCCCCAAACAACATAAGGAACTATATGTCAAACAAGGGTTCTATCATTACGGCTCCCCCTCGGTGAAATACAGAGGCATCTTTATCAACGATGAAGCTCCTGCCTTCTCCGGCTGGACAAAGGAAAAGTTCGGAAGCGTAAACCATCTCGTCTATGAAAAAGTATTCGAGCTCTTGCTCCGGCTAAAAGCCAACTATCTCTGGCCGGCCATGTGGGGCAACGCCTTTAACGACGACGATACCCTCAACCCGGTGCTGGCCGACAAATGGGGCATCGTCATGGGCACCTCCCACCACGAACCCATGCTCCGCGCACAACAGGAATGGAAACGGTATGGCCACGGCCCCTGGGATTATACTACCAATGACTCTGTCCTGCGCGCCTTCTGGAAGAAAGGCATCGAGCACATGGATCACCACGAGAGCATCGCCACCATCGGCATGAGGGGCGATGGCGATAAGCCTATGACGGAGGGAACTGCCACGCAGCTGCTGGAGAACATAGTCACCGACCAGCGAAAGATCATCTCCGCCGTCACGGGCAAACCCGCCTCCCAAACCCCACAGCTCTGGGCTCTATATAAGGAAGTCCAGGACTACTACGACAAAGGCATGCGCGTACCCGACGACGTTACCCTGCTGCTATGCGATGACAACTGGGGCAATATCCGGCGCCTGCCCAAGCTCACCGACCCGCCCAGGACAGGCGGTTATGGCATCTATTACCACTTCGACTATGTAGGCGGTCCCCGCAATTACAAATGGCTCAACACAAACAATATCGCCCGGGTATGGGAACAAATGCACCTGGCCTATGAATATGGTGTCCGACAAATATGGATCGTCAATGTCGGCGACCTCAAACCCATGGAGTTCCCCATCTCCTTCTTCTTGGACTATGCATGGAACGTGAACAGCTGCCATGCTAACGATCTCCCGGACTACTTCACCCGCTGGGCCGCTGAACAGTTCGACTCCACACACGCTGTCGCCATCGGCAAGATCATCCAGCAATATTCCCAATACAACGCCCGCAGAAAACCCGAGCTCCTCGATGCGCACACCTACAGCCTGAGTGAAGCAGGCTGGGTCACCGCCGACTGGGACACGCTGCTCGTTCAGGCGGAAAAGGTCAACAAGGAGCTTCCTGCTGCCTGCAGGGACGCCTATTTTGAGCTGGTGCTCCACCCGGTAAAGGCCTGCGCCAATCTGCAGCACCTGTACACAGCTGTTGCGCTGAATAAGCTCTACGCCCGGGAGAACAACCCACTGGCAAACAAATATGCGGACGAGGCCAAACAATATTATGCCAATGATTCGCTCATCTCCTACCAGTACAATCATATCGCGGAAGGCAAATGGGACCATATGATGGACCAGACGCATATCGGCTACGCTTACTGGCAGGAGCCACACCACCAAAAAATGCCGGAGGTCAGCTATATTTCCCCTGACGCCGTCCCCGTCAGCCACCGCTCCGTCCCCGAACCAGATCCGAATGTCATCGCCATCCAGGCCGCCCACTACACCCGGCAGGTCAGCAGCAAAGACATCGCATGGCAGATAATACCAGGCATCGGCCGTGACGGCGATGGCATCACCACTTTTCCAGTTACAGCAGCCATTCCACCCCTCAGTTCCGGCACACCCCGGCTGGAATACGATATCTATACCTATGACACGGGCTCGTTCAAATTACATGCTTATTTTTCTCCTACCCTCAACATCCGCCACGACAGCACGGGGCTGCAATATGCGATCTCCATCGACGACCAGCAGCCGCAGATCGTCTCGATCAATAAGGATGACAATAACCCCCGGGCCTGGAACCAATGGGTGGCAGATAATATCATCATTACTACCACGACCCATTCCATCCGCAGCAAGGGACCCACGTCGGCTAACTCCCCCGGAGCAGGCCGCCACATTATAAAATATTGGGCATTGAGCCCCGCCATCGTCCTGCAAAAGCTCGTCCTCGACTGCGGAGGGCTGCAACCCAGCTACCTCGGTCCACAGGAAACCATCAACTCAAAAAAAATCAACAAATGATACACCGATCGCTTCTCGCCATCACCTTACTGACTATGGCCCTGCAAGGGCCGGCACAAACACCGACGCTGAAGGAAGCATTCAGGGACGACTTCCTCATCGGTATAGCTATCAATACCCGGCAGATAGAAGAAAAGGACCCAGCCGCCGCGCGATTGATCCCACAACAATTCAATGCCCTTACACCCGAGAACATTATGAAGGCGGAGATAATACACCCCGGCTGGGACCAATACAACTTCGACCTTGCCGACAAGCTGGTCGCCTACGCGCAAAGGAATAACATAAAGGTCAACGCGCACAACCTGATCTGGCATAGCCAGCTCCCGGGATACGTCCACCGGATCAACAGCGCCGACTCCCTCCGCACCTGGTTTGCAGGTCATATCACCACTATCGCCTCCCGCTACGATGGTAAGGTCTATTCCTGGGACGTGGTCAACGAAGCCCTGAACGAGGACGGTACCCTCCGCAATTCTATCTTCCTCCAGAAATTAGGACCCGACTACCTCGTAGAAGCTTTCCGCCTGGCGCAAAAAGCAGCGCCGCATACAAAGCTTTATTACAACGACTACAATATCGAGCAGCCAAAGAAAAGGGCCGGCGCCATCACCCTTATCAAAAAGATACAGGCTGCCGGTGTTCGCATCGACGGCGTAGGGATCCAGGGACATTGGAGAGCTAACAACGTCCCTATGGCAGACATCGAAGCCAGCATCCGCGAATTCTCCGCGCTCGGCATCGAAGTGATGTTCACCGAGCTGGATCTGGGCGTGCTGCCCAATCCCTGGGACAATACTACCGCAGATGTGAGCCAGACTGCGAAGAACCAGGCGGGCATGAACCTCTATCCCAATGGCCTCCCGGATTCGGTCGCCAACATGCAGGCAAAAGTGTATGCAGACCTGTTCCACCTGTTCCTGAAATACAAAGGCAAGGTCACCCGCATCACCTTCTGGGGCCTGGACGACGGCATGTCCTGGCTCAATGACTGGCCTATCCGCGGCCGTACCAATTACCCCCTGCTCTTCGACAGGAACTATCAACCCAAAAAAGCATACTTTTCCGTCATCGCTACAAAACAACAACCCTAACGATATGCAGTCCAACGATCAACAGACCTCTCAAAAGCTTTCTGTACTGGAAAAAGTCGGCTATAGCCTGGGCGACCTGGCGGCCAACCTCATCTTCCAGACCCTGCTCGCCTTCCTCGCCTTCTTTTATACTGACATCTATAAAATACCACCCTCCAGCGCCAGCAAAGTAATGCTCATCGGCGGCGTCATCGGCGCCTGCTTCAACCTCGTCATGGGCGCTATTGCAGACAGGACCCAGACCCGGTGGGGCAAGTTCCGTCCATGGGTGCTATGGACAGCAGTGCCCTTTGGCGTAATCTCCCTCCTCGCCTTCTATACACCCGACTACTCCGCGGGGGGAAAAATAGCTTACGCCTTTGTCACCTACTTCCTCCTGGTTATCATCTATAGCGCTAACAATCTTCCCTACTCGGCGCTCAGCGGCGTGCTCACAGGAGATATGAAGGAACGTAATAGCCTCTCTTCCTACCGCTTCGTCGCGGTGATGGTGGCCCAGTTCATCATCCAGGTACTTCTCTTACCACTAGCTCTTTCACTGGGTCACGGCGATAAGGCCAGGGGCTTTGAAAAAGTAATGCTTGTCTTTGCCATCACCGGTGTCATCTGCTTTATCATCACCTTCCTCACCACCCGGGAAAGGATACATCCTCCAAAGGAACAAAAGACACCCGTCACGCAGGACCTGTCCGACCTGTTCAGCAATAGGCCCTGGCTCATCATGCTGACCCTCACAATCCTCGTCTTTATCACTTTGTCGATCAAGGGCGGCATGAACATCTATTATTTCAAGTACTACCTCACCGAACAGAGTGAAGTGGCCTTCCTGAACAAAGTGGGATTCAACAGTATTATCGACCGCCTCGGCGATATTTTCAATCCAAAAGCCTTCGAAGAGTTCCGCAAACCGGGCAGCGCCCCATATTCTACTTCCAGCTTTGCCAATGCTTTCAGCACCATCGCCATGATCATTGGCATCCTCTTTTCCAAGTCCCTGGCGGATAAGTTTGGAAAAAGGAACATCTTCGGCGCCTTCCTTTCCCTCTCAGCGATTTGCCTTATCGCGATCTATTTCTTTAACAATACAGCGGTCATGGCCGCCTTCATTATCCTGATCCTCCATGGCCTCATCTACGGTATTACCATCCCCATCCTTTGGGCCATGATCGCGGATGTCGCGGACTACAGCGAATGGAAAAAGAATCGCCGCGCCACGGCCATCATATTCTCAGCCATGATCTTTGGATTAAAGGTAGGGCTGAGCGTCGGCGGCGCCCTGTCGGCCTGGCTCCTGGGCATATTTGGATACGTCGCTGACGCACCCATTCAGACAGACAGTGCCTTGAGTGGGATACGACTGTTGATGAGCGTTATACCCGGATTGATCTTTATTGCAGGAGCCCTGCTGCTCTTTGGATACCCTATCGACAAAAAGATGGAGGTCACCATCGAATCCGACCTGAAAGCAAGAAAAAAATCTATTGTCACTGTTTAAAATTCATCGTCATGCCAGAAGAAAGCATCGCACACCTCGACTTCACGGAACTGGACCATAAAGCTATATCCCAGCCGCTGGTCCGTCATATGTATACGGCAGACCCGTCTGCTCATGTCTTCAACGGGAAGATATATATCTATCCCTCACACGACATCGAAGCCGATATCCCCTTCGACGACCTGGGCAGCCACTTTGCCATGGAAGACTACCATGTCTTCTCAATGGACACCCCCGACGGCCCTGCCACGGACAATGGGGTCGCGTTACACGTAAAGGACGTTCCCTGGGCCGAAAAACAAATGTGGGCGCCCGACGCGGCATATAAGAATGGTAAATATTATTTGTACTTCCCTGCAAAGCGACCGGATGGAATATTCCAGATCGGCGTGGCAGTCAGCAGCTCCCCCACAGGGCCATTTATTCCAAAACCCGAAGCCATCAGGGGAAGCTATTCCATCGACCCGGCGGTGTTCATAGACGAGGATGATAAAGCCTATATGTACTTCGGCGGTCTCTGGGGAGGACAATTGCAGTCTTATAGGAACAATACCTATAGCGCGCTGAACCAGGAGCCACCAGCCGGCATTCCCGCCCTCGGCCCCCGCGTAGCCCTGCTCACGGGTGATATGACCCAGTTGGCAGAGCCTGTGAAAGAGGTCGTCATCACAGATGAGCAGGGTCATCCATTACTCGCCGACGACAATGATAGAAGGTTCTTCGAGGCATCCTGGATGCATAAGTACAAGGGAAAATATTATTTTTCCTACTCCACGGGCGACACGCATTACATTTGCTATGCCATAGGGGACAATCCCTATGGTCCTTTTACCTATGCCGGGCGCATACTCAATCCCGTGGTAGGATGGACTTCCCATCACTCCATTGTTGAATTCGGAGGCCAGTGGTGGCTTTTCTATCACGATAGCAGTCTCAGCAAGGGCATAACACATCTGCGCAACATAAAGGTCACCCGCCTCAGCTACGACGAAAAAGGGTATATAAAGACCATCGACCCATACCAGGGCCTCAAAGCGCTTGTCTGATCCGGCCACTCGTCCGTATAAAAGGAATAACATCGCATGAAAAAACTATCGACCATCCTATCCCTCGTGACAGTCCTGTCCCTGACAACAGTTCTCTCCTTGGCCCCGACAATCACTGTCTCCGCCCAGGTCAGGCTCCCACGCCTGATCCGCGACAGCATGGTGCTGCAAAGGGATCAGAAGATAAATGTCTGGGGCTGGGCTTCGAAAGGAGAAAAGGTCAGTGTAAAATTCAACGGCAGGTCCTATCGCACCACCACGGGCAGCGATGGCAAATGGATGCTCCAGCTGTCCCCCACTCCGGCAGGAGGCCCTTATACCATGGACATCACCGGCACAAACAGGATCACGCTTTTCGATATACTGGTCGGCGATGTATGGATATGCTCGGGACAATCCAATATGGTGCATCAGATGAAACTGCACAGCGTCCGCTACCAGGACGAGATCGATCACGCCAATTACCCGCAGATACGGCATTTCTGGATACCTACGCTCACCGACCTCAACGGACCCCACGACGACCTTCCGGCAGGCGCCTGGAGATCCGCCAACCCGCAGGACGTGCTGGAATTCTCGGCAGTGGCCTATTTCTTTGCCAAAGACCTCTATGAAAAAATGCACGTGCCCATCGGACTGATCAATGCCAGCGTCGGCGGCGCTCCCATCGAAGCATGGACCAGCGAGGAAGGCTTACAGGCATTCCCGGACATTAAAAAGACCATCAGCAGGAACAAGGACACGGCTTATATCAACAGCTTCAATCGCAGCCCCCCCCTCACAAACACCGGTACCGGCACATCCCCGACAGGCCCAGGTAACAACATCCCGACGCCAGTAGATAAAGGGCTCTCCGCTCCCACTCCCTGGTACGCGCCCGCATACATTCCAAAAGGCTGGAAACAAATTGCCATCCCCGGCTACTGGGAAGACCAGGGAGTAAGGGATCTCAATGGGTCGGTCTGGTACAGAAAGGAAGTGGATGTCCCTGCCTCCATGACAGGCCGGCCTGCCAAAGTTTTCCTCGGCAGAATAGTAGACGAGGACTTCCTCTACATCAATGGTCAGCTGGTTGGCAACACCACCTATCAGTATCCCCAAAGAAGGTATACCGTTCCCTCCGGTGTCCTAAAGCCTGGCAAGAACCTCTTCGTCGTACGCGTGATCAATAATTATGGCAAAGGCGGCTTTGTTCCTGACAAGCCCTACTGCCTCATCGTGGGCAGCGATACCATCGATCTCAAAGGCTACTGGCAATACAAGGTGGGCGAAGTATTCAAACCACATAGTCCCCGCAGCAGCTTCCAGTCACAGAACCAGCCCGCGGCCTTATACAACGCCATGCTGGCGCCCGTGATCCCCTATACCATCAAAGGGTTCCTTTGGTACCAGGGAGAGTCCAATACGTCCCGCGCGGTAGAATATGCGCGTCTGCAACCCGCCCTGATCGCCGACTGGCGCAACAAATGGCACGAAAGCAGCCTCCCCTTCTTATACGTTCAGCTCCCCGGCTTTGGCGATTACAATTACCTGCCCACAGAAAGCCAGTGGGCAGAGCTGAGAGAAGCACAATCCAAATCCCTCACTGTCCCTAACACGGCCATGGCAGTCGCCATCGATCTGGGTGAATGGAACGATCTCCACCCCGACAGAAAGAAGCCGGTAGGCGATAGACTGGCCCTCGCTGCGGAAAAGATGGTCTACAACATGAACATCACCGCCTCCGGCCCAACCTATCGGTCATTCACCACCGAAGGGAATAAGATAATCATCCAGTTCGACAACACCGGCAGCGGTCTGGCCACCAGCGACGGCGAAGACCCACAGGAATTTGCCATTGCTGGCGCCGACAAAAAATTCGTCTGGGCCAATGCCCGTATCGAAGGTGATAAAGTGGTGATTTGGAATGATGCAATAAAAGAACCAAAGTTCGTACGCTACGCATGGGCCGACTGTCCGGTGAACCCTAATCTATACAACAAGGAAGGTCTGCCGGCTTCACCATTTAGGATGGGAGATTAAGAGACGATCTTCCCCAGCCAGCAGGAGAAAGAATTCTTTTCTTTTGAATATCTTTGGCATGAAGAGGCTGCAGAATTGCCTCGGGATATGATAAAATTTGATTTCCACAAATATAAATATGGAAAGGAATTGTTGGTGGATTGTTTCCACCTTTCCGAGATCCCCGGCCGGAGCATTTCGATGAAAGAAATACATGCCACGTCATTCTATGAAATGTTCTTTTTTATGGAGGGTAGCGGGTCGGTGGTCCTGGAGGGCAAACCGCTTCATTTCCAGGCGCCGGCCGTGTTGCTTCTACCTCCTGCTGTACCCAGGAAATGGCAGGTAAAGAAGCCCCCTGAATGCATGTTGGTAATATTCGAGGGGGAATTCATGGAAACATTTTTAAAAGATCAGCTGTTTCTCCACAGGCTGTACTATTTCAATAACATCGATACCCCTCCCTTGCTGCCGCTGGAGGGGAAGAGCATGGATCAATTCCAGACGCTCCTGGCGGGGATAAAGCAGGAGATCGGATGCCTGGCCGAAGACAGCCAGCAGCTGTTACGTGCCTATCTTTATCAGCTGCTGATCATGGTGAACAGGAGCTATTCGGTGTACTATAAATTGAAGGGCCATCTGTATAAGAACACGGAAATATTGAAATTCAAAGGACTTTTAAAGCAACATATCCGGGAAAAACAGAGCGTAAAGGAATACGCCGAATTGCTTGGGATAAATCGCAACCGGCTGAATCAGCTCACCCAGGAAGCCTTTGGAAAGCCTGCTACAGTAGTCATCCGAAATGAGCTGCTGCAGGCATGTAAGAATGAATTACTGACGGGTAATAAGACGATCGCGGAGATCAGCTATGATTTTAACTTTTCAGCTCCCTCTAACTTCATTCGCTTCTTCAAATCCTTGACGAATGTATCTCCGGCTGCCTACAGGCAGGAGTATGCAAATTGATAACAACGAGGGCATAGTGATAACAGGGACGGCCCTGGCCGCAGGTACCTTTGTGTGCACTAATAATAATTCAAAAAAATCAGTTTCACACATGAAAAAGATCATCCCAACCGTTGCGCTGGGCCTGGCTGCACTTGGTCAGACGCAGGCGCAGGAATTGCCCAAAGCTACTGTCGTATTGTCTGCCAGTACAAAGAGCATGAAAATATATACGCTGGTAGCCCCAGATGAGATGTTTGCCAATACGAGCCATGTCATCGAATTGCCGCACCAGCTCGTAGTGGTGGACGGCCAGTTCTTTGCACCCTATGGGCGACAGCTAAGGGCTTTTACAGACAGCCTGAAAAAGCCGGTAACACGTTTCTATATTTCTCATGATCACCCGGACCACTACCTTGGCTTTGGCGATGCATTCCCGGATGTAGAGGTATATGCGCTCGCGGAGACCAAAGCAAATATCGAAAAAGACGGCCAGGAGACGTTGAAGGGCCGCCAGCAGCAATTTGGTGCGATCATTGCAAACACTGTAAATGCCCCGAAGCATATCCAGCAAGAAGGTCAGGAAGTGATTGACGGAGTGACATTTATCTTTGAAAGGTCGACAGACAACGAAGCCGCGGTGTCGCTGGTGATCAAGCTCCCGGAAGCAAATACATATATAGCCCAGGATATTATCTACAACAGGATACATTTGTTTATAGCAGGCAGCACTGCCGGATGGCAGAAGGCGCTAAACAAGGTTGAAAAGGAGAGACAGTATACAGTCATTTTACCTGGACATGGAAGGCCCGCCGGTCGCGACGTCATCGGCGAAGATCTGAAATACCTTGACTTTGTGAACAAGACGCTGGCCTCATCGGAGTCGAAAAAAGAATACAAAAGCAAGATGCTGATGGCTTATCCTGACTATGGCGGAGCCGCGCTACTGGACATCTATCTCAATTATTACTTAAAGAAAGATTGGAAAGAGAAGTAAAGTTTCAGGCACCAGGGGCTCCCGGCAGGGAGTCCCCCTCTCTCTTGGAATCGAACATATACAGTATCACAATCGGACAGTTAAAATAAATATATAATTTATACATATTTAAATAACAATTGCTTATACTTCGGCATTTCTTTGGAACAACCTTACCTTCGAGCAGGGAAACTCCAATAAATCAGCCATGTTAAGAAACTATTTCAGGATCGCTATCAGAAACATCGTTCGGCACAAAGCCTTTGCCGCCATCAATATCATAGGGCTGGCCATTGGCATGGCCTGCAGCATTTTTATTTTGCTGTGGGTACAGAATGAGCTGAGCTACGACAAATTTCATAAGAACGCCGGCACGATCTACCGCGTCAGTGCTGGCGGTGAGGCCAATTCCGGACCCATGGTCCCCGAATTGAAGGCAAATATCCCCGCTATAAAAAACTTTGTTCGCTTTAGCCAACGCACTACTACCGTGTTTGCAACGGGCACAAAAATTTTTGAAGAGAGATCCGTGTTCTATGCCGACTCAACCTTATTGCAGGTTTTTTCATTCCCCTTAACAAAGGGCAACCCCGAAACCGCACTGGCACGGCCGGACGCTGTACTGATTACAGAGGATATGGCGAAGAAATATTTTGGCAATGAAGATGCCATCGGAAAAATCCTAAAAAGGGACAACAAGGACAACGTAGTGGTCACCGGTGTGCTCAAAGATATTCCGGCAAACTCTCATTTGCAATTTGATTTTATTATGCCGTTCTCTGCCATTGCACACACGGATTGGCGTTTGCGGGACAACATCTGGGCCAGTTACGATTTCTATGACTATATACAGCTCGATGAAAATTTCAAGGCCACCCCGGCGGCTTTAGCGGGTCTTAGCAGGCAGATAGATAAAATTTTTGACGCGCATGTAAAAGAGAACCCTCCATCTATGAAGCTGCAGGCTTTGACGGATATTCACCTGCACTCGGATTACCATTGTAATTTGCCCGGTCAGGGCAATATCCAGTATGTAAGCACACTTTTTCTTGTTGCGTTGTTTATTCTAGCTGTAGCCTGCATCAATTTTATGAACCTGTCCACAGCAAGATCTGCGCGCCGGGCAAAAGAAGTGGGATTGCGTAAGGTCGTAGGAGCGCACCGCATGCAACTCATCGGGCAGTTCCTCGGCGAGTCGCTGTTCATTTCTTTTATTGCGTTGCTGGTTGCTGTTTTGATTGTATACATGTTGCTGCCTTTTTTTAGCGAGCTGTCGGGCAAGCAATTTTCTATACAATTTTTGGATGGAAAAATAATAGCCATGCTGCTCGGCATCACATTATTGACCGGGCTTATCTCCGGCAGTTATCCAGCTTTGTTCCTATCCGGTTTTAAGCCGGTGAAAGTGCTGAAGGGGAACATGAAAATGATGGGAAGCAATTTATATTTCCGGAATGGGTTAGTGATAGTGCAATTTGTTGTTTCGATAGTATTGCTCGCCGGCACAATCGTGGTATACAAACAGTTGAATTACATCAGGAACAGGGACCTTGGGTATAATAAATCGAACCTGCTTTACATGCCGATGACCGGCGAATTGGAAGACAAACAAAAGGCCTTGAAGGCGGAGCTCGAAAGAAACCCGCTTACGGCAAACTTTTCTACTATCACCGACCCGATATCCAATTTGGGCAGCAACACTTCCGGCGTAGAATGGGAAGGAAAGACCGAGGAAGAGAAAAAGATCTGGTTTACAAAAACATGGGTGACGGATCGTTTCTTCGATGTCCTGCAAATGAAGATGGTCAGCGGAAGGAGTTTGTCTACTACTGAGTTCTCTGATTCGGGTAATTATGTCATCAATGAAAAGGCGGCAAAAGTCATGGGCATGACCCCGGCAACTGCCATTGGTAAGCTCCTGACCTTTAACGGTGAAAAAGGTACAATAGTAGGAGTAGTAAAAGATTTTAATTATCAGCCGGCGCAAGCAGCCATTGAGCCAATGATACTTGCATTCAATAAATGGGGAATGGGAACGCTCCTGGTTCGCACCCAACCCGGGAAAACAGAAGCCACCATTCAGGCATTGGAGAAAATAAGCAAACAGCTCAATCCCGCCTTCCCTTTCTCTTACGGCTTTGTTGACCAGGACATCAATAATTTATACAAAGGCGAGCAACAAATGGGCAGCCTGTTCAATGTATTTGCGATAATAGCCATTTTTATTTCCTGTATGGGTCTGTATGGCCTGTCTGCATTTATGGCGGAGCAGCGCACCAAGGAGATAGGCGTAAGAAAAGTGCTGGGGGCATCCGTATTCAATGTGGTGTATTTGCTATCAACAGGATTTACAAAGCTCATATTGATTGCCATTGCCATTGCAATACCCATTACATGGTTTGCCGTCAATACGTGGCTCAGCGGCTTCGCCTATCGTATAGATGTCGGCTGGGCTATTTTTCTGATAGCCTCATCAAGCGCATTATCGATAGCATGGCTGACGGTGAGCTATGAGTCTGTAAAAGCAGCAATTGTTAATCCTATAAAGAGCTTGAGGACGGAGTAAGTTCCTTCAAAAGTGCGCCGGCAACACAGCGTTTCCTCTCACGGACGACCCCCGCACAATCAGCCCCGATGGCACGACAGCCGTATGGCTCTGCACCTCCGATGACACACCTGATAAATGGCTAAGAAGACTCATAGCCGCCGTCCTCCCTATTTCAATACCCGGGTAGTCGATAGTGGTCAGTGTCGGCGTGATCAGCCGCCCTAAAGGATCATTATTGAAACCGACGATGGCTATATCCTCAGGCACACGTATCCCCTCCTCCTTCAACGTATGCATACACACAGCAGCTACCATATCACTGGTAATGAACAACCCATCCGGCATAGGATCCATATGCATGACCCGCCAGGCAGCATCCATGCCGCCGTCCTTATCATTATCCTCCAGTATCAACAGGTCCTCCGTAAAAGGGATCGTATAATCCTTTAAAGCTTCCCTGAATCCCTTATAACGCTGCGCATATACATTTCTCTTCAGGCTCGATGTAATGATGGCAATACGCCTGCAGCCCTGCCTGATCAAATGCTCGGTAGCCATAAACCCGCATCGGGCATTATCAATGACCACCATGTCGCTGTTACCGGTCTTCTCGACCCTATCGAAGAACACAACAGGAACACCCCTATCCGTATACGGCGCAAAATGCGCGAGCCCCTTCGTCTCCACGGACAAGGACACTATCAAGCCATCCACCTGCCTGTCAAGCAGCAGCCCGGCATTCGCTACTTCCTTTTCCATGCTCTCCTGGGAATGTGTAATGACAAGCTCATAACCATGTGCAGCAGCCACCTCCTCCATCCCCTTCAGGGCGCAGGTGATAAAATAGCTGTCCAGTTTATGTACTATGACACCAATGGTATTTGTCTTATCTGGCATGTAGGGCAATTTTTTCTTACTAACTAATTTAATAGCCTGGTTTGAAAAAATATGCCCCGGGCGCCGGTTTCGCCGGAGATTGAGACGCTTTGACGAAATTTTGATAAAAAAGTACTATCCGCCGGAGCAAAAGGTCAACTGTGCTTATTTTTGAGCGAGGATTGCCGCACGATAAGCTCAGCGCGTATGGTCATCGTGCTGATGCTGCCAATATTACCCGCGCCTTTTAAGTGATTCACCAAACTCCTCGCCGCGGCCTCCCCCATTTCTCTGCCGGGGTAATTCACGGTGGTCAGCGTGGGCTTTATCAGCCGCCCTATTACTTCATTATTGAATCCCACAACGGCTATATCCCCTGGTACCTGAACGCCCTGCTCCAAAAAGGTCCGTATACACACAGCCGCGGCAAAATCATTGGTAACAAACACTCCGTCGGGCATAGGTTTCAGACCCATGATCTTTTTGGCAGCAGCCTCGCTGGCCTCCTCGGTGGGGTCCGCGATCACCAGCAACGACTCTTCAAATGGAAGCTTACCTTCCACCAGCGCATCCCGGTAGCCTTTATACCTCATTGCATAAATATTGTGCTGCAGGTCGGATGTGACATGCGCTATCCGGCGGCATCCCTGGCCGATCAGGTGTTTGGTGGCCATATACCCGCACAGTGTATTGTCGATGACCACGGAGGTGCTGTCCGTCATATCGCTCACCCGGTCCAAAAAAATAATGGGAATACTCTTGTCGATGAAGGGTGAAAAATGAGTAAGATCCTTTGTATCGGGAGCCAGCGATGCGATCACGCCATCCACCCTTCGATGAAAAAGGTTTTGAGCATTGGCCGCCTCTTTCACAGCGCTATGTGAAGAGTCGGTTATGATAATGCCATACCCGGCCTCACCGGCCACTTTTTCAATACCCGACACCACAGAGGTGATAAAAGGACTGTTCAGCTCACCCACGATCACGCCAATGGTCAACGATTGCTGCTGACGCAGATTTTTGGCAAAAGGATTCGACCTGTAGCCCATTTGAGCAGCCGTCTCGAAGATCTTTTTTTTCGTCTTTTTGCTGACTGTCGGATCATCTTTCAAAGCCCGGCTGACGGTCGAGGGAGATACATTGAGATTCTTGGCTATATCGTAAATGGTTATCTCTTTTGAATTGTCCATACTAGTTGTTTTGGTTTTCCTTCCTCATGGCAGCATATTCAGACGGCAGCATATTGTATTTGACTTTGAACGCTCTTGCAAAATAGTTCGGGGTGGAAAATCCCGTTTGGTAGGCGATCTCGGCTATGGTCAAATCGCTCTTTTCCAGCAGCACGGCCGCCTTGCCCAGCTTGAAGCTGCGTATATACTCCACAGGGGTCTCGCCGGTGATATCCAGCATCTTGCTATACAGCGAGCTCCTGCTCATGCCCACCTCCTTGCTCAGGGATTCAACTGACAGCTGGGAACTGGTAAGGTTCTCTTCGAGATAGCGTACGACCTTATTCATCAGCTTCTCATCCTCTCCTTCGATGACCGCCTCGGGCGTAAGCACCTTTATCTGCCTGGTATACGTAGTCTGCAGCGTACTCCTCAACGCCAGCAGGTTCTTCACTTTGGCATGCAGCACACCAATATTAAAAGGCTTGGTGATATAGTCGTTAGCACCTGTTCCAAGTCCCCTCAACTGCTGCTCTTCCTCTGTCAGCGCGGTCAGCAGGATGACGGGAATATGACTTGTCCGCCTGTCCGCCTTTAGCTTGTATGTAAGCTCGATCCCATCCATAAAAGGCATGCTGATATCGCTCACGATCAGCTGCGGGTGACTTGACAGCGCCTTCTGCCAGCCTTCCCTGCCATTGGATGCCTCTATTACCTTATAATGATCCCGGAGATTATCTCTCAGGTAGGACCTGAAATCCTCATTGTCCTCTACCAGCAGGATAGCAGGCATTTCCGCAATCTTTTCAGGCTGATCCGCTGACGCCTGGTCGGCTATCACTTCATCTGCCGGACTATCCTCGTCCTCCTCTGGCGCCGCCTCCTTCACCACCGCCAGCGGCAGCCGTATCGTAAACAGACTCCCTCGTCCCGGCTCGCTCTCTACTTCAATGGAACCTCCATGCATCCGGACAAACTCCTTTGTGATCGAAAGACCGATGCCCGTCCCCTGGTTAAGCACTGCCGCGGCAGATGCATGCTGAAAAAATCGCTCGAAGATCCTTTCCTTCTTATCCTCAGGGATGCCGATGCCGGTGTCCTTCACTTGTATAGAGACCCACTTCCGGTGTATATCATCGCTCTTTTCTTCTTCCCGCAGCAGCAGCGTGATCGTCCCGCCCTCCAATGTAAACTTGAACGCATTGGACAAGAGATTGAACAGGATGCGCTCTATCTTATCACGGTCGAAAAGCACATACAGCCTGTCCATACCGCTGTCGAAGGTAAACTGTATATGTTTCCTTTCGGACAGGTCAGTAAAAGAATGACAAACATCCTTTAGAAAAGAGACAAACTCTCCTTCCGAAAGTTGCAGCCCGAGCTCATGTTCCTCCATCTTTCTGAAATCCAGCAGTTGATTCACCAGGTTCAGGAGTCGTCGTGCATTTCGCCTGACCATTTGCAGCCGCTCCGCCGACGGCTTATCACGCTGCTCCGACAGCAGCTGATCCACAGGGCCCATGATCAGCGAGATAGGCGTCCTGAACTCATGGCTCAGGTTCGTCAGGAACTTCAGCTTCAGCTTGTCCAGCTCCTGTATGCGCCGGGCCTCCTGCCGCTCCTGCTCCAGCGCGAATTTGCGCCTCAGCTTCGAAAGCCCCCGGTGTCTGCTGTACAGTAACAAGCCGCCCGCGGCCAGTACATAAACCATATAAGCATACACGGTCCTCCAGATAGGCGGCTTGACATAGATGCGTATGGACGTATCCGTCGAGCTCCATACCCCGTCATTGTTGCTCGCCTTCACATGAAAGACATACTCTCCGGGATCGAGGTTGGTATAATAGGCCGTATTCGTGGAGCCGATATAGTTCCAGTCCTTATCGAACCCGTCCAGCCTGTACGCATAATGGTTTTGCCTGGGCAGCGTATAGTTCAACGCGACAAAGCTCAGCGAAAAATTCTGCTTATAGGCCAGGTGTATTTCTTTCGCTACGGAAATATGCTCCCCGATGGGGGACTCGTTGCCCGGAATGACAGGCTTGTTCGCCACCTGCAGATTCGTCAGGATAACAGCCGGCACATTCTTATTGGTAGTAAGATCCGCAGGATGGAAATAGTTGAATCCCTGCAGTCCTCCAAAGAACAGCTCTCCATCCGACGCCCGTAACCCCGAGGCATGTACGAAATTATTGTTTTGGATACCATTGTAGCTCGTAAAATTGCGAAAGGTCTTCATAGCTACATCCAGCCGGCTGATACCCGTATTGGTGCTTACCCAGATATACCCCTGAGGATCTTCCACTACCTGGTACACGGTCGTGTTCTGCAGCCCATCCTTTTCGGAGAAGTTGGTGAGCTGTCCCTTTTTGTCAAATACGCTCAGCCCGCCGCCATATGTACCCGCCCACATCAGTCCCCTGCTATCCAGCAGTAAGGCATATATCTTGTCGCTCGGCAGCTGGCTGTTCCGCTGATCATACACCGTAAACTTGCCGGTCGAAGGGTGATACACGGCCACTCCCCCTCCATGGCTTCCGATCCATATATTTCCCTCCGTGTCTTCCTGGATGGCCCTGATATAGCCATTCACCGGCATGAGCATATCACCGGGCATCTTTGGTCTTGGCGTCAGCCTCAAAATTACCTTATTGTCCTTTAACAGGTTGACCCCTGAACCATTTGTACCCAGCCATATCTGCCCCTTGCTATCCTCACTGATGCAATAAATATCATTCGCATTCAGATCATACCTGCCTGTTCCCATGGACAGATGCTCATATCGACCACTGGCAGGATCCAGCATGATCACTCCTTTGCCAAAAGTTCCTATATATAGCTTCCCTTCCCGCGTCTTCTTTAAGGATAGCACCGACAATGGGTCTACTGTTCTGCCATCCAGCCGGACATCGACACGTTTAAGCTCGTTGGTCCGGTGGTCGAAGAGGTAAAGCCCGCCTCCATCCGTCCCCATCCATACTTTGCCATCCCCCCTGTCCTCAAAAGAAGTAACCACCGAGCTCTTAGAGCCATTGTCATGAAAAGCATCCCCTAGCTTGACATTGAAAAGGTTGAGATTCCTGTCATATTTATTGATGCCTCCCCGGTAGGTCCCCAGCCAGTAAATACCCTCCTTGTCGATGTAAATGCTCCGGATCGCCCTGCTCGTAAGACTATGTACATTTCCTTCCTCTGGAATATACGATACGGAATGTCCCGTGCGCGGGTCCAGTATATACAGCCCTCCCATGGTAGCTATCCACAACATCCCATCCTTGTCGGGCGCAATGGCATTGATATTCACGCCGGCCAGCGCCGTTTTCGTTCCTTCCTGCACGCTGACAAATCCCTTTTCATCCGGCCTCATCATACATAGTCCGTCCTGTGTACCCACCCACAAATGTCCAGCCTGATCCTCCGCCAGGGCCTTTACATTATCACTTAAAAGACTCGATCTATCCAGGCTGTCATGCCGGTATTGAAAAAAGGAATGCGTTGCCTTTTGATAAAGGAAAAGCCCTTTGTCCGCCCCGACCCACATCCTGTGCCGGCTGTCCTCAAAAACACAATACAGCGACATCTTTGCCGGGCCGCCATGGTCATACAGCGTCAGATCTACCTTCGAGATACGGCCTGTCGTAGGGTCCAGCACATACGGGCTCTCGAACTGAGCCATCCATATCTTTCCATCATGATCGCCGCAAATGCTCCTTACCACCGCATTGGACAAAAAACCATTCCCGCCGCTGCCGGCAGGGTAGTTAATGAACTTATCCCTTCTCCTGTCATATTGACTTATCGCACCTCCGCTGCTCCCCACCCAGAGATTACCACCAGGGTCTTCATACAACGCCAGGATCTCATTCGCCCGCAGGCTGGAACTATCCCCCGCCTGGTGACGATAGACTGTAAAATTCGTCCCGTCAAATTTATTCAGACCGTCATCCGTGGCAATCCACATCAACCCGTACCTGTCTTTCAAAATGGCATTTACTGAATTGGATAATAACCCGTCCCTGGAAGTCAGCGAGGTAAAATTGATATGGGACGGCTGGGCGGCGGCTGCCACCATCAGCTGCAAAAAGCATATAAATAGTATGTATCGCCTTATTGACATACGTCTGTGATCACCTAACAATATAATCGATTTGTCATGAATCTAAACAATTGTGCTACAAATTTCGACAAATTGAGCATACCTAATTAACTGACAGATATACTTTTGTAATCAATGATTGCAAGCGCTACACATGGGTTATATCCCTCGATGCCCCCACGGAGGCCTGTCATGGCATCTGCCGGTACTATCCTGCTCGTCGGCCACGATAAGAGCGAGCTGGACACGCTCAGCAGACAGCTCGCCGACAACTTTGATGTCCTTACAGCCCAAAACGAAAGAGCTGCGCTGTATATCCTGGAAACGCGCTCCATTCACCTGGTTATAAGCAATATGGATCTGGAGCATACAGACGGAAGCAACCTGTGCGCGCAATTGAAGACCTCCGTACATTATTCTCATATCCCCGTGATCCTGCTCATAGCCGGCAGCTCTTCCAGGATCAAAGGCCTGGAGTCAGGAGCGGATGCCTGTATGGAAAAACCACTTTCCCGGGAATATCTACGGGCCCAGATAAAAAACCTGCTGACCAACAGGGCCCGGATAAAGGACTATTTTGCCCACTCCCTCTATGCCCATATGAGCTGCTCCTCAAAAGAAAATGAAAAATTCCTGCAAAAGCTGAATGACTTTATCGCCGACAATCTCCGGAACCTCGATCTCGATGTCGACACCCTCGCAAAACGCATGAATATGAGCCGCCCGACGTTCTATAGAAAACTAAAATCCGTCTCGGATCTGACACCCAATGAGCTGATCAATGTAGCCAGGCTGAACAAGGCGGCGGAGCTCATATCGACCACGGGCCATAAAGTATGCGAAATTGCAAAAATGGTGGGGTTCAACTCCCAAAGCAATTTCGGTAAGGCATTCCTGCGACGGTTTAATGTCACTCCGACAGAATACCAGCAAATGATGGCGCCTATTTTACATATCGCTTAGCCCAGCCGATGAATGTCGCCCAGTTGGGACCCGTCGTATGACCTCCGCTGTGCTGACGCCAGGCAATATCCCCATCCACCAGGGCAGTCTCGATGGGCGGGAATTCCATCGTACCATATCCTTTCTTCCCCAACAGCTCATACACGGGGGCCGCATACGCTCCACCCAGGAACATACCCTTCCCATCCACCCACTGCCCTTCCACTTTCGGGGCGCCGGAACTGATAAATACAGGACGCGGAGCGCACAAAGCCACCAGCTCATGCGCATCCACAGGCAGATCATCAGGCGTCAACGGACCGGCGTATTTAATAAAATTACCGGCAAACCAATGATAGCCTCCCGATGACGCAAGGTTCTCCACCTGCTCCCCCAACATCCGGCGCATGATCTTTACCCCACCGTTGCCGCTGCTCCCGACAAAGGCAATGTGCAGCCGCGGCTCATACGCCATGGCAACGACGGTAGCCTTTCCGTATCTTGACAATCCCTCGATACCTATCTGTTTTGCATCCACATCCTTATCCGTCTCGAAATAATCTACGGCGCGACTCGCCCCCCATGCCCACGCACGTAAGGCGCCCCAATCATCCGGACGGCGCCGCTGTCCTTTGTTGCATAGCCCAATAATCCCCTGTGTCAACCCCGCGCCATTATCCGGCTGGTAGCTTGTCGGCACCAGGATGGCATAACCCCATCCCTGCTCCAATACCTGCTGCTGCCAGGGTTTATCCACAGGCGTTCCAAACCCAAACTCCATCATCACAGGTACCGGCCTGCCTGCATTTTTAGGCACGGTCAACGTAAGCTGTATATCTACCTTGATGGCCGGATAGGATGAGTTGTCGACATGCCCCGCAAGATTCTTCGTGACAGCCGCAACACCTCCGATGGTCGTGTCGGTAGTTCTGAGCACTTCCCATCGTACGCCAGGCATATTCTTAGGCACCCGGCCATAGATCTCCCGGTCGTAGTACTCCACGATCTCAGGACGCCGCCTGTTCCACCAGGTTTTTGCATCCGTGACCTTTTTGCCATTATTCAATACCAGCGGATCAGGCAGCGATGTATAAGGAGATGCCTTCGATTCATCCGTGTTCGCAAAGTTCGGAGCTGATGGATTACCCGACGGGCCAGGCCGGATACTCCCGATATGTAATTGAGCCAGCATATCCTTATAATCCACCTCCGTAGCCTGCTGTTGGATCTTGAATGCCTTGTTACGGGCCTGCCATTCTTTTATATGCTCCGCCATAGTGATCATCGGAGCGATCATGATATCTTTTTCATTGTCCTTGAGGAAGTGCAGGAATTCGCTGTGCGCGGCAGGCGTCACGTTTAGTGCATTGCCCCCTCCCACCCCATGAAAGAGGATCACCAGCAATGAATTCGTCTTCATGGCCGTCCGGACCCATTCGATGAGCTGCGCGCTACTCTCCCCATTTACTCCATAGCAGTCCACGTTGTAAAGGTCTATCTCGCCTATCTTATGCATCTCGGCTCTCACGGACCTTGCCGCCACAAAGTCGTTTTTCATGGCGCCGATAAAAGAGGAGTCCCCGATCTTCATATCTCCACAGGTGAAGGCAAATGTTCGTTGCGTATTTCCATCCAATGCCTGAAGGAATACATTGGTCATCCTCGTCTCATCCACCATCCGCTGTACAGTATAATTCCGCATGTCGTACTCTGGCCGTACCCACTCCCTGCCCGTACCGCCGATACAAGGATGGTATAAGGTATGATTACCCAATTCATGTCCTTCCGCTGCGAGTCTTTTCCACTCATTCATACGGGTCTGCATGCTATGGGAAAAAGCCGTAACATAAAAAGTGCCCTTCAATCCCAGGGAATCCAGCAACGGAACAGCATTGTCCAGCTGCTGGTCGATGGCATCGTCATAGGTCAGCACGACCGCGCATTTCTTTCCCTGCCAGGGTATGTTGAATTGCGCATGAAC